>Ga0181521_10005536_pt1 | contig 14014 bp, 8 predicted proteins | sample PEATcosm2014_Bin_32_FD_119764 | JGI IMG/M metagenome (GOLD analysis project Ga0181521, IMG submission 119764) | Peatland microbial communities from MTU Mesocosm Facility, Houghton, MI, USA - PEATcosm2014_Bin02_60_metaG | ecosystem: Environmental > Terrestrial > Soil > Wetlands > Peat | place...
AATCGCCCAAATCGAACGCGCCAGGTCGATCTGGAACGTGTACCAGGGGCTGGTGGAAAGCAGCGGGTTGATGGGCCAATACGGAAGCGAGTTGGCCAGCATGTAGGCGGTCCATGCGACGGCTCCGGCAAGCAGCATTTGGCACCAACCGATGGCCACGCGCGGCCGGGCGACGCCGCGCACGAGCGCCGCCGCCACGCCGCTGCCGATCCCCAAGCCCGCCAGGAACACCGCCAGAATGATGGAGAAGGTGTAGACCGTAGCGCCCAGGAGCAAGCCTAACAGGCGCGTCCAAACCACCTCGGCGCCCAGCGCGCACGCTCCCGAAAGTGCGATGGTCACATAGACCGCCCCGGAACGCGGCGCAGCCTCCGCGGCCGGCGGCGTCGCAGGCGGCTCTTCGGCCCCCGCCTGGTGCGGCGTCCGCGAGGCCATGCCGAAACCGATCAAAGCGACCGCCCCGTTGATGGCCGCGGCCACCAGAGTCGCCGTCGCCATGTCATAGACGCGCAGCAGATAGAACCCCGCCAGCAGGCAACCGAACACGGCCCCAACGGTGTTGCCGCCATACAAGAGGCCCATCCAGGAAACGCCCTCCGGAGTGGCCCTAAGCCATCGAGAAGCAGCCGGCAACGATGCGCCCATCAGCACCGTGGGCGGCAGCAGACAGGCCGCCGCCACCACCGCGCGCAGCAACATGGCCGGGAAACCGTGCCCCACCGCCGCCACGTAAACCCGGTCGACCAGGGGCATTCCGAACAACACCAGGATTCCGCAAATCCCAATTCCCATTTCGACCAGGGCATAAACGCGCAAGGGATGCCGCCCGGCGAGGGAGCGGATACGCGGCAGAGCCATGCTGCCCAGGCACAACCCGCCCATGAAAGTGGCCAGCAGTACACCCAGTGAAATCACCGTGGAACCGATCACCAGTTGCAGCAACTGGTACCAGACGATTTCATAGATCAGCGCGGAACAACCGCTGCCGGCGAACAACAGCAGCAGCAGAGGAAGGAAGCGGCGCGACGCGCCCGAATCTGTGAGTTGGATTTGGTTGGGCATTTAGAAGGGGCCGGGCATCCGGCTACGCACGGACAAGTTGCCCGGCCCCTACCATCATGGCATGGGCACGAACTTGTCTTGGCAGGCGTCCGGGGTTATCACCGGCCCCTCGCCGAACTTCAGGTCCGCATGCCCGGCCACTACGGTTGTGCCGGCGAAGTGCACGTTGTCGAACGTCATCCCCAGGCGGTGCTTCTCATCGAAACCCTGCAATGTGACCTTGCCGCCCTCCACCCACACATCGTGCAGCTCGATTCCGGTGAACATCGGCAGCCGGTCGCCGCCCTTGCCGAAATGCTCGTAGTCGGAATCCATCAAGATAGGGTTCGCGGTGTTGCGAATGCACACGTCGCGGTAGACCACGTCCTGGACAAGGCCTCCCTTGCTGGAGTTCGACTTGATGCGGAGGCCGTTATCGGCGCCGTCAATCGAAAGGTCGGTGACGCGGATGGAATCGGCCCCGCCGCTGGTCTCGCTGCCGATCGACATGCCGTGCCCGGCGTAGAAATGGTTGTGGGCGATGGTCATGTGGGAGCAATGGGCGCCTGCTTTGATGGCCACGTTGTCATCGCCGGTGGAGATGAAGCAGTGGGTGATGGTCACATTGGTGGAGCCGCCGGGGTCGATGCCGTCGGTGTTCCGCGCGCCCTTCCCGGGCGTGTTAATGACTACGCCCCAGACCGTGAATCCGTTTCCGCCGCTGTAGGAGACATGGAAATTGGCGGAGTTCTTCAGCGTGATGCGGTACAGCGTGAAGTTGTCGCAGCGCGAAAGCACGATCAGGCGCGGGCAATTCTGGCTTCCGCCGGCGCGAGCCTGCTCGGCGAGGTCCCACCAGGAGACGTTCTTCCCGATGAGCTTGGCCCACCCGCGGCCATCGATGACGCCATCGCCCATCACCGCCGCGCCGGCCACATCGCCGCCGTTGATCAACGCCCGGCAGCCGCCGCCCTTCTGGCTCACGACGCCGCAACTGCCGGGACTCACTTCGTATGCCCACGGGTCGCGCGATCCGAACAAGATGGTCTTTGCGTCCACCCGCAGCGTGACGCCAGCCCGCAAATCGAGCGGGCCGGAGAGAAAGGCGTCGTGTGCGGCATCGGCCTTCAACTCGACGGTGAAACCTTTGGGGCAGGCGTCGAGGGCCTTCTGAATGCGGTTGGTGTCGAGGTTGTCTTCGTCGGTGTCGGGCAGCGTCTTGCCGTTAACCGCGGAGAGTTTGGCGGTCAAGACGAAGCAGCTTGGCGGAATCACCGGCTCGGTGACGATGCGCGTGTCCTGCGCGTGCGCCGCCATTGCCACCAGGAAAAGCGCCCATCCCGCTCGCACGCTACTTCTCCAGGAAAAGCGGGCGGATGTGGCGCTCGAAAAGGTTCTGGGTGACGTTGCGGGATATCGACTCCTCACACTGGTCCAGCATGTGCAAATATCGAGCGCCCATCTTGGCGGCCACTTTGTAGCCCACGTGCAGCAACTGGCGCACGTCCGGATTGAATCCCGGGTTGGATCGATCGTGGCGCAGCGCCGAGGTGTATTGCTGCGCGGTCCAGCCCTGGACCTCGGCCGGCGAGGGCAAGCGGTCGTAGTGAATGTCGATGACGGCGGCGTACGGCTCGCACAACTCGTCGCGATGGGCGAAGGCCTCGGTGTAGACTTCCTTGGCCAGTTTGAGGCCGTCGCCGCCGGCTTCAGCCAGTCCGATCAGCTCCTCGAGCCACGTGGTTCCGGCGGTCTTGAGGTGCACGCCGGCGTCGAATTTGCGGAGCGCCCGGCGCATGGGCGCGTAGATGGAAAACTTGTCGCTGCCGGAATGGACGCTCAGCTTGAGGTTGCGCGGAAGCTGGTACTGGCCGGTGGCGTAGGCGATCACGGCGAGGTCGTCGTTGAATTCCTTGGCAAACTGCGCGAGGTCGCCAACGTAATCCACGCCTTTGTTGAAGCGGCCGGTGAACTTGGGCGCAATGGTCTGGATGGGAATTTTCTCATCGGCGATGGCCGCGAGAATGACGAGCAGCTCGGGAGGAGTTTGCGGCGAGTCGGTCTCGTCCATGGAAACTTCCGTCACGAAATGGCCGGCGCCTTTGCGCTCCGCGACGTGGCGATAGATGCGGCCGGCTTCCTGGACGGCGAAGAGGTACTTGGCGGCAACCGCCTCGACCGATTGCCGCGTGGTCGCAAATGGCGCGGCGATTCCGGGGACGCTCAAGCGCCCGATCAGCTCCGGATGCCGGCCCACGAACGCTGCTACGTCCGCCGCCGGGGCGGGCTGGCCGATGGCCGAGGCGACGTCCAGCGTATAGAAATCGCTGGCGTCGATGAAGCGGTCCACGGTGCCCAGGTTGATGTGATCGGCATCCACGTGGTAGGGATGTTTCCAGCCCAGTTCACGGACGGCCGCATCGGCGGCGACCCGCACGCTGGCCGGTTCGGAACCGACGATGAGGTGCTCGCGATTCGACTTGTTCCAAACGGGGATCACGGTGACGCCGGACTTCTCGGCCATGACGCAAGCTGTCAGTTGCGCCTTGGCCTGATGCGCGAAGCGGTCTCCCACTCCAATCGAGAACTTCTCTAGTGTAAGCATGAGTACCGGAAAACCTTATTGTAGCGCCGGCGTTCTTCGCCGCCGGTGCTATTCTTGTGATTCAGGAGGCTGGATAAAATATGGCGGCATCGATTCTAAACGAAGAGAGCTGTGTGGTCCGCGCGACAAACAAACAGAAGGGGCGCACATGCTGGCTGGCCCCGGAAAAGGCGGCGGTTACCAACCTGTATTACGGCAGAATTATTCTCGATTCCGGCGACGCCCCGCTCGAATTCTCGACGGGCACGCACGAAACCGGCTTGGTCTGCCTGAATGGCCGCGCCGCGGTGGAGGCGGCGGGGAAGAGCTTCGAACTGGGCCGCTACGACGCGCTGTACATTCCACGAGACTCGCAAGTCCGCGTGGCCCCGTTGGACGCGGGCTGCGACCTGGCGGAACTTTCGGCGCCGGTCACCGGCCAATACCCGCTGCAATTCGTCTCGTTCGCCGACGTGCTCCGCGACCCGACCCTGCATTTCAAGACCGGCGGGCCGAACGACCAGCGCGAACTCCACATCCTGATCGGCAAGAACGTGCAGGCCGGCAGAATCGTGACCGGCGTGACCTTCACCAAACCGGGAAACTGGGCCTCCTGGCCGCCGCACGAGCACGCCGCCATGCTCGAAGAGGCCTATCTGTACATCGATATGCCCGCGCCCTCCTGGGGCCTGCAGCTCGTTTACACCGATCCGCAGAGGCCGGAACTGGTGGTGGCGGTGCGCGAAGGCGATGTGGTGGCGATGCCCGTGGGCTACCATCCCAACGTGGCTGCGCCCGGCAGCGCCATCGGTTTCATGTGGATGATGACGGCCTACCGCGAAGTGGCGGACCGCCAGTTCGGCGTGGTCAATGTGCAGCCGGAATACGCCAAGGGCGGGTCCGGGTTGGAAGCCGCGCACGGCAAGAAGTAGGGGCCGGGCATGTCCGGCCCCTACCGCGACGGGGCGGCCAACACCCGATCCGTGGCCGCATCGATTCCGGACTCCGCGCCGCACAGCTTGCGACTGGCCGCCCATAGTTCTTCCGCTAGCGAGAGATCGGCGTCGGCGGCATCGCCGAACGACCCGCGAGCCGGATGACGGGCCAGCGCCTGACGCGCCGTATCCGCCGAGGCCTTTGGAAGACACTGCTCCACCGTTGCCAGGACACTCCCGAGCAGCGCCGCGCTGCGCCGGTACCGCTCCGCCGGACCGAGCCCGCGAACGGCGGGATCCAATTCCAGAATCCGATCGCAGAGCGCCAGTTCCCGCTGGGATGTTTCATCGGAGGGGTTCCAGCGTAAGGCACCGCGGAAGGCCTCGCGCGCGGAGACGTACTGCTCCCCGGCAAATTCGGCCGCTCCCAGCCCGGAGTATGCTTCCGCGTCGCGATTGTTCTCGCGCAACAGGCCGCGGAATACGTCCGCCGATTGTCCCGGTGATCCGTAATCCAGCAATAGGCGCCCGACGCGCTTCTGGGCGGCCGTATCGTGTGGAACATAACCAATAATCGCCAGCAACTCCGCCGTTGCCTGAGTTCTCGATCCCGCCTTTTCCAGGAAGGCGGCCAGCTCAAAGCGAACCTGAACCTGGTTGGCTACCTGGTCGGCTGGCCAGGAGCCGTAAATGGCGCGGTGGTAACAGGTGACGGCGTCCGCCGTTCTCTCTTGCCGAGCCGCGATCCTGGCTAGCCCGAGATTGGCGCGGCCGTTGGTGGGGTCCCGCCGCAGCACCTCCTCCAGGTACACGGAGGCTTCCTCCAAGCGGCCGGTTTCCACCAGCGTCAGGCCCAGGGCAAGCCGGTAGTCGCGGTTGACTGGCGACACGGAAAGCGCGTTTCGAAACTGCTCGACGGCTTCCTGATTGCGATCGTGCAGCACCAGGTCGTTGCCCGCCTTAAAGTACCCATCGGCCCTGGCCGCGCGTTCGGAACGGTAGTAGTAATTCAGAAAACCCACCAGCAGCAGCGCCGCGAGCGTGGCGGCAATCAGGCTGGGCAGGAACGCACCCGAGCGGCGAGTCACCGAATGCGCCGGTTCGGGAACCGCTTCCTCCGTGCCGGTCACGCCATAGGCGCGCAGGATGCCGCTGAGAGAAACCACGCCCCGCAGGTTGCGGACGTTGGTCCGGCTCACCACCGGCAGCACGTTCAGCTTGGCTTGCGCCATGTGTCTCAAGGCCGCATCGAGCGGCTGATCCACGTGCAAGTGAGGAAAGTTTTGCACCGTGAGCGGCTCGCTGGAATCGTAGCCGGGCAGCGTCTGGGCCAGCGTCCAGTCGCCGTGCCCCTCCGCCACGTGCTTCTGCAATCGAGCCAGGGACACCATGCCGAGCAGGCCGTGTTCGCCCACGACCGGGGCGGCATTGCGCTCTTCGTCGAGAGACTGGGCCGCGTCCTCCACCGTGTCGCCGGCGGAAAAGACTTGTTCGGCCGGAGTCAAGGCGGCCCAGACGACCGGCATCCCCTGTCGGTCCCGGGCTCCCGCGGGCAGGTGGATGCCATCCTGGTGCTGAAGAGCTTCATAGATGGGTTCGCGCTGCAGGTGGTATGAGATGTAAAAGCTGATGAGGTTGGAAATCATGAGCGGCACGATGATGGAGTAATCGCGCGTCATCTCGAAGATCATGATCACGGAAGTGAGCGGCACGCGGACGATGCCCGCGAAGGCCACTCCCATTCCCACCAGCGCGTAGGCGCCGACGCTGCCGGTATAGTCCGGCAGCAGGTGGTGGGCCACGCTGCCCGCCGCGCCGCCCATCATAGCTCCGATGAACAGGCTGGGGCCGAAGATGCCGCCCGCATTGCCGGTGCCGTAGCAGGATGCGGTGGCGATGAGCTTGAGCGGCACCAGCAGGGCCATCAGCCCAAGGGCCATTTGGCCATTCAATGCCAGGCTGACATTGCCATAACCGACGCCCAGGACCTGCGGCACAAACCATCCCATCACGCCGACCAGCAAGCCGCCCGCCGCCGGCTGTATCCACTCGCTCCACTTGGGCAACTGCATAAAGCGCTTTCGGATGAAGAGCAGCAGCTTGACGAAGCAAACGGAAACGATGCCGCCGACCACCCCCAGGGCGGCATAGAAGAGGAACTCGACGGGGTGGATGAGCTGATAGGCGGGGACGTGAAACAGCGGTTCGTCGCCGAGCAGCAGGTGGAGCACGATCCACGAGGTGGCGGAGCTCAGCACGACGGAACCCAGCACCGGCGCGTGGAGGTCGCCCATGACCTCCTCGAGCGTGAAAAGGACCGCCGCGACGGGGGTGTTGAAGGCCGCCGCCAGGGCCGCGGACGCTCCGATGGGCACCAGCGCGCGGATCCGTTCCGGTCCCAGCCCCAGCCGCCGGCCGAAGACCGAGGCCAGGCCGGATCCAACTTGTACCGACGGGCCTTCGCGGCCGAGCGCGATGCCGGATGCCAGCGAGACCGAACAGCAGAAGAATTTCCCGACCACCGTCCGAAAAGTGATGAGGCCGTCGCGGAGAAACAAGGCGGCCTTGGTCTGCGGGATTCCGCTGCCGCGAGCGTTGGGGAAATAGCGGGAGAGCAGATACCCGGTGAAGAGAGCGCCGGCGACCGGGATGGCCAGCCGCCGCCAGGCCGCGCCGCCCGCGGGGTACATCCGGGAACCGAGACTCTCGGTGACGTAGATGAAGGCCGCGACCACCAGGCCAACCAAGGCTCCGATAATAAGGGTCAGGACGAGGAGGACCTTATCTTCGTGCTGGTGCAGCCATTCCGCGTCCGACCAGTTCCTGAGGCGGCGTTTCCAGGCTGAGTTTGACTGGGGCGAGCTCATTTCCGCATGGATTCCCAGAGCTTACTGTTCAGGTTAACAAAGACAGGGTGCGATGCGGCGTGCGCCGCCGGAACACCTCGCGCCGCACAAATATGCCGACGATATGGTAACGATCCCGGCCGTGGCCCCGTCTTCGAGTTTGGAGGCAATAAGAGATGCAGAGAATGAGAAACGCCGCAGCGGCAGTGACGATGCTGGCGGTGCTTGCAGCAGTCCCTGCTTTTGCCCAGGCGCCCCCGTCGTTCGGTTCGGGACAGTTAGACCAACTGGTGGCGCGGATCGCGCTTTATCCGGACCCGCTGCTGGCGCAAATCCTGGCTGCGGCGACCTACCCCAACGACATCCCCGCGGCCGCCCAGTGGGCGGATGAGCACCATTACCTGACCGGGCAGCCGCTGGCCGACGCCATCACCGCGGACCAACTGCCTTGGGATCCCAGCGTGCAAGCGCTGCTCCCATTTCCGTCGGTGCTGGACATGATGAACTCGGACATGAACTGGACCACCCAACTCGGAAACGCATTCCTGGCCCAGCAAGCGGACGTGATGGACGCGGTCGAGCGGCAGCGCGGCATCGCACAACGCTTCGGTTACCTGAGGAGCAACGGGCAGATCGTGGTAAGCGGCGGGCCGTACATTACCATCATGCCCGTGAATCCGGGCTATATTGTGGTTCCCTACTATGACCCGGCGGTGGTGTTATACGCTCCACGGCCCGGATTCGTGGTCGGCGGCGCGATCCGCTTCGGCTTCGGCGTGAACATCGGCGGGTTCTTCGCGCCGTGGGGCTGGGTAACGGGAGGAATCCGCTTCGACTGGGGCGCGCACGCCGTATTCCTGAACAATGCACGCTGGGGCAGGACCTGGGTCAACCGGAGCGCCTACGTTCATCCCTACCCCGCGATCCGGCGGCCGGCGCCGGGTTCTGTGCGTCCCGCCGAGGCGCATGCGCTCCATCCCCGCTCGGAAGCGGAGCGAAGTGCACCACGGCAAGGCAAGCCCATGCCTCGCGAAACGCACCGGGAAGAGCGCCGCTAGGCATGCGTTCCGTCAATCGACAGGTGGCACGATGCTGAAAATTCAGAAGATTCTTGTTCCGGTTGTGTTCACGGATACTTCCTTGCACGTCGTGCACCAGGCCGCCTGGTTGGCGCGCCGCTTTCATGCGGAAGTGATCCTGCTGCACGTGGTGCCGCCTCTCAGCTATCCCGCCGGCGCGCTGGAGAGCGGGGACGAGCTCACGGCGCGGGATTTGCACGCGCACATCGTCCAGCGGGCTGAGCAAGATCTGGATGGGGCGCTGCGGCCGGAGCTGGATGGGATTGCGGTCACACGGGTGCTGCTCAAAGGCGACCCAGCCCGCGAAATCGTGAAGACGGCTCGCGACTGGAACGCCGATCTGATCACGATGTCGACCCATGGCCATGGGGTGTTCTACCGCTTTCTGCTGGGCTCGGTGACAGCCAAGGTACTGCACGAAAGCCATTGCCCGGTCTGGACGGGCGCTCACCTGGAAGAGACGCCGGCGCGCGAGTTCTCGATCCGCCACGTCCTCTGCTCGGTGGATTTGGGCCCTCGCAGCCTCCACACGGCGACGCTGGCCGCCGAGATGGCCGCGGCCGTCGACGCCAAGCTCACGCTGGTGCACATCACGGCCAGCGTGGAGGTCTGGGGCCCCGGCGGATCCCATGTGGACCCCGCGTGGAAGGAGACGCTCGTCGGCATCGCCATCAAGGAGATCGCCCAGCTTCAGCGGGAGGTGGGCACGCAGGCCGATGTCATCATCGATAGCGGCAATGTTCCGGAGCTGTTGAACCGGGCGGCGGAGCGGGCGAAGGCCGACGTGTTGGTCCTGGGACACAGCCCTGGGCGAAGCCATCTGGGGGACAACGGCGAAGGCTATGGGATCATACGGGAATCGCACGTCCCGGTACTGAGCGTGTGAGGACTTACAGTTCAGGTTAGCAAAGACCTTGGCAGGCGGAAGCGCCTGCCCCGCTCAGAACACGCGGTCCTGCTTGCGCAGCGTTCCGAAGCTGCCGAGGTTGGCAATCGAAAACGCCACGCGCCACTCACTCCGGTCGACGATCCCGACGTTATACCGATGATACTCGACGCTTAGCCCGCAGCAATCGGTGTTGTAAGTCACCTGGGCGGTGGAATACAGGATCACCGCCTGGCGGTAATCGTAGACCGTCACCACGGCGGCGTTCCATCCGCGGTGGTTGGGATCGCCGAATCCCGTCCGGAGCTGGAACTGGTTGGCATTGGGCGTGAGCGCCGGGTCGTTGTGAACCTCGTTGTTTCCGGCCGAAACGAAGTACTTCTGCCAGCGGTAGTCCACCGAGAGCGTGCTATCCACAATTCCACGCTGGCGGGGGTCGTAGTCGGCCTGCCACTGGATGCCCAGACCGTTAATCGGGCTCATGCGAAGCAGTGAGACCACCGGCGAGGTGCTGCGCGGATCGACCAGAAAGGCGTACCCCGTGAGGTCGGCCGTGCTCTCGAACACGTTGCGCACGCCAGGGGCCAGCGCACCGCCGAAGGTGGGGTCGAAGTAGCGTTTCTGCAGCAACTCCCAGGTGAAGATCTCCTGCACGGAATCGCCGCGCTTGGCGTAGATCCGGTTGGTGAGCGACAGTTCCAACTCGTTGGTGTTGGAAAGCAGGTCGGTCTCGTCGTAACGGATGAAGCGGTCGAAATCGCTCCCGATCCCAGTGACATAGCGGTAAGTGGCGCGGGGCTCGATGACATGCTTGAGCTTGTCGCCAAAGACGGTTTTCTTGTTGTAGATGCGGGCCAGCGACGGGAAAATCAGGTCGGCCGAGAAATCCCGCGCGCTCCTCAGGATGTTGGTGCCCACCACCTGGAACCGGTCCTGATAGGGCGCCTGAGACTCGCTGTAAAATGTCTCATGGATGCCGAAGCTGGGCACCAGGTGGAAGTTCCCCCAGTGAAAGGCGGTGGTCACATGGGGCGCCAGATTCAAGCGGTTCGCGAACTGGCCGGTCTTATAGGTGTCGATCAAGATAGTTGGATTAGTCGTGCTGTCGAAGACCGGCTCACTGCGGTACAGGAGTCCGGCGGCGGACTGAAACGAAAACCAGAGCGGTAGGTTCTTCCAGATGAGATGGTCGCGGCTGCTCAGCTCCGCCTCCGGCAGCTTGCGAATGGTCACCGCGTTGGCCACGTAATGCGAATTACCGGTGGCGGGATCGACGATGGGCACTTCGATGGATTGAAAGTTCTCCAGGCGGGCGAAAACCAGATTGAACGTGTAATTCGACCAATTTTTGTTGACGAAGCCCACGGAATGGATCTCCGAACCGACGGCTTCGTTGTATGACTGCGTCCACTCCTGCCGGAAGCGGAAGGAAGTGATGTAGTTGATGGCGCCCCGCGCGGTCCAGCCGTCGCCCAAGTCCGACTTTCCCGTCACGTAGAGGCTGACGCCGCTGTATTTTTGCGGGGGATTGCCGCTGTTGGGCGCGCCGCGGTCCTGGACTCCGTACAGAATGGCGTCAAAATCGGTGCCCACGCGGGGCTTGCCGCCGAAATCCACGTGATGCGCGAAACCCCTGGCAGTGTAGTCCTGAACCAGGTAAGTCAAATTGTAACTGCGTTTGATGGCCCAGAAATAACCGATTCCCAGCATGAAGCCGCGCTGCGAGCTGTGTCCGATGTTGGGGGTGAGGAAACCGCTCCGGCGGGGCTCCCGTTCGAGCGAATGGTAGAAGTAGGGCGTGTAGAACAGCGGGATCTTCCGCAACAGGAACACGGAGCGGTAGGCGATGGCGCGCTGGCCGGGGATGATATCGAACCTGGGCCCGGTCATCCGCCACCATGGGTCCGGCATTTTGCAGTTAGTGACCCATCCGTTATAGAGGATGTACTTTTCGCCGATGCGCTCGGCCCACTTTCCCTCAAAGTGGAACGGGCTGCTGGTGGTGAGCGTGCCGGGACGCGCAGCGATGCGCGGGTGGGTTTCGCCGCGGACGTCGTAGAACTTTCCCTTCTCGTCCTGGGTGTTGTAGTCGAGGTGGTCGCACCAGATCTGCTCGTTGCGATCGAAATCGCGGAAGTAGACGTGGCCGGTGGCGCGTACGTCGCCGGTGGATTCGTCCCACTCGATCTCGTCGGCGCGGAAGAGCATCTTGGCGTCTTCCATCTCGACGGGATGCCCGCTCCATTTGTGCACCGTACCGTCGCTATCGGAGGTATCGGAAAGCACATTCCATTCGCCCATGGGAATGGACTTCGGCGGGACGGCCGGGGGCGGTGGGGTGGGGGCGCTCGGGGGTGGTTTCTGAGCGGCGGCTCCGGCGCATAAGATCAATGCCGCCAATATGGTAAGAAGGAAAAGGCAGGTATAACTCGAAGATTTTTCGTGACAAATATCGCCGGTTGTGTTAATAAGGGTGAGAGAGCGTTTCGGATGGAGCCTCAAACGCTGAAGTTAACACACTTCGGAAGGCTCATGTTGCGGGTGCCGTAAGGGGATTATTGCCGAAGCATGACGTGCAGGTATTGCGGTTCACGTAATGGCGAGGGAGAACACCGGTGCTGGCTGTGCGGCCGGACGCCCGGCGACACACTGACCGGGGAGTTTACTCTGCCTCGCACGGACGGCGCGCTGGCGGCCAAGCTGCATCCGGCCGCGCACGCCCATGCGCCGGAGCCATCGGTGTCCGGACGGGCCGCGAACCGGACGCCCGGAATGGAGCGCGCCGTGCAGGGTTCCTTGTTTCAGGAACGATCGGCTTCCAACGTGATTCCGTTCGATTCCTTCGTTTTGTCATCCAGCGCTCCACCGAAGCCGCGTCCCAAGGCCGCGACCGGCTCGAAGCCTGTGTCGAAGCCACCGGCTCGCCGGACTCCGCGCGTGCCGGAGGGCCAAGGCAAGCTGGATCTTCTGCCGGCCATCCCGGCGAAGCCGCGCACCCTGCGCACCACGGTGGAAGCCGTCATCTGCTGCGAGGCATCGGTGGCGATACCTCTGCATCGCGCCCTGGCCGCCGCGATCGACTGGATCCTGGTCCTCATCGGGTACGGCCTGTTCCTGGCGGCGTTCTGGCTGGGCGGAGGCGCTTTTGTGCTGACCAAGCCCAACCTGCTGGTCTTCGGCGGTGCGCTGCCGCTGGTGGGCTTCAGTTACGGCCTGTTGTTTGCCATCGCCGGCACGGAAACCGCCGGGATGCGCTGGACGCGTTTGCAGGTGATGACCTTCGACGGCTTCCCGCCGGACGGCGGGCAGCGCGGGTTCCGCTTTGCGGGCGCGTGCCTGAGCCTCTCGACAGTGGTGGGCCTGTTGTGGTGCCTGGCCGACGAAGAGGGTCTCACCTGGACGGACCACATTTCCCGCACGTTTCCGACGCCCCGCGAATGGAACTCGCAAGTCTTCCGCCGGCGGTAAAAATGAACATCCATTTCGACGAGAAGAACCTGCTGGCCGATATGGTTGGCAATGCCAACGGCCTCAGCCGTTCCGAAATCGAGCGTGCGCAAGGGAAGGCTCTGAAGGCTCTGAAATCTTTCCGCCGGCAAAGCGATGAGGGCCGCTACGGGTTCGCGCACCTTCCTTTCCAGACGAGCGCGATCCAAGCCATCGGCCGGTACGCGGAGGAAGCGCGCGGCAGTTTCGACACGGTGTGCGTGGCCGGCATCGGCGGCAGCGCGCTGGGCGCATGGGCTCTCGACTGCGGCATTCGCGGTCCTCATCCCGTGCAGGGCGCCTTCACCCCGGAGCATCCGCGGCTGGTGATTCTCGATAACGTCGACCCTTCGTTCACCGCAGCCGCGCTGGCTTCCATGGACCCGCGCCGTACCTTGGTGGTGGTAATTGCGAAATCGGGCGGCACCGCCGAGACGGTGGCCACGTTTCTGATTGTGCGCGACTGGCTGGAGCAGGCGCTCGGCCGACGCGAGGCCGCGCGGCGTATTTCGACCGTCACCACCGAGGGCAAAGGCGACCTGTTTGCGCTCTCGCAGGGGGAAGGCTACGGCGTTTTCGGCATCCCCGAAAACGTGGGCGGCCGCTTCAGCGTGCTGTCGCCCGCCGGCCTGCTGCCCGCGGCGCTCATCGGCATCGATATTCGCAAGCTCACGCGCGGCGCCAGGCGCATGACGCACCTCTCGTGGCAGCCGGATTTCGGCGAGAATATCGCGCTTCGCATGGCGCTCTGCCACTGGCTCATTCTGACCCGCAAGGCGAAGTTCATCCAAGTGGCGTTCCCGTACTCGAACCATCTGTGGGGCACGGCCTTCTGGTTCCGCCAGCTTTGGGCCGAATCGCTGGGCAAGGCGCGCAATCGCGCGGGCGAGGAGGTCCATACCGGCCAGACCCCGGTGGCCGCGCTGGGCACCACGGATCAGCACTCGCAAGTGCAGTTGTACATCGAAGGCCCCAACGACAAGGTCTTCACCTTCTGGGCCGTCGAGAAATTCTCCAGCGCGGGCAGGATTCCCAAGCGCCGCTTCAACCTGGGGGCGTTCGACGCGCTGGCCGGGCGGTCGCTGGCGGAGTTGATCGATGCGGAGCGGCGCGCCACGGCCGCGGCCCTGACGGAGAATGGCCGCCCCAACTGCACC
>Ga0181521_10005540_pt1 | contig 14009 bp, 9 predicted proteins | sample PEATcosm2014_Bin_32_FD_119764 | JGI IMG/M metagenome (GOLD analysis project Ga0181521, IMG submission 119764) | Peatland microbial communities from MTU Mesocosm Facility, Houghton, MI, USA - PEATcosm2014_Bin02_60_metaG | ecosystem: Environmental > Terrestrial > Soil > Wetlands > Peat | place...
CTGGGAATTCGATCCTCCGGGGCCTGTTGCCGTAACCGTAGCGGTATATGTTCCAACGGAAGTATATGTATGACTGGGATTCTGCGCGGCGCTGGTTGCTCCGTCCCCAAAAGCCCAGGCCCAGGAAGTTACCGGTCCTCCGGTATTGGCTCCTGTAAACTGCACGGACAACGGCGCAGTCCCGCTTGTCTGAGATACCGATACGGTGACAGCCGGCGGCTGGGCGGGTGAAATAGTAATCGGAAGACTTGCTGAATTCGATCCTCCCGCGCCCGTTGCCGTAATGGTCGCGCTGTATGTTCCCGGAACAGTGTAGGTATGATTGCAATTTTGCGTATTGCAACTGGATCCGTCTCCAAAATTCCATGCCCATGAAGTTGCCGCTCCTCCCGAATTGCCGGCCAGAAATTGCACGATTAAAGGGGCGGTTCCACTCGTTGGCGTAGCATATATGAAAACCATCGGCTGTTGTGGAAGTGCCGTGATCGACACTGCCTTAGTGCATGATCCGCCGGGACCTGTCGCTGTAAGAGTTGCAGTGTATGTTCCGGGATTAGTGTAGTAATGAGTCGCATTTTGTAAATTGCTTGTACCATTATCCCCAAAATTCCAGGACCATGACGTTACCGGACCTCCCGTACTGGATGTGGTGAAACCGACAAACAGGGGTATATTGCCGCTTGTTTGAGATGCCGATACGGTGACAGCCGGCGGCTGGGCGGGTGAAATAGTAATCGGAAGACTTGCTGAACTCGATCCTCCCGCGCCCGTTGCCGTAATGGACGCGCTGTATGTTCCCGGAACAGTGTAGGTATGATTGCAATTTTGCGTATTGCAACTGGATCCGTCTCCAAAATTCCATGCCCATGAAGTTGCCGCTCCTCCGTAATTGCCGGCCAGAAATTGCACGGTTAATGGCGCGGTTCCACTCTCCGGTGTTGCGTATATGGTTACTTGTGGCGGCGCGTTAACAGTAATCAGGATACTGTTGGAATCGGATCCTTCCGGACCTGTTGCCGTAAGCGTGGTGGTATATGTCCCGGGACCGGCGTATGTATGACTGGGATTCTGCGCGATACTGCCCGTTCCGTCTCCAAAATTCCAGGTCCATGAAGTTACCGCTCCTCCGGAATTATTGCCTGTAAACTGGACTGCCAAAGGGAAAATACCACTCGTGGGATTTGCTCCGATTGTGACAACGGGAGGTGAAAGAGGCACACTCAGCGTCATTGACATCGAATTCGAGCCGGCGGGACCTGTCGCGGTCAATACCACGGTGTAAGACCCCGCGCTGCTATATGTGTGAGACTGTGTCGGAATCGCGCCGGTTGTCGACCCGTTTACCATCGGGCTGTTATCGCCAAAATTCCATGAATATGCGGTAATCGATCCGGACGATGTACTGGTTAACTGAATAGACAAGGGAGAATTTCCGGCGGCTGGCGCTACGGTAAAATCCGCAACCGGCGGAGCGGCAGTTACCGTAATTGCGGCTTTTTTAGTGCTGGCATTCCCCTGGCTGACAACAGTCAAAGCGACCGTGTACGTTCCAGCCTGCGAGTATATGTAAGTGGGATTTTGTTGCGCACTGGTTCCTCCATCGCCAAAATTCCATTGATACGTCGCATTTGCGGCCGGAGCTGTTAAAATCATGTTGGTGTAAGTTGCAGTATCGGTTCCGGCTGAATTGCCCACCTCAAGACTTACAGTAAATGAACTTCCATTCGTGCTGGAAAAGGATACAATCGTCGACGTGGTAATGCCCGCACTTGGGCTGTATTCGAAATTCGCCACGGTATTCACGGTATTCTTGTATGTATGAGTAGGATTTTGAGCAGTGCTCGTTGCTCCATCGCCGAAATTCCACAACCACGAAGTTACAGGGTCGGAGGGATCGGAACAGGTTGAGGTATCTTGAAAAGTCACCGTAAGAGGAATTTGTCCACTGACTTGCATCACGTAGTTCATGGCGGGATTTGTAATATAAAAATCCGCCAGTGGAAGGGTTTTAGTTGGTGTCGCCGCCGATGTATATGCGATTGCCTGATCGCCAAAGACACTCGTATACTGACACGATGTGTTATTTGCATTGCAGGGGTTGGCGGCTTGTGTCAGTTCCGAATAGGCAATTCTGAAGAATCCGCCGTTTGTACGATTTGATTGCTGTTCATCTACTGTTTCACCCCAGCCTGTGCCCCAACTGTTTTTTACTATAAAGCACTGGTTTGTATCATCCCAGCCGACTGCAATTATGGCATGTCCGCCTGCGGGACAGTTATCGCCGGTGTTTGGGTCGCAAGGCGGTGTGGGAAGATGACTATAGACTCCCGTGCTGTAGGAGAAGAAATCGTCATAAACCGTCATCGTTACGACAATCGGTCCATAATTGTAAATAGCCGCCTTAAGCTGATCGGGAGTTGCGTAATTAACGCCCTGATTTACCCACGTCCATGCCGCGCTTGTATTTCCATTGCCTATGGTTTGATAGGCATCGGTCGTATATGCGGGACATGCATTGGTTGTCGATGCATCTGCTGGATCGGTGAATGGATCGGTAGCCAGATAGGGAAAACAAGCTTCGATCGGCAGCCCTGCCGTACTGATGTAGTTGGCCGCATCCTGAATAAAACCTCCGCTGCAGCAGTCAAGGCAATAACTGCCATACTTTGGGTCCGTATATTCGGTAGTAAGACCGCTAAGCAGGGTTTGCTCGGAAAGGTGAACATCGGGGCCAAGTCCGCCGGCGGCGGCCGATTGAACAATCGGGTAGTTCAATAACACTTGCGATTCCAGGACCCCCGCGGCTGAAAATGCCCAACACGAACCGCAATTGCCCTGATCTCGAACCGGAGAGACAAAACTGCCCGAATGCGAACTCGCGGGTGAAGGCGTAGCTGTCGCATTATAATTTCTCCAATCGAATTGTGGCGGCAGAGTTACACTAGCGCCAGACTTAAGTGCCGGGGCCGAAGCACTTTTCAGAGACGGGGAATATGATTTGGCGTTCTTGCCGCGAAGCGCCCCGAGCCGCATTTTCCGCTCTTCCCGGGATAATAATGAGACAGGATTGTCCCTCGCAACCCATTTGGCGCCGTGAGTTCGTAACATGCTGTTTAAGACGCTGACTTCGACAGATTCTTCTGCAAATGCATTGGATGAAAAGACCGGTATATTGAAGACTAAGATTATGAAAAGGAAACTAAGCAGTTTGCTAATGTTCCTCATTAGATTCTCCTTAGCGTTTGACTGTGAATCGACTTAAGCCCTCAAGAGTTGCGCCCTAAAGCTTCGGTAATTTGTCCTTCAGGCGCCTGATGGATCGATTTGCAAAAATCGATTGACTTTCTAGCAAAGGTGATGCCATTGATAATGAGGGAACAGTGAATTTGATTCCAGTGTTCATGATGCGTATGTGGCAGGAAGTGTAGTGCTATTGGCTTCCCTTTTTGCATTCGGCTTGTAAATCCCTGCAGCGCAAATTATTCCAATTTCCAAATTCCTTAAAGCGTCACGTAATTTGAAATCCTATTTCGTAATTCAGGGCCGAAAATTCTATCCTGCATCCTGCCGCTGTATGTAATAGATCTTTGAAACAGCCGCCAACTCAAGCTCTGCGGGAGTCCGTACAGCTTGTCAATTTCGAAAGAGTCCAGTTTGGGGCGATTCGGTAAAGAAATGATTCTAAAACGGCGAATATTTTGGCGGCCCATTTCTCAAGGCCGAGGAGCGCTGTGGAGTTTTCCCTTTTCGAGCCAAGGTGGAAGCACTATGGCATCTCTGGGGTACCTTTTGAGGATCAAGACCGCCTTAAACTGGTCAACCATGCCAAAAACAGCGATATAAGCGCTGAAGAATGGGGGAATTTGGTAATTTCTGCAACAGATGTAAATTCTTGTCTTGGTCCGACCCGATTTGTAGCACTGTGCTTAGGTATTGTAAACGGTAAATTTACAATTTTACCTCTCTTGCCCCTCCTCGTATGATAGACTTATATAGTACACTACAGAAAGAAATAACTACTCTGCGTCGTGCGAGGGCGTAGCGGGCAGGCCGACCGCCGCCATTCTCGACGCTCCGCGAGACGGGGCGTTCGCGGGAGGCATGGTGGATCGCTGGTCTCAGAAATCATCAAAAGGAATCAACTGCTCCGGTCGTGTTTCTGCTTTCTCAAATTGTGTAAGCTCTTTCCCATTACCTCTCACGGCATGGCCGTCCCCTTTGTCCTGATTTCCTGCAAAATTCCTTGGTGGATTCTTGGCAGTTTTATTTTTCACCGGCTTGTAGTCTTTCGATTCAGTCCTTCTTTCGGTACTATTGCCTTTTGAGCCGTGAATCAAGGATTCTAGCTCGCCTACATATGTCTTCATTTGACTGGCCTGAGCGTTCAATTTTTCCGAAGCAAAAGCCGATTCCTCGGCATTAGCGGCATTTTGCTGGACTACCTTATCCATTTCACTCACTGCCTTATTGACCTGCTCAATTCCTTGGGCCTGCTCAACGGATGCTGCGCTAATCTCACCGACCAATTCGCTGGATCTTCCAACACTCTGTGCCACCTCCCGAAATTCCTGATCGGTTTTAGCCACAAATTCTGAACCCTCTTTGACTTTCTTAACAGTGCCTTCTATAAGATTGGCGGTATTCTTTGCGGCTTCTGCCGCTCTCAATGCGAGATTTCTTACCTCATCGGCAACTACGGCAAAACCTGCGCCAGCTTCTCCTGCACGCGCCGCTTCGACTGCAGCGTTTAGAGCAAGCAGGTTGGTTTGAAATGCAATTTCATCGATTGTCTTGATGATTTTTGATGTATCTTCGCTGGCCCTGGAGATCTCCCCCATCGAAGTGGTCAACATTCCCATCGACTGACTGGCCCGCGCGATGGTCCCTTTGGTTCCCAACATCAGATTGTTGGCCTGCTTAGCGTTATCTGCATTCTGTTTGGTCATGGAAGACATTTCCTCGAGTGATGAGGATGTTTCTTCTATGGATGCCGCCTGCTCGGATGCTCCTTCCGCAAGCTGCTGGCCTGCAGATGAAACCTGGCCGGAGGCTGCGACCACCTGGTCTGCCCCTTCAATTAGCCCGTCGATGGATCTTCTTAGGGAATTGTTTATGGATCTGGAAATGAGAAAACCGAGGCCGCCAAGGAGAAGAACGCCACCCAGCGACACAGCCAGACTAATCCTGTCGGCAGATTTGTTGCTGCTCTCAATTATTGAATTCGAAGCTTCGGATATTTTCTTTGACTTTTCTTGAACCTGTGATGCAGTAAGTTGCATCGGTTGTCTCAATTCGTTGTTCTTGTTCCATTGATCGAAAATCGTGTCTTCCAGTTGTATGATTTTCGCTATAACACCTTCAGAAGCACCCCAGGTTTGTTGAAAATCGCTTATCTTCATTGTTTTTAGTATTACATTCACGTTGTTCTTTTTTAATGTCCACTTCTTTTCAATACCCTGCCGCGTCTCCTTATACTTTGCAATGTCGCCATGAAGGAGCAGGTCCTGGACATTCATCACCCTGTCTGATCCAAGAAGCAGAACGTCATTGAGTTCTTTTCGCAATCCGTTCTTGTCATTTCCCAGATACTCCCCCTGTGTGAACAGCATCGCCTCTTCCAATTCTATGGCATCGAGGATCTTTTTTAGGTGCATCTTCACCGAACTGATTCCGGTTAAAAGGTCTGCTTTGGCCTTGCCGATATCCCTTAGCCCTTGCGCTACCTGCTGAAAAATACGGGCATGCTCCTCTTCCGCTTTGGACATAGCCGCGGCATCATCGCCTATCCCGGCGCCTACATCAAACGACCTTATCTCGCTCAGGGCCGAATTGAGTGTTCTCCTCAACTCGGCAAGGCCGGATAATTCGGCTGTATCAAGCGCATTTATGAATTTCTCCTCCAGCATCATTATTTGAATGATGCCGGTTTCAGCGGCTTGGCTCTGCCGCAAGACATTCATATACTTGTTTTTTTGCAGCTCGGAATACTTTGAAAAACTTGAAATGCCGGCCACACCTGCTACCCCGAGAAGCATTAACATGAAAATTTTGGCGCGAATGCTTGATAATTTAAACCACTTGAGCATCGATATCATTTTCTCCTCCAGCGGATGGTACTGATGCCGGGTACGCAAGTGTCCAATCAGTCAATAAAACGCGCAGGCGCCCGGCATATTCTCGAAGGTCGCTGATGAAAACGGAATAACTCGACTCAAAAGACCTACGGGTAAATTCCGGCTAAGGTCATAATCGGTAATCCAGGCACCCTGCATACATACGTCGTTTTGGGTGACGGCGTTTTTTCATTTGGTTTCGGCCACATATAATCGACCCAACCTTCGCCTGGCGTGTTTGCAACAGCGATATACTCGTTGACGAACATTTTACCGTTCACGTCTTTCAGGCCCGACATTACTTTTCCGACTAGATTCGGTGTAACCGGATGCGCCAGCACCTTTCCGTCGAAATCTATCACGAATACATAGGAATCCTTCCAGACAAATGGTCCGTTTGCATCCTGAATTTTGGCCAAGGCCGCTTCGAGCCCGATATCCTTTATCAATGCAGCAGCCTCTTTGCACTTGGCTGTGCACTCTTCCTTTGTGGCCTTCTCCTCAGCATTCCCAAGGCCGATACCGAACACCAACAGCAAAGCTGCACATACCAGGACAAATGATGCTTTTTTCATTTAGCTCCTCCTTTTAGAAAAGAACTTCCCGCTCTATGGTTGCAAACATCTTCATGCTGTACTCATTTCGGTATTCTCTGGGAATCCCTCCTTCCATGTCCGGGCAATTTTCAATCACTTGACTCAGACGGAAATCACTATCAAGCCTTAGGCCATCTATCTCGTTCGAATCATCGGCAGTCTGCGTGCGAGACTTAAGCAAATATCGATATAGTCATCGAAAAAAACTCATGTCCACACTCCGCACATCTCTTCTCAAAAATCTTGACCGTCTCAGAAAATAATTGAGAAAATAATTGGGGTCAAACCTTGTATGTTTGAAACATGATACAAAAGTGTGGACTGGCCGAGCGGGGCCGCCGAGAATGGGTCCAACCGTGACTCGTCGGAGGCGGCCGGCGAGGCCTTTCCGGGATTTTTGCAGTGTGCCACCGGCTATGGTAGACCGTTCAAACCTGGGGTCAAAAGCCCGTAGTGTAGCGTGGTCGCCATAGCCACTCCATTAAGCCCGAACAGTTGCCTGGGCTTCGAGCCCGCATCTACAAGGCCGGGATAAAGGAGAAACCTAATGGAACAATCTTTGTTTGCCGGCATCGATGTTTCCGAAGACCGATTGGATGTTGCCATCAACCAAGGTGATGAGATTTTGGAGTTCTATTCCATACCCCACACCGAAGACGAAATTTCACACCTAATCGAAAAGTTTCAAAAAACCTCGCCCAGCCTAATTATAGTCGAACGCAGCGGAGGCCTGGAACGTTCTCTGGTTGCCTGCCTGGCTGGAGCCGGACTGCCGGTTGTAGCGAATAACCCTCGCCAAGTCCGCGATTTCGCCAAGGCAACAGGGATCCTGGCCAAAAGCGACAAAATTGATGCTCGCACCATGGCACGTTTTGCTGCTGCAGTGAAACCTCCGCAACGGCCCATTAAAGATGCCGAACGCCAGCAGCTTGCAGATCGGGTGGCCAGACGGCGTCAACTCGTGCACATGCTTGCACAGGAAAAAAATCGCCTCTCACGATCCCTTGGGCCTGTGCGAGCCGATATTCAGCATCACATTAGCTATCTCCAAGAGCGGCTAGATAAATCGAATAAGGATATCGACCAAATAATCAAGGGCACCGCCCTTTATCATGACACCCTTGAGCTGTTGAGCAGCGTCCCTGGAATTGGCCCAGTAACTTCGGCAAGCCTAATCGCCGACTGTCCTGAGTTGGGCAGCTTGAATCGTCGCCAGATCGCGGCCTTGGTTGGAACAGCCCCGTTCAACCGGGACAGCGGCAAAAGATCCGGTACGCGTTGTGTATGGGGTGGCCGTAGAACGGTCCGTGCACATCTCTATATGGCTACGATTTCGGCAATAAAATGTAATCACAAGATCAAAAGCTTCTACACACGACTAATCGCTGCCGGGAAAAAACCCAAAGTTGCCATAACAGCATGCATGCGCAAACTCATTACCATTCTCAATGCCATGGTCAAGAATCAAGAACCTTGGCAAACCAGCGCTGCTTAAAAACAGAAATCAAAATCGGCGCCTTTGTGAAAACACAGTTGCTACACTCTTCACACTCCAAGCCCCAACTCAACCATTTCAACTGGCTTGGCACAGGTTACATCGGCTTGATCTCCTCCGCAACCTGACTGTTCTGCCCGACATTGTCAAGAGTGTAGGTGTGACCCCATTCTTCACTGCATCTCCTGTCCGCGTGTGGTGGCCGACCCCAACCGCTTGTTGGGCGTTCAGGACATTGGTTGTTCAGGAACCTGTGCACCGTGCCAGACTGCCACAACCCAGACGATCTCCCCTTTGACTCGGTAAAAGAAACGGTATGGTGGGATGACCACTTCCCGGTACGGTAGCTCTGGAAACTCCGGCGTCACCCTTCCGGATTCCGGGAATTCTTCGAGCCTCCGCAATACCTTTTCAACTCGGTCGCGGAAGTGGACCGCCGCTGGAGGGCTATCCCGGCGAATAAAGGTGAGTGCAGAGAGAAACTGAATCCTGGCGGAAGGGATAAAGCGGACCCTCACGATGGTTCTTCCGAAAGGAGTGCATCGGCCTCAGCAAGGACAGAATCCAAGTCATGCCCCTCGCCTGCCTCTATTTCCTTTTCCCCTTTTGCCAGAAGGCGTAAAAGCTCCCTGTCACGTTCTGATCGCTCATATGTTTCGACACTGAGCATTACGGCAGCCGCACGTCCCCTTTGCGTAATCACGATAGGTTCTTTGGAGTCCCTGACCCGTTTGAGAACCTTAGCCGTATCTTGCCTCAAATCACTGACCGGAATGATATTCAATAACTTGCCCATATTGTACCTCCTATAATACTTCTAAACGTACCACAAAACATACCAGGAAGCAAGAACCAACCGGATGCTCTGAGATGCGGCACGCCCACTCATTCATCTGTCCACCCGCCCCTAATTCCTCAATCCCCCAATCCCCCAATCCCCCAATTCCTCAATATATATAATATGATTCCCATCTCTAAAGCGGTGCGCCCGTACCAGCGATTTAATATATAGGAGAGCTGGACTTTCCTGGTGCGCCTGAAGGAGTCGATAACTCCGAGATCAGTGGCGCGAAGTATCAACTGACTCGACGTGGTGGAAGAATTTCTAGAAGATCTGAAAGTCTCCAAAGAGACACTCCAGGGTAATAGGTGCAAAACCTCTACGATATAGGGTGGCCCTCACGGTCTGCTGAAAGAGGTCTCCGCGGCGCCAGAAAATCACTTTATCAACGTAGTAGAGAATCGACATCACGATCCTGGTGTCGCCCGGGTAGATTTCAGGGTCACCTATTTTCGCGGCTACGCGCAAGAAGGCAACATCTCGGGTGCTGCGATCAGGAACGTAATGCGGTTGACTCTCCAGTGGGGCCACCACGAGAGACGGCATCTCGAGATCCAAATGATAGGGACCAAGAGGTTCGATGCCCCGATTTGTGAGCTTCACATCTAATCGGTAATCATGCCGTTCTGACTTGATTTGCACCTTCGCGTAGGACATATCGAGTTCGGCTGAGAGATCGGTGGGCTGTAGTTCTCCCCTTCCTTCCAGTGCTGCGAGTGCTGAGGCTTCAGCTTGCATCTTCCAAGCTCGGAGTAGCTCTTTCGGGTAGCGAAAAGGATCGTTATCGACCAGTTTTGCGCAGTTCTGACAAAGCCATACACCGTTACCTGGCGATTGGCGTTGCTCCCGTGTCAGCGAAGGGTCATAGCGGGGACCCCCATGCGATGCGGCTGTAATGTGAGCGCCGACTCCGATATTGACGATGTAATGTGACTCGGTCCGCGGACCCGTCGTCAATTTACGGCACATCGGATTTGAACAGCGCACGCCGACCCGTTTAGCCAGCGCGTCCTGTGTCTGCTTTGTGAATTCATCTCGTGGCATGAGCCAGAGCCTTACCTCCCTCCGACGCCAACCATCACCGGCATGCAACCACGCTAATTCGAGGGGGTTCGGGTCGAGACTTCCAGATGATCTCAGCGTGGTTGCGTGTCCGGGTGCACGGCCGGCGTTGGCATCAGTAGAAAAGTGCCATTTCAATATCGCACGGCCTGAATGTTGAATTTATTAAGTTACCGTTTTCGTCTACGTCCTCAAAAAGAACACCACAACTATTCAGTTGGCGGGCTTCATTCACCAAAAACGGATTATAGCTCTTGCTGTATTGCTCCCTGTTTTGATGCGTATCCTTTATATATCCGTCCTCTCTAAGACCCAGCCGAGTTACGTTCTTCTTCTGTGTGATTCTTACCACGCGGCTATCCATTATTCCGTATGCATCGGGAAACAGAAACCTCAAGAAGGCTGTTGCGGTTGGAATTCGAACACCACCGATCTCAAATAATGCTACCTCTTTCCTTTGGTAGGCAATTATCAGTTTCTTCGCCGTGTCATCTCTCCACTTCGCTCTCAAGTTGTCGGCTTTCAGTTTTGCACGTCCGCCTTGTGATGCCATCTTCCAGTGCACTATAGCACACGCTATCTCCTTCAAATTCATGACATGATCTGAGGTAATGGTACCCTGAGCTTCAGCATGATTTGTGGCAGCAAATACCGCCTGGACAACCATTTCAAACCGCCTGAGGTTGAGGCCATGGTTAAAGTGCGGTGGGACTTTTTTCGGAAAAACCCCAACGTATTGTCCCGAGAACTCGCCGTCAAGCCCTTCTGTGACCACAATCCGAAAATGGCAATCTGGATCACAGTAACAGTAGCCTTCCCGCATACACTTGTATTCCGACTCAGTGAAAAGCAAGCCATTGCTCCTTACTTCTCTCGCAGCCAGACGTGCTGGTAACCTGCGCGGCAGACAAGAAGAGGAAGTGCGTAAAGCCCAAGACTACATCTTTGTCAGGTTTGATTCAATAAAATCAACGTACAACTTGATAGGAAGTGGAGTTCGACCGTCACAGAGACAGGTTGCTGTTTGATTTGGACCTGTTGACGATTTTCGCGACCCATTTCTTGCAGCTGAGGAGAGCTGTCTTGATTGCAAAATGCTCAGCAGGATCACCTTTCTGGTCTGCCTTAGACTGTCAATTTCAATGCCAAAAATGAAGCTCTAAGGCATGGAAATAGCTTTTCCAGCGCTTCTTTTCATGAAAGATCAGTCACTTCGTTTGGCCCGACCCCCGACCGCTGACCGCTGAGTAGGGTCCTTTCTGTGGGGCTGACCTCCGCTTTTCAAGTTCGTCTATCACCGCCTCGTAACGACAACCGAAAAATCACCCGTGCTGGAATGATAAGGGTATGCGCCCGTGTACGGCATGTCTTCTTGAAACTGTAATCCTCCCCAATATACCATTATTCCTAATGCCCTTCCAGGAAAGGTGGCAGGGGCGTCCCATCCACAAAACCGTAGTCGGCCTATAGACAATCATCTTCAGAAAAGGGCGATCAATTGGACGGGGTCGGCTGCTTAATGCATATTCGCTTCAGTGGGTTCTCATCGGGCCAGCAACGGCTGGAGAGAGCACAACAACGGCAGCACAGGTACTCCTCAAAGCAGAGGATGACACAGATGTTCTTGCGGGCATTATGTATCGCTTTATGGGCGCAGTGATAGGCAGAACCCGATGGGAAAAATGCTCGTGGATTCAAAGTAGGAGCCATTATGGCGAATGGTCCAGCCGCATCTCCATTCTTCTGACAGTTACCCCAAAAGTGATAGGGGCAATCTTCATAATCGCTATTCTCCAGCAAGAACAAAGGGCTGTTCCCAATAACTACTTGGTAAAGATTCTCTCCGATCTCTTTGATAAGCTCTGAACCTCGTTTTGTGAGAGAATCCCTTTTCAAGTCCTCCGCCGATAATTTTTCGAATTCCTCTGCTGGGATGAGATTAATACGACAGCCTGAGCTCAATTCACTTAAGAGGCTATTTGCGCGATAGGCCAATTCACTCGATTTCTTTAACAGGAAGGCCGGATCATGGCTTAGGAGAAGAAAATCCTCATCATAGGTCTTTTGGAAGAGAATCCAAGCTCCGCTAGGTGATTTGACCCAGGCTGCAACCCTAACCGATATAGCTGGCTGCCTCTCCCCATGCCGTATATACGAGACGTATACAACCTGAGCACAAATCGCTTCACCGTCATTGGGAACAAAATCTGTTAATGCGGATGGATGCTGGGGTGGGATTTGGCTCGATAGCACCTGATAATTAACTAGAGGGAAGAATTCTTCGGCACGTATCTCGATATCTTTCAGGCTCTCGAATAGCCAAATATTGTTGGAAGAGGGGTTATCGGAAAGCAGCGTAGAATCCACATCAAAAATAACGAACCACTCTCCATTCGTGATTACTGCCCTCTCCGCACTGTGACCGAATTTATGGTTCACCCTTTTTACGTAATCAATGAGGGTCGCCAGCCACTTACCCCATAAATGCGGCAGATCGGCCTCGCTTGGATCATGGTTCTTAGTTATCTCCCTTATGGCTGTGGCTAAATCGAAAATCCTGCCGTCATCTGTCAAGGGCAGGGTAGAACTAGGGCGCTTTGCTTCAAGTATGACGAGAGATCGGTTCTCGGAATTGTCCCGGCCGTGATAATCCAGAAAGCGACGGTTATCCCCTTCTGAGATTGGTTCGACTGGATCTTCCACCTTGATGACGGCTGGTGAGGAAACCTCCCACCCTAAACTTCTGAGCATAGGATCAATTGCATACATGCGAACATGTGCTTCAAGTGCTACTTCGCGGCCGTGGCCTCTGGTTTCCTCTCTAGAGACTCCGCGATCTCGAGCTAAGTCTACTTCGAGCTCCTCAAGGCAATGTTCATATTGCTTTCGAAGTTCTCGGATTTTTCGTCTGAAGGTTTCAATATCGGCTCGGCTCACCGTAGCATCTCTGGCAGTTCATAGACTAATTGCCGGGCTTCAGGCCAACCGGCTTCGACAAAGATGTCGAGTACGCGCATAAGTCCTCGGCGGCAGTCCTCATGCTGAACCAAGACAGAACGGAAATCCGCAAGGTAGCGCCGAATTATTCGGACAAACAGTTGAGCACCCATGCCTTCGTACTGATATCCACCAGTACGTCCGCCTGCATCCAGTGCACGAGTCAAGAGGCGGAAAACGCCAACTGGGTCATCTGGGACGAATACCTCAAGCGTCTCCAGCAGACTATGGATAACCGATGGATAAGCTCCTTCGCACAAAGCTTCCAAAGTGGGTCCCATCTCTCGTAAGAACCGTTGGCGAATCTGGGGAGTTAGTTTGGAATCGGTACGATCCTGTCCATCAGAGCGACTCACTCCATACGCCCCTGAACCGGAAAAGATTTCACGGGCGGCTAGATCGATGAGGTGTAAGGAGGTCTCTGCTGTTTTCTGCTCGACTTCGTTAAGATCGGCGCGGGTGGACAAGTCAGCAAAAATCCTGACTGTGGTAGCTACGACAGAATGGAGCAGTTCGATGGTTCTGGCTCGAACACGTTGATCAAGCACGTCATCCCGCTCGGGGTCTCCTTGTATAATCGCGCTACGAAGAGAAGTTAATGTGGTTCCAATGAACTTGGAGTATTTAATCGGATCTTGAATCCACAATCGGACTTGGTCACCTGCCTGAGCTTGATCGTATACCAGCCAGAGACGAAGAATTAGATTTACGTATACTCCTCCTACACGACCTTCCTCTTGCTCTCCCTCTTCCGCGAAGATCCTTTTTGGGAGAGCTAAAAGTTGGTTCGTTATCCATTCGGGCCGCGATTCGAGAATTCTATGAAGGGCACCGAGGAAAAATGACAAGACCCCCGTGTTCTGCTCTCCAAGGAATGCTTTTTGGCAAAGCCGCCACATCAACGC
>Ga0181521_10005541_pt1 | contig 14007 bp, 9 predicted proteins | sample PEATcosm2014_Bin_32_FD_119764 | JGI IMG/M metagenome (GOLD analysis project Ga0181521, IMG submission 119764) | Peatland microbial communities from MTU Mesocosm Facility, Houghton, MI, USA - PEATcosm2014_Bin02_60_metaG | ecosystem: Environmental > Terrestrial > Soil > Wetlands > Peat | place...
CTGAATGTTGGTTACGCTGAGGCTGGCCCTGCCAGTGGCCCTGCAGTCATTCTTTTGCAAGGCTGGCCCTACGACATCTACAGCTATGTCGACGTTGCTCCGTTGTTGGCATCGGCGGGCTATAGGGTAATCGTCCCCTATCTGCGGGGGTTCGGCACGACGCGCTTTCTTTCCAGCGAGACCTTTCGGAATGGTCAACAGTCGGTGGTTGCTATCGACATCATCGCGCTGATGGATGCGCTCAAGATCGACAAGGCAATCCTGGCCGGCTTCGATTGGGGAGGGCGGACGGCTGACATCATGGCGGTGCTCTGGCCGGAGCGCTGCAAAGCGCTCGTCTCGGTGAGCGGTTATCTAATCCCGAGCCCGGCAGCGAATCGGGCGCCGCTGCCGCCGAAGGCTGAGCTGCAATGGTGGTACCAGTTTTATTTCGCCACAGAACGCGGTCGGGACGGCTACGACAAATACCGGCACGATTTTGCCAAGCTAATCTGGCAGATTGCTTCGCCGAAGTGGAACTTCGATGATGCCACGTTTGATCGCAGTGCAGCATCGTTCGACAATCCGGATCATGTTGCGATCGTGATCCACAGTTACCGCTGGCGGCTCGGCTTGGTCGAAGGGGAGCCGAAATATGACGATCTGGAAAAGCGCCTTGCCGTAGGTCCGGTCATCACCGTGCCGACCATCACTCTTGAAGGCGATGCCAATGGGGCACCACATTATCCGGACCCCAGCGCGTTTGCCAAGAAATTCTCTGGCAAGTTTGAGTACCGGACCATTACCGGAGGCATCGGGCATAATCTGCCGCAAGAAGCTCCGGAGGATTTTGCGAAGGCAGTCATCGACGTCGACGGCTTTTAATATTCGAATGGCATTGGACTGTTAGGCGTGTTGAGACGTAACGCGGAGACGCGCATCCAACTCCTGAGGATTTCCCATGCGAGCTGACATTATCCCCGGAGCTATCTTTCCCGACTACGAACTTTCCGACCACGCCGCGAAACGCCGGAAGCTCTCCGAACTGCAAGGACAACATCCCCTGGTTCTCGTCCTCAGCCGCGGCGGTTTCTGCCCTAAAGATCGCCGGCAGGCGGAATTGTTGGTCCAGCTTGATCGTGAACTCGAGGTTGCCTATTGCCGGCTGGTCACGATCAGCACCGACAATATTACCGAGACCAACGAATATCGCAGCGGAGTGGGCGCGCACTGGACTTTCCTCTCCGACGCAGGACGCATGGTACAAAAAGATCTCGACATTGCCGAATACACCGACCCTCTGCACAATCCCATGATCCCGCACGTGATTGTGCTTGAGCCCGGCCTTGTCATTTATAAGATCTACAACGGCTACTGGTTCTTCGGCAGACCGACTTTGGAAGATCTCCGTCAGGACTTGCGCGCGGTGCTTAAGAAATGCCGGCCAGACTGGGACATCACGGCGCCGGAACTCAAAGCGGCGTGGCAACAAGGCCGCAAGGATCTCTTTTATCCGTACGGAAAAACGTTCGTGCAAACCCTCGGCGAACAGGATTAGGCGCGGAGGCAGGCCTCGTCCCGGTTGATGCGATGGTATTGATCGATACGTTGGTCCAATTGTTTCGCCTGCAAACTTTCTGTCTAATCGGAAATGTACATCATGCCTGAACGAGAAGGAGCGGTTCATATGTCAAACGAGAGAACAGCCGTCATGACGAGGCCACAACAACGTACGGTTGCAGCGCATCAGCCAGGCCAAGAGGTTTTCAAATCGGTCCTGTCCGAAGACATCAACTGGAAACCCTTCGCGGCGTTCCCGCCTTCGGTGCGCCTGGCAGTCATCGTCGGTCAGCCCTCGGAAGCTGGCCCCTACACGATCAGGGTCCGAGTACCCCAAGGCGTTAAGCTGATGCCTCACCGGCACCCGGAGGACCGAGTCTATACAGTAATCTCAGGTGTTTTCTACATCGGCCTGGGCGAGCAGTTCAATCCGGAAAAGCTGGAGGCATATCCGCCCGGCAGCGTCATCGTTCTGCCGGCCAATACGTCCCATTTCCACTGGGCGAAATCCAGTGAGTACATAACGCAGGTGACCGCAATTGGGCCGCTTGGGCTTGAATACATCAGTGCGAACGACGATCCAAGAAGCCACAACTCTTAGGAGGCATTTGCGTGCTTCCCGCGACGGAGGATAGGTAGAGGCCCGACTATATTAAATACAGTGCTACTAGCCTTCGAGTTGCTGTTTGGCTGCTGGCACCGCAATCTCAGCCGGCCGTTTACGCTATCAGGATGGACGTATGAGGTGTGTCGTAACTGCGGAAAGAAGCTCGCTTACGATCGCGCTGACATTGGGTGCGTCGTCGCACGACGGAAAAGTCGTGGTCGCAGCGAGGTCGACTTCGCTGATAAACTCTTGTCCGCGACGCGCTATCAGTTTGGCGGGCACTTGGAGAAATCCGACGGCAATTCCGAGGCAGCCTGACCGACGCAGAGTCGACTCCCGATGAAGCCCGATCCGACGAACACCCCCGAAGTAGCAGGCAGATCGCCTGCCCTCGCACAGGCAGTAGCCGCGCCGCTCACTCGCGCCGCGATCTTCCTGGTCGCAACGCTCAATCCGGGCTCTGAGAATCGCGCCACCCTGCGCTCGCTCTGCGGAGATCTCGCCGCGCTGGTGCGCGCCGTGGAATTTCGTGACCTGGAGGGAGGGCTTTCCTGCGTCATCGGGTTTGGGTCCGGCGCGTGGGACCGCCTCTTCGGGCAGCCGCGGCCGGCAGAACTACATCTCTTCCGGGAGATTCGTGCCGGAGCGCGCCATGCGGTCTCCACCCCAGGCGACCTGCTGTTCCACATCCGCGCCCAGCGCATGGATTTGTGCTTCGAGCTGGCTACTCAGTTTATGGCGCGTCTGGGAAACGTTCGAACTGCTGGGGCGCCCGTTTCTCGTGGGTTTCTCGCACGTGCCAGTGCCCGCTCGGCGATACGAGTGACTGTCGTGCAAGTTCTGACCACAAAGATCATGCAGGGATCGACCCGCGACTTGGCTAAACTTTCCTGAGTGATCGTTGGTGGACCTGTGGAATCTAGACGTCTATCTAAGTATCGGCAGCGTCGAGGCGACGCCACAGGTTCCCAAATTGTGTGACAGCCAGCCCAACCGTAATCACGAAATGCCAAGACGAGCGAAGACAGGAATCTTCACTCCGTCCAAGATCAACCAGAAACCGATTGCTGCTGCAAATTCAATGGCCAAGACTGAGACGGGCAGTGGCGCCATCGCAATTCCGCGAACAGCCAAGATCGAGATAATAAGAATGTCTGCAACGGAGGACGCAACGAGCCATACCGTCGGGCGCAGTCCCCAAAGATGGCGTCGCGCCCGCAGGGCGTAGATTGTGGCTTGGCTGCCATATACGATGGCGACGACGGAAAGCGTTCTCAGTGCTTCGATTCCGAATCGCATTTCGAACTTGCCGACCGCTAGGACCGCCATACAAAACGCCAAAAAACAGCCTCCCAGAATGGTACCTGCCATCGTAATCCTGCCGACTTGCCAGGAATTTGGCATGGATGATGGCCGCACTCTGTCCGTAGTCAACGACATGGCAAGAAAGTCGCCTGTGATCATCACAATGACCATCAGCATAGGCGTCAAAACCGCGTGTCCGGTTATGACCAGGCCAACTGCCAGCAAGAGCACTTGCACGATCTTCTTGAGGACGGAGTTCAGCGTGTAGGTAAGAATGCGCTGAAACGTAGTCCTGCCCTCTTTGACTGCGGCGACGATGCCGCCAAGCCCAGCCTCCGTCAGCACAATGCCGGCCGCCGACTTGGCGACATCGGTTGCGGTCGATACCGCAATGCCCATCTGTGCCTGACGGAGCGCCGGTGCATCATTGGCGCCATCGCCGCACATTCCGACCGTATGCCCGTTCTTCTGGAAGGCCTTGACCAGGTTAAATTTTCCTTCGGGAAGAATGCTTGCGAATACCGCGAAATCCTTCGGCTTTACGCCATCCGGAATCGCTCCGGGTGGACAAACAGCCCCGTCTAATCCCACGGCGCGGGCTACGATTGCCGCCGTAGCCGGAGCGTCACCCGTCACCATTACTGTGCGCACGCCCAGGCTCTTAAGTTCCGAGATGAGAGAGATCGAGTCCTCACGGGGCGGGTCGCTGAGGGCAATAAGGCCCATAAGCTTCAGAGATGCTGCGGGGCCGGCAGCTACTGCCAAAACCCTGAAGCCTTGCTTTTCAAGTTCGTCGGCTAAACCGCCCGCGGCGGGCGATGGGGCGGTGAGGCTGGCGACTACCGTGAAGGCTCCCTTAACGATGCGCACTACGCCACCCTTGGCATCGGTTGCGGTTGCTTCTGACGTTTTCTTGGCAGGGTCGAAGGGCACAAACGTGATTAGCTTTGGCAGGTCCGATGCCAGCTTGTGAGTAGAGGCCGAGCGAATCGCTGCATCCACAGAGTCGTCGCCGCCGTCAGAACTGGCGAGAGCTGCCATGCCGAGAATGTGGGCTTCGTCAAACCCGGGCATCGGTTTAACGCTGGTGACTGAAAGCTCATTGCGCGTCAATGTTCCGGTTTTGTCCGAGCACAAGACATCGATCGTCGCAGCTTCGTCTACAGCCGAGAGCCGCGTGGGCAGGACGCCCAGCTTCGCCAGAGATCGCGCTCCAAGCGCTGCCGCAAGGGTGAACGTTGCGGGCAAGGCTACCGGTATTGCCGCGAGAACCGATGTGAGCAACAGCGGGATAATCTCACTCCACGGCATCGCATGAAAATAGGCATACGCTCCTATCAGAAGGATCACGACGCCGTTGAAAATAGCCAGATTACGCACGATGCGCAGCACAGCGTTCTGCTGCGAACTGGCAGCGTGCGCGGTGCGAACGAGTTCTGCCGTACGGCCAAATTTGGTATGAACGCCGGTGGCTGTTACTTCTGCGGTTGCTTCACCACGCCGCACCAATGCTCCCGCATAAGTATCGGCTCCTGCACCAGCCTCAATGGGCAGAGATTCGCCGGTGAGCATGGATTGATCGAGCAGGACCGATCCCCCGATCAAATGGACATCCGCCGCAACCACGCCGCCGAGCGATAACTTCACCAGATCGCCACGCACCAATTCCGCGGCCGGTAGCGTTTTCCACACCCCATCGCGCTCAACCGAGGCATTCAAGGCAAGACGCGAGTTCAAGGCCTTTAGGGTGGCTTGGGCGCGACCCTCCTGGAAATAGGCTAAGGCGGCGTTGAAGATCAGCAGCCCCGCGATGACCGCAGCCTCGGCATATTTATGCAGCACGACCTGAAGCACAATCGCGGCTTCGAGCAGCCATGGGACGGGCGCCCAGAACTTGGCCAATGCGTTTCGAAGGGGATGAGCGGACACGTCGGGCATTGCGTTGGGCCCGTCTTTTTGAAGACGACTATGTGCTTCAGCGCTCGTGAGCCCGTTCGAGGCGATGTTCTGAACCGGCTTTGCGGGTGGGTTCGACGGTGCGACTTCGATATGTGGAGCCATAATTCGCTATGTGGAACTATCTGTTACCACGATTCTTCAAGATTGCGGAGCAGAGGCTGCGCAATTCGGAGCCAGATCGACGGACCGAAGTAGCAACAACGGGCATTGCACAACGACCTTCTCCGCGATTGAGCCGAAGACCAGCGGACGCCAGCCAGAAATACCATGCGTCGAAATCACTCATGTCGACATGCTCACGTTCGATCACCAGCATGATGTTTCCAACCACGTCATTGCCGATTTCGCTTGTGCCATGATGTTCTCCTCGCCGAACCCCGGAGTGGCTGGACTCTAGCTTCGTGGGCCATCGGAGTTCTGGGCGAGCTGGAAGAATCCGGCTCTGCTTTGTCTGACGCCGCCGTTTCAAAAGTGATAATTGGTCTCCAGGAAGATGAGCTGCCCGTTCGCATCTTTCGGATAGACCGCTGCAATTACACTCTTGCCCCAGGCATGGCCGTAATAAAGAGTCGTGCTGAAGGATTTTGTAAATTGGTAGTCGGCGCTGACGTCCCAGACGTTTCCCAGGCCACGGAAGCTGTTGCTAGGGCGACCCGTATAGCCGAACGTCCTCGGTTGAAATGCACCTCCGCCTGTGTACCACAGATCGGAAGCGCTTGCCAACCGTAGCGCGTGCACTTCCGTCCGAAGTGTAAGCTTCGAGGCTGGCCGCAAGTTAAGCGTGCCATACCAATCCTCGTTATTCATCATGTTGTAGAAGGGGAAGCGCGCATACTGGCGCGGAGTGGTAAGGACTTGAAAGAAAGTGCCATGATGCGAATCGTTAGGATTACCATCGCCGCTTCCGTAGGAGTATCCCGCGCTCAGCCATGGCTTCATTACTTTGACGGGCGGTTGCCATCCGGCTTCGCCGACGAAGGCACCGGCATGCTGCGAGAGATTGCCCCAGGAACCGGTTTGCAGAACTCCCCAAAGCAAGAAATCGAAGCTGCCGGCATTGGTCGTGTGGAAGACATGAACATAATCCGCGCCCCAAGTCGCAATCTGAATCTTGTCCACATCGGCCGCGCGAAGCGCCGCAGATCGGTTGTCGGTCTTCAGGACCGTCGTGCGGTGATCGATGTAGCCCAAAGCGAATACACGCAATTCTCCCGCGCTCTGCTGGGTCGCAACCGACCGAGTGTAGGCGCCGTAGTAGGTGTCCACATCCAGTTCGTCCATCCCCTTCACTTGAAAAACTCCTTGTGTCGGCCGCGCGCCGAAGAAGGTAAGGTTGTTCTGCCCAGAATTCAAAGAGACTTGGACGCCATCGTATGTGCGCTGAACGGCGGCGAAGGCGAAATTCGAAATTAGGCGGCTTGAAATGCGCGTCTGAATCACTGTCGCCAGCATAGGATCTTTGGGCTTGACCTCGAGACCGTCAAAATACTCAAAGCGTCCCACCTTCAATCCGAGGGGGCCGAGGTGTTTGAAGTTCACAAATGCTTGCTTCACGAATCCGTTGGCAACGTTGGTGTGATTGTTGTTCGCAGCGTAGTAATTCCCACCCAAGCCGAGTTGACCTTGGGGAGCCGCCACGACGGCGTCGTTGGGCAAGCCGAGAATGGATGGCTGTTCACCTTCGATGAACCAGTCAAAGTGTTCCCCGGTTTGGCCAAAGCCAACCCGAACCAACGAATCCCATAGGCCATAGTCACTGTTTCCGATCTGACCTTCGAACCAGTTCCAACCTTCCGCGCGAGTGCGCCAGTTGACCGAAATCTCGATCGGACCAAAGGTGTGCTTGGGCGGAAGCACGGGTTCTTTCTCCTCGGTCAACTGCTCCGATGGCGCTGCCGGGACAGGTATTGACTGCTGCGCGAGGACCGATCCTCCAGAGAGGACGCCCGCTAAACACACCCACGTCGCCACGTACAACTTCATCCTGGTTCTCCTTGGTTGTTGTGGTGGATCCCACCCCTGACAGGCACACCGAGGCAGCCTGCCCCTGAAGAGCATGCGTGCTATTCCGGCGGCTACAGTCCACAGCTTTCTGTGATTGAAGGCCTCACAGGCGTGGCACAATCAAAATTGGGAACCCCACTTGCTTGGTTGCGGATTCTCGTCGAACCTCGCTCTCGGATCAATAGTAGGTTCGGATTAGTTGGCGAGAACCGACTCAAACGGAAGGCAATATGGCCGAGCATGGTACTGGCCGTACCCGGTTCGATGCAGGGCGCGGACGGACGGCACGACAAAACTCGGCCGCGGGGCAATACGGAAAGGCTGACGCAGTGTCAAATCGGCAAGCTTGTTGGCAGAGATCTCAAACGGCCAATCATCGGACTTGTGCTCACGGCGCGAATGCACTTACGAGCTGCGGCACCTAACGCGCCGTGCATTCCTTCCCGATCGTTTTGATCGAGGTGATGGTTAACGTAACCGAGGCCGGAGCACCCATTCGCGCAAAAGCATCGGAGCTCGTGCTCATCGAAGGCGACTCCTTCCCGGTTACTTCCACTTGCTGTCCCAAGTAATGGCGGAGCTTTATTTTCCTCGTAGCCTGAAGTTCATAAGTCATGCCTGGATCGACCTTTATTAGTATGTAATCGCCAGTAGACTTAGCAACACAGCCCTGTACGGTGATCTGCCCTTTGGAATCGTTTGACTTGCCCTGGCTCGGCGCGCCGGGATTACTGCCTTGCGCCAGCAGAAAGCTGCTCGAAAGCAGCACAGTGAACCATACTTTCTTCATAGCGATTTGTCCTCTCTGAAATTTCTGAGTGCCCCTGACCCACTGCCTCAGCCTAAATGGCAGAAGCATCTTGTCAACCTCTCCGAGCCAGCTTTCTAGAAGCCGATAGTTTGATACCGCAGGACCGCCAAAGCGAGGCGGTAATCGTAGGCCGCCTGAGCGTTGCCGATCTGGGCCTGCGTCTGCTGGAGCTGCGCTTGACTCAACTCAACGATAGAACTTAGCCCTAAGCGATAACGCGTTGTAGCAAGATCAAGCGCCAGGTTCGACTGATCCAACAATTGCCGAGTGACACTGAGTCGCGCGTAAGCTGTATTCGCATTGAGCCATGCGGTGCGGACATCGCGTGCGATCCTATTGCGAAAATCCAGCAACCGGTCATGGGCCGCTTGCGCTCTCAGACTCGCCTCCCGTGACCTCGCCGTATAGAGAAAACCGTTGAACAGAGGAATTTCAACATTCACACCTACCGCACCATACCAATTGGAAAGAACAGGGTTTCGCACGGGTGTGTCCCCCACGGCGCCCACCGCGCGTACATTGGGGAGAAATAAATCACGTTCGGCGGTGTGGAACTTCTGCGCCGATTGCTCCTGAAATTCCAGCGATAAGATTTCCGGCCGCGCCGCTAGCGCCTGGGAAATAAGATTGTCCACATTGCTGGAAGGTGCAGTAATAGCCGTTGCGTCCTCGACTAACTGAAATATCTGTGTCCTTGAATAGCCCAGTACCATGGACAGCGTTGCAAGCGCTCCGTTCTCGTTATTCTCCGCGTCCAGGACAAGCAGCTTGGCTTGAGCGAGGTTGACGTTAGCAAAACTGAAATCAAGTTCAGACCTCAGCTTGCTTTTGAACAGTGCCTCTACCTGATCAGTAACCGTCTGCCGTGCACTCACGGTTTGCTGAGCTACGGTCAGCACCGCTTGAGCTTGCAATGCGCCGTAAAACGCTTGATCCACAGCCAGAAGAATCTGCTCTTTCGTAGCTGCGGCGTTTTGATCCTCAGCTTTGGCCGCGAGGTTGGCGCTTGAGACCAAATTCGTGGTGCGTCCGAAGTCCGTGATCAACTGACTTACCCAGACGCCTGCGGCGGCGCGCTCATAGATGATGGGGTTATTGAGTCCACCAGCAGTAATGCGACTGTTAGCGTGGGAATCTACGCCCGTCAGGTCACCGGTTGCGGCTGGCCACAAGCTTGACCGCACTTCCCGCGTGACTTGCCGGGATGCCAGAGCCGTCAGCCGAGCCACCGAGATTTGGGGGTTGTTCTGCAACGCCAGCGCCTCCGCTTGCTTTAATGACAGAGATACTTGCGTCCCCGGAGTGGCCTGAGAATTGGTGGATCGATCGCCATTCGGAGCCATAGTCGGTGCCGTTTGATCGGGAACAGGTTGCGGCACGGGGGCCGAAGGCAAACTCTGTACGGTTTGCGGTTGATCGACTTGCAAGTTTTGCGGATACCCCAGACACGGTACAAGCGCAATGTACAGAACGAAAAGCGATTTCATCTTCATGGTATTACTTATGACCTCAGAGTTGCGCGGCTGGCGCCGGCTCTTCTTCTCGCCGATGGATCAATAGATATGCTGCGGGGACGATGAAGACGGTCACAATGACCGACATCGTGAGCCCCCCGATAATGGAGCGTGCCAGTGGAGCATACTGTTCGCTGCCCGCTTCCAGCGCAAGGGCCATCGGAATCATGCCGAGAATAGTCGCCAAAGAAGTCATTAAGACTGGTCGCAAGCGCACACGGCAGGCAGTTGCTACCGCTTCCTCGATGGGCATGCCTTCTCTTCTCAGAGACCGCGTGAACTCGACGATGAGGATGCTGTTCGAGACCACGATCCCTGTCATCATGATGACTCCCATCAACGACATCACATTGACGGTCGTATGCGTTACCAGCAAAAATAGAATGACGCCCGTGATGCCCGGCGGAATCGCCAGCAGGATGATCAGAGGATCAATGAACGAAGAGAACTGCGCCATTAGGATGAGATAAACCAGAATCACCGATAGTATGAGACCAATGCCAAAGCTCTTGAACGACTCCCGCATTCCCTCCACGGAGCCGCGCATGGTGACACGCACGTTCTCGGGCAGCTTGGTGTTGGCGATCACTTTGTCTACTTTGCCGGCCAGCCCTCCGAGATCTTCACCGGCTGGCGCAACATATACATCGATGACACGGCGAATCTGGTAATGGTCCACCTCGGTGGGCGTGTTGATCATTTCCAAGTCTGATACGGCTTCGAGGTCGGTGGAGTTCAAGTTGCCCGCGGCGTGCAGCGGTATCTGCTTGAGGTCGGTAATAGAATGGACCTGCGTTTCCGGATACTGCACCGTGAGCATGTAATTGTTCCCGTTGCTGGGATCAACCCAGTAGCTCGGAGCGATCATGCCGTCGGAAGATAGCGCCGTAATCACATTGTCGATAACTTCTTGAGACGATAACCCAAGGCGCGCCGCCATCTCGCGGTTCACATTGAGCCGGATGCCTGGGTAATCCAAATCCTGCGGAATCAGCACATCGCTGACTCCGTGGATGCTACGAACCTGCCGCGCGATTTCACTCGCCATAGCATACGCCTGCTTCTGGTCGTTACCGCTGACTTGGATATCGATTGGTGCGGGCAAGCCAAGATTGACAACCGAATCCACCAGTCCGCCAGATTGAAAGTAAGTCGAAAGTTCGGGTAGATCATCCGCCAATTTTACGCGCACCCGGCGCATATATTCATAACTGCCAACCGCGTGCCCTTTTTTTAGGCTGACCTGCACGAAGGCCGTATGCTGTCCGGAATTACTGGTATAGATCGCAGAGAAATCTGGCGTGATTCCGATGTTGGAAACAATCATGTCCAGATCCCGCGGCGCGACGACCTGACGAATATCCTCTTCAACGTGCTTAATGTACTGATTGGTCAATTCGAGGCGCGTGCCCGTAGGAGCCTTGACATTGATCACGAACTGGCCGGGGTCGGTCCGCGGGAAGAAGCCCAGGCCGAGCAGCGGATATAACGCGAAACTAAACAGACAAATGCCAAGGATTCCGATGAACGTTGCCAAGGGCCGGAGGAGACTCCGCCTTACGGCGATGTCGTAGTGCATAAGCATGCGGTCGTAGCGGTAATTAAACCACCGGACAAAACATTCGAACGGGTTGTTCCCGGGATGGTGCGCCGCTTCGCCGTGCGGTGACTTGATAAAGTTAGCGCAAAACAAAGGCACCACCGTCATTGCCACCGCGTAGGATGCAAATAAGGAAAAGACAACCGCAGCGGCAAGAGCGGTGAACAGAAATCTGCTTACCCCATAGAGAAAGACAACCGGGAAAAACACAATCGCCGTAGTGAAGGTGGCAGCAAGCACGGGCATTGCCACTTCGCGCCCGCCCTTTTCAGCGGCGATCTCGGGCGTTTCCCCCTGTTCCAAATGACGGAAAATGTTTTCCAGCACAACCACGGAATTATCGATCAGCCGCGAGAATGCCAGCGCGAGCCCTCCGAGAACCATGGTGTTGATCGATCCGCCGCTAGCGTTAATCGCAAGGAACGCAGCCAGCGCGGATAGAGGAATCGAGAGCATCACGGCTAACGTAGCGCGGACGTTGCCGAGAAAAATCAGGATCATCAGAGCGGTCAGCACCAGACCAATTCCGCCTTCACTGCCCAAGTTCGATATCGCCGTCTTCACGTAGAGTGACTGGTCGAACACAACCTTTGTCGTGAGCGATGGGGGCACGTCGAGCAAATCGCCCACGGCCTTCTTGATCCCGTTAACGATGGCAATGGTGTTGCTGTCGCCGCCTTGCTTGAGAATTGGGAGATAGACCGATCTTTGCCCGTCCACGCGAACGATATTCGTTTGAATAGCAGCAGCGTCTTCGGCGTGGCCGACGTCGGCGACCATCAATTCCGCGTTGCCTTCCGACTTCAGCGGCAGCCGATTTATTTCTTCCGTAGTCGGAAGCTGACTATTGGTGTAGATGTTGTAATCCTTCGGACCGATCCGCACATCACCGGCCGGCAGGATAGTATTGGCGTCATTCACACTGCGCACAACGTCCATCAAGCTCAACTGGTGCGCCTGCAACTTCACGGGGTCGACATAGACCTGGATCTGCCGGTACTTACCACCGAAGGGTTGCGGTACCGAGGCGCCCGGCACGTTGGCAATCTGGTTGCGAACGTTGAACTGTCCCAGATCGTGCAACGCTGTCTCATTCAGTCCCTGTCCCTTCAATGTGATCAGGCAGACCGGTAAACTGGAGGCGTCGAACTTAAGCACCACCGGCGGCAGGGTGCCTGGGGGCAATCGCCGCAGTTGCGCCATCGCCAAATTGGAAATGCCGCTCACCGCGGCATCGGGATTCGTTCCCGGTTGGAAATAAATCTTGATCAGACTGACCCCGGTCAACGATCGCGACTCGATATGGTCGATACCGCTTCCCAGGGTGAAAAAACGCTCGAACGGGTTCGTGATATTCGCTTCAATCTGCTCCGGAGGCATGCCGGAATAAAACGTTGCCACCACTACGACGGGAATATTGATGTTGGGAAACAGGTCCACTGGCATCCGCGCCACCGTGGTCACACCCACGACTGCGATGATCAAACAGATCGTGATGATGAAGAACGGATACCTGATGGCGAAGTCCGACATCCCTAGTGCGCTCCCATGACGGTGAATTGAATACAATGCACCGGGTTAGCTTTCCTCATACCGCCTTCTCCTTACGGATTGAGTCTTCATTTCGGTGCATGAGCAGGTAGGCCGCCGGAACGAGAAACAGCGTCACCAGAAAAGAGAGGCTCAATCCGCCGATGATGGCACGCGCCAAGGGCGCATATTGCTCGCTACCCGCCTCAAGCGCGAGAGCCAAGGGAATAAGTCCGAGCAGCGTAGCGAAGGTAGTCATCATGATGGGACGAAGACGAACGTGACATGCGTTCTTCAGTGCCTCCAGCAAGGGTTGTCCCTGCCGCCGAAGTTCGCGCGCGAATTCCACGATCAGGATCGAATCCGACACCACAATGCCGACCATCATCATGACGCCCATCAGAGACATCACGTTCACCGTGGTGCGGGTGATCAGCAGGAACAAGATTACCCCGGTGAAGCCGGGAGGGACTGCGAGCAAGATCAGGAACGGATCCTTCACCGAAGCGAACTGCGCCATGAGAATCAAATACACCAGAATGATAGACAGTCCCAGCCCGATGCTGAAGCTTTTGAACGACTGCCGCATGCCCTCTACCGATCCGCGCATAGTTACTCGCACATTGGACGGCAAAGTGGTTGCGTCAATCATGTGCTGCACTTGTTTGGCAAGACCGCCAAGATCGTCACCCGAGGGCGACACGTAGACGTCGAAGACGCGGCGCAGCTGATAGTGATCTACCTCGGTCGGCGTGTTAATCGTTTTCATGTCGGAGACCGCTTCCAGGTCCGTGGCATTCTCGCTGCCCCCGGAACGCAGCGGAATCGATCGCAGGTCCAACATCGATTTAACCTGCGATTCCAGGTACTGAACCGTAAGCATGTAGTTATTGCCGTTGTTGGGATCGACCCAGTAACTGGGAGCGATCATGCCGTTCGAGGACAGCGCCGTAATGACGTTGTCCACGGTTTCCTTCGACGACAGACCCAGGCGCGATGCCATCTCGCGTTGCACATTGAGTTGGATTCCCGGGTAGTCAAGGTCCTGGGGAATGAGCACATCACTCACGGTCTTCAGCTCTTTGATTTTCTTCGCCAGATCCGAAGCAGTTTTCAATGCTTCGCGCATGTTGTTTCC
>Ga0181521_10005547_pt1 | contig 13996 bp, 9 predicted proteins | sample PEATcosm2014_Bin_32_FD_119764 | JGI IMG/M metagenome (GOLD analysis project Ga0181521, IMG submission 119764) | Peatland microbial communities from MTU Mesocosm Facility, Houghton, MI, USA - PEATcosm2014_Bin02_60_metaG | ecosystem: Environmental > Terrestrial > Soil > Wetlands > Peat | place...
CGTCATCGGACGGGCCACTGGGCATGTGCATCTACGGCTATTCGGACTTCCTCCAAGAGGCTTACGTGGACGCCATTCGCGACGAGCTGTCAATCGTGCTGCGGAATGTTGGTCCGTGCTCATCGGCTCGCGTGGCTCACGGGACGTTCTTCGGGGCGGCACCGTTGATGAGCGACACCAACAGGGCGTCTTGTGCGGCCGCTGCACGATCCCGTCCTTGACATCGTGATGCCGTGGTTCGTGTTCCAGAACTCTCCCCTGGACGAAGGGATCGTCGCAGCAATGGAACGGTTGAACGCGGGCGACAAGCCGATCGTCTGTGGCGCGATGGGTGCGCCTTAGACCAAGAAGATGTCCGGCGCTCTCGAGGCCCTCGGGGTACCCGTCTTCCTTTCCGTCCGCGACTGGGTGGCAGCTGCCTACGCTCTGGCCCCGGGGACTCGTTGAGGTATCACCTGGCCTCGTGAGGACCTGCACGCTCCGTGACTAGGGGTCATGGAAGGTGCCCGTCTTTCAGGGCTCAGTCATCACCGCCGCCTCGTTGGCGGCTGGCTGGACGTACCACCGATGCTCGCAAGGCTTCGGGTCATGGCTGGGGATCATTTCCCAGCCCGCAGCTCGTGCCCGAGCGAGGAAGGCCTTGGTCTCCTGCACGTTCGGGCAGATCGTGCCGACTACTTTGACGTTCGCAGTCGAACAGGGGACCAAGGAATGCGCGGGTCGCAGCCCATGAGCAGGGTGTTCGGTGTCTTCTGCCGGATCACGCGTAGCCGAGGGTCGCCGCCAGTTGGAGCGCCTCAGCCAGTCTGTCGCCGGCGACTCGAGTTTCACGGTGCTCCCAAGCGGCCCCAGCCGCTTCCACCAGCGACTCGAGGCCGTCGGGAAGACGCTGCTGCGGCGGCACCAGGAGCTGGCGGCTCAGGTCAATGGCCTCGGCGACCTGTTCTGCCCGAAGGTGCACGGCAATCATCGGCCACAGGCACAGCCAGTACCACGAGTAGGAGACGATCGTGCTCTTCCACAGCTCCAGCGCCTCCTCGCCGAGCGTGATCACGTCTTCGAAGCGCGCCTCCTGCCACGCCAACCAGGCAAGGGTGGCCTTGGCGGCTGCCACGTACTCCGGGTAGGCGGCGGCGACCCCAGCCGCCATGGCCTCAGGCGCCAGACGCCGCACTGTGCCTGCGTCGTGGCGTCTAAGGGCGGCCACGTTCAAGTAGGAGAGTGCCCGCGTCCGAAGGACGACGTCACCGGTCCGCTCCCCGGTTGCGAGCGACATCTCCAACCTTTGCCGGGCCTCGTCGAGCTCGCCGCGCCAGAGCAGGGTGAAGCCCATCATGAAGTTCGCCCAGGCGAGGTCGAGCTCGCCGCAAACCTCCTCAGCCGCGGCCATTGCTGCTCGCGCGCTAGCAAGGATCTCGTCGTCGATCCGGTAGCGGGCCTCGCGGCATTGCAGTGTCGTCAGCGAGTCGTAGAACTTTCTCTTCTGGGCCACGTTTGCCCTGCTCTCGACGACCGGACGGGCGGCCTCGAGAACCGCCCTCCCCGGCACCGGCTCGTTGCGCCAGTAGTAAAGGGCCGCCCGGCCGTCGAGCTGGAGCTCGAGCCAGAGATCCACCCACTCCTGGTCGTGGCCGGCAGGGTCCCCGCCGAGCAACGCTTCGGCTGCATCGAAGGCGGCGACTGAGCCACTGTAGTTGTGGGCGTTGATCTCGACCCTCCCAAGGCGTACCTGGAGGCGGGCGGCGAGCAGCGGTTCTTGAGGAGCCACGAGGCGCAGCGCTTCGTGGAGCGTCTCGCGAGACTCGTCATGGCGACCTGTGCGCCAGAACACCTCAGCGAGCTTGTAGCGCAGCTCCACCGATGCATTCGAGGCCGAGTCAGCGCCCGAGGGATCGTCCTTCAGGATCGACAAGGCCTCTCGATAGGAGGAGATCGCCTCCTCGTTGGCGAAGGCCGAGGCGGCGTGGTCGCCGGCCACCCCGAGGTGGTGCACGGCCCGGTGGCGCTCACCGGCAGCGGCGTAGTGATGCCCGAGCAGGGCAGCCACCTCCTCCAGGTGGTCGGACGAGGACTCCTCGACATTCCATGCCACCCGTGCGTGCAGCTGGCGTCGCTGCGCCCGCAACAGGCCCTTGTAGGTCGCCTCCTGCATCAAGGCATGGCGGAACCGGTAGGCGCGCTCGGCCTGTCTCGGCACCTCGGCCAACAGGCCTGCTGCGCACAGCTCCGCGAGCACCTCCTCGAGCTGGCCGTCGAGGTCGGTCACCGCTCTCAGCGCCGAGAGGCCGAACTCGACTCCCAGCACCGATGCGGCGACGACTGTGTCGTGGGCTTGGGGTCCCAGCCGGTCCACCCGGGAGCGGATCAGCCGCTCCAGCGCCTCTGGGACCTCACCGCGCACGCTCGTGTCGAGCCGCCACAAGAGATCGTCCCGGAAGACTGCGCCGGTCTCGATGAGGGAGGACAACCGCTCCTCGAGAAACAGGGGGTTGCCCTCCACCCCCTTGCGCACTGCCTCGACGACCTCCTCGAGCGCCTCCTTGCCGAGAAAGGAACGGGCGAGGTCCCTCTCGTCTCCCTCCGAAAGCGGACCGAGCCCGACCCGGCGGAAACTGAGGCTGCCATCGTGCGCGAGAGCCTCCTCGAGCGCCGCCACGCCGGGGTCGGGTTCGGGACGGTGAGTGAGCAGAACCAGGAGCGGCCCGCCGCGAACCAGCCCGGCTATCTCCTCTGTGAGCCGGACCGAGGTGGGATCGGCCCAGTGGAGGTCCTCGAGCACGAGCACGGTCGGTCCGTAGGCGGAAAGGCGAGAGACGAGCGCACGCAAGGCCCCGAATGTCGCCCGCTGCAGCTCCTCGGGGCTGAGACGGGAAAGGCGTGCCGCGTCCTCACCGGCACCGAGACCCATCATCCGGGCGAGCAGGCCCACAGGGGCGTCCTCGCCCGCGAAGACCGCTCTCATCGCCCGCTCGAGCGCGGGGCGCCGCACCTCTTCCCCTTCTTCGGGTGCGACCCCGATCCACGCCGAGAGCAACTGCTGGTAAAGCCCGTAGGGGGTGGACGAGGCATAGGAGGCACTCCGTCCCTCGAGCCAGAGGGGCAGACGGCCCGATCCCGCCCCGACCCAGGCCATGAAACGCTTGCGGCACTCCGAGATGAGGCGCGTCTTGCCGAGGCCGGGCTCGCCCACCACTACGACGATCCCCCCCTTTCCGGAGATTGCCTCGCGAAGCGAGTCGGCGAGCACCGAAAGCTCACCGTCGCGGCCTACAAGCGCTGCCTGTCCTGCGAGGCGCCGCCCGCCAAGGCGGCCGACAACGTGTGCTCTCGGTCTCTCCAGGTAGTGGGCGACAAGCGGTTTGGCGTCGCCAGATCTTGTCAGCTCGTCGCTCGGTCCCCACTCGAAACGGTCCTCGGTGGCAGCGCGTGTCGCTGGTCCCACCAGCACGGAGCCTGCCCGAGCCACCGACTGCAGCGCCGCGGCGAGCGCCACTACGTCGCCGACCGCCCCGTACTCCACCCGCCCCCCACCGCCGATGGGCCCTACTACAGCAGGGCCGGACTCGACTCCGATGCGGACGGTCAGTCCCTCAGCTGAGCCGCGGAAGGCGGAGACGATACGGTAACCGGCCCGCACGGCTCGTTCCGGGTCGTCCTCGTGGGCGTCCGGCGCGCCGAAGATCGCGGCCAAGCCGCTGCCCGACACAGAGGTCACCGTCCCACCGAGGGACTCGACCCGGGAGATCGCCTCGACCAAGGCCTCGCCGATCACCTCCCGGAGGTCCTCGGGGTCGAGTCTTGCAACTCCGGGCGGGCTCGCCAGCTCGGCGAAGAGCACGCTCACGAGCTTTCGCTCCTCACGGGCGAGCGCTGAGGAGCCTCGGGGCGCCTCGGTCGTTGGAGCGCGCGTGGGCAAGGATGAGCTTTCCCGGACCGCGCCCGCGTGGATCTCCTCGAGCGCCGGCGACATCGCGAGGCCCAGCTCCTCGAAAGCGCGCCGGCAGCGCTCGTAGGTGTCGGCAACCAGGGACCGGCGCTGCTGGGCGGCATAGATCTGCATCAGCGCCGACGCTGCCGCCTCGCAGGTCGGATCGCCGGACAGGCACGATTCGAAGGCCGCGACCACGGCTTCCGGCTTTGAGCGGCCGAAGCCCTTCGCCCGGTCGCGTGCCAGGGCAAGGCGCGCCTCCTGGCGTGCCCATTCCAGGCGGTCGCGGGGACGTAGCGCCCAGTCCTCATACGGCTCGTTCTCGAGGAGGATGCTCGAGTTGCCAAGTGCCTGCGTAAGTGTTTCATCACGCACTGCACCGGGCTCGGTGTCGAGCCCTCTGCGCAGCAACTCGTCGACGAGATCCACGTCGACTTGAAGGTCGCATTCCGGGTCGATCCATATATGTCCGCGATCAGCGCGTATGAGCTCACGAGCAGGCTCGCCGAGCACGGCAAGGGCCGAGCGCGCCATCGAGAGCGCCTTGGACAAGGCGTTAGCGGCAGACTCAGGACCGAGATTGGGGAACAGAACCTCGCATGCCGCTTCTTTGCCGACACGCCGCCCAGGGCTCACGAGCAGCAGTTCGCAGAGGCGCTTGGCGCTCGGCCGGGCCCACGGTCCCGCGCTCAGATCCCCAAGGGTTATCGAAAACGGGCCCAGCATGTTGGCCCGCAGCACGGCCACGCCAAAATGATAGGAGTCAGCGGCTCGCGCGGCTACGGGCGCGGTAGCTCGTCCCCGACGCCGCTGAGGACCTGCCGGTGCCACGAGATCACAGCCATGGCACGCGGGGGCTCACGAGACGCTCAGACCGTTCGATCGATGCCTACGGGAGCGCCATGCCGGTCCGACGCGACGACCCCGTCGAGCACCCGTAGAACACGCCTGCCATCGGTCGCAGTGATGGACGGTCCCCGCTCCTCAGAGATAGCACGAGCGAACTCCTCCAGCTCGGGCACCAGCATCGTCGAGATGTGGTCGCCCTCGATCCGCGGTCGGATCACTGTGGGCTGAGCAAAGTGCGGGTTCACTGTGCTCGACACCTCGATCTCGAATTGCATGAAGCTCCACCCGCGCAAAGTGACCCGCCCGGCACGTCCATGGATATCGACCATGAAGAAGAACGTCGAGGCCGCCTGGGTCAACAGGCACTGCGCCACCGCCCCGCGGGAGAAGCGGATCTGGAACGATGAGGTGTCGTCGACATTCGTGTCAGTTCTCCGACGGATGTTCCCGGAGACCTCCACTGGTGCGTCGTCGATGAACCATAGGACCAGGTCGACCAGGTGAGACCCGAGATAGAGCAGGGGCCCGCCTCCAGTCTCAGTGGAAGCAATCCAGCCATTGTTCAGCGGCCCGGACCCGAACACGCCTGTAATGGCCTGGATGTCGCCGACGGCACCTGCGGCAAGCAGATCGTGGACATAGCGCCCCAGCGAGAACCGGCAGGAATATCCCGCCATGTACCGCACGCCTTGGTGCGCGGCCTCTTCTTCTGCTGCCGCTGCCTCCTGCTCGTTCAGGCCGATGGGCTTTTCCACCAGCACGTGCTTGCCGGCTCGGATCGCCGCTAGCGAGATCGGGCACAACACGTGGTGCGGTGTGGCGACAAGGACGGCGTCGACTGAGACGTTGTCCAGGAGCGCCTCGACCGATGAAAAGGGCCTCGCGTCCTGTGCCAGCGCCGCGACCCGGGCGGCCGCGTCCTGGTCGGGGTCGGCGCAGGCTACGAGGCGGAGCGTGGTGGTCGCCTGACCCAGTGCGGTGGCGAGCGCGTTCCCCTGGTAACCACACCCGACGAGCCCGACGCGTAAAGAGTGCGGCGCTTCCCGACTCGTACCCAGTGCTGAGGAGTGGCTCTGGGTCATTCCTCCCCCTTGGTGTGCCCCCTGCGCCCACTATAGGTGTGACGGCCTCGCCTGCTTGGGTCGAAATCGCCAGAGCCATCCTTTGGCGGCATACCTAGCGCCTCAGGCAAGCACACGCCGGCGGAAGTTCCGCAGGCCGAGGGTCAAGAACACGACAAAGAACGTTGAGAGCAGGGGGTAGACGACGTAGAGGTGCATGTGCGAGGAGTCTGTCAACGCGGCACGCATCCCCTCTGTGACGTAGATGAGCGGGTTGACGAGCACGAGGATCTGCAACCAGTGGAAGCTGCCGATGTGTACCGGCGACAGCTTGGTCCACTGGTAGTAGGTGCCCCCGAGGAAGGTGATGGGCAGCACGATGAAGCCGAACATGAGCCCGATGTTGCGAGGCTGGAACGCCGTGCCGAGGAGCAGGCCGAGCGACGACATCGCCAGGCACGCGAGCGGGATCAGGGTCATGAGGACCCACCAGTGGAACCTCAGGTGCGCCTCGACGCCCGGGGCGTGCACGACGGCCGCGATCGGAAAGACGAGGAGAGCCGAGAGGAGGCCCTGGGCGCAGGCGGACAATATCTTGGCGACGGCGACGAGCCAGATCGGGCAGGGAGCCTGGACGCGGTCTTCGATCTCCCGGGTGAAGCCGAACTCCTGCGACATGGTCAGCGCCACGGCCTGGACGCCCTGGAACATGATCGATATGGCGACCACGCCCGGCACGAGCACGGTCGCGAAGGCTGACTCGGCGACAGCGGCGGCATGACCGTGGCCGGAGCTGCCGACGCCTTGACCGATCGTGGGGAAGACATAGAGGAACACGAACACGAGCAGGAAGGGCTGGATGACAGTGCGCAGGCAGAAGATGACGATGTCCTTGCGCAGCACCACGAGGTCGCGCCGCATGAGCGCCCCGAGCGCGCTCCGGCTGGCGGTGAACGTCGAACGGATCGCGCCGAGGCCGATCTCCTGGCGGTAGGCGACGAGCCCGGCCGTAGTGGCCGCGTCGGCTGCCGCGATCTCCCCGGCGGTGGGCGCCGGTGTCGCGCCGCCGTCGGGGGAAGTTGCGATCGTCCTCATCAGTCGCGCAGCTCGTTGCCGGTGAAGGCTATGAACACCGTCTCGAGTGTCGGCTCGGAGATCGAGAGGTCGCTCACGACTATCCCGGCATCCTCGGCCACGTTCACGACCCGTGGCAGCAGGCCGTGGCCAGGGTTGCGCACGTAAAGCTCGACCCCACCGTCGACGAGGCGCGTCCGGACCGCCCCCTCGACGTTTTCCTCGAGCAGCTCGGCGAGCGCCCGGGCGTCGCCCGGGGTCCGCACCGTCACGATCGTGTCCGCGTCGATGCTCTGCTTGAGCGCCGCCGGCGTGTCGAGGGCGAGGACCTTGCCGTGGTCCATGATCGCGACGCGGTCACAAAGCTGGTCCGCCTCCTCCATGTAGTGAGTTGTCAACATGATCGTCTGACCCTGCTGGTTCAGATTGCCGAGGATCTCCCACAACGCGAGGCGGCTCTGCGGGTCGAGCCCGGCCGTCGGCTCGTCCATGAAGAGAACGGCTGGGCGATGGAGGATCGCCCGAGCGACCATGAGCCGCTGCGCCATGCCACCGGACAGGGCGTGAACGCTCGCCTTGGCCCACTTGGACAGAACGAACTGCTCGAGTAGCTCGTCGGCGACGTGGCGCGCCTGGCGCTTGGGGACACCGAACAGAAGGCCGTGGAAGTAGAGGTTCTCCCATACCGTGAGCGAGCGGTCCAGGGTGTTCTGCTGGGACACGACGCCGATCAGCTGCTTCGCCCGCGCGGGGTGGGCGATGACGTCTATTCCGCCGACGTGCGCTTCGCCGGAGGTCGGGACCACCCGGGTCGTCAACATTCCGGCGGTGGTCGTCTTCCCGGCCCCGTTCGGCCCGAGCAGGCCAAAGATCTCGCCGGGGTGCACGGTGAGATCCAGCCGGTCCACGGCTGCGAAATCCGTGCCCGGGTAGACCTTGGTGAGCTGCGAGGTCCTGATGATCTCGCCGCCCACACGCAACGCAGGCACGACGGGGGCTGTCTGGTCGACGGCGGCCAGGGCGGAGGTCTCCTTTCGCGCTTGCGGTGGCCATCACTCTAACTTGAAACGTTCGTCCTGCCTCGGGCTGCTACTGATGCCGGCGGCGGCGCCCAGCGGGTAGCGCCCGGTTTCGGTGCGCAATGCCGCCTCGCCGCCTCATCGAGATACTCGTAGCTTCAACCCACTACTGCGGACACTGTGGGCTGACCAGCTGAGTCCCTGAGGAGTCGATCTACGGCTTCCACCTCGAGCGGCCGAGCGAAAAGGAAACCCTGTCCGATGCCGAGGTTCTCAGCCCTGGCGTACATTCTCTGATCGCTGGTTTCGATACCCGCGGCGATTGTTTCGAGTCCGAGCACCTTGCCAAGTTGGACCAGCGTGTGGACGATGGCTGCGGATTCGCTCGAATCGGCGATCCTAGACACGAAAGACCGGTCGATCTTCACCACGTCGATGGGGAACTGTCGCAGGTACACGAGCGACGAGTAGCCGGTGCCGAAGTCGTCGATCGCGATGCGCAACCCGAGGGCTTTCAGCAGTTTGAGCCGCGCGACGGTCGCCTGCACCTCGCGCATCAAGGTGGTCTCGGCGATCTCCAAGATGAGCATGTGGGGATCCAAGCCACTTGCCGATAGGGCACCATGGACGTCGGCGACGATCCGGTCCTGTTCGAGCTGTCTGGCCGAGATGTTGACCGAAACCGCGATGCGATACCCCTGACTGAGCCACGCTGCTCCCTGCCGGCACGCGGCCTGAAGCACCCACCCACCGACCGGGACGATCAGGCCGCTCGATTCGAGTGCAGGGATGAATTCGTCGGGCATGACGACGCCCCGCTCTGGATGGCGCCAGCGCAAGAGCGCCTCGACGCCGGTGAAGGCTCCTGTGGAGAGATCAACAGTGGGCTGATACACCAGGAAGAACTGGCCGGCTTCCAAAGCGCCGTGCAGAGCGATATCGAGATGTCGGTGATCATCCGCGTAGTGCTGCATCGAGGAGGAGAACGTCACGGCACGGTGCTTTCCGGCGGCCTTGGCCTGGTAGAGCGCGACGTCGGCGTTTCCCAGCAGCTCTTCGGGTGTTGAACGGTCACCCTCGGCGATTCCGATACTGGCGGTTACGACGAGCGGGACGTTGCTTCCCGGGATCGCGAACGGGGTCTCCAACACCTTGAGGATTCGCTGCGCCACCACCTCGACGCCGCCCGCCAACGAGGTGCCCTCGACCAGGACGACGAACTCGTCACCACCCAGACGTCCGATCGTGTCCTCTTCTCGAAGTGCACTGGACAACCTGGCTCCGACTCCGGCGAGCAGCACGTCGCCCGCGTTGTGGCCCCAGGTGTCGTTGATGTCTTTGAAGTTGTCAAGGTCGAGGAAGAGTGCTGCCACCGGTGTGTGCGCTCGTCGGGCGCGCGCTAGCATCTGGTCGATCCGATCGATGATCAAGGCCCGATTGGGAAGTCCCGTGAGCGAGTCGTGAAGGGCCTGGTAACGGAGCTGGTCGGTGCGTTCATGAACCAGCAGCAGGGCGCGCGAACGACCCGTCCCGAGCACGTAGATCAACGACGCGAACAACAGGCTGAGCAAGATGCCGCCCAGCATCGGAACAAGTGCGTTCGGGTTGGCGAGCACGTCTCCCCCGCTTGTCGCTGCGAATACCTGGACGGTCCATCCGTTGTGGAGGTTGATAGTCGTCGATTGCGCTCGGGCGGGTACGGATCCTGCCTTGAAGGTGGAGCTGGAGGATCCGTTCGCGTAACGGAAGGCCACCGCTGTGCCGGGGTGGCCATCCAGGGCGGTCGCGAGGATGACACTCGGGAGAACCTGCACAGCCACCCACCCGACGAAAGCGTCACGACGGGCTTGGACGGTTGTCGGCAATGCGCCGCCACGGTAGATGGGTGTTCCCACCTCCACTTGCTGTCCCCGGTACAACCCCTCACTGGAGGGCAAATACGTACCCTGACCCGAGTTGCGCTCATTGAGGAGCCCCTGGCCCAGCGGGGAATCGCAGTAGTCGGCGCCAGCCGGCAAGCTGAGTTCTACGCTCCGCACTTGCCCCACTGTGACGAAGCAGTAGTAGGGGCGGGCTCCCGGCGGGATGACCTGAAAAGCTCCGCCAAGGCCCAAGGGGCCCACCGGATCTGTCACCGCGTGTGCCGCGAACGCGCTCAGCTTTGACGCCGGTACCAGTTCAATCTCGGCGATGTCTTCAAGTTCGGGGTACAGCTGGAAGGCACGGACGGAGTTTGTCCTCTGGAGGAACTCACCTTGGGAGGAGTCGGGATTTCCGAGAACGAAGGCCCCGGCGCTCACAGAGAGGTCCTGCTCATGTTGGATGGTCAAGTTCAGGGTCGAGGCGATGGACGCCGACGAGGTGACGAACGCCTGGTGGGCATTCTGCTCGTCGTCCTGAGCTACCGCCCGGGCCCCGAGGACCGAGCCGATGGCTCCCAGCAAGACCACCAATACCGCCGCTGTCAACCAGAGATAGCGTCGCGAGCCCATTGGCCCGACCCCCTTCCTGGTGGGAGTCGCGACGTCAGCCGCCATGCTTCTGCCCGGATCATCGATGAGCCGCGTCGCGCCGTGTGGAACCGCCCGGCATCCACGTTTCTCCGTGCGAGCTTGCCGGACTGAGGAGGAGAAAGGAGCATCAGGACGCCCTCGTAGCTACGGCCGCCCACACTTGTTGGGGAATGCGGCTGGGAATCGAGTCGAGCGATGTCGGTCGGCAGAGGAAGTATCCCTGCCCGTATCGAATGCCCAGACCCCGCAACATGTCGAGCTCGCCTGCGGTCTCGATCCCCTCGGCGATGATCTTCGCTCCGATCCGGGCCGCGAAGCTCACGAGAGCGGTCCCGAGGGCCGCGCGCACCGGATCGTGGTCGATGCCGGCGGTGAGCTCCCGGTCCAGCTTGATGATGTCAGGGGCGAGCCTCAAGATGTGAGAAAAACTGGAGAAGCCGGCACCAGAGTCGTCTATTCCGAGGCGCACGTCTATCAAGTGCAGCTCGTTGAGCGCACGCGACAATCTTGAGTAGTCGTCGACCTTGGCCTCCTCGGTCAACTCCACGACGATCCGCCGCGATTCGGAAGCTGCCAGGAGCCGGTGCAATTCGTCGGAGATCATCGCTTCGGGACTTGCGTTCACGCACAGCGCGACATTTCCAGGAAGGCAGGACAGGGAGCTCAGGGCTCCTTTCACTGACGCGAGCTCGAGCTCGACGCCTACGCCCATCGCATACGCCTCCGCGAAACAGAGGTCCGGAGTTCGCTTCGGCCGCCCTGAGAAGCGGGCGAGCGCCTCCACTGCGAAGCATTCCCCGCTTGTGATGTCGAATATCGGCTGGAAGACATGCGTGAGGCCGCGACCTCTGAGGAAGCGGTCGACCCGGCCCCGGATCTCGAACCTTTCCAGCACCCCTGGGTTCAAGACGTTGGCCACGAATCGTTGCTCAGATGTCCAGTCAGCTCCGCCGGTTACTGACGCGCACAGCGCTGGGTCGCCACGGGTCCGGGTGAGCAGCGCGTCAGTGGCCTCCGCCAAGTCGACAGCGACTGTGATCACGACGCTGATGAACTCGGCGAGGCTCGCAAGTGTCGCGACATCGCGCTCGTCGAATGCCCGAGGCCGAGACGAGGTGACGCATAGCATCCCGGTTGTCTGGCTGCGACGCCGAAGCGGCACGCACAACATGGACACGACGTGAAACTCATGGCAGAGGTCGAGGTCAACACCGGAGTCGCTCTCGACATCGTCACATCGAAGCGTCCCGCCCGTCCGAAGCGCGAGCCCTATGAGACCTCGGTTCAGGCGTACTCGGTTACCGATCTGCTCCTTCAAAGTGCCCGAGCCGCACTCAAGTGTCAACCATGTTCCGTCCTTGGCGAACCCGACGAAGGCGCCCTCGATGCCTTCAACGAGGGCCATCGCCTCGTCGGCGACCCGCTGCATCAGTATCAACGGGTCAGTGACACGCCTGATCTCTTCCTCCAGGCCAGCTCGGTCAGTCACACTGGACCGCCCTTCCACAAAGCTTGGAAAAACTCACGGCACGGTCCTTGCTTGTCGCCAAACAGCCTGGCGCGAGGACTTCCCTCTCTTTCTCTTGTCGGACGAAGTGCGCCCGGAGTTGGGCGTCTTCACCCCGGTAATCACCCCCGGAGGATCTCGCAGACCTTTGCTGAGCTCTGCGAGAAAGGGTCCAGCCAACGACCTCAAGCCGGGCCCTGCTGGGCTCGTCGGCCCCTGAGGTGCGTCGCACGCTGTCCGCAGTCCAAGCAGTGATGGAAGAAGAGAGCGCTTCGTCCAAGCTGAAGCTCATTCTCTGCGGCTCGCACATCGGCCAGATGGAGGCGCTGTTCAGTGATAGCAACCCGATGCGCGGACGCCTTGTTCGATTCGACGTGCTACCGCTCGAGTTCTCGGCCGCGGGCCTGTTCCTCGAGGGCCTCGATCCGCTTGACGCTTTCGGGCGCTAGGCAGTCGCTTCCGTTCACTCCTCGTAGTCGTGCAGTGCACAGTGATATGAGCCCGCAGTGGATGAAGGGGAAGCGAGCCGGAGTTGGCACGTGAACCGCTCGCAGCCGGCGCGCCTTGTGCGAAAAGACTCGTGGCAGCAAACGGATGGAGCTGGGATCGACCTCCTAAGCACGTGCGGCTTGCTCCGGGCGCACTTCTGGCAGCCTGATATCCATAACGCCAGGACACGATCCGGGGCTAGACGGCCAGCGGCACCCGCCGAGTCTTATACTCAGCGTGGCTTTCAGGACGACCCGGTAGAAGCCGAAGCCGGAGCTCCCCGTCACAGGTCCGATCGAGCACGAGCGCCAGCACCGGGGGGGCGTCGTCGTCACCGACGACAAGGAAGTCTCCAGGTTGAGGGTCAAGCGGGACGCGAGCGTGCCGAAGCTCGGCATGGACCACACCCGGTTCGTATTCCTGGTGCTCGTCGACCCACAGCTCGACGGCCGGTTCAGGCTCGGTCATCTCGTCATTCTACGGTCGTCAGCGGTCGGGCGCGTATCCCGGGTTTGACTGCGGCCCCGAGAAGCAAGCGCGCAGGGCCGCGAAACGCTCCACCGTCGCTCAGCGAGCACGACCGAATAGTGGGCCGGGTTCGCGAACGTCGCACACACCTCGAAACCACCAGCTCGCAGATCACCGCAGCGCGCCAATCGAAGAGCTGGTCTCCTCCGAATGGCCGGCTCGGAAACACTCAGAGCGACGAGGTCGTCGCCGGGCGCACCGAACACCGAGACCCCGAAAAACAGGTACCTGCTCCAGCAATCGCCTGTGATCCGCTCAAGCACCGCCTCGGTGAGGCTGTGTTCGCCGCCTCGAACTACGAGCAAAAGATCCTCCGGCGGAGGCGTGTCGCGCAGCAGGTCGCTCGGTGGAAGGCGCATCCCGTGGCAACGCTAACCGCCGAGACGACAAAGAAACTCGATGGGAGCGTCGAACGATCCCAAACAGCTACCGAATGAGCGCACCTCGTCAGCCACCTCTGTGATCTCTTCCAGAAACGTCTCCTGGGCGCCTTGGGCCGGGTCCTCGATCGTCGATTCAACGTAGAGGATGGCGAAACTCGCGCGGCGATGGTCGGGTTTCTTTCGGAGCACGCGACCCATCCGCTGGATCATCTGGCGGCGGGAACGACTGGCACCGATGATCACGGCAAGGTCCGCCTCCGGGACGTCGACGCCTTCGTCAAGTACCCGAGGGTGGCCCGTCGGCCGGCGCCACGCATGGCCGACGTCGTGTTCGGAGACGGACGCGATGCCGTCTGGGTACCTCAGTTCCGGATTGTCGACCGCCTGATCGCTCCCCTTCAGCGTGACGTCCTTCAGCGTGATTCAGCGTGATCTTGGAAAGGCGTGAAGTGCCCCGAATCGCGCTGACCAGAGCGTTGGTCCTGACGGCACCACCCCTGAACAGGGAACTAAGCCGACCGAGTGAACTTCACAAGTCCCCTTGACCTGGCCGAATGTGGCGACTTGGAGATGCCCACCACGCTTTAGAGCTCGCGCTGCCACACTTCGTCCACAGGCACCTTCGTCAGGATCGGTGCGCTGTCC
>Ga0181521_10005548_pt1 | contig 13995 bp, 19 predicted proteins | sample PEATcosm2014_Bin_32_FD_119764 | JGI IMG/M metagenome (GOLD analysis project Ga0181521, IMG submission 119764) | Peatland microbial communities from MTU Mesocosm Facility, Houghton, MI, USA - PEATcosm2014_Bin02_60_metaG | ecosystem: Environmental > Terrestrial > Soil > Wetlands > Peat | place...
CACTCACCGCGGGTACAGAGTATTGTCTTCCGGAAAAGTCTTCTTCCTGAAGAGTCCGCCGGCTCTTTGTTCGCTGAACTGTTATCATAATTTTGACAGGTGATAACATGATCCGAACCCAGATCAGTCTCGACAAAGACGAATACGATCTGGCGAAGAAGCAGGCGGCGGCGCTGGGCATCTCCGTCGCGGAGTTAATTCGCCGGGCCGTCCGGGAACAGTTGCCCGTTCCGGGAGAAGGCGCCTGGATGAAGTATGCCGGATTTGTGGCGACCGGCGATCCGCACTCCAGCCAATCGATCGACGAAATCGTGTATGGCACGAAAGACTGAGCCGCACCGTCCCCGCGCGGCGTACCTCGATACTTCCGCATTCATCGCTTTTCTCGACAAATCGGACAGTTACCACCTGACATTCAAACGGCTGTTCGCCTCGCCTCCGGCGCTCGTGACGTCCGCCCTTGTGATAGCCGAGGGCCATGGTTGGTTCCTCCGGCGGTATGACCGGCATCGCGCCGCGCAGTTTCTGGCGTTCATCGATGCGCTGCCCGCGCTGACCGTACAGGCGTTCGATGCGGCCGAGCTCTCGAAGGTCCGCCGAACGCTCGCCCGCTTTGGCGACCAGAATCTCACCCTGGCTGACGCACATGGACTCGTCATTATGAAGGATCGCCGCAGCGTGATTTGCTGGTCCACCGATCGCCATCTCGGCCTCACGGGTGCGGCCCTCGCCATCACGCCCTGACGCGCACCGGTCAGTTCACGTGCGCGCGCCGCAGATAACTCTTCGCCGAGTCCGCCAGCGTCACAACCGCCGCACCCAGCATAATCGCGTCCTTCACCACTAATCTGCCCACTCCGGACAGATAGGGGAAGCCATGCGCGGTGTCGCCGAGCGCGGGCACCCAGGCCTCCGGCGTCGTCACGAGAAAAGACAGCGTCGTACAAGCCATCAGGATGAGCAGCAAACTCCCTATCGCCGCGAATTGCGGCCGGACCGGATGCAGCGCGATCAACACGCCAATGGAAATAATCACGATCCCAAGGCCGTACGCAAACGGATAGGTCCCGTTAGTTTCGTGCCATTGCCGGTGAGCGCGATTCAGTTCGCCCTCTTTGTTCATGTAGGCGCGATACTCCGGCGCCGGATGGTGGTAGAAGAAACTCATCACGGGACTGTTGGCCACGAGTGGTACGATGCTGTCGGCCTCGTAGCTGGCAAACTTAAGGCCTCCGATCCAGACCAGAACAATCACCAGGCCCAGACGCAGAAGACCCATTCCGATACGATCCAGGGCCGCAGCCGCAAAGTAAACATGTTGGATCGCGCTGGACTCCGTGCGCGCCGCTTCTTTTTCCGCTGTATAAATCATCATTGCCTCGATTCCGTGAAGTCTTCCGTTTCCAACTTCACGAGACCATGATGGCGCTGTTTTTGATACTTAAGATCACTTAAAATACCATTATGATATCTTAAAGTATCGAAATGGACCTGTTGTCGCCCCTTTTCGCCCATTTCACGCTTTCGGCCCAGGTCTTCTATTCCGGACGTCTCTGCGGCGTTTCCGGAGACCACGCGACGGACACTGCCGGACATCTGCATGTTCTGCGGCGCGGCGCCCTGAACGTGCTACGTCCCGATGGCCAATCTGTAATGATCGATCGACCGAGCGTTTTGTTTTATCCCAGACCCTGCCGGCACCGGCTTCGCGCAGACCAGGCCAGCGGCGCCGAGATTGTGTGCGCCTCCATCGAGTTTGGCGCCGGGATGCTCAATCCCCTGGTACGGGCGCTTCCCGAAATGCTGATCGTGCCACTGGAGTCGGTCAGCGAGCTTGCACCCGCGGTGGACCTGCTCTTCACCGAGGCGTTTGGCGAGCATCCTGGCCGTCAGACGGCGGTGGATCGCCTGACCGAGTACTTCCTGGTGCTGCTTCTGCGCACCGCCATGAAACAGCGGCTGATCCGGGGCGGCGTGTTAATGGGACTTGCCGATCCCCGCCTGGCAAACGCGATCGCCGTCATCCACGAGCGGCCGGAGCATCCCTGGTCCCTGCAGGAACTCGCCCAGGCGGCGGGCATGTCCCGCGCCCGATTTGCCGTGCATTTTCGCGAGGTCGTGGGCGTTACACCGTTCGACTATCTGGCGGACTGGCGCATCGGCATGGCCCAGACTTTATTGAAGCGCGGAAATCCGCTCAAAATCGTCGCGCCGTCGGTCGGCTACGCGAGTTCGACCGCGCTGACCCGTGTGTTTTCCCAGCGCGTGGGATTGTCTCCCACCCAATGGTTGTCGCAAAGCCGCCTGGCTGTCACCGAACTGCGCGCGTGAGCTTTGGCGGCCAGTGCAGGATTTGTACCAACAGACCAACCGCCAACCTCCCGCAATGGGCCGAACGGCCTTTCCATTGCACGCGTCATCTCCGGGGGTTTCACCTTGTTCCGTATACTTTTGCCGATTCTGTTCATTTCCGCCGCGTTTGCACAAGACCGCGGTCCCGACTTCTCGAGATTTGAAATCACCGGTTCATACTGGCCCGTTCACACCTCCGGCAGCATTCAGGCCAACGGAACGCCGGTCGATCTGCAGTCCGATCTGGGCGTGACCCAGGGTACGCCCACGTTCACCGGTAAACTCGACCTCAGATTAGGCGCCCGCCGCCGGAATCACGTGAAGCTGGAAGGCACGCCGTTCCGGTTGGATGGTTCAATGAATCTTTCCCGCTCCATTACCTATCAGGGCCAGACTTACTCGATCGACGACCATGTCACGTCGAAGGCCGACCTCGACTACTTCTATGCCGGCTATCAGTTCGACGCGATCTCCGTTTCGGCGGCCCACTTTGGAATCGAGGCCGGCGGCGCGTATCTCAACGCGACGGGCGCCATCACGAGCCAGATCACCGGCGTGACGGCATCGAGGTCGGAGACAGTTGGTCTGCCGCTCGCAGGCTTGGAATTCCGCGCGTTTCCGGTGCACGGAAAATTCAATGTGGAAATCAACGCCGACGTGAAGGGAATGGATCTCGGGAGCTACGGCCATTATGTTCAGGCCACGGCGAACGTGGGAATTGGCCACGGGCCTCTTCTCATCGAGGGCGGTTACCGATGGGTGAACGCGGACATCCACGATTCCAGCGGGGTGGATGCGGTTGCTCCCCGGTTCAGAGGCCCCCTGGTGTCCCTGGAGCTCCGGCTCTGAAGAGTCAATACGCTTTGTAGGGCGGGCAATCCTCTGCCTGCAAGCCGGCTTTTCAGCCGCCCCTTGCCCTCCGCCGCGCTGGCCTTCGGCTACGAAGACCCGGCCACCGCGACGGATGGCTCCCAAAAAGCGCAGACCCTCGATCCTGCTCTCAGCAAACCGGCCCAGATTTCTGGAAGATTCTCCGCTCCCGATTCGTCTAAGGTGAAAGTTGCCCATGGAATTAGTAATGGACGATCGGGAGGTGATCGAGGCCTGCCGGCGCGGCGAACCCGACGCCTTCGCCGTCCTCTTCGAAGCCAACAAAGACCGGGTCTATTCGATCGCCCTTCGCTACTCCGGCGACGAGTCCGAGGCCATGGACATCGCCCAGGAGACGTTCCTGAAGCTGCTTTCCCAGATTCAGACCTTCCGCGGCGAGGCCCGCTTCGAATCGTGGCTCTACCGGATGGTCGTGAATACCTGTCTCGACCGCAAACGCGGCCGCCGGCGTCTGGTTCCTTTCATGGAAGACCTTTTCAACGTCTTCCGCGACACCCGCGAGTCGGCCCTGCAGGATCTGATGCGCACCGAAACGCGCGAGCACATCCAGCGCGCCGTTGCCAACCTTGCGCCAGACCAGCGCATTGTGGTTGTCCTGCGCTATACCGAAGGCCTGAGCTACGACCAGATTGCCGAAGTCCTCGACTGTTCCAGCGGCACCGTCGCCTCGCGTCTCAATCGGGCGCACAAGCTGCTGGAACGCCGTCTGTCGCGCCTTCGGGAGGTGAAGGCATGAATATTGAGGAGTTGCTGTCGCAGAACCTTCGCCCCGTCTCCGCGCCCCCGCAGCTGTGGGCGCGCGTCCTGCTTCCCGGCGAACACCACCGATCTCACGGCCGCCGTCTGGCATGGTGCCTGACCGCCGCGCTGATTTTCCTCATGGCCGTCTGGGGATTCCGCGCGCGTGGGGCAGGCTCCCAGCCTGCCCTCGCAAGGGCGCCGCACTCCCCGGCGGTCCAACTGGCTTATCGCGGACCGCGCGCCTTCGATGCCTCCACGACCTGTCTTCGCTGTCACCTGAACTGAGGCAGCACAGACTTTACTCTGTGGTCTTGTCAGGCCGACGGCTTGGGACCCGGCCGCGCGCTCGATCCGCCCTCGACCTTCACGCCCTTCCAGAATGCGATGCGGTCGCGCACGGCCTCGGCCGCCGGCATGGGGTCCTTATAATACCAGGCCGCGCCGGCATTCACCTGGCCGTTGACCTCGACGTCGTAGTAATTCGCGGTCCCCTTCCACCCGCAGAAAGTGGTGTTTGAAGCGGGCTTCAGATGATCCCAGTGAACCTGGCTGGGGGCGAAATAGCAGTTGCCCTCCACCAGGACGACGTCGTCACCTTCCGCCAGCACCGTTCCGTTCCAGATTGCTTTCGCCACGATAATAAGACAATAGCTCATGCGGGGATTTCAATCCAAACACTGGGGCTGGTGGTACGTCTCCATTAGTCTCGGATTCCTGTTGCTCGCGATCGTGAACACGATGCGGGGCGCGCGCCTCGCCGCCATCGTGATCCGGATTGTGATCGCGCTCGGCTTCGCCCTTCTCGGCTGGATGCAGTTCCGCTACGGCCAGTGAAAGGGGCACCCCCCTAGTCCGCAGCCGACACCCTCGTCGGCTCTTCTCTTCAAGCCGCGGTCACGATGATACGGGCCGGCCTGCGGGAGGTTGGCTTCGCGCGAATGACGATCTCCACATCCCGCCCGAGGGCATTGAGAAAATGCATCAGACGTTCCACCGAGAACCCTTCCAGCCTGTAGTTCGACAAGGCTGAAATTTTCGGCTGATTAATGCCCAGCCGTTGTGCGGCCACCGTTTGGGAGAGGCGTCGCCGCTCCAGAATCCGATTGATCGCCAGCGCCAGTCGGACCTTCGTCTGGCGCTCGCCGGCATTGGCCAGTCCGAGATCGGAGAATACATTCCCGGAACTCGGTGTAATTGCCTTGATCGATTCAGTTTTCCGCGTCGCCATGTCACTCCTCGTAATCCCTTTTGGCTTGCCTCAATCGCTCCGACACGCAACGACTCAGATCACGCCTCCGGGTCAAGAGCAACAAGGTTCTCCATCGGAGCAACCCGACACAGCACCCGGTCGGCGGCGACGATCGAATCGATCACCCGGCTTCGGTACAAATCCAGCGCGCCAGCCAGCTGCAGGGAATCCATGGTGCGCAGCCCGTGAACGGCGCCGTACAAGCCGAGCAGCCTCTCCGCCGCCTCGTAGTGGCGAGCCCGAAGCGCCACAACCCGGAATCGCCGCCTCCTGACATCCCCGCGAAATCTGCGGCGAACTAACTCGGATTCGCGTGCCATAAGGGCACCCGTCCGCTCTTTCAGGGCGAGCACGGAATGCATCTCCAGAACACCCAGCCGGGAAATGAAGCATGCCCCAGCCGACTCGTCGACAATTCGCTCAACGAATTCGCTCCCAGCTTCCCGATGGTAGAGTTTGGCGAGGGCGCTGGTATCCAGAAAGACGGCCAACGAGAATTAACCCCGGGAATCCCGCTCCGCCCGAATATCATCGGAGAGATTGCCCGGTATCTTTGACAGGATGCGGCGCACTTCGTCCAGGGTTGGCTCGGATTCCTGTAAGGCGTCCGTCGCAGCCATGTACTCGTGGTCGAGCCACGCGTCCGCCGCGTCATCGGACGCATCGGAAACCGTCACGCTGACCTGCTGGTGTTCCTTCAGCGGGAGGGACTCCAGCGGCCGGAGCACGCCATTTTCGTACACAGCCGAGAGTGTCCTCACCATACGAATTCCATCATACCGTTTGGAGACTACAGACAGGCCTTATCGCATCGCGGTCGCGGCTTCTTCCAAAGCCGCGGGATGGATTCCAACCGGCGCGTTGCGCGCCGCTACAGGCGGGAGCGGAGACGGCGGCGCGCCTCCTCCCACGGAATGAGCCGAACGGCTCCGCTGTCGATCTGCTCAAGATGCCGGTAAATTTCCTCCCGCCAGGCTTCTTCCGCGCCCGGGTCGACCGCCTGATCCAGACTGCTGATCAGAGAATCGATCAGCGCAGCGCGAGCTTCAGGCGCCAGCGCGAGCTTCAGGCGCCAGCGCGAGCTTCAGGCGCCAGCGCGAGCTTCAGGCGCCAGCGCGAGCGCGTCTCGCAGCGCTTCTGCCGCATCCCGTTGCATGCGTCCATCCTACCGCCAATGTTGGGAGGGCGGACGGTTTTGAAACCCCTCCGGATATCACAATTCGTCAACCTGTGGGATGCCGCGACCCGGCGCGTTTTGACTTCCCGCGATTGACCCACCTCGCGCTCAGCACAATTTCCAAACAGCAGCGGATCAGCTAGAAAACGGTACAATAAGCTTTTTTCTCATCCAACCTCTTAAGTATTGAAGGGAAATCCAATGGATAACTACACCCCAAACGAATTGACGATGTGGGATCGGCCGGTAAAACAACGCGTCCCGAAAGTGACCGACGAAGAGATCAACTCCAAATACACAACACGTGAGTTGAGAATTGTTACCGAATCGAACCGCGAACAGCTTCCAAATTTCGTGCAAGCTCTGCAACGGCAGGGATGGATGGAGTTGCGTCCCTTCTACCAAAGGAGACCACGTTGGGACAAACCCCGACAATCCAAACTCATCGAATCATTCATCATGAATGTCCCAGTGCCCCCATCCATGTAATGTCGCGGTCGGAGATGAGGTGTTGATCGTGAGAAATGGCCGATGGAAATTAGCAAAGCTAGTTTCGATTTATCAGGAGGGGAAGCCGGTCGAGCGTATACAAGCCAGAAAAGATGAGGAGGTGGGCTTCGGAACCGATCAGACGTGTGACGAGGGTGCAACCTTCCGGGCCTTGCCCGGCGAATTAGCCATGAGCATCCAAGAATCGCTTTTCGACGCTGAGGATCTGCCCGGCGCGATTGAAACGGATAAGGCCGAAGACGATGCCGACGCGGAGGTCATCGAGGCGCCAAACGGCGATATCGCCGGTAGCATTGAAGACGATATGGCTAGCGGTTGAAAACCGCCAAGCGTTCACCGCCCTCCAAATCCATCTCGCGCTGAAAACAAAAGCCTTACCTCACCCATCAGCCAGCTGCCCGCAAACCGCGTGCTATAGACGAGTCGTGACTGGTTCCTCGAATTACGCCGCAGATCGACCGTCCGCCGCGCCGAGGCCCATTCGAACCATCATTCTTCCAGCGCACCAGACGGCTGTCTCGCGCGGTTCCCGCGCTCGCCGCGAGAAGTCCCTGAAAACAAACCATCGCGCCCAACAGGGAACCCGAGCTGCAACCCACACGCAGCCTTCGCGACTTCACCCTTCCCCGCCCCCGCACCCAACCCCTTCTCATACACTGGAATAACCGTGGCCATTTGCTATGTCGATGCGTTCTCCGGCGTCTCGGGAGACATGCTGGTTGGCGCGCTTGCCGATGCGGGGGCAGATCGCGAGGCCATCTCGCGCGCGCTCCATTCCTTCGCCATCGGTGCGTCTATCGCGTGGGAGCGCGTCCATCGCCGCGGCATCGCCGCCACCAAATTCCGCGTCGGCGTCACCGACTCGTCCAAACACCGTCACCTCAGCGGCATACTAAAAATGATTCATGCCGCCGATCTTCCCTCCGCCGTGAAGGCTAATGCCGAGCGCGTCTTCAATGTGTTAGGCGAGGCCGAAGCGGCCGTCCACGGCATCGAACTACAGAAGGTCCATTTTCACGAAGTCGGCGCAGTCGATTCCATCTGCGACATCGTCGGCATCTGCCTCGCTCTCGACCTTCTCGCCGTCGACCGGATTTACTCCTCTCCAGTCAACGTCGGCAGCGGCACGGCCAGCACAGAGCACGGCATCCTTCCCGTACCCGCGCCCGCCACGGCACTACTCCTTCGCAACAAACCGGTCTATTCCCGCGGACCCGCGGTGGAATTGACAACGCCCACGGGTGCTGCGGTTCTTGCCGCACTCGCAGTCGACTTCGGCGCTATGCCCGCCATGCGCATCGCCTCCATCGGATACGGCGCGGGCGAGCGCGATTTTCAGGAGCACGCCAACGTCGTCCGCGTCATGATCGGCGAACCTTCCGGCGCGCGCGAATCCGCCACCGTCAGCGTGATCGAAGCCAACATCGACGACGCCTCGCCGCAAATCATCGGCTACACCATGGAGCGTCTGCTGGAAGCCGGCGCGCTCGATGCCATCGTCATCCCCGCGCAGATGAAAAAAGGACGTCCCGGCGTTCTCGTGCAGGTGATCGCGGCGCCGGAAAAACGCGACGATCTGATCGCCGTCCTTCTCCGCGAAACCACCTCGCTCGGCGTCCGTTTTTACACCGCCGAACGCCGCGTGCAGGCGCGCGAATGGGTTGAAGTCCAAACCGCGCATGGCATCATCAGGGTCAAGGCGGGGGAAAATGGATTTGCGCCGGAATATGAAGATGCGCGCCGTATCGCCGCCGCCTCCGGCCTGCCGCTGAAACAAGTGCTCGCCGAAGCCGCGCACGAATATCTGAAAACACCCCGGTTGAAGACTTGAAAAGATAACGATGAAATACTACTTCACGACGCCGCTCTATTACGTTAACGCCGCGCCGCACATCGGGCACACTTACACGACGCTGGCCGCCGACACCATCAAGCGTTTCCGGCGCATGCAGGGCTTTGACGCCGTGCTGACCACCGGCACCGATGAACACGGCCAGAAAGTCGAGCGCGCCGCGCAGGCCGCGGGCAAAACGCCCGGAGAGTTCGCGACGGTCGTATCGAATGAGTTCCGCTCGCAGTGGGATACGCTGGGCATCCAGTACGACCATTTCATCCGCACCACGGACCCGCGCCATTACGAAACCGTGCGCTGGCTGTTTCAGCGATGCCTCAAAAACGGTTACATCTATAAAGGAAGTTACACGGGGCAGTACTGCGTCTCCTGTGAGCTCTATGTGAACGAAGCCAAGCCTGGCGATCCCTGTCCCGACTGCGGACGTCCCACCGAAACCGTGACCGAGGAGAATTACTTCTTCCGGCTCTCGGCGTTCACCGATAAGCTGCTGAAGCATTACGAAGACAATCCCGATTTCATCCAGCCGGAATCGCGGCGCAATGAAGTCATCAGCTTCGTGCGGGGCGGCCTGCAGGACTTGTCGATAAGTCGGACTACCCTGAAATGGGGCGTACCGCTGGATGGCGCGCACGTGGCGTACGTATGGTTCGACGCGCTCATCGGCTACATCAGCGCCGTCGCGGGCACCGACCTCTGGCCCGCCGACCTGCACCTGATCGGCAAGGAAATTCTGCGCTTCCACGGCGTCTTCTGGCCGGCATTTTTGATGGCCGGCGATGTGCCTCTGCCCAAAAAGATATTCGCGCACGGCTGGCTGCTCTTCGAGAACGACAAGATGAGTAAGTCGCGCGGTAACATCGTACGCGCTGAGCCTATCCGCCAGGTCATGGGCATCGAGGCGCTGCGTTACTTCCTGTTCCGCGAGGTAGTCTTCGGGCAGGATGGCAGCTTCAGTTACGACGCGCTCGTCTTACGCTATAACTCCGATTTAGCCAACGGCCTCGGCAATCTCGCCAGCCGCACGCTGACCATGATCAAGCAGTACCGCGACGACGTGATTCCGAACGCATCGCCCTCGCTGAGTGCGGATCATCCGCTCGCCGCCGCTGCCCTTCAGGCCATCGATGCGACCACGCGCAGTTTCGACGCTTTTGAGTTCTCCAAAGGACTCGAAGCCATCTCGACGCTGCTCTCTGCCGCCGACAAATTCATCGTCGAGCAGGCGCCCTGGAAACTCGCGCGATCCACTGACGCCGACGCCAGACAGAAGCTCGATGACGCACTCTACGCGTCCGCCGAAACCCTGCGCATCGCCATCGCCCTGATGCACCCCATCCTGCCCGAATCCACCGCGAACATCTGGGCTCAGCTCGGCATGCCCGACCCGATCGAAAAACTCGAGATCGCGAAACTGGCCTGGGGGCAGTTGAAACCGGACCAGAACATCGGATTGATCGCCCCGGTCTTCCCGCGTATCGACGCTAAGAGCGCCATCGACCGTATGCGCGCACTAGAAGAGGAAGAAACCGCGCGCCAGGCCAAACTCCTGGGCAAACCCGTCGCTCCTCCGAAGGAACCAGAACCCGAAGGCACGATCCCGCCGCCTTCCCCGAAGATCGACATCGAAGACTTCGTCAAAGTGGACCTTCGCGTGGCCCGCATCCTCTCGGCCGAGCGCGTCAAAGGCGCGGACAAGCTGCTTCATCTCACAGTCGATGCCGGGGAAGCCGAGCCGCGCACCATCGTGGCCGGCATCGCGACCGTCTACGAACCGGAAAAACTGATCGGCCGCAAGGTTGTCATCGCCGCCAATCTGCATCCGCGCAAACTGCGTGGCATCGAATCGAACGGCATGATCGTCGCCGCTTCGCTCGAAGGCGGCAAACCGATTCTGGCGGGCTTCCTCGAAGACGTTCCCGTCGGCGCGCGCCTTAAGTAATGTTCGTCGATTCCCACTGTCATCTGGATCATGAGCGCTTCGCCGGCGATCTCGAGGAGGTTCTCGAACGCGCCGCCGCGGTCGGAGTCGGACGCATCCTGACCATCGGCACGGGCGACGGGCCGCCGGAACTCGACCGGGCCATCCGTCTGGCTGAACGCTACGTCCAGGTCTCGGCGACGGTAGGCGTGCACCCGCACGATGCCTCGAAAGTCACGCCCGAGACGTATGACAAGCTGCGCGATCTCGGCCACCACGAAAAAGTTGTGGCATTCGGCGAGATCGGTCTGGATTATCATTACGACTTCTCTCCGCGCGAAACGCAGCGCGAAGTTTTCATTCGACAACTCGATCTGGCCCGCGAATTGGATCTCCCGGTGACCATCCACACGCGCGAAGCGTGGGAGGACACCGTCTCGATCCTGCGCGATCACTGGTCCGGACCCGGCATCATGCACTGTTTCACCGGCAATCCCGCCCAGGCGGAAGAGGCGCTGGCGCTGGGTTTCTACCTTAGTTATGGCGGGGTGGTCACCTTCAAGACGGCGGACAGCGTGCGCGAATCCGTCCGGATGACCCCCGACACCCGGCTCCTGATCGAGACCGACGCGCCTTATCTCGCGCCCGTCCCGGACCGGGGCAAGCGGAATGAACCCAGCATGATGGTCCGGACGGCGGAAAAGCTGGCCGAGCTGCGCGACACCAACGTCGCCCGGATCGGCAAGATGACCAGCGCCAACTTCGAGAGCCTGTGTTTGCGCCCGCGAAATGAGACCCGTTACACTGGGGATTCCGATGGCAACTGAACGGCCAGGTCAGGTCCTGATGAGCGCGCTGGAGATCTTCGATCTCGTGCGCGGGGACCTTGAACGCGTCGAGAAGGCCATCGACGTGGAATCGCTGGCGTCGGTTGAGACCGTCACCACCATCGGGCGCTACCTGCAGCAGAGCGGCGGCAAGAGACTGCGGCCAGCGCTTCTTTTGTTGTGCGCGCGCTTCGCGGGGGGCGGCGGCAAGACGGCCATTCAGCTCGGCGCGGTCGTCGAGATGGTTCACGCCGCCACCCTGGTTCACGACGACGTGATCGACGTGGCGCAGACACGCCGCGGACGGCCCTCGGCCAACGTCCAGTGGGGCAATCACACCTGCGTGCTGGCGGGCGACTGGCTCTACATGCAGGCGTTTCAGGTCGCGCTGCGCGAGCGGAATTTCCACATCCTGGACCTCCTCATCGGTCTCACCCAGATGATGGTCGACGGGGAGTTGATTCAGCTCGACCGCATCGGCCGCATCGGCATTTCCGAGGCCGACTGCATGGAACTGGTGGACCGCAAGACCGCGTGTCTGTTCTCGGCGTGCGCCAAGCTGGGCGCGGTTTCAGCGCGCGCGGACGCAGCCGTGGAGGAGAAACTGGGCGAATTCGCCTGGAACCTCGGGATGGCCTTTCAGCTGATCGACGACATGCTCGACTTCACCTCTCAGGAGGAGACTTTGGGCAAGCCGGTTGGCGGGGACCTGAAAGAAGGCAAGGTCACGCTGCCGCTGATCTACGCCCTCGAAAACGCAATCCCTGCCGAACGCCAGCAGGTGGAGCAAGTGCTGCATGACCGCACCTACGATGGTGTTTCATTTGCAGACATTTATTCGATCATCGAGCGCCGCGGCGGATTCCAGCGGACCCGAGAACGCGCACAGCAGTTCACCGATCGCGCGCGCCAACTAGTCGCGGAGTTCCCGGACAGCCCCTATCAGCGCGCGCTGTGCACGCTGACGGACCTTGTCACGGAGCGGGACCGGTAAACATTGGAACTCAAATTGCCCCAGGACAGGGCATGAAGGTAGCCCTTCTCCTCGCAGTCTGTCTGCCTGCACTCTGCCAGGATGCCGCGCCGTCGGTCCAGGAGAAGTGGCATTTTTTCGTACAGGAAACGATCAATCCGCTGACACTCGGGGCAGGCGCATTCAACGCCAGCATTTCGCAGATGACCAATACCGACCCGCGCTACGGCGTGGGCGGAGGCGCTTTCGCCCAGCGATTCGGCGCTTCAACGGTCGACGCCGCCACGCAGAACCTGTTTGAAGATTTCGTCTTCGCCTCCGCATTTCACGAGGACACCCGCTACATTCGCCAGGGGCCGGACCACCGATTCTGGTCGCGTTTTGGACACGCCGTCGCCAGCTCCGTGATCGCGCAAAAGGACGCCGGCGGCGCAACGTTCAACTGGGCCAATGTGGCCGGAACCGCCGCGAGCGCGGGCTTGTCGAACGCCTACTATCCGCCGGTCAGCAGAACCAGCGGCGCGATAGCTTTACATTTCGGCTACAGTTTCTTTGGAGCGGGCTTTGGCAATCTCGAGCCCGAGTTCTGGCCCGATGTGCACCAATGGCTTAAGCACCATCATTTGGCGCCCATGTAGTAAAAGCGCAGAATAAACAGCGCCGTCAGGGCATACACCATCCAGCTCACCTGACCGAAACGTCCGCGCAGCACTTTGATCAGGGTGAACGCCGTGAACCCGAACGCGAGACCATTCGCGATGCTGAACATGAGCGGAATTCCCATCATCGTCAGAAACGCCGGGATGGCAAGCTCCGGATCGTTCCACTCGATTTCGCCTGCCGCGGTCATCATCAGACTTCCCACCACGATGAGCGCGGGCGCCGTGGCCGATTGCGGAATCGCGCCCGCCAGCGGCGCGACGAACAGCGCCACCGCGAAGAGCAGTCCGGTCACAATCGCTGTCACGCCCGAACGCCCTCCGGCCGCGACGCCCGCCGAGCTTTCGATGTAGCTCACTACCGTCGAGGTCCCCGCCATCGATCCGGCTACGGTCGCGATGGCGTCGCTGAACAGTATCCGATTGAGCCTCGGAACGCCCTGGGCGCGCTCGAACAGCCTGGCCTTCTTTCCTACGGCAAGCAATGTTCCCACGTTGTCGAAGAGATCGACGAAGAGGAACACAAACACGATCTCGATCAGCCCGAGATGGAGCGCGCCGCGGACATCGAGTTGCATCGCCGTCGACTCGATGTCGCGAACGCTGTAGGGCTGCGGCTGCCAGTGTACCGTCCCCGAAGCCACCGCCAGAATCCACGTCGCGACAACACCAATCAGAATGGCTGCGTGCACGCGCGCGCAAAGCAGTACAGCGGTGAGCAGCAGCCCGAAAAGCGCCAGCAGCGCGGCCGGATTGCGCAAATCGCCCAGCGCGACTGTCGTCGCCGGGTCGGCCACGATGATCCCCGCCGAACGGAATCCGATGAGCGCAATGAACAGTCCG
>Ga0181521_10005550_pt1 | contig 13992 bp, 16 predicted proteins | sample PEATcosm2014_Bin_32_FD_119764 | JGI IMG/M metagenome (GOLD analysis project Ga0181521, IMG submission 119764) | Peatland microbial communities from MTU Mesocosm Facility, Houghton, MI, USA - PEATcosm2014_Bin02_60_metaG | ecosystem: Environmental > Terrestrial > Soil > Wetlands > Peat | place...
AATGTCCCTGTGATATTCTTCCCGGAATGCGTTTAACAGTACTTTTGACTGGTGCCGCGGGAGTTTTGTTCCTGTCCGCTTCAAGTGGAGTGCGCGCCGCGGATGCGCCCTGGGCATCCGGCGATTCTGGGGCTGCGGCTCAAAATCGAGAACCGCAAGATCGGCGAAATGGAGACCATCATCATCCGTTCCACATCCCGCGGAAGTTTCTCGAGTCCCCAGGATTTGAGGGATCAACCGCTCCTCAACGAGACGCTGGCGCCGGGCGAACGCAATACCCGCGATGAACTGGTCACAGTGGCGAACTCTTATTTCGAGGGCTTGGAGAAAGCTACCGATAAGTACACGCCCTTCGACAAGAACTGCAAACGCATTGAGAACGGACAGGTGACGTCGAACGAGATTCAGCAGATAGCAGCGCTGGTGCTGAATGTCCCGTACGGTATGCCCACCGGATGGGGAAAGAAAGAATAGTCAATGCGAAAAGAAGTGATGTTGCTACCGGCGATGACTGCATTTCTTAGGCAATTTGTTTCGGCGCAGTTATCGCCTTCCGCTGCCTGGGCTGCGCACGCTCCTGCGGAGTATCAGGTATTTCCCAACCTGACTTGCCTGGTGGCAAGTAACTACGAAGCCAAGCTGGATATCTATCAACGGCGGGCCCAAACCACGCCACAGCCGACGATCATCCATGCATGGCGGCTTCTGGGCGGCGGGCACGAAAGAAGCGTCTCTCATGTCGCTTCTGCCGTGGTTTGAGATGGGTTGGAACGTCGTGAACGTGGAATACCGGCTGGCGCGGGTAGCGCTGGCGCCCGCCGCGGTTGAAGATTGTCTCTGCGCCCTGCGTTATGTGGCGGCGCAGGCGAAGACGTATAACATCGATTCAATCGTCTGGTGGTCACAGGCGAATCGGTCGGCGGCCATCTGGCGCTCACCACCGGCATGATTCCGGAGAGCGCGGGGCTGGACCGGGAGTGCGCCGGGGCTCCGCTGCCGAAAGTCGCGGCCGTCATCAACTGGTTCGGGATCACCGATGTCGGCGACGTGATCGATGGCCCGCACCGGGCGAACCTGGCGGCGCAGTGGCTGGGGAGTTTGCCCAATCGCGATGAAGTGGCGCGCCGTGTTTCGCCGCTTACTTACGTCAGGGCGGGACTTCCGCCGATCATGACGATTCATGGCGACTCCGATCCGCTGGTCCCCTACCAGCACGCCGTGCGGCTGCATGAGGCGCTTTCGAAAGTGAATGTGCCCAACCAGTTATTGACGATTCCCGGCGCCAAGCACGGTGGATTTACAGCGGATGAACGCACGCGGATTTTCGTCGCTATCCGGGAGTTTCTGGCGAAGAACGGGTTGGGCGAGAAATAGGGCGGCTTACTTTTTCGTTTCTTTGTAAGTGACAGCTTTGTTGGCGGTCTGATGGATTTCGTTCTGAATGAGTCCGTTCGGCCAGGTGATGCGCACGGTGTCGGCTTCTTTGTAGCGGCGCATCCCGAAGACCAGCGGCTGTCCGAAACAGGTCCGCTTCTGATAGTGCGTTCCAGCCTTCAGCTCGATCTTCGAGCCGTACGCCAGTTTTAGATTCTTTATGCCGAGAAGCGTCACGCGCAGCCACCCGTTCGGTGTCTCGGTTTCATTGCGAAGAAACACCAGCGAGCCGTCGCGCTGAACCTCGATGAGGTCCGTGCGGCCGTCTCCATCGAAGTCTACCGCCGTCAGCGCGGATGCATCCGCGATCGGCACTTTGATTTCAGAAAATTTCCCTAACCCTTCATTGCGGAAGACAGCCCCGGAGACGGCGATATCCTCAAAACCGTGGTTGTCGAGATCGACGATTGCCAGAGCGGCGGACGATTTGGTAATCAGTCTGCCTTTTTCAAACGACCCGCGCCGATTGAAGACCGGAAACGCGCCGGAGGCAGTCGTGGCCACCAGATCGGTCGCGCCGTCGTTGTCGAGATCCACCGCGGCGACCGACTTCACGCCCGCCGGAATCACATTGAGATCCTGCGCTTCGTAGCGTCCACCGAGCCTGTCGACATAAAGCACGGCGGGGCGATCGGAATAGACGACAACCAGATCCATCCCATCCGTATCGGGAGTCAGATCGAACAGCGCAGCATCCACGGCGCGTCCGGCCACGAAGGGAAAATTGTTCGAGAGGTTGGTGAATCCCGCCGCTCCGTCATTCCGCATAAGAGCCGACTTATCGCCTAACAGAAAGAGATCGAGATCGTGGTCGTGATCGTAATCGATCCAGACGGCTTTGTTATATGCGCCTTCGGGGATAACGACATTCAGCTTTTCGAACCTGCCCTTGCGGTTCACCCAGAGTTCCGCGCCGGATTTCGTCAGGATCGCAAGGTCCGCCAGTCCGTCGTTGTTGAAATCTCCGGGGGAGATCGAGATGACGTCCATGATGCCGCCTAATCCGCAGTCAATCGGATGCGCCGACCCGTTTCTGAACACCTCGATGCCGGTATTCGACCACGTAATCAGTTCCGGATTGCCGTCGCCATCGATGTCCGCGGTTGCCAGGCCCGCACTCGCGGCATCGATCCCGTCGGCTAACTTGTGCGCGCGAAACTTGATGGGCCTGGCGGGTTCGGTCTCCGCCTCGTTCGAACGGGATTGAAATCCCAGCAGGAGCATTCCGGCAAGCGCAATCAGGCAGAGCCGCATACGAACCTAATGACTTTCGATGCCACGGCCTTCGACCCACACATACCGGCCCGCTTTCAGATTGATCATAGTCTCCCGTTTTCCGCTTGGCCATTCGACGACGGCGCGGTCCACTGTTTCGTGCGTGTCCAGGCCGAAGGTCAGGGGCAACTCGGATTGGGAGAGATAGCTCGATCCGCTCTTGACCATGAGGGAGCTGTATTTCCCGCCATAATAGATCCGCACGAGAGCGCCGATGGCGTCCCGATTGGACCGCGTACCCACCATTTCAAAACGAATGCTCCGCCGCCTCGGACTGGCGGTAAGGTCGTTCCGGTAGAGCCGGGCCGGGCCGTGATTGGTGGTGATGACGACATCGAGATCGCCATCGTTGTCGAAGTCTCCGAACGCCGCGCCACGGCCGACCTTCGGATCGGCGAAACCCGCTCCGACTTGCGCCGCCACGTCATGGAACTCGCCCCCTCCCCCATTCAAAAAAAGGTGCGGCGGCTGCTTGTAAGTCACCCCAGGTCTGATATTTCGAACAGTATCGTCAATGTGCCCATTTACCACCAGCAGGTCCAGTAGGCCGTCCAGATTGGCATCGAAGAAGAAGCAGGCGAAGCCCAGGCTGCGGCGAGAGATCCTGCCCACCTCCGACAGGGGCGCGCGGTCCACAAAGACTCCATTACGGCTCCCGCGGTAAAGGCCGATCATTTCATCGTCGAAATTGGTGACCGCGATTCCCGGGAACCCCGAGTTCTCATAATCGGCGACATCGACGCCCATCCCGGCACGCGCCTTGCCGTCGGCATTGAAAGCGACTCCAGCCTCGATGGCCACGTCTTTGAACGTGCCGTTACGATTGTTCCGGTAGAGCTTGTTCGGTTGGGTGTCGTTGGCCACAAACAGGTCCGGCCAACCATCGAGATCGTAATCGAGCATAGCGACCCCAAGCGACTTCGAGCTGCTCTCGAAGATTCCGCTCTTCGCGGTCACATCTTCGAACGTGCCATCCCCCCGGTTATGGAACAGCCAGCTGGTGGCGCCGCGGTAGGCCTCGGGCGTGCAGTACGATTTATGGCGCCCGTCGAGGCTGCAGAAGACATCCTGCGCTTCCGACCATTTCACGTAATTGGCGACGAATAAATCCAGATGGCCGTCGCGATCGTAGTCGAACCACAGCGCCGAGGTGCTGAAACCGTTGTGTCCCCCCAAATGGCTTCGCTCGGTAACGTCGGTAAATCCGCCGTGTCCGTTGTTTTGAAACAGCCGGCTCTGGCCTACCGCTGTAATGAAGAGGTCCGGGAATCCGTCATTGTTGAAATCGCCCACCGCCACGCCCATCCCGTACATTTCGACATCCAGCCCCGCCCGATGCGTGACGTCGCTGAACGTGCCGTCGTGATTGTTGCGATAGAGGACCATAGTGGTGGGTTTGCTTGCCGTCCTGTGGCCCGGCCAGTCCGCTCCGTTGACGAGGAGAATGTCCTGCCAGCCGTCTTTGTCGTAGTCGAGAAACGCCACTCCGGCGCCGAGAGTCTCAGGCAGGTATTTGCCGCCGAACGCTCCATTGTTGTGTTGGAAGGAAATGCCGGCTTTGGCGGTGATGTCCACCAGTTGGAAGCCGGGATCCGCCCCGAACACCAGAGCTGAACAGAAAAAAACGCAGGCCAAGGATCTTAACAGGCACGACGCCGAGCGGAAGCTCGGCGGCAGGGCAGAAGCCCCGCCCCACAAGGCCTCCGTGAAGGTCATGGAATCTGAGCTATTCCGCTGCGCACCGCGTACAACACCAGTTCGGCGGTCTTATGGACACCCAGCCGGTCCATGATATTGGCACGATGAACCGCAACCGTATTCACGCTCAAATCCAGCAATGCCGCGATTTCCCGGGTGGACTTGGCTTCCGCGATCAGTTGCAGAATTTGACGTTCCCGGGGGGTCAGCCTCGGCTCATCCTTATGCGGCATGTCGATGGGCTGGCGCAGCTTCTCGTCGATCACTTTCCTGCCGCGCGCCACGTTTTTCACGGCGGCGGCAAGATCGACCTCGGACGCGTTTTTGAGCAGGTATCCCCGCGCTCCCGCCTTCATCGCATTGCGCACGTAATTCGCCTCTTCGTACATGCTGAGAATCACAACGCCCACGCCGGGCAGAAACTTGAGGATCTCGATGGTCGCCTGGTTGCCGTTCAGTCCCGGCATCGACATATCCATAACAATCACGTCCGGACGAAGCGCTCGGGCGAGTTCCACCGCCTGTACTCCGTCGCAGGCCTCGCCCACCACTTTGATGCCCGGCTCGTCTTCCAGCAGACGGCGGAAACCTCTGCGCACCAGGGAGTGGTCGTCTGCCAGAAGGACGCGAATATCAGTCGTCACAGGTTACTCGTGGATGTTGCCCGGCGATGTTACCCGAGAGTGAAGCGGGACGTGCAGACGCACCAGCGTTCCGCCTTTTTCCGGGCGCAGAAATTCGATTTTACCGCTGAGCAGCTGGGCGCGCTCGCGCATGGCGATCATGCCCAGACCACGCGATTTCGCCTGGCTCTCCGGCTCCAGACCGATGCCGCGGTCTTCCACTTCCAGTTCGAGCAACTCGTTCGAAAAGCGGACGCGGACCCATGCCGAAATCGAACGCGAATGCCGCGCGAGGTTGTTCAGGGATTCCTGCAGAACACGGTACACATGGATGGGCATGTCGTCGCCTAATCGGTGTTCCAGCTGGCGGCTCACACCCGATTTTTCCAGAGCGACGCGTATGCCCGTCTGCTTTTCGAAGACGGAGAGATACCAGTCGATCGCCTCTTCCAACCCACCATCGTCGAGAATGGACGGGTGAAGCGTCTGGGTGAGGCTGCGGGTCTTGTCCAAAGCATCCTGCGCGATGCCGCGAATCTCGTCCAGATCGGCCGTCAGTTGAGGCGGGCAGTGCTGCCGCCGCGTCCGGCTCAGCATGGTTCCCAGGGCCGCGAGCATCTGGCCGAATTCGTCATGCAGCTCCCGCGATATGGATCGGAACATCTCCTCCTGCATGGTGATCAGTTTGCGGGCGAGCCCGCTGCGCTGCTCCGAGAGCTGTTCCATCTCATGAAAAACGATACGGTTGGCGCGGATCAACATCAGGCTGGTGAAGGCGATAGCGCCCAGCGCCGCAGCGAACAGCCAGTAGATCTGGTTTTCCACCCCATCGTAAATAGCTCCCACCCTTGCCGCCGTTTTTTGCTGCGTCTCATTGTTTTCGACAAGCAGGCGGGAGACGGCGGTTATGAGGCTGGCCTGTTGGGGCTCAAGTGAATTCAGGACCAGCGCGCGCGCCCGCGGCTCCATACCCTCCCGCGCGAGGCTGAACATCTGGTCCGTGGAAATCCAGAACTGCGAAAGCCCCCGGCGAAACGCAGCCTGCCGCTCGGGGCTGTTTGCGAACGTCGTCAGATCGGCTTCAAGCCGAATGGAATCGTCGATGTCTTTACGGGTGCGCGCGAACTGCGCTTCCCAGGCATAAAGGGGATAAGGCTCGTCGCCGCTCACCATGTCACGCATGGCCAGGCCGAGAGCGCTGAGGTCGTTCTGAGTCCGCAGCAGCTGCAGGGAATCCTTGCGGTTGCGTTCGATAGTCCGGTTCTGCAGATCGCGTAACCCGGCGATCTGATGGAGGGCGTAGAAGCAGAAGGCGGCCACCACGGCGAGCGTTATCGCCAGCCCGGCGAGCAGGCGCGCCGTCGGTGAGCGGAATCGTTCCTGCAGGCCGTTGTTTTTCACGTCGCTTCACCCGATTATCGCCGATCACGGCAGTGGTACGTGCGATAACGGATACCTGGCCGGCGGTAAATCGCGGTTAACCGGAAGTCCGCTCAGAGCGCCTGATAGCTGTATTGCGGACGAGCCAGTTCGCGGGTCTGCCGGGCCAGCCCTTCAAGATGCACGATCAGCGGCTTGAGATCGACGGCAAACGGAAGGAAATCGTCCAGCAGAAGTCTGGCTTCAATTCCCCAGACCAGCAGAGTGAAGGTCAATTGCTGTTCGAACAGGGCAATCGAGAGATCGCCCGGATCACTGGCGGCGAGAACCGATTTAGCGGTGGCTATCGCATGCAGCCGATTGAAGTCTTTCGCGGTTTCACGAAGATATTCGCGCAGCAGATTGCGCTGGATCCTGCGGTAGCATGCGGCCAGTGTGTTCCCATGCGCGGCGCTCAGGAATTTCCGGTCCATTTGAGAAGCCAGACGCACCATGGGCCGATATGCGCCGGGGCGGAAGTTATCGAGAAAGCAACTGTCGGATCCGTAGAAAGCAGCGTGGCCATCGGACCGGGGGGAAAAGCACGTCAGCAGGGCAACGGCGGCAATCAGCAGGAAAACGATCGACAAACTGATGATCATCCGATTAGCCCTTCCGCAAAATACACCGATTCATGTTCACCAACAAGATAGCTTTCCGGGGGAAGAGCCGCAATGTTGAAATCGGTAATAGGTTTACGGTTAACCAACGATAACGGGACGCTGCGTTCCGCGCTAACCCCGCGCTAACCCCGTCCGCGCGCCGCTCTCGCGAGCAGCCGATTGATGTCCGTCAATTGTTGCTGCAGACGGGCGCGGTCTGAACTCGAATCGCCCGATTCCAGTTGCACGCGCACCTCTCCTTTGCGGGTCAAAAGCGAGGCTCCGATCAATAGAACCACGCCGGCGGCGGCGACAATCCACAGGCCGACGGCATCCCCAACGCGGACTCCGAGCGCCGTCAATATCACGTCCTCGGCCACGCCGAAGCCGAAATAAAATGCGTATCCCGTCGCGTAGACCCTTCGATTGGGGGACAGCCGAAGCCGGTAACGGACCAGAAATAACTGGATCAGGACAAGAAAAAGCAGCAGTGCGAGTACGGTCGAGCGCTCCAGGATGTAGTAAACGCGCAGGATCGGAAAGGGTCCGGTGGTGGCTCTCAAATCGGGGATGGCATAGGCGATGGAAACGGCTATCGCGGTTCCCATGCACCATGTGACAGCCCTGCGCCCTACGCTGGCGATTCCCGGATAATCCTCAAAAATAAGGCGATACAGTTCCAAAACGACAAAATACGCCAAAATCCAGAGGACCGTGTTCGACAACATGTACATCCCGCCGTACAGCGTGGAATGCAGCGGGATCAAAAGCTGCGCCACATTCTGAAGCGCTTCCGCACCCAGAAACATCGTCAAAAACGGATAAAGTACAACGAGTTTCTGCGACCATAGCCGCCACAGCAGCACGCCGTGGCAGCCGATCGAGAAAAGCAGAAGGCGATGTTCCCAAACCGCCAGTTGCATAGCCCGAGAATCGGAATCTGAAGTCTACTCGTACTCGACCGGCTGCCGCAAACTCCGGAGAAGGCTATTTTACGTCAGGGCAAGGGAAACAGGTCGGAGGCGGGCCATAGGAGAACGCCATGTTGGCGACCACCGAGAACTGCAGCGCGAGCAAAAAGGCGAAGACGATTTTGCGTACCATTGTTTGTACCTTTCTGAGTAACTTTGCTCAGTACTGGTAAGTACCGGACTTCAGAAAGTTTACAATGGATAGCAAACTAAGATATCAGATAAATCTTAGAAATCTATAGAATTCTACCAGGATTATTTCCCGTCGCGCTACTACAAACTCCGTACTTGAAGAGCTACCACGTCATCGACGCGCATGGTCTCCCTGACCACGAACGGCTCGCCATATCTGACGCCAATCAGGTTTCCATAAAAGCGGGCGGTGGCGGAAAGACGCTCCCGGATCTCCGGTTCATCGGGGAACAGCGCGGCGCCGTCGCCCAATTCTCCGTATTGAGATCGATACGCAAGGAGGGCTTCCATGCGGCGTTCAAAATGCTGCGTCACGTCGACCACGAACGAGGGAACGACGTTGGCGTAGAGCGACGAATAAACGATCTTGTACGGGCGGTGTGGTTCCGTGTAGGGGTCGATTTTTCGCAGACCGGCGAGGAAACAGGCTTCGTATCCAAGTTCGGCGGTTCGGTAATGGTCGGGATGCCGCCCCTCCCAATACGGCAGGATAACGGTGCGGGGACGCAATTCGCGGATGCGCTGGGCGAGCGTCATGCGTCCCGCCATGGAATTCTCAAGGCGGGCATCGGGGAAATGCAGATTCTCGCGGTGGGAGACTTTGAGTATTTTCGCGGCATCGGCGGATTCGGCGACGCGAATCTCAGGCGATCCGCGCGTACCCATGTCCCCAGCGGTCAGGTCGATGATTCCGGTGCGGTATCCGGCCTCGGCCATGCGCAGCAGAGTGCCGCCGCAGGTTTGCTCCACATCGTCCGGGTGAGCCGCTATGGCGAGGAGATCCAGCATTTTCCTCCAACGCGCACAACGGACCTTCGGCCTGTGCGCTCCGGCCGTTATCCCAGTAAACCCGCCGGCGACAAGATCGCCAGCGCTACAGCTTACCAGTAGATGTCGCGGCGCGGGAAATAGCGTGTGCGCGCGCCCATGAAATGGACCAGAATCATGCCGGTGACGAACCCGCCGATATGCGCGGCATATGCCACGCCTCCGTTCATCACGTGCGTTTGCGTGATGGAGCCGTACTCGCTGAAAAGCTGGGTAACGAACCAGTACAAAAGTATGAAGGCCGCGGGTATATCGGCCATCGTAACGAAAAAGAACAAGAACACCAGAGTGTGGATTTTGGCGCGCGGAAACTTGACGAGGTACGCGCCCATGACACCCGCAATGGCGCCGCTGGCCCCGACAGTCGGGAGCGTGGTGTACAGATTGAAGATCACGTGCGTGATGCCGGCCGCTACGCCGGCGATCAGGTAAAAGCTCAGGAATTTCGTGTGCCCCAGTGCGTCCTCGAGACTCTTGCCGAAAGCCCAGAGGAAAAGCATATTGCCGATGATGTGGCTCCAGCCGCCGTGAATAAAAAGCGAAGTCAGAAGTGTGACGGGGCGCAGGTGGGCCGGCACCACGCCCCACGAATTGATGAAGTAATCCCGCGAGTATTCGTCGAGCGACAGCTCGAAAAAGAACACCAGCGCGCACGCCACAATCAGCAGAGTAGTGACGACGGGAGCCGTATGCGTGGGCCGATCGTCCCGGAGGGGAAACATTCAGCCTGCCTGCAACCCGCGTGATCGCACCCTGAGGGCGATCGCCGGATGCTCGCGCCGGGCGACGCCCGACTGCATGAATGCGCGGGCTTCCCGAGCGTTGGCGATGCGGCCCCGCGCCCCCGGCGCGGTGCAGTTCAGCGCGGCCATTGCGTTGGAGAATTCGAGCGCATCGGCAATGGGCATTTGCTGCAAGACAGCATAACAGAAGGCCCCGTGGAACACGTCGCCGGCACCGGTCGTATCGATACAATTCACCGCGAATGCCGGTGAGTAGTGGAACCGGCCTTCGGCATATGCCAGTGCCCCATGGGCGCCCAATGTCATGGCGGCGACACGCATGCCCGACTGCCGCTGAATCGCAATCAGGGCGGTAAAGGGATCTTCAATGCCCGTCCAGCGAGCGGGAAATTCGGCGCTCGATATCAGGTAGTCGACCAGCGGCAGAACGCGGTCGAAACCGGCGTAAACGGTGTCGACGTCGACGGTGACAGGGATGTTCTCCGCGCGGGCGATGCGCGCGGCGTGCTCCACCGCCGGCGTGTCGTGGCCGTCAATGTGGAGGAGGCGCGCACCAGCGATTCGACCAGGCGTAATCTGCGCGGGTGAGATGGCGAGACAGTCGGGCCGGTTCCAGAAGATCGTTCTTTCACCGGTAGACTCGTCGACCACGATATAGGCCGACTGGTTCGGACAGTTCGCGCGCTGCTGAACGTGCTCGACATCGATGCCCGACGCGCGGAGGCTGTCCAACTGGATGCGGCCGCGTTCGTCATCTCCGACCGTGCCGATGTACTTCGCGCGGAGACCGAGGCGCGCACACGTGACCACGGCAGTGGCGACCTGCCCGCCCACGGAACAAAATTCCCGGGTAAACGGGGCTTTACCGCCGTATGCGGGAAAGCGCGGGACCATCAACACGGTATCGGTGGCGTTGAGGCCCACGCCAACTACGTCGAAATCCGCCATTGGCTTCCCTTATTCGATGGTTGCGAGAACCGCGCCCGCATTCACGCTGTCGTTTTCCCTGACCTCGATTGCAGTCACGCGGCCATCCCGCGGGGCTTTCAATTCGTTCTGCATTTTCATTGCCTCGACGACCAGAATTCCCTGCCCTGCGACGACTTCGTCTCCCACCGCAACCAATACGCGCACAATCTTCCCCGGCATGGCAGCCGCGATCGAAGCCCGTCCGTGCGCGCCGGCCGCGCGGCTGGAACGCTTCCACTGACGCGGGTCCTGGATTTCGACCTGGAAACGATGGCCGCCGATTGTAATCTCGTTGCCTGCGACGCGGGCCTCCCAGGACGCCAGGCCGGCGATAACCGAGTAGACGCCTGGCTCAACTTCGACAACATCAGGCTCCTTCACCGCAACAAGTCCCCCCGCCCGGCTGCCAGCCACTGGGAACTGCTTACTGCTTCCGGAAGAGTCTTCCCGGCCGTCTGTCGTGCCGCGATGCGTGCCGCGATGCCGGCCAGTTCCGGTGGAGGCGCCGTATCCCATTCAGCCGTCTTCAACAGATCATCCAGATAGCGGGTATGCAGGTCGCCCGCACGGAAAGCCGGATCGTTCAGGATCAGACGGAAGAGCGGGATATTGGTCTTGATTCCACCCACGTGATATTCGCCGAGAGCGCGGAGCATTCGTTCGATCGCTCGTTCCCGTGTGCCGGACCAGACGATGAGTTTGGCCAGCATCGGGTCGTAGTCGAGCGGAACGGTCCAACCCTGGTACATGCCGGAATCGAGCCGGACGCCCGGCCCAGAAGGCTCCGAAAGCTGGACGATCCGGCCAGGCGATGGGAAGAAATTGTTCGCGGGGTCCTCCGCATAGATGCGGCATTCGAGCGCCGCGCCGCGCAATACGATCTCATCCTGCGGGAAAGGAAGCCGCTCACCCGCCGCAATCTCTATCTGGAGACGCACGAGGTCGAGTCCTGTGACCAGTTCGGTAACCGGATGCTCCACCTGCAGGCGCGTGTTCATTTCGAGGAAATAGAATTCGCCGGACTGGTCGGCGAGGAACTCGACCGTACCCGCGTTATAGTAGCCCGCCGCGCGCGCGGCGCGAATGGCCGCTTCCCCCATGCGCCCGCGCATCCCCGGTAGGCGGGAAACAAACGCCGATGGCGATTCCTCAATTACCTTCTGGTGACGGCGCTGCACCGAGCACTCGCGCTCGCCCAAATGGACGAGATTGCCGTGTTTGTCGCCCAGCACCTGGATCTCGATGTGGCGGGCGTTTTCGATCAGCTTCTCGACGTAAATACCGCCATCCCCGAAGGCGCGCCGGGCTTCGCTGGATGCGGCTTCAAAAGCCGACGCGAGATCGTCCGGGCGATCCACCCGGCGCATGCCTTTGCCTCCGCCTCCGGCGACGGCCTTGAGCATGACGGGAAAGCCGGCATCGCGCGCGAAGGCAATGGCATCGCCGGAAGACGCCACGCCGGTCTCGGTACCCGGGACGATCGGCGCGCCGCCCGCTTTGGCGACACGGCGCGCTTCCGTCTTCGATCCCATGAGCGCGATGGACCAGGCAGAGGGACCGATAAACGTAAACCCGGCGTCTTCGCAAGCCTGGGCGAAGCGCGCATTCTCGCTCAGAAACCCATAGCCCGGATGAATCGCGCTGACGCCGTGACGGCGTGCGGCGTCCAGTATCCGATCGATATTCAGGTAGCTTTCCGAAGAGGGAGATGCCCCGATATGGGCGGCTTCATCCGCCTTGCGGACGTGCAGCGCGGCGCGGTCCGCATCGGAGTAAACGGCCACCGAGCGGATCCCCATTTCACGCAAAGTGCGGATAATCCGCAGCGCGATCTCGCCGCGATTGGCGATCAGAACCTTTGAGAACACTGAGGTCGATTGTAGCGAGGCACAGCCAGCCCCGCTAAACCGTGATAACTACTTTGCCGAAGAAGTCGCCCGCCGCAAACTGACGAAAGGCTTCCGCGGCCTCGTCAAATGGGAACACTATGCCGACAATAGGCTTGATCCCGTTCACTTCGATGGCGCGATTCATGTCTTCGAACATGGCCGTGCTGCCCACGCCGACGCCGTGAAGGCTGCCGCCCTTCATCATGAGCGCGGCCGGGTTCTGCTCACCCACAAAGCCCGCCAGGAAGCCGATCAGCGCGATCTTCCCGCCGAAACCCAGCGCCTCGTAAGAACGCGCCAGGGTACCAACCCCGCCGACTTCAACGATGCAGTCGACACCGCGGCCGCCCGTCAGGCGGGCCACTTCCTTCTGCCAATCCGGATGAGTCTTGTAATTAATCCCGCCGGAAGCACCGAGCTTTCGGGCTTGGGCAAGTTTTTCGTCGCTCGAGGAAGTAATAATCACCCTCGCGCCAGCCGCCTTCGCGAGTTGCATCGCCTGTGTCGAAACCCCTCCCGTGCCCAGGCAGAGAACTGTGTCGCCGGGCTTGATGCGGTTCCCGAGAACCATCAGCGCGCTCCATGCCGTAACGCCGGCGCAGGGTAAAGTTGCCGCTTCTTCGAAGGACAGGCCGGGAGGCATCGCGACCACGCCATCCTCATGCAGCGCCACATATTCCGACAGCATTCCATCCAGCGGAACCCCGAGCGCCGGATAAAACTTCGTCCTTGGGCCATCCACCCAGGCCTGGAAGAAAGTGCCCGCCACCCGATCCCCTGGTTTGAAACGCGTGACGCCGGAACCCGTGGAGACGACTTCACCGGCGCCATCGGAGAGCGGGACAGTGTCACGCGCCACGGCGCCGCCAAAGTACTGCCCCACGATAACCATATGGTCGCGGTAATTGAGCGATGTGGCGCGGACCCGGATCAATACTTCGTGCGGACCGGGTTTTGGCTCCGGCCTTTCCGCTTTACGCAGACCGTCGAGGGTCGTGCATCCTTTTGTTACTTCGTATACCTTCATCTCTCATCGAGCTTACAGCACAGGCTTCGTGCGTCATAATGGCTCAGAATGCACAGGAACCTTATAGCACCGCTTACTTACGTGCGCGGCTCGGTAAAACTGCGGTGAGGGCTGCACCGTACGGATTCTGGAAATCTCCCATCACTTCGGACCTGATCGTGGCACAATCCATCGGGCTTTCCGAAGTCCGCTTCGATGGTGAGGATATTTATTGGCTCGAGTCGCGTCCCCAGGAAGGCGGCCGGTCCGTTGTCGTCCGCTATGTTTTGTGGAACTCTTCGAGCGAAGATGTCACTCCGCAGGGGTTCAACGTCCGGACTCG
>Ga0181521_10005552_pt1 | contig 13987 bp, 10 predicted proteins | sample PEATcosm2014_Bin_32_FD_119764 | JGI IMG/M metagenome (GOLD analysis project Ga0181521, IMG submission 119764) | Peatland microbial communities from MTU Mesocosm Facility, Houghton, MI, USA - PEATcosm2014_Bin02_60_metaG | ecosystem: Environmental > Terrestrial > Soil > Wetlands > Peat | place...
ACGACCCAGGGCGCTTCAATCCCCAGAATCTGTCGGTACAGTTCACGATCTTGCATTCCCCGATTGTTGCATCAGGAGATCGCGACCCACTACAAAGCCGGAATTCCCAGCTTTAGAAACGCGGTCGGTAGGACATCAAACTCTTTCTCGTGGATTTTACTGATTCTTGAAAACAGAGACGCTATGTGGTGGCGAAGCCGTTCGATCTCCTGGGTCTTCTCGTGGTTAAATTCTTCTAGCCGCCTCGCGAATCTCTGGTCCAACCAACGGTCGCTAAGTCTTGAGAACATAAGCCAGGCGATAGCGGCTCCACCCCCGCCCGCGAGGACGAACTTCCCAATCGCCTTAATGATTTCACCGGTCATTGATGGGTCAAGCATCTTGAGACGCGCGGTTGTATTGCAACTGCCCCGCCCTAGCAAAAGCAGCTTAGACGGGGCCCCTCATGTTCCTCGATGGTGCGCAGCTCTAGGGCGGGCCACCGGCCTCGTCGCTGCTCCTTCTAAATCCGCCGCTGGCAGTCCGTCACGTCCCTGCCTTTTTCCGCGTCCCCCTGACGCCAACCAACCTGAACTCGCCCGGTAGCTCTTCGAGTTCGTCACCCTTGAAAGTGGCGGCTTCCACCTCGCTGTACTCGACATACTGCGTCTGGCCGACGAGGGAATCAGTAAACAGGTGGCCCCAATACGTCTTGTTCCCTTCCAACGGCGGGTGCGCGTCCCGAAAGCCCTTGCCATCCTCGCCGAGATCTATGGATGCGAGAAAGAATCGTCCGTCTGCCTTGACCTTGGTTGTGATGAAGCCCATGACACTGGATTCTATCGCGAGCTGTCCCGCATTGACCCCCTTTTCCTCACGCCTGTAATATCGAGGTTTGTCCTTACAACACGAACCGAGACTGATGCCTCACGAACTTCCCAAAGCTTACGATCCGAACGCCATCGAGGCGCGCTGGGCCGAGTATTGGGTGAAGGAGCGCCTGTTCGAGGTCCCGACATCCGCGGTTGGGCCGGGGAGGCCAGCCTTCTGCATGCAACTGCCGCCGCCCAACGCGACCGGCCGTCTGCACATGGGACACATGCTCAACCACGCACAGATGGACATCATGGCGCGCTGGCACCGCATGCGCGGCTTTGCCACCGAGTGGCTGCCGGGCACCGACCATGCCGGCATCGCTACGCAGATGATGGTGGAGCGCTAACTCCCAAAGCGAGCAGGCGCCCGCTTTCTCACATTGACGGAGTCGGTTCCCAGTGATGTATCCTCGGGGGCCTTTCCAGGAGGAGCAGGCGTGGCGGGTCAGCACTGCATTGTCGTATCGGCGGAAAACAACGGCTATGTCGGCTGGCAGTGCAAGCTCTTCTACTACTCCTGTGTCACCCGCACCTCGTTCCAACCGCTGTTCGTAGTGCACGGCCTGGGCAGCGAGTGGCACCCTGATTTTCACGAGTTGGTGAAGGCCGGCGCCCTGGTGCGCTCCGCTCCCAGTTATATCCGCACGCCCTACGACTTGTATGTGCCCAAGAATACCGCCGGGACGCTGCTGCATGCCGTCGAATACTGCGATCCCGATGATCTCATCGTGCTCTGTGATCCGGACATGATCTTCGTCCGCTCACCGGCGGCATTTCCGGACTGTTTGTCTGGGGATTATTACTCTTATCTGGACTACGACCATCCCCGGGTGCGCACCGCCGCCGATCGCCTGGCAATCGCCTGGGACGCCATTCTCGAGCGGCACGACAGCCTATGCTGCGGGGTGCCTTACGTCGTCCCGGTTCAGCAAGCGCGCGCCCTGGCCCATGCCTGGCTGGCAGCCGTGGACGCCTTTCCGCCGCGTCATTGGGTAGACGTGATGTACGCCTTCGGCCTGGCGAGCGTTCGCCTGGGGCTTCCTGTCACGCTTACCCGAATCATGGAACAAAACCAGTTTCCCGAAGCGCGGCTCAGCTCCGACATGATCCACTATTGCCTGGGCGACTCTCTCTGGGACAAGCGCCACTTCTTCTTGGAAGAAGAAACGGCCAAAGTCTGGGATTCTGCCGTTCGCGCCGAGCGCGATACCATCCTGGGCGAACTCCTCGCCCAAATCGAGGAGACGCGCCAGTTCTTCGCGGGCGCAACTCCGGCCACTGCGATCAACCGATAATCAGGACTTGTATGGTTCTCAGATCCACCGCACGGGAACCGGCCCGCACACCCATGTAATCAGCACGTACTTCTCGCCCCGGGTTACAGGCTCGGCGCAGTGGTGGTAGGTGGAAGGGAAAAAGACCGCTTTCCCGGTTTCTGGACGGGTGACGTGGGGCAGGGTGGGGAAGCTGGTGTGGCCGCCGTCAAAGTCCGCATTGAGGTAGGAGACGACGGTAAAGTAACGGTTGGCAAACGCTCCACCGGCGTCCTGGTGCGTGCTGTAGTGTCCACCCGGCTGGTAATGCACGAGCTGCGTCCCAATTAACTCGTGCAGGTCAACATCCCAGATCTCCCGTATGGCGGGAAGAACTTCGCGCCGCACCCGAGCTTCAAACTCGTCCAGGATTACCGCGCCCTGCGCGCGGTGCAGAATGCGGGCGCTGCGGGTGGAGACATCCTGCAGACTCTCGGAGCTGCCGTCATCATTTTCGACGGTGACTTCTGCCGCATTCCAGGCATCGATCGCGCGCGCTTTCGCCAACACCGCCGCGCATTCCTCGGCGCCATAAAGCGTGCACGCGTATACGCCGTGACACTCCTGCGCACACGCCCTCGGCATGGCTATGGCTTCGTTCATAGGGAGGCAAGCACCGCCACTTGATCCCCGGCTGGCCGACACCTTATCTTATTTTTTCCCCGGCGGTGGTATCGACGGCCGGCCCGGCTCTCGTACGGGCGGTGGTATCGACGGCCGGCCCGGCTCTCGTACGGGAGGCGGTATCGATGGACGGCCCAGAGGCGGTATCGACGGGCGTCCCGGCATCGGCTCATGCCCAGGAGTGGTCGGCTTGCCGTGGGCACGCACTTCACTATTGCCGTTGTCCGGCGGGGCTTCTCCCAGCAATTCGTGAGGGACGGCAAACACCAGAGACCCCAGTAATTCGTCGTGAATGGGTTCGCCGTGCTCGCGAAAAACCCTGGACAACGCCGCCAGCGTTTCCAGCCGCAGCCGGCCGTTGACGTGCATCTTGAGCCGCAACCGCGCCGCTTCTCGGACCGATTCCCGCGCTGTCATATTCCACCTCTGTGCTTGAGATGAAGCCTGAATGAAATTGCCACGAACCTCACCCCCGAGGAGGACGAATTGTAATGGCCGTGGCGCTCACCTGCAAGATAAATCGGGGCGCGCTCTCACTGCGTCAACCCGCGCGCCAGGTACAGTTCCGAGAGGTGGCGCTCGGACTGATAAACGTAACTGTTGCCGTCGGCGGAGACGTACACCCGCGAAGATCCAAGGATTCCGGCCGGGTCTGCGGGCGTGATCTGGCGGATGAGTTCCCGGCGTCCGCTCCAGGGATCAACCCGATGGATGGTGATCGGCAACTGCTTTCCCTGATACACGTAGAGCCAGTGGCTATCGGCGCTCCAGCGTATGACCCATTCCCTCTGGTCCAGGCCGCGAGGTTCTTGCACCTCGCCGGTTTTCAAAGAAACGAGTGCCGGCTTGCCATCGGCGCTGGCGCCGAAGAGCATGGTTCCGTCCGGGGAGACCAGAGAGCCAGTTACTCCGGGCGGGGTGATCGGGCGCGGGCTGCCGCCATCGATCTCCTGCACATAAGTTCTTGGGGGCTTGCCCGTTTCCTGGCCGGTGAAGACTATGCTGCGGGACTCGGCTGTCCAGCGATAGTCACCCTGACGCTGCACTGGCTGGTGATCAAGCTTGCGGATTTCGCCCGCTCCGGTGGGCAACAGCACACTCTGCCGGGGGTCGCTCCCGACTGTCGCGGCCCATTTGCCGTCGGGCGAGAGGGCCACAGCAGTGCCGTCTCCCAGCCGCACCGCCGGTGAGCCGTCAGTCTTTCGCACGTACGACGAATAGCCTTCCCCGCTATTTTCGCCGTAGTATTGGAACAAGAACATGCGGCCGTCGGGAGAAAGGTCGAAGACGCCGACGTTCTCCAGCCAACTCAGGTCACGCTCCTTCTGCTCACCCGGAGCCAGACCCATCACCGGCGTCTCAGTGCGATAGTTGCTGAGCAGCACGGAACCGTCGCGCGCGATGTCATGCAGCATAAGGTCGCCGGGGATACGCGCTACCACGCGCTGTTTTCCTCCCAGGGTCTCGGCATAGAGCGCCGTGCTTCCCGCGCCCCTGGCGCCGGTGAACCAAACCTCGTCGCCGCTCGGAGACCAGGCCAGCCCCTGGATCTCCATCCATTCCTCGGTCAGGCGAGTGGTCTTGCCCTGAAGGTCGACGATCGTCACCCAGCCGCCGTCCAACCAGCCCGGTTGGTGCTCGATGAAGGCGATGCGATCGCCCTTGGCCGAGACCCGGGGGCAGCCGATCCACCCGGCCGTCTCAAACAGCAATTTGCCCACAGGATATTCCAAGCGCACCTTGCCGCCCAGGTAGCGAACTACCGCCAGATTGGAACCATCGGGCGACCAGTCGGCCCGCATTACGCCGTCCAGAACTTCGCGCGGGGCGCCTCCGCCCAGCGGAACGCGGGCCAGCGTGCCGGTGGGGAAAAAAGTCTGCGAACTGCGGCGCAACAGCACCGCCATCTCCCCAGTGGATGAGATAGCCAGCAAGTCGGCGTTCTCTAACTTGAACGCCCGCGATTCGGGACTGCCGGGACGGGTGGAAAAAACGTCCGAAGGCTCTCCATTGAAGGACGCACTATAGACGATGGTGTTGGCGTCAGGACTGAAGCGTGCCGACCACACCGTCCCTCGTCGCGCCGTGAGTTGCTGGTAAGACGGCATCTGTTTGCCCAGCATGCGGCGGCCGAAGGTGGCGCCCGCGGCCAGCACCGCGGCCAGCGCCAGCACGCCCAGCAGCGCCCACAGCAGACGTTTGCCGGGCCGCCACGGCTGCCTGCCGGCTGCGGCCACCAGTTCGCTCATCCCGGCAAGGGTTTCCAGCTCGAACACCAGGTCGCGCGCTGACTGGCAACGTTGTTCCGGCTCCTTCTCCAGACAATGGCGCAGGATGCGCTGCATGGCGAAGGGCACCTTGTGGTCAAGCGCGGGCAGTTCCGGGGGCTCCTCTTTGAGGATAGCGGTGATGGTGTCGGCAACGGTTTCGCCGCGGAACGCGCGCTCGCCGCTGAGCATCTCGTAGAGGATGGAGCCGAAGCTGAAGATGTCGCTGCGGTGGTCCACCGGCTTGCCGCGCACCTGCTCCGGCGACATGTAGCCGGTGGTGCCCAGCACCGTTCCCGCGGCGGTGGCGCCGGTCATGGTGTGGGCGTCGCTGGCACCCAACTCATCCCCGCGCGTCAGCTTGGCCACGCCAAAATCCAGGATCTTCACCCGGCCTTCGCGGGTGATAAACAGGTTCTCCGGCTTGAGATCGCGATGCACGATGTGCTTCTCGTGCGCCGCCACCAGGCCGCGCGCGATCTGCCCCGCAAAATCAACCGTGGCGCGTATCGACAGCGCCCCCCCGGCTTGCAGGCGCTGCCGTAGCGTCATGCCTTCCAGCAGTTCGGAAACAATGTAGGGCGAGCCCTCATGCCGGCCGATGTCGTAGATGGCCAGAATGTTGGGGTGATTGAGCTTGGCCGTGGCGCGGGCTTCCTGCTCGAAGCGCCGCAGCCGCTCCTCGTCGGCGGAAAAAACCGGAGGCAGGATCTTGACGGCAACATCGCGTCCCAGGCGCGAGTCATGCGCCCGGAAGACCACCCCCATGCCTCCGGCGCCAATCTTGCCCAGCACTTGGTAGTGTCCAAGCGTCTGGCCGACGATCGCGGGCGCCTCCACGGGGGCGATGTTACGTGACGCTCAGAGGGCAAGTCAACGAAGCGGCTCGCGCTGCGATGCTCATACCGCCCTCTAGAACTCGTTTGTATAACTGCGGCCTTTTCTTCCAGTTAGAACCATCTGAGAATGGTGCGCGGGCACGAGGAGAGGGCAGTTTTGCAGGGCGCTGTCTCCCATCCCCGCCTCGCATTGACCCCCTTTTCCCCGCGCCTGTAATATCGAGGTTTGTCCTCACATCACGAATCGAGACTGATGCCCCACGAACTTCCCAAGGCTTACGATCCGAGCGCCATCGAGGCGCGCTGGGCCGAGTACTGGGTCAAAGAACGCCTGTTCGAGGTTCCCACCTCAGCGGTCGGGCCGGGACGCCCGGTCTTCAGCATGCAACTGCCGCCGCCCAACGTGACCGGCCGTCTGCACATGGGACACATGCTCAACCACGCGCAGATGGACATCCTGGCGCGCTGGCATCGGATGCGCGGCTTCGCCACAGAGTGGCTGCCGGGGACAGACCATGCCGGCATCGCCACGCAGATGATGGTGGAGCGCCAGCTCGCGAGCGAGGGCAAGAATCGCCGCCAGATGGGCCGCGAGGCCTTCGTCGAGCGCGTCTGGGAGTGGAAGCGGCACTACGGCGGCGCCATCGTCGAGCAGATGAAGCGCGTCGGCGATTCGGTCGACTGGTCCCGCGAGTACTTCACCATGGACGAAAACCTGTCGCGCGCCGTGCGCGAAGTCTTCGTCCGCCTGTACGAAGAAGGGCTCATCTATCGCGGGAAGTACATTGTCAACTGGTGTCCGCGCTGTATGACTGCCATCTCCGATCTGGAAGTCGTACACGAGGAGACGCCGGGCAAGCTCTACGAGATCAAGTATCCCGTGATCGGAACGAGCGAGTTCATCACCGTCGCCACTACGCGTCCGGAGACCATGCTGGGCGACACCGCGGTAGCCGTCAATCCGCGTGACGGGCGTTACACCCACCTGCACGGCAAGCGCGTGCTGCTGCCGCTGATGGAGCGCGAGATTCCTATCATCCTCGACGAGCTGGCGCAGCCGGAGTTCGGCACCGGGGCGGTGAAGGTGACGCCGGCGCACGATCCCAACGACTTCCAGGCCGGTCTGCGCCACAACCTGCCGCAGATCGACATCATGGACGACACTGCGCACATGAACCAGAACGCCGGGGCCTACGCCGGTCTCGACCGCTTCGAGGCGCGTGAGCGCGTGGTCGCCGACCTCCAGCAGCGCAGCCTGCTGGCGGGCATGAAGGACTATGTCGTACCCATCGGCAAGTGCGACCGCTGCAAGACCATCGTCGAGCCGCGGCTTTCGACGCAGTGGTTCATGGCGATGACGAAGGAAGGCAAGCACGGCGAGCCCAGCCTGGCCGCGCGCGGGCGCGAGGTGGTCGAGCGCGGCGAAGTCCGCTTCACGCCGGAGAACTACAAGACCATCTATCTGCATTGGATGGAGAACATCCATGACTGGTGCGTCTCGCGGCAGCTCTGGTGGGGACATCGCATCCCGGCGTGGTATTGCGCCGAACACCAGCACATCACCGTGGCGCGCGAGACGCCGGCGAAGTGCGCCACCTGCGGCAGCACGCACCTGACGCAGGAATCCGACGTGCTCGATACCTGGTTCTCCTCCGGCCTGCTGCCCTTCACGTCGCTGGGCTGGCCGGAGAAGACGCGCGATCAGGAGATCTTTTATCCCAGCACGCTGCTGATTACCGCCTACGAGATCCTCTTCTTCTGGGTGGCGCGCATGATCATGTTCGGCTGCCACTTCATGCGCGACCACCGCCAGGACCCCGCGATCAAGCAGGCCAGCGGGTTTGCCGACCGCGCCGACGACACCGTGCCCTTCCGCGAGGTGTACATCCACGCGCTGGTGCGCGATGCCGAGCGCCAGAAGATGTCCAAGACCAAGGGCAACGTCATCGATCCCATCGAGATCATCGGGAAGTACGGCACCGACGCCACCCGCTTCACGCTGGCGGCCATGGCCTCGCCGGGCACCGACATTGCCTTCAATCCCGCGCGCACCGAGGGCTATCGCGCCTTCGCCAACAAGATCTGGAACGCCGCGCGCTTCATCTTTATGAACATGGAGCGGGCGGAGCAAGCTGGCCTGATTCGTAACGGCGAATTACAGATTGAAAGCGTCTTCCGGAAGCACACGAGGCTCGATAATCCTTGGATCCTGTCGCGCTTCCACCGCACCGCTCGCGAGGTAAACGAAGCACTCGCGGCTTATCGCTTCGACGAGGCCGCGCACCGCGTCTATACGTTCTTCTGGGGCGACTTCTGCGACTGGTACATCGAATTGGTGAAGCTGCGCCTCGCCGACCCCGGGAATAAGATCGAATTCACCTTCGCGTTGCTAACGCTTGTTACGGTGTTCGATGGCGCCCTCCGCATGCTTTCACCATTCATGCCGTTTATCACGGAAGAGCTCTGGCATGCGCTCAACGGTCCGGACCTGCCGGCGAAATCGATTGCGCTGACCGAATTCCCCCAGCCGAACGAGCAATTCATCCGCGACGATGTCGAGGCTGAGATGTCCGTTCTCCAAGACCTGATCGTGAGCGTCCGCCAGATCCGGCATGATCTGAAGGTCGAACCCAAGGTGAGCGCGCCCATCCGCGTGTTCGCGGACGATGGCGTACGGCGTTTGATCGAAGAGAACCGCGAGGCGGTGGAGCGGCTGGCCAACGTCAGTGGCATTACGTTTGTCGATTCGGAGCTTTCGAAGGTCGCGAGCGCGCGGCACACGGCGCGCTTCGACGTGGTGGTCGAATACGAGAAGAAGGTGGACGCGGCCGCCGAGCGCGTGCGCCTCGAAAAAGACTTGGCGAAGATGGAGGCTGAGATGGCCAACGCCCGCCGCCAGCTTGCCAACGAGCAATTTCTGGCCAAGGCGCCAGAGAAGGTGGTCGAGGGTCTGCGCAAGCGCGCCGCCGAGTTGGAGGTGCTGCTCGAAAAAGCGCGTTCGGCGATCGGCGCTCTCCAATAGAACCGAGCACCGAGTTGCGAGTACCGAGTATCCAACGTTAAGTGCTGGCCCCCTACTCGGTACTTGGTGCTGCTTAGAACTGTCTTGACTCGGTACTCGGTACTTGGTACTCGGTACTGTTATGGATTGGCAAAGCCGCCGCATCACCGGCATCCTGGAGAACGCGCTGCGCGAGGACAGCGTCACGCGCGACGCCACCACCTATGCCTGCGTCGACCCGCGCCAGGTAGCTGCGGCCACCATCCTGGCCAAGCAGGACTGCGTGCTGGCCGGACTCGGCCTGGTGGCGCGCATCTTCGACGTGTTCGCCGCGCTGGACGGCACCGTGCTCGAGCATCCCGAGGTCACCAGCCATCCCGAGGTGTTCGACGGGGTGCGCCTGCACCGCGGCCAGAGCGTGGCCGTCATACGGCACAACGCGCGGGTGATCCTTTCCTGCGAGCGGGTGATTCTGAACTTCATGCAGCGGCTGAGCGGGATCGCCACCCTGACCCGCCGCTTCGTGCACGCGGTCTCGGGGACGCGCGCCCGCATTTTGGACACGCGCAAGACCGTCCCCGGGCTGCGCGTTCTGGACAAGTACGCGGTGGTTTGCGGCGGCGGCTTCAACCACCGGCTGGACCTCTCCGACGGCGTGCTCATCAAGAACAACCACATCGCGGTGGCGGGTGGGATCGCGCCCGCGCTCGAGCGCGCGCAACGCAACCGCCGTGGCGAACAGGTGATCGAGATCGAGGTACGCTCGCTGAAGGAACTCGAAGAAGCGCTCACCCACGGCGCCGAGGCCGTTCTGCTCGACAACATGTCGGTGGAGGACGTGAAGAAGGCGGTCGAGCGCGGCGCCCAGCACACGCGCCGTGTGCCGCTGGAATGCTCCGGCGGGATCACGCTGGAGAACGTACGCACCTACGCCGAGGCGGGCGTGGATTACATCTCCGTGGGCGCGCTGACCCACTCCGTGGCCGCGGTGGACATGAGCCTGCGCGTGGAACCGGATTAGGGCATTCACCACAGAGACACGGAGACACGGAGGAACTTTTTCCAGACCTCTCTGCGCCTCCGTGTCTCCGTGGTGGATTTGCGTTTTGGGCTGGCTACGGAAATCACTTGGGCCTATTGCATCGGCTCCCTCATAATCCTTCCATCAAAGCGCCCGCGAAAACTCGCCGTCTGGGCAGTCGTCACGCAGCGCCCGAGCCCGAGGCGCGCACCGATGGCCGCATTGAGCGCATCGTGCGCCTGCTCACCGACCACGCCATGATGGTCATCAGCGGGACCAAGCTGGCCCAGGAGATCGGCACCAGCCGGTCGGCGGTGTGGCGATTCGTGCAGCAGTTGCGCGGCCTGGGCGTCGAGATCACGGGGCACCCGGCGACCGGATACCAGCTCACGTCGGTCCCCGACCTGCTGCTGCCGGAATTTGTGAAACCTCTGGCGAAGGGCACGATCTTTGCGGAGCGCCTCCACCACTACTTCCGCGTCGGCTCGACCAATGCGGAAGCGATGAACGCCGCCGCTCACGGCGAGCCGGAAGGCAGCGTGTTCATCGCCGAGGAGCAGACCGCGGGGCGCGGCCGCGGCGGGCATTCGTGGCTGTCGGAAAAGTCCGCCGGCATTTATTGTTCCGTGGTGCTGCGGCCGGAGATTTCGCCCGCGGACACGCTGGCAATCTCCCTCGCCGCCGGCCTGGCCGTGCGCGCGGCGGTGCAGGAGGTCACCAGCCTGGTCGCCGATCTGCGCTGGCCGAACGACGTTCTGCTGGCGGGGAAAAAGTTCTGCGGCATTCTCATCGAGATGAACGCCGAGCCCACGCGGGTGCGCTACCTGGTGCTCGGCATCGGCCTCAACGTGAACCAGAGTTCCTTCCCATCGGCACTGGAGAATGAAGCTACCTCGTTGCGGCTCGAGACCGGCAGGGCGTGCTCGCGGGTGGAACTTGCCGCCGCTTTGCTAAAATCCTTGCACCGTGAGTATCGCACGCTGGCGCCGGGCCGCGGCGCACACGCCGGCAAGCCGATGGCTGAGATCATCCGCCGCTTCGAAGATGCTTCGTCGGCGGCACGCGGCCGGCAGGTGCGCGTCGAGGAAGAAGGCGGCTACGAAGGCGTTACCGAGGGCCTCGATGCGAGCGGATTTCTTCGCGTGCGGACAGCTACAGGGCTGCGGACTGTGATTTCGGGCGGAGTGAGGGAGATTGATTCATTGAGTCATTGATTCATTGAGTCATTGAAAACCGGGCCCAATGAATCAATGAACCAATGAACCAATGCTGCTAGTTCTCGACGTCGGCAACACCAACACGGTCCTCGGAGTTTTTGCCGCTGACGGCCGCAACAGCGAGCTGGCCGCGCACTGGCGCGTCGCCACCATCCAGACGCAGACCGTGGATGAGTACGGGGTGCTGTTCCGCAACCTGTTCGCGATGGCCGACATCAAGGTGGCGGCCATCAAGGGCATCATCATTTCGTCCGTGGTGCCGCCCATGGACACGGTGCTGCGCGAAGTCTGCGAACGCTACTTCCACAGCAAGCCCCTGTTCGTCGAGCCCGGCGTGAAAACCGGCATGCCGGTACAGTACGACAACCCGGCGGAGGTCGGCGCCGACCGCGTGGTCAACGGTGTGGCCGCCTTCGAGAAGTATGGCGGGCCGTGCATCATCGTGGACTTCGGCACCGCTACCACCTTCGACGCGGTCTCGGCCCGGGGAGAGTACCTGGGCGGCGTGATCACGCCCGGCATCGGCATCTCCGCGGACGCGCTGTTCGAACGCACCGCGCGGCTGCCCCGCGTCGATATCCGCAAGCCGCCCCGCGTGATCGGCAGCAACACCGTAGGCAGCATTCAGTCCGGGCTCTACTACGGATATCTGGGACTGGTGGATGCGATCCTGGAGCGCATGCTCGCCGAACTCGGCCCCGAGACGAAAGTGGTCGCCACCGGCGGACTGGCGCCGCTGATCGGCGAAGGGTCGAAGTACATCAACGCGGTGGATGACCTGCTGACCTTGGAAGGCCTGCGGATCATCTGGGAGCGGAACATCAAAAAGAAAACCGCCGAGGACGCCGAGAACCCGGAGAACAACAAGAAGCTAAAAGCCAAAAGCTAAGAGCTAAAAGCCAAGAGCAACAGCCCCGCCGCAGTCCGCATGGAAAATTACTTCAACTACTTCACCGAGATCGAGGAACACTTCCAGCGGCGGCGCGGCACCACGCTCCTGCTCTCGACTCTGGACTGGGCGCTGATTGAGACCTGGAAGGGTGCCGGCATACCGCTGGAAGCGGTGCTGCGAGGCATCGACGCCACGTTCGAGAGCTACGAACGGCGGCCGCGAAAAGCGCAGCGGAAGGTCAACGGCCTGGCTTATTGTTCCCAGGAGGTTCTGGCCGCCGCCGAAGACATGAAGGAGGCCGCGGTCGGAGTAGCCTCGCCGCAAGCTCGGGACCGCGCCGCGTTCGATTCAGGCGAGATCGCCGCCTACCTGGAGCGCAAAGCGGCGCAGATCGAGCAGGCCAAGCTGCCGGATGCGGCGCTTCCGCTGGCGTCTGAGACGGCGCGCTCGCTGCGGGACCTGGCCTCGGGGCTCTCCGCTGCCCCCAAGCTCGAAGACCTGGAGCGCCGGCTGACGGTGATGGAGGAGAGACTGTTCGCCGTGCTGCTGGCGGGCACGCCGGATGAGGAACTGGTGGCGCTCCGCGCACAGGCCGACCGCGAAATCGCGCCTTATCGCAGCAAGATGCCGGGCGCGCAGATCGAACAGTTGCACAAGCAGTACGTCCACAAGATGCTGCTGGAGCGGCACGGACTGCCGCGGCTGAGCTTGTTTTACATGTGAGCAGTCAGCAGTCAGCAATCAGCATTCAGCCAAAGCCACACCGAGCCAACCAATAGCCAAGAGCTTGATCCTAGCCATCGACAAACTGATTTACGGCGGCAATGGGCTGGCGCGCTTGCCAGCGGACGAGAAAGGTCCGGGCAAAGCGGTGTTCCTCCCGTTCGTGCTCGAAGGCGAACGCGTCGAGGCCGGGATCACCGAGCAGAAACCGGGATTCGCGCGTGCCCGTGCCGAGAAGATCCTCGAAGCTTCGCCGCACCGGATTGCGCCCGGCTGTTCATACTTCGGCCAGTGCGGAGGCTGCCACTACCAGCACGCCGGCTATGAGCACCAATTGCAGATAAAGTCGGCAATCCTGCGTGAGACACTGCGCCGCGTCGCCAAGCTGGAACTGGCGCAGGAGATCCGCGTCCATGCTTCACCTCCGTGGAATTACCGCAACCGCACGCGCCTGCGGCTGCGTACGCGTCCGTTTGTGCTGGGGTACAACCGGCTGCGCTGGAGCGAACTGTTGGCTATCGAACAGTGCCCCATCAGCTCACCGCTCATTAACCGCGCAATCGCCGCTCTGTGGGAGTTGGGACGCGCGGACAAGGCCAGCGCCGACGTCACGGAGATAGAATTCTTCGTCAACGCGGACGACACCCAGCTTCTGGCCGAACTGACGGTCGGCGAAAAGGGCTGGCGGCGCGGTAGGAAATCTGATCTGCTGCAATTCGTGCACGCGCTGCGCGCGGCTCTTCCGGAGATAACCAGCGTGGCCGTGTTCCACGCAACTGCTCAGGGCGGGCTGGAGCGCGAGGACATTCCGGCGGAGTTGCAGGAGGCCTTCGGCGCGGATCATCTGCTGTATTCCACCGCGACCGCCAACTATCAAGTCAGCGCCGGCTCTTTCTTCCAGACCAACCGCTTCCTCACGGAAAAGCTTGTGGAGTTGGCGACCGAGGGCCGATCGGGAGATTATGCGCTGGATCTGTATGCCGGGACGGGATTGTTCTCGGCTGCACTCGCGAAGAAGTTCCGCGAAGTTGGGGCAGTTGAATCCGCTCCGTTCTCCTTTCACGATCTAAAGCAGAACTGCCCGCCCAACGTGCGCTGCTTCGGCGAGCCTGTCCAGCGCTTCCTGGAGAGCCTCGAGCGGCCGTTCGATCTGGCAGTCGTGGACCCACCGCGTGCTGGTCTCGGCGAAAAAGTGGCAGGATTGCTGGCGGATACCGGCACGCCTCGCATCACCTA
>Ga0181521_10005565_pt1 | contig 13971 bp, 17 predicted proteins | sample PEATcosm2014_Bin_32_FD_119764 | JGI IMG/M metagenome (GOLD analysis project Ga0181521, IMG submission 119764) | Peatland microbial communities from MTU Mesocosm Facility, Houghton, MI, USA - PEATcosm2014_Bin02_60_metaG | ecosystem: Environmental > Terrestrial > Soil > Wetlands > Peat | place...
ACCGGCAGCCGCATGGACGACGTGATTTTCGAAGAGTTCAAGGGCACCGGCAACATGGAAATCCACTTGGAGCGCAAGCTGGTGGACAAGCGCGTGTTCCCGGCCATCGATATCAACAAGAGCGGAACCCGCAAGGAAGAGCTGCTGCTGCCTAAAGAAGAGCTCAACCGCGTGTGGATTCTGCGCAAGGTGCTGAACCCGCTTTCGCCCGTCGAAACCATGGAACTGCTGCTGGATAAGCTGGGCAAGACCAGAAGCAACGCCGAATTCCTGGCATCCATGAGCGGGTAGGACGGGCTTTCCGGGCTGCCCGGACAGGCCGGGATGCCTGTCCAACTTTGCGGTATCCTAAGCAACAGCGCAGGAGGAGTAATTCGCATGCCCACACGCAGGGGATTCTTCGTACAATTTGGCGCGGCCGCCATCGCGGCTCGCATGCTTCCGGAAGCGGCTTACGCGCAGCGCGCGGTGGTCAACGTCGCCGATCTGCCCAAAGACATGGTGTGGCTCAACGCCAACGAAAACCCCGCCGGCCCTCCGGCGTGTTCGCTGGACGCCATGCGCGAAGCGCTGGCCGGCTCGGGCCGCTATCACTACAACGAATTCCGCGACATCTACGCGGCCATGGCCAAGGCGGAGGACCTCGCGCCCGAGCAGATGATCGCCGGGTCGGGCTCGAGCGAAGTGCTGCACACTTGCGTGGATGCTTTTACTTCCCCCACGCGGCCGCTCATCAGCGTGACCCCGGCGTATGAAGGGCCGATTGAAACGGCGCGCGCCCTGGGCCATGCCGTGGTGCTTACCAGGCTGCGCGACGACTACACGGCGGATGTCCACCAATTGGCGGAAGCGGCGGACCGGGCCCACGGCGGCCTGATCTACCTGTGCAACCCCAACAACCCGACCTCCGCCACCACCAACGCCGCGGACCTGGATTGGCTGGTCAACAATCTTCCCGCCAATACCCTGCTGCTGGTGGATGAAGCTTACATCCATTTCGTGGAAGACCCGCAAGTGAAGAGCGCGCTGCCCTACGTGCGGCAGGCGAAGAACGTGATTGTGGCGCGCACGTTCTCGAAGATCTACGGGATGGCCGGCCTGCGCGTGGGATTCGCGGCGGCGCGGCCCGATCTGATCCAGGCGATTGCGCCGCTGCGCATGAACGTGATCTCGATTGTGAGCGCGCGCGCCGTGGTGGCGGCGCTGGCGGACAAGGACAAGATCGTTCCCGAGCGCCGGGCCTCGCTCGCCAAAACGCGGCGCGAGGTATGCGCATGGCTGGACAGCCGCAAGATTCCCTATATCCGGCCGAACGCGAATTTCATGATGATCGACGTGGGGCGCAACGCCCGCGAGTTCATCTCCGCCATGCCCAAATTGGGGGTCGCGCCGGGCCGTCCCTTCCCGCCGCTGAATAACATGCTGCGCGTCACCATCGGGACGGATGCCGAAATGGCCAAATTCCGCGACGTGTTCTGGAAAGTCTACCAGGGCTGAAAGCGGGCATGCGGGAAATTGCCGAAGGCGTGGCGGCCCTTACCATGACGATCGCCAACGCCTACCTGGTGGGGGATGCGGCCTCATGGGCGCTGGTGGATGCCGGCAGTCCGGGGAACGCCGGCAAAATCCGGCAAGCCGCCCAAGCGCGGTTCGGAAACGGGGCGCGGCCGCGCGCCATCATCCTCACGCATGGCCATTTCGATCATGCCGGTTCGGCGGATTCGCTGGCGCGGATGTGGAGCGTTCCGGTTTACGCCCACCGCATGGAAATGCCGTACCTCACCGGCCGTTCGTCCTACCCGCCCCTGGACCCCACCGGGCCGGGATTCTTTTCGGCCATGAGCCGGCTGTTTCCTTCCAGCACGGTGAATCTCTCGGGGATGGTGCAGCCGTTCGATTCGGGCGAAACGCTGCCCGGCCTGGAGAACTGGGAGATGCACGCTACGCCCGGCCACACTCCCGGCCACGTTGCATTTTTCCGGAGGGCCGATGGCGTGCTGCTGGCGGGGGATGCGGTCACGACCATGAATCTGGATCGCCTGGGCGACACGCTGTTTCGGCGCAGGGAGGTGTCGCGGCCGCCGGCGCCCGCGACCTACGATTGGGAGCAAGCGCGCAGCTCGGTGGAGCGCCTCGCGGCGCTGCGGCCGCGCGTAATCGCGGCGGGCCACGGGCTGCCCATGCAGTACGCCGCGGACCAACTCGAGCGGCTGGCCGCGAATTTTCCGGCGCCCGCGCACGGCCGCTATGTGGCGGCGCCGGCGCGCTTCGACGAGAACGGCATCACCTATCTGCCGCCCGCCCCGCCCGACCCGCTGCCGGCGATCGCGGCGGGTTTTGCGGCGGGGCTGGTGGCGGGAGCGATCGCGGTGAAGTTGGCGAGCAGGGGCAAACCTTAGGGCGCTGCCGCCGGAACTGGCCAACTTGGCCAAAAGTCTTATCCCGGCCCTTGTGTTTTCAACAAGATAGAAATTGCGAGTGGCCAAATTGGCCAATTTCGCCGGCGGGAGGCTGAGACCGGCCTCTGGCCTGTCCTACCTTACGCCACTAATTGTTCTTCCGGCTGTGCGGCTTCGAAATTCTTGGTGACTTCCCGGCGGTGCCACTCGCGCACTCGCAAAACCGCCGCATGCAGTTCCTCGTCATGCGGCAGCAGGCAGACTTTGCAATCTTTCACGCGTGGTTGTTCATCCATTTCGCACCTTCCCACCAATCCGGTTGGCGGCCCCATTTCGCCGAATTGAAGCGAGGCCGCCAGCCTAAGTGGAGTAGTTAAAGAGACGATAACCGACAGCGCGCGCGCTGGCAAGCCGCTCATTGGGTAGCACTCGGGAATCAACCGGGGTTAATTAACCTTCCACGCGCGGGCGTCAGTGATTCACGCCCGACGCCAGCAGGCCCCCATCCACGGCAATGAACTGGCCGGTGATGTAGCTGGCGGCGTCGGAAGCCAGCAGGACGGCGGCGCCAATCAGCTCGTCGGCCTTGCCGAAGCGGTCCATGGGAGTGCGCATGCGCAGCTCGCGCCCGCGCTCGGTGCCGTCGAGCAATGCCGAATTCAGCTCGGTGCGGAACACGCCGGGGGCCAGGGCATTGACGTTGATGCCGTCTTTGGCCCATTCCACGGCCAGGCTGCGGGTAAGCGCCATCACGCCCGATTTGGAAGCCGCGTAGGCCGCCACTTCCACCAGAGAGACAAAGGAATTCAGCGAAGCGATGTTGACGATGCGCCCGCGGCGGTTTTCCTTCAGAGCCGCGTAAAACGACTGGCAGGAGCGCAGCATGCCCGTCAGGTTGACATCCATGAGGTGGTTCCACTCGGCTTCGGTGACGTCCTTGGTGGGCTTGCGGAAAATCTGGCCGGCGGCGTTGAGCAGCACGTCCGCGTGGCCGAACTGCGCGAGCACGGTATCGCGGAACGCATCGATCGACTGCCGCGACTGAATGTCGCAGGCGCAGCGAAGGGTCCGGCCGCCCACGCGCTCGACTTCGGCGCAGGCCTCTTCGACCAGGTTTTCCCTTCTTCCCGTGGGTACGACATCGGCGCCGGCGCGGGCCAAGCCGGCGGATAAAACGCGGCCCAAGCCGGACGTGCCGCCCATCACCACCACCACACGTCCGGTCATGTCCATCAGGTTTTCAGCGGGCATCCCGTTATTCTATCGCTGTATACGCGCCGACCCGCCCTTGGCGAAGGAACGCACCTGTTCCAGATTGGCCATGGTGGTATCGCCGGGGAAAGTGGTGAGGAGCGCGCCGTGCGCCCAACCCAGCTTGATGGCCTCTTCGGGTTCTTCGCCGGCGATTAACCCGTAGAAGAAACCGGACGCGAAGCCGTCGCCGCCGCCCACCCGGTCGTAAACGTCGAGCTCGGCCACGGGCGCCTGATAGGTCTGGCCGTTCACCCAAGCCACGGCGCTCCAGCTATGGCGGTTGGTGGAGTGGACTTCGCGCAAGGTGGTGGCCACGATTTTGACGTGCGGCTGTTTCGCCACCACGCTCTTCATCATGCCGATGAAGGCGCTGGAATCCAGTTTGCTCTTGGCGGCCATTTCAGGACCGGGAATGCCCAGGCCCTTCTGCAAGTCCTCTTCATTGCCCACCAGCACGTCCACGTTCTTGACGATGCGGCCCAGCACTTCCACGGCGCGCTGCTCGCCGCCCGAGATGTTCCAAAGCTTGGCGCGATAGTTGAGATCGAAGGAAGTGACGGCGCCGGCTTCCTTGGCGGCCTGCATGGCTTCGCTGACCAGCTCGGCCGTGGTGGGAGACAAAGCCGCGAAGATGCCGCCGCTGTGGAACCACTTGACGCCCTGGCCGAAGATGGCTTTCCAATCGAAATCGCCCGGCTTGAGCCGCGCGCCGGCTTCATTGCAGCGATTGTAAAAGACCACCGGGGCGCGCACGCCGTAGCCGCGATCGCTATAGACGGCGGCCATGTTGGGGCCGGTGACGCCATCGTGCTTGAATTTTTTGTAGAAGGGCTTGACCCCCATGGCGCGCACGCGCTCCTGGATCAGGTCGCCGATGGGGTAATCCACCATGGCGGAGGCCACGCCGGTGCGCAGGCCGAAGCAGTCGGAAAGATTGGCGGAGACGTTGAACTCGCCGCCGCTCACGTGAATGTGGCATTCGCTGGCTTTGCGAAATGGGATGATCCCCGGATCGAGGCGATGGACCAGGGCTCCGAGCGACAGAAAATCCAGAGCGGCGTCTTGACGGATGTTGAGAGCGGGTTGACTCATGGTTTCCTTCCGTGGGGGTAGAAAGACCACGCTATGGCGATTGCAGGGCGGCTGTCAAGCCGGGATCTGTGAATCGACGGTTTAAAGAAGCTGAAGGATGGGAGAATGAGCCATGCGCCTTTTCGGGCCGCTCCACCTGTCGCTGCTGGCGGCGATCGCGGGCGTCTGCGCGGCGCTATCCCTTCTGTGCCGGCGGCGGCGCGCGGCGGCGCGCACGGTGCGCCTGGCGCTGGGGTATGGGCTGGCGGCCAACGAGCTGGCGTGGTGGGTGTTCCGCTATTCGCATGAAGGCGTGCGCCTGGCCAATCTGCCGCTGCAGCTTTGCGACGTGGGGGTATGGACGAGCGCGGCGGCGTGCCTGACGATGGCCCCGGCGCTGGTCGAATTCGCCTATTTCGTGGGCCTCGCGGGAGGGGGAATGGCGCTGCTCACGCCGGATTTGTGGTCGCCGTGGCCCACCTATCCGGCCATCTATTTCTTTGTGGCGCATGGGGGAATCGTGGCGGCCTGCGCGGTGCTGGTATTCGGCAAAATCGCGCCCTTGCGGCGCGGCGCGGTTTGGCGCGCGTACGGGTTGCTCCTGCTGTACGCCGCGGCGGTGGGAGGGTTCAACGCGGCCTTCGGAACAAACTATATGTACCTGTGCCGCAAACCGCACAATGCCTCGCTGCTGGATGCGTTGGGGCCCTGGCCGGTGTATCTGGCGGCGGGCGCGGTGGTGGCGCTGGGAATCTTCTGGCTGTTGTGGGTGCTGGCGCCGAAGAGGATTGAGCCGCCGATGAACGCCGGGCTCGCCGAAAACGATTAGCCATCCCTGTTTATCTGCGGCTGACTGCTTTTTGCAGGACGGCGCCCTGCGCCATAATCGAGCTATGCGATTTCGCTTTCTAGTGCTGCTGTCTGGCGCGCTCGGTTTGTGCGCGCAGCAGTGGAAGCCCGCCGATAACCCGCTGACTACGCCCTGGACTGGCGATGTGCGGGCGGACAGCGCGTGGGCCGAATATCCGCGGCCGCAACTGGTGCGCGCGCGATGGACGAATCTCAACGGGCTGTGGGACTACGCCATTCGTCCCAAGGACGAGGAACGCCCGGTGGAGTTCGAGGGCAAGATTCTGGTTCCCTTCGCGGTGGAATCGGCGCTCTCCGGTGTGAAGCGTCCGCTCAAGCCCGAGCAGCGGCTGTGGTACCGGCGGTCGTTCGCGGCATCGGTTGCCAAGGGGCAGCGGCTGCTGCTGCACTTCGAGGCGGTGGACTGGCGCGCGGAAGTGTTCGTCAACGGAAAACCGGTGGGCAGGCATGAGGGCGGATACGATCCGTTTGCCTTTGATATCACCGATGCGCTGAAGCCGGGCGGTTCGCAGGAACTCGTGGTTGCGGTGTGGGATCCGACCGACACAGGCATGCAGCCGCGCGGCAAACAGGTGCTGGATCCGAACGGCATCTGGTACACCGCTGTTTCCGGCATCTGGCAGACGGTCTGGCTGGAACCGGTGGCGGCGGACCACATCGCGGAAGTTTTGATGACGCCGGATGTGGATGGCAAGCAGTTGCGTCTGACGGTGCGGGCGGGGCGGCCCGGAAATTTCAGCGCAACCGCAACCTTGCATGGGCAAACGGTGGGACGCATTTCGGGAAAGGCCAACACGGAAGTGCGCCTGCCGCTGCGTGAGCTGGACCCATGGTCGCCGGACCACCCCGCGCTCTACGATCTGCACATCGCGCTCCGGAGCGGCGATTCGGTGGAAAGCTACTTCGCTATGCGCAAAGTGGAAGTGCGCAAAGACGCCGGCGGCTTCAATCGCATTTTCCTCAACAACCGGCCCCTGTTTTGGATCGGGCCGCTCGACCAGGGCTGGTGGCCGGACGGCCTGTACACCGCGCCCACCGACGCGGCCCTGCGCAGCGACATCGAAACCCTCAAGAAGCTGGGCTACAACATGTGCCGCAAGCACGTGAAGGTGGAACCGGCGCGCTGGTATTACTGGGCGGACAAGCTGGGGCTGGCGGTCTGGCAGGATATGCCCAGCGTCCTCGAAAAGCAGCGGCCCAGCGCGGCGCGCAAGAACAGTCCCGACGACGCGCAGTTTTCCGCCGCCGAAGCGGCCGAATTTCAACAGGAGCTCACGGCCCTGGTGCATCACCTGATCAACGCCCCCAGCGTGATCGCGTGGGTGCCGTTCAACGAAGGCTGGGGGCAGCATTCCACCAACGAGGTGCTGCATCTGGTGAAGCAGATGGACCCCTCGCGGCTGGTGGATGGGCCCAGCGGATGGGAAGACCGCGGCTGGGGCGATATGAAAGACATGCACGACTATCCCGGTCCGGGCATGTTTCCCGCCATGGACGAACGCGCCAGCGTGCTGGGGGAATTCGGCGGCCTGGGCCTGCCGGTGGAAGGCCATCTCTGGTGGAACAAGCGCAACTGGGGATACCGCGCGTTCGACAACCGTGACCAATTGCAGGCGGCTTACGCGGAACTGATCGATAAGATGGAGCCGCTGGTGCGCCATGGGCTGGCCGCGGCGGTGTATACCCAGACCACGGATGTGGAAGGCGAGATCAACGGCCTCATGACCTATGACCGGAAGGTGCTGAAGTACGATGCGGCGAAGATGGCGGAGATGCACCGGCGTTTGATCGGGCTGGTGGAGAAATAGAATGGGTTTGATGACTCCTTTTCGTTTGGACGGCCGCGCGGCCCTGGTAACGGGCGGCGCCAGCGGCATTGGCGAAGCTACCGCGCGCGTGTTCGCCGAAGCGGGCGCCGCGGTTACGATCGTGGATATCGATGGCGCGCGCGCCGCCGGATTGGCGAAAGAGCTGCCCGGCGCGTCGGCGGCCATCTGCGACATTACCGGCGAGGCCGCCGTCGAAGCCGCCGTGGCGCCGCTGTCGCGCCTGGATATTCTGGTGAACTGCGCCGGAATCGGGCTGGTGGGCGGGATCGAGGAGACATCCTATGCCGATTTCCAGCGGCTGTTTCGCGTGAATGTGGATGGCACGTTCCTGATGACCAAGGCGGCCATGCCGCTGCTGCTGGCCGCCCGGGGATCGATTGTCAATATAGGGTCGGTGGCGGGGTTGATCGGGGTCAAGCGGCGCCTTGCGTATTGCGCGACCAAGGGCGCGGTGGTGGCCATCAGCCGGCAGTTAGCGGTGGACTATGCGGGGCGGATCCGCGTGAACTGCATTTGCCCGGGGACGGTGGAAAGCCCCTTCGTGGAAGCGTACCTGGAGAAGAACCACAAGCACGAAAAGGAAAAGGTGCAGGCGGAACTGCACGCGCGGCAGCCCATCGGGCGCATGGGGCGGCCCATCGAAATCGCCTATATGGCGCTTTATCTGAGCTCGCGGGAAGCGGAATTCGTCACCGGATCGGTGGTGACCATCGATGGCGGCTGGACGGCGGCGTAGGTGGCGCAAGCTTGAGCCTGTCACCAGCTAAAGCTTACTCCACTTATTAGGAATGCTTGGCGCGGCGCTTGGCGGCCTTGGCGACTGCCTTGCGGCTTTTCACTTTACGGCGTTTCACGCGCGCGGCGGCCTTGTTGCGCTTCACTTTCGTGACGCGGTGCACGGCGGGCTTCTTTTTGGCTTCGGCGAGGCCGGTTATGCCGCAGCTCAGCGCCAGCGCCAGCGCAAGTGTACGAAAACGCATGATCCTATTATCCCCCACTGTGGCTAAACCACAAGTACCACTTCAGAAAACTAACCGCGGTTAGCAAAATGCAAAACCAGGAAGCGGCCTGCCAGAAACGCTCGCTCCCGGATGCCGCCTGGAGCCGCGGCAATCCGGCCACATAGCCCACCGCGAAGCCGCCCGCCAGGCCGCCGATGTGCGCCGCCATATCGATTCCCGGAATGAGGCTGAAGATCAGGCCGTAGATGACCCACCGCATGTACATACCGCGAATGGCGCTGCCCGCCGCGCTGGAGCGGTGCTTGATCCCGATTGCGAGCATGGCGCCGATCAAACCGAACAGGGCGGCCGACGCGCCGATCGAAAGAGCGTCGCTGAACACCGTGCTGCTCAGAAAACCGCAAACGCTCGAAATAAAATAAATCACCAGCATGCGGCTGGTGCCGTAGACCTGCTCGACCTGCGCGCCCAGATCGAACAGCACCCACATATTCATGCCGATATGGAGAAGGCCGCCGTGCAGAAACCCGGCGGTGACCAGGCGCCACCACTGCCCTTCGGCGATGGCCGGCCGGAATTTCGCTCCGAAGGCGTAGAGCGTCTGCATGTCGAGGTTCATCACGGCATCGGAGGTTCCGCTTCGCATGCTGTAGAGCACGGTGGCGATATACAGGCCCACGTTGATCAGCAGGATCATCATGGTGGTGAAGCGGGCATGCGGAATGAAGCCGCCCAGGATGGGAGCGTCGCTGCGGCGCTCCACCGCGCGCGGTCCCACCCTTTCGTTGCAGTACGGGCAGACGCGGTCTTTGTCGGTGATAAACGCCCGGCAATGCGGGCACATCCGGCGTGAATCCATCAGCACCCATCATAGCCTGCCGGTGGGATGCGGAGACCACGCGCCGCATTCTGATACAATCGTGGGTCGTCGGAAACTCTGGAGAAGATAGATGGGTGAAGCGCTAGGAATGATCGAAACGCGCGGGCTGGTGGCCATGATCGAGGCCGCCGACGCGATGGTGAAAGCCGCCAAGGTGAACCTGGTCGGCTGGGAAAAGATCGGGTCGGGCTACGTGACCGCCATGGTCCGCGGCGACGTGGCGGCGGTTCGCGCGGCCACCGACGCGGGGGCGGCGGCGGCGCGGCGCGTGGGCGAATTGATCGCGGTGCACGTGATTCCGCGCCCGCACCAGAGCCTGGAAGACGTTTTGCCGATCGGCAAATCCCAGGCGCAGGGCGCCGGCAAGTAGCGGGAGCGTCATGATTCTGGCCCGCGTGGTGGGCACCGTGGTTGCCACACGGAAAGACCCTCGCCTGGAAGGCAAGAAGCTGCTGATCCTCAAACCGGTTTCTCCCGAAGGCAAGGACGAAGCCGGTTACGTGGTGGCGGTGGATACGGTCAGCGCCGGTTTCCGCGAGCGCGTGCTGGCGGTGGCGGGAAGCTCCGCGCGCATGGCGGAAGGCTGCAAGGATATGCCGGTCGATACCGCCATCGTCGGGATTGTCGACGAAGTGGATCTGGGCTAGCCCATGTATCTGGGGCGCGTAGTGGGGCGGGTTTGGTGCACCGCCAAGAATCCTCAACTGGAGGGGCAGAAGCTGCTGATGGTGCAGCCTCTGACTCCCGAATTACAAAACACCGGCAAGCGCGTGGTGTGCCTGGATTGCACGGGAGCGGGAGCCGGCGAAATCGTGTATTGCGTGCGTGGCAGGGAAGCCAGTTTTCCGTTTTTGCCCGCGGAACCTCCGGCCGATACCACAATTGTGGGAATCGTGGATTCGATTCATTTGCAGCGCGCGGCGAAATCGGAGGGCGGCGCTGCGGCTGCGCGTGGGGAATCGGCTGCGCGTGGGGAATCGGCGGCTCCGCGGAAATCGCCGCCGGTGCGCGTGCCGCGCAAGGGATCGTCATGCTGATCGCGCGCGTGGTGGGAGAACTGGTCGCGACGCAAAAGCACGCCAGCCATAAAGGACGCAAGCTGCTGCTGGTGCAGCCCCTGAATCTGGACGGAAGCGACCGTGGGGACGCCGTGGTGGCGCTGGACGCGGTGGATGCGGGGGTGGGCGACCGGGTGCTGGTGGCCACCGAAGGCTTCAGCGCGATGACCGCCGTGGGACGGCCTCAATCACCGATCGACATGGCGGTGATTGGCTTTATCGACCACATTGAACTGCTGCCAGGAGTTTCCTGAGTGGGCGCGGCGGCGGCTGATGAGAATGAGCGACAAAGCGCCGCCCATGATCCATTTGGTGAGTTCGACGCCGGTGTAAGCGCCCTGCATCACCAGCAGCCTTGCGCGATATCCGGCGGCCGCTTCGACGCTCATAAAATCGGTGAGGCGGCCCAGAGATTCCGTTTGCGGACTTAAAAGGAAGCGCTGCACCAGGACGCACAGCAGCATGCACAAAGCCAGCCCCAGCGACAGCTTTCCCTCGCCGGTGCCAAACAGGAGAAACGAAAAGAGGAATCCTCCCAGCGCGATTTGCGCGAGCTCCCAGGTTTCCAGTTGGCCGCGGGTCAACTCGGCTGCCTCGTGGCGCAGCAGGGCGGTAGTTTGGGAGGGCCCCAGGGCGCGGATCCGCAGCATGGCGGCGGGATCGGCAAAAGAGGTCACGCGGGACGAGAGGGTTCGGTTGTCAATGGCGATCCATGCCATGAGAAACCCGCCACCCAGCCACAGCCCAATCAGCAAACAGGCAAATCGGCGGGAATGCATGTCGATATCCGATTTTAGCGCAAGCCCTGCTGCGGCGCTGGATTATGCGTGGATCTTCCAGGTGTGGGTGACGCGGGGAGGGTTGGCCGGCTGGTAGCGCAAGGCGCCGGCGCACTGGCGGAGCTGGCCGCCGAGGCGCGCGCGGGCGGCGCACAGGTTGCGCCGCGCCCACTCCAGCAGTTCGCAAGCCGTGCGCAGACATTGCTGGGCCCGCGCGCGAGGGACCTGGCGCATCTCGGCGGCCACCAGCCCGGCGTAGAGGCGCGCGCTGGCTTGGGCGCGGCCGAAGTCGCCCAGCGCCACGTGATGCCGCAAATTGGCGGCTTCCCACTCGATGCGGGAAAGATTACCCATTGGCGATCTCTTCGGCATCCGTCTGCATCTGGCTGAAGAGGCTCTGCAGATATTCCTGCTGCTGCTCCATGGCGGCGATCGAGGCGTCGGCCGTATTCATCTGGTTGGTCAAGTTCGTCTGCAGGGTGTTGATGCTGGTCTCCTGGTTGCCGATATCCGTGTTTTCGCTCGTGATCTCGCCTTGAATGGTGCCGATGCTGGTATCGAGCAGCCCGGTAGTGGGATCGGTGATCGAAGTGAGCGCGTTGCCGGCCGTCTCGAGGAAACCGCCGCCAGTGGTGGAACCCAGGAAATCGGTGAGCTGGCTGAGGTCGCTGCCGGACGCCTGCGATAAGGCCGTGGGATCGAACGAGAGCACACCGTTTTCGTCCAGCGAAAAGCCCAGCGCGGTGAGGTTGGACATACCCGAATTTCCAGTCGAATACCCAATCAGGTTCTGCAGGGCCTGGGTGAGCGTCAGAACCACACTTTGACCGGTCAATGCTCCGCCGCTGGTGCCGTGGTTGGCGTTCAAATCGGTCATAGCCTGGTTATACGCGGTAACCAGTTGGGAAAAGGCGCTGCTCAGGGCGCTAGTGCTGCTGCTGATCCCGATGGTGGCGGTGCCCACGCCCTGCAGCGTCACGGAAACCCCCGGCTCGATGGTCACGGTGGGGGTATCGGTGGAAATCGGAGTCGAGGGCAAGCCATTGACCTGGTAAGTGGCATCCGCGCCCGTCCCCTGCGGGTCGAGCAGGTCCTCTCCGCTCTCGGTGCCGTCATTGGCCGTCAATTGGACCGGAGTATCGCCGTATTGGTTGGCCTGCAAATAGAGACGGTAGTCGGGCGCGGACGGAGGGCCGATATTGACCACCGTGGCCTGCGCGTTGCCGCTCTGGTTGATGGCATCCGCCAAGTCGTCGAGCGTATCGCCGGAAGGCGTAATAGTGTAATTCGAGTCGCCCACCGTGAGGGTGTAGCTGTCGGCGTCGCTGATGCTGGCGGAAGTGGGATCGGCCACCGTGGGGAGCGAGTCGTCGCTCATGGCGGTGGCATAGGCGCCCAGGGTGTTGACCGTGATATCGAATGAACTGACGCTGGGGGTTCCGGAAAGCGTGGCCGTGGCCACCGAGGAATCCGAACTGGACGAAGTATAGGAAGCCGCGCCGGTGGCCGAGTCGATGGCGTTGAGGGCCGACTGCACATTGTTGAAGTCCGTGCTGAGGGTGCTCAACTCCGAAGACTGCGACTGGAAGGCGGTGAGATCGGTCTGCATCTGATCGAGAGGCTCGGATGCGACCGCGATCGCATTGGCGATCACCTGCTGGAGACTCGCCGCAAACTGGCTCGTGCCGGTAAACACCGCGCCGCCGCCGGATGCCGCGGACGTGCTGGAAGTGGACATGGCCTTGGCTCCCGCAAAAAGGTCCGCGGGGACCGGCTATGGACCGGCCCCGCGGGGTTACGCAAACGGATCGGCGCTCTAGGTGCGAAGCAGAGCCAGGATCTGTTGCGGCGCCGAGTTGGCCTGCGCCATGGCGGCGATGGATGCCTGTTGCAGCACCTGCGCCTGGGCGAGGTTGGCCGCTTCCGCCGCGACATTGGCGTCGCGGATGCTGGACTCGGCCGAAGTAAAGTTCGTGATCTGCGACTGCGCCAGGTTGATGGCGTAGTTCAACTGGTTTTCGCCGGCGCCCACGCGGCCCTGCACCTGGCCGAGTTGCGAGACGGCGTTGTTGATGGCGGTGACAGCGGCAAGCGCGTTGCCCGTGGCCGACGCCGTGGTGGTGGGTGCGTTGACGGTAATGGCCGAGCCCGCGGCCACGGTGCTCCACGTGGCGGTGCCGGCGGGCCCGTCCGGCTGCACCATGGTCATGGTGAAATTGCCGGTGCTCTGAATGGATATTCCGCCGCCCGCGGTCTGCACCGCATAGATGCCCAGGGCCGCGGTTTGAGCGTTGATCGTACTGGCCATACCGCCGACGGTGCCCGAGTTGCCCGCGGTCAGGGTGACGAACTGGGTAACCTGCCCGTTGGAAAAGGAGAGGATTTCATTGCTCACGGTGGGCGCCGCGAAAGCCGCCTCGACGTTGTAATTGGCGCTGTTTACGGCGGTAGAGGCATCCGTCACCAGGCTGGTGCCGGCGGTGACGGCCCCGCCGTTGATCGGGGTTGTGACCGCGCCGGTAAGCGCAAATGCCTGCGCGCCGCCGATGACCAGGCTGCCGGCGGAATTGACCGCGGCCGTCAGACCCATGCTGCCGAGTTGGTTGTTCAACTGCGTCACGGCATCGGAAACCGACACGCCGGCGGCGCCGCTGGAAGTCACCGTCGCAGTCACGCCATTATGCGTCCCGGTGGAGTCCTGGTAGTTGAAGGTGAAGACTTGTTGACCGCCATTGGCGGCTCCCGTCATCAGCATGTAGTTGGCGGTGTTCAGATTATTCTGGACATTGCCCGTCAGGGCCGTACCGCCCGCGCCCACGCTGGTGGAAGCAATTCCCAGGCCGGCCGAATCCACCTGGTTGGACGCGCC
>Ga0181521_10005566_pt1 | contig 13969 bp, 10 predicted proteins | sample PEATcosm2014_Bin_32_FD_119764 | JGI IMG/M metagenome (GOLD analysis project Ga0181521, IMG submission 119764) | Peatland microbial communities from MTU Mesocosm Facility, Houghton, MI, USA - PEATcosm2014_Bin02_60_metaG | ecosystem: Environmental > Terrestrial > Soil > Wetlands > Peat | place...
GAACGATGCGACAACGCAACGCGACCTGCTGTGGAGTGCCGTGCGCCGCCGTCCACTGCTGGAGTTTGTCCCGCTCCACTTCCGAGAGCTGACATGACTTCCCCATGCCCCAGGATAACGCGAGCCGGGTTATCTTGTCTAGTTATTTGTTGGACACTACACTAGATTACGCGGTACGCGCTATTCCAAAGCCCTCGATCAGATGAGCTGCGCGCGGGCGAAGAGCGGGGCGGGCAGGTTTCACCATGGGAGTCGCGAGGTGCAGTCTGGGAATCTGTCATAATCCAAATTGGAAAGGACTGCGCCGTCATGCCCGGTGAGGAGATGTACGAGCTCTACATTGATGCGTTCACGCCCGAGACGGTACCGATGGCGCGTCTCGCCGATTACAGGACGGACTTTGCGGAACTCCTCGGGCACCGCGAGCACGTCCACTTTGGGAAGCTGAAGCAGGGAAGCCTCGTGGTGGCTGCCCGCGTGGATGAAATTGCGCAGCGCAAGGTTGAGAAGCGAGTCGAGGAGGTCCGATATGGAGTGGGCCCGGAGCTCGCGCGTAAGGCGCTTCGGGAAATTGACGATAAACTCGCCGAGGATAATGCGGTTGGCCGGGTCTGCCGCGGCAAGGCGAAACTGATCGAGTTCCCCGGCCGGACCCGCCACGTGGAAGCCAAGCTCGGACCCGTGGAGCAGGCTGGCGTGCTAGATGGCGAGGTCATCCAGGTTGGCGGCCGCGACGAGACGATCAACGTCCACTTGAAGGCTGGCGATCAGATCCATTTTTGCGTCACTTCGAAAGCCGTCGCGCGGCAGCTGGCCCAACACATCTTTGGTAGCCCCATCCGCGTGCATGGAAAGGGAACCTGGGCGCGGATGGAGTCCGGCGCCTGGATTCTGAAGAAATTCGAGATCGCCGACTTTGAACCGCTCGATGAGACGCCCCTGTCAAGTCTGTTTGAGGGGCTGCGGACGCGCCTCGTCCCTCCAGAAGGCGGCCGCATGAATCCGGTCGATCTCATAAGCCAGTTGCGGGAAGAATGACGCCGCGATGGTAGCCTTCGACAACACGATCCTCTCGCTCTTGATTTTCCCCGATGCCGAGCTTCGACAGGGAGCCGAAGGCCAGAAGGTAGAACACGCGCGCGAGCGCGTCCTTGGCCTCGTGCAGCAAATCGAGGATGCGCGGGACCAGGTCATCGTGCCGGCGCCAGCGCTGTCTGAATTGCTGGCGACCGAGGGCGTGGACGTCCAGGACGTTCTCACCACGCTCCGCAGTTCGACATTTATCCGGATCGAGAGCTTCGATGAACGCGCCGCGGTGGAGTTGGCCATGCGCCTGCGCGAGGCGCGGAAGGCCGGCAATCAGAGGTAGGGGCTGCGGATTACGAAGGGCGCCATGAAGTTCGATCGGCAAATCGTGGCGATTTCGCTGGTCAACGGTGCGACTGTCCTCTACTCCGACGACGACGGCGTGGCGAAGTTCGCGGCCGGCTGCGGCCTGAAAGTGAAGCGCGTTGTAGATCTGCCTGTTCCGGCGTCGCAGGAATCCTTCCCGTTTCCGGAGGGCCCCGCTTCGCCAGCGCCTCCAGTGGAAACGGAATCTCAGCCGGGCGCGGAGGAAGAAAGGCCGCCAGAACCGAAGGACGAATCGAGCGATGGCAAGCCGGACCAATCGCCCAAGGACGGCGGAGCCACCGGTTAACTTCGCGAGTTTTGCTGATGGTTTGCTAACGGAAACGGCCAGTTCGTTAGCAAATTTGGTGGTTACGCGCGAGCACGAACGGAACCAGAAGCGGGCGGTAAGTGGCGCGTTCCCGGAGGACTACGGGAAACACGATGGGACGCGCGGGACCGGCCCGGAACGGCCGTCCAGGGTTTGCTAAACCGTCGTACGGTCAAAAACTGTACCGGGGGTTCGAATCCCCCCTCTCCGCCAGCCTGACTCCTCGCCAGCCTCGTTAATCCGTCTCCAGCCCGTGCTCCGTGCCGCAGACATTCACCGCCATTCCCATGGCGCGGAACGTCGCGGCCTTTAACGCCAGGGCGCGGTTGGCGCTTGCGGCGTCTTTCCCGTAGGCCACCTGGATGTGATTGGCTTTGTGCTTGGCCATCAACTGGTCGCGCGAAACCCCGCAAGTGACCGCGTGCATCACGGGCCACTCGGGCGTGGTGATGCGCCAGCGCCGCTCGGTCTCCTCGCGCGGCAATTCGATCGACCTGGCGCGGCCGATATCGGCGTGCATCTTCCCGCCTTCCACGTAGATGCGGCTCCAGACCACTTCTCCCGGTTTGCTCACGCCCTTGATGGTGCCGCCGCCGAGGCGGAAATACATGGACGGCTGGCGCTCGCTGACCGCGCCCGCATATCCGCCGATCAGGTGGTTGGGCGGCACCGACCCGGATATCTCCAGCACCCAGACGAATTCGCCGTTGTATTCCTCGCCGAAACGTACGTCGTGCAGGGTGGTTTCGGGGTCCAGCCCCAGGCTCGTCCAGACGCGGTTGGTCACCAGGGCGTCCAGCCCGGCGCATTCGTCCACTTCGTTGAAATGCGGAAGCGCCTTGCCTTCGTAAAGCACCCGGCAATTGCCCGCGGCGGTGACCGGGGGACGGTCCACGTTGTTCAATAGTCCTTCGGCCAGATCGGATGCCGGCGCCAGGTCCTTCAAGCCCTGCTGGTATTGAATCCCGATCACGTCGCAGCCAAAATCGTCGGCGATGCGCAGCGCCGCGATATACATTTTGCACTGTCCCAGAATCTGCTCGTCGGTCAGATCCGTTTCGGGGTTGGCGCCGGTCATGAATTGCATGCCGCGAGCATCCAGCCACCGGCGCACCGCCAACGCTTCCTGGTCCGGAACGTTGCACATGGCGGCATACAGAGTGGCCTGGCTGAGGCGCTCTTTGAATACCCCCATGGGCATCAGGTTTTCGTCCGGGATGATGGCGTTGTACATCCCCATGCACCCTTCGTCGAACACGCCCATAATGGCCTTTTCGTGCCGCAGCCGGGCCGCCAGTTCGCCGGCCGCCTTTTCCGTGCCGGCGGGAACGCGGAACTGCTCCAGCGGCCGCGCGTGCGAGGTGTCGTGTTCCACGGGACAGCCGTTCAGCCAGCAGCGCAGCCCGCGCAGGAAGAGCTCGTCGGTGAAGTCTTCGCTCCACAGCGTCGAGTAATTGATGCCGGCTTTGGTGAGGCAGGCGTTCAGGTTCAGCATGCCCACCAGTCCCGGCCACTCCCCGCTCCAGTTGGCCACCGTCAGAATCGGCCCCTGGTGCGTGACCAGGCCCGGCAGCACGTGATGGCTGTACTGCCAGACGGCCTCGCAAACCACCAAGGGCGCCTTTTCCGGAATATTGCGGAACACCTGGTTGCCGTACTTCTGGCTATCGATGAAGCCATGGCCGCGCGCGGCGTCGAACGGGTGGCCGCGCACGATCTGGCGCCCTTCGCGGCGGATGGCTCCCATGATGGCTTCTTCGGCCTTCTGCTGTGCAGCCCAGCAGTTGCGGTTGGCGGATTCTCGCAAGTCGCCGCTCGCAATGAGATAGATCGAATCGGGCATAAAATTTCCTATCCGCCGGATTGTTCCGGAGCGAATCTCCAAATCTCAAAAATCCGTTACCGCTAAATTATGGCACATCCAGTTGAATTTGACCATGCCCGCGCCATACAATGACGGTCGGATTCCCAATCCATGTCTAATTACCTGGCTGTCGACCTGGGCGCGGAAAGCGGCCGCGTCATGCTCGGCGCGCTGTCCGCCGGCCGCCTTTCCCTGGAAGAGTTGCACCGTTTTCCCAATCAACCCGTCCAACTCCCCAGCGGGCTGTACTGGGACGCGTTTCGTCTGTACCACGAAATCGTCGAAGGGCTGGCCGCCGCCGCGCACCGCAAGCTCAAGATCGATGGCATCGGCGTGGATACCTGGGGCGTCGATTTCGCGCTCCTGGCCGCCGATGGCTCCCTCATCGATTGCCCCCGCCACTACCGCGACCCCCGCACCAACGGCGTTCCCGAGAAACTCTTTCAACTGGTTCCGCGCAGCGAAATTTTCAGCGCTACGGGAATTCAGATTATGGCCATCAACTCCCTGTACCAGTTGTACGCCATCAAGCTCTCCGGTTCCCCCGCCTTGCCGGCCGCCGAGCGCCTGCTTTTCATGCCGGACCTGTTGAACTACTGGCTCACCGGCGTCGAGCGCTCGGAAATCACCATCGCCAGCACCTCGCAGTTTTACAACCCCCACACGCGCGGGTTCGAAGCCGGGTTGCTGGACCGCCTCGGCATTCCCAGCCGCATCCTGGCGCCCTTGATCGAGCCCGGCAGCCGCCTGGGATCGCTCCGCGCGCCGCTGGCCGAATCCACCGGGCTCGGTTCCGCGCCGGTCTACGCCACCGCCGCCCACGATACCGCGTCGGCCGTAGCGGCCGTGCCGGCGCAGGGCGACGATTGGTGCTACATCAGCTCCGGCACCTGGTCGCTGATGGGAGTGGAACTGCTTCGCCCCATCGTCAACGAGCGCTCCGCGGCCCTCAACTTTACCAACGAAGCGGGGTTCGGCGGCCGCACGCGCTTTCTGAAGAACATCGCGGGTTTGTGGCTCCTGCAGGAATGCCGCCGCGCCTGGGCGGCGCAAGGTGAAACCTTCAGCTATCAGGCGCTCGTCAGCATGGCCGAAGAGGCCGGACAGGCTGCCGGCGTAATCGATCCCGACGATTTTCTCCAACCCGGCGAAATGCCCGCGCGCATTGCCCAATGGTGCGCCGCCCATTCCATTCCGCCGCCCCATACCAAAGGCGAAACCTGCCGCCTGATTCTGGAAAGCCTGGCCCACCGCTATAACCAGGTGCTGGAGGGCCTGGAAACCCTCACCGGACGCAAGATCCGGACCATCTATATTGTGGGCGGCGGATCGCGCAACGGCCTGCTCAACCAGCTGGTGGCGAATGCCACCGGCCGCACCGTGGTGGCCGGCCCCGTGGAAGCCACGGCCGCCGGCAACGTGATGGTGCAGGCCATCGGCGGCGGTGAAATCGCCACTCTCGACGAAGGCAGGGAACTGATCCGCCGCTCCTTCGAAATCGAAGTCTTCGAACCCGCCGAAGGCAAAAAGGCGACCGACACATTGATCTAGCAGCGGCGTGGCGCACGTTCTCAACGTGTCGCACGCATGCTTGCGCCACACCCTATTTCCCGGGCGCCGTCACCGTGGTCTCCGCCGCCCGTCCCTCGCCCGATGGGTTCACCGCCGCTACCGAAATGGTGTACGTTTCACCCGGCTTCAGCCCCTCCACGGTAGTGAAGGTGGTATGCGCGGTGCTTTCCAGCGCCAGCACATTGCGCCCCGTAAAAGTGACTTTGCGCCCGCCCGGATTGATGGTGAACACGTAGGCGATCACCGGCAGCCCCGGCGCTTTTTTATCCACGGCGGCGGGGTCCTGGAAGTGAATACTGACGATCCCGTCAGCATCCGCCGATGCCGAAATCCTGGCGGGCGGCGCGGGCAGCGGAATCTCCTTTTCGCTGGGGATGACCGGCCGGGAGGGTAGCGAAGCCGGACTCTCCCCGTGGGCGTTCCTGGCGGTTGCGGTGAAAGTGAGTTCCGCGCCGTTTTTCAGCCCTTCCAGTTTCAGGTATCCAATGCGCCGGAAATCGGCCACGGAAATGCTCGCCTGCGCTCCGCTCGAAGCTTTCACCGTGTAGCTTTCCACCGCGGCTTCGCCCTCGTATGCAGGCGGGCTGAAGGTCGCCAGCGCATAGCCGTTGCCCGCGAAAGCGGCCACCCGGCCGGGCGGCTCGGGGGCTGCCGGCTTGGCGAAGCGCCTTTCCAGCAGACCGCGAAATTCCTTCTCCAGCCCGGCTCCCTCCAGGATGGCTCGCGGCGCCTGATCCAGCGAATCGATCAGCCGGTTGCCTTCCACCGTCACGTTGTCGCGGGAAACGTCGGCCGCATCCTGCTGCCAATAGTTGCCCTGAATCAGCAGCGGGTCGTTGGCCTTGCCGTCCTGCCCGTTGTAATAATCTCTGTGGCGGCTGCCCCAATTGTCGAAATTGTCGTGGAACATGATGTTGCCGGCCACCGTGATGTTGCACGAACCGTTGTCCGTGTAAATGCCGTGGCCGCTGCCGAACTGGTCGTACACCATGTTCCCCGTCACCTTCTCGCCGTGCGCCAGGTCCGGGCCCGTCAGCCCCTGCGTGTAGATGCCGCCGCCATCGGCCAGCACCAGCATGAAATTGAAGATGCGGTTGCCGGCCACCACGTTATCGTGCGAATAGTTGGCAACTCCCGGCTGGCGGATTTTGTCGGGCCACCCTCCCCACCCCATGGAGATGGCCGCGTAAGGCGTGTGGTCGATCTGGTTATGCTCGATCCGGCTGCGCTGGGCGTATCCCACCACAATCCCGATGCCGTCGTGGTATTCGGCGCCGATATTCCAGATATGGTTATTGCGGATGCGGTTGTCGCGCGTGATGTCCGCGCCGGTAGCGTCCGGTTTATCCACCGCTCCCAGTTCCACCCCGTTGCCGGAAATATCGGTGAACGCGCAGCCTTCCACGGAATTCGATACCGCGCCATCGCCCAAATCGAGCCCCGCCGCGCCCAGGTGCAGAAATGCGTCGTTGCGAAACTGCACTTCGTGCGCGTAGCGCAGCGTGACATTGGCCGGCATTTTGGTCCAGGCTCCATAGGGGCACCGTCCGCTGGGAACCAGCTTGCAGAGCCCCTGGGTCGCCCAGGCGTCCGGTCCGGTAAGCGTATAATTCGCCTGGATTTCGGAAAACCCTTCCGGCCCGGACGGTTGTAAATAGGTAGCGTAAGAGAACTGCATGCCGGAAAAGATAATGTTGTGCACGGGCTGCGCGGCCGTGCCTTCCAGCGAAACCAGCGTTTCCAGCCGGGCCGCTTCCACGTCCGCCGTGTTCAGGTTCTCGCCCGCGCGCGGCACGTAGTAAATGGTGCGCGCGGGGCGGTCGAAGTACCATTCTCCGGGCGTGCCCAGCAGCTCGAAAGCGTTTTCCACGTAGGCAGGCTGCTTGCCCACGCTGGCCGGACCCACCAGGTTGGCGGTGCGCTCGCCGCTGGGCAGCATGATCCGCTTGGTGGAATTGTCCCAGCAGGGCTGCGCCATGGTGACGAAGGTTCCCTGGATAGCGGCCACCGGGCAGCGTGGTTCGGTCCACCCTCCCAGGCCAACCTCCCGTTCCGACCAGATGTTGTTGCCGCCGGTGTAGACGAACTCCAGACCGGTAATGTTTTTCCAGTGCGCCATGGCGTCGCTCGCCGCCGTGTATCCGGTCGCGGTCATGGTTACGGCAACCGGCAGGCGGCCGCGCGTGCGGTGGGCGCGGACGCCGTCCACGAACATCTGGCGGGTGTTGTCCAGCCCGGCGGGCGCGGGCGCCTGCCAGAGGTTTTTGGCGCGATCCGCCAGTTTCCAACCGGTGATGCGAACGCCGCCGCTGATGACCGGGAGAATCCCCGAACGGGCCGCCGTATAGACCACGTTGTGGCCGCCCGACCCCGAATCGCGCGCTTCCAGAACCAGCGGACGCTCCAGCCGGTAGGTTCCTTCTTCCAGGTAAACCGTCAGATCGCCGGCCATTTGCCGGTTGCGCGCGCGCACCAGGTCGCGGGCGCGTTCCAGCGTTCGAATGGGCCTCGCCGGCGTGCCGGGAGCGGCATCATCGCCGGAGGGGGAAACATAAATCTGGGCCGCGCCTACCGCGGCCAGTGCAGCCATCAGAGAGAAGAGTTTCATAAGCTCCGTGGGGCAGGTTGTTAACCTGCGGCGGGTTGTTAACCCGCCAGGACCGATGCCCTACCTAAAACTGTAGCTTCATGCCCAACTGAATGTTGCGCGGCGGGTAGGCCGGGGAAACGGCGCCGAAGATGCTGCCGGAAATATTCGTGGCCGGCTCTTCGAAAATCACGCAGTTGAATGCGTTCACGAAATCGCGAGAGCGGCGGAAGCCCGGTCGCCACACGGCTGCGAAACGACAACATGGTTTTTTTCCTCCAACAGAGAAGAAAACCTTTTCTTCATGGACGCGAAATCTCTTGTGGCGAAATTATACATCAAGCTACGTTAGCGTTCAAGATGGGCTGATTTTTCGATTTGTAACGCCCCCATCGGCGCTCTTTAAATCGACTTCATCAAAATTTTCAATTTGACGCCGCCGTCCGCAACCGATAGCTTGGTAGCTATGACGGGCACTTCCGAGTCGGCAGTATCCATTCTTCACCAGGTCAGCAGTCTGGTCAGCTCGAATCTCTCGCTGGACGAAATGTTGGGCGAGGTCATCGGGCTGACGGTGCAGGCCACGGCCTGCGATGCGTGCCTCGTGTATCTTTTCGATCCGGCCACCAACGAAATCGTGTTGCGGGCATCCCAGGTTCCACATGCCGCGGCGCTCGATACTCTTCGCATGAAACTGGGCGAAGGCGTTACCGGTTGGGTGGCCGAGCACAAAAGCGTCGTCGCGCTGTCCGCCAACGCGGCCTCCGACGCGCGCTTCAAACGCTTTCAGGCACTCGTCGAAGACACCTACGAAGCCTTTCTCTCGGTGCCGCTGGTAAGCGGCGGAGACCTCATCGGCGTCATCAACGTGCACCACCGCAAGCCGCACGACCACACGCGCGAGCAGATCGGCACCCTGGTTTTCATCGGCGAGCAGTTGGGCGTGGCGATTTCCAAGTCCATGCTGGAGGAGGAAAACGCGCGTCTCCAGGAAGAGACCCAGGAAATGAAGCGCGAACTGGAAACGCGCAAGCTGGTGGAGCGCGCCAAGGGCATTCTCCAGCAGCGCCACAAAATTACCGAGGAAGAGGCCTATTTGCGGCTGCGCAATCAAAGCCGCCGCCTGCGCCGGCCCATGAAAGAGCTGGCCGAGGCCATCATTCTTTCCGAAGACCTGAACCGCGAAGGCCAGGCCGACGCTCCGGCAGCGCGCGCCCAGTAACCGTCAACACGTCCCCGGCGACTATCCCGATCGTATTTTTCGTCTCCCAGCCGAGAACCGTTAAACCATGCGGAGGAACTGTGAGAACGAACCTGCGTCTCTACGCGGCGCTCGCGGTCCAGCATATCCGCATGGGTCACCTGCACGCGGCGCTGCGCATCGATCCCTCATACGCCGCCGCGCATTTCGTCCTGGGAGCGCTGCTGGCGCGGGATCCGCGCGCGCGACCTGCCGGACAAACTGAAGCAGTGAGATCGACAAAGGCGGGCCCGCCCGGGCGCTCCGCTGCCCCACCCGTCAAATGCGAAGCCCGGCATTGCGCTATAGTTCTTGGAATGAACCCTCTTCGGTACCTTGTTCCGGCGATCCTTGCCGCCGCCTGCCTGTTCGGCCAGCCCAGCACTACGACCGGTCTGAAGCCGGGCCGGGATGCCAACCAGCCGGTGGACGAGGCGTACACCCAGAAAATCCGCGAGTACACCACCGAGCCATTCTTCAACTCGCCCCTCACCGATTACCTGCCGGCATCCAAAACCGTGCCCACCCCCAAAGCCGTGCTGGGCGATGTGGCGGGCGCTCCCAACATTTTGCCCTACTCCGAAGCAGTCTATCGCTACATGCGGATGCTGGAAAAAGCCAGCCCGCGCGTCAAGGTCTTCAGCATCGGCCGGACCGAAGAAGGGCGCGAGATGATCGCCGTCGCGGTGGCTTCCGAAAAGCTGCTCGCGGGCATGGACGAAAACCGCGCCCGCCTGGCTAAACTGGCCGACCCGCGCACCATCCAGCTAAATGACGCCGAAGCCGAGAAACTGGTGGCCGCGTCCACCCCGATTTATTACATCACCGGAACCATCCACTCCACCGAAACCGGCGCTCCCACGGCCCTCATGGAACTGGCCTACCGGCTGGCCGTCGACGACAGCGCCTACATCCGCCACATCCGCGATAACGTCATCACGCTCATCACCCCCATCGTGGAAGTGGACGGCCGCGACCGCATGGTGGACATTTACCGCTGGCACCGCGAAAACCCCTCCAAGCAGTGGCCTTCGCTGGTCTACTGGGGCCATTACGTGGCGCACGACAACAATCGCGACGCCATGGGCGTCACCCTGCAACTTACGCGCAACGTCCTGAATACCTTCGTCAGCCAGAAGGCGCAGGTGCTGCACGACCTGCACGAATCCGTCCCCTACCTTTATGACAATACGGTGGGGGATGGCCCGTACAACGCGTGGATCGACCCCATCCTGGCCGACGAATGGGAGATGATGGGCTGGAACAATGTATCGGAAATGACCAAGTTCGGCATGCCGGGCGTATTCACGCATGGCACCTTCGATACCTGGTCGCCCGGCTACCTGATGTTCATCGCCGCCATGCACAACGGCATCAGCCGGCTTTACGAAACTTTCGGCAATGGCGGCGCCGATACCGAAGAACGCACGCTGCGGCCCAATGAGTACGCCCGCACCTGGTTCAAGCAGAATCCGCCGCTGCCCAAAGAGAAATGGTCGCAGCGCGACAACAACAATTACGAAGAGACCGGGCTGCTCACCGCGCTCGAGTTCTTCTCCTCCAACGACAAATTGTTTCTGCGCAATTTTTATCTCAAGGCCAAGCGTTCCATCGAAAAGCCGCATACCGAAGGGCCGGCCGCGTATGTCTTGACGGCTGACGATCCGCGCCCCGGCGGCCAGGCCGAGCTGCTGCAAGTGCTGCAGCAACAAGGGTGTGAGATCCAGCGCGCCAGCGCGCCCTTCACCGTGTTGATGCCCGCCCGGAGGCCGCGCGCCGGCCGCGGCGGACGCGGCGCCGCAGCCGCCGATGGCGCCGGCGCGGAGGACGCCTCCGCCAAACCCGCCGAGAAGCCCAAGCCGGAACCGCGCACCTTCCCCGCCGGCACCTACGTGGTGCGCATGGATCAACCTTACAGCCGCATCGCCGATGCGCTTCTGGATTACCAGTATTGGGCCGCCAACGACCCGCAGAAGAGCATTTACGACGATACCGGCTGGACCTTCGGCGAATTGGGCAACGTGCAGGTGGCGCGCATCACCGACGTCAAAGTGCTGGATGCCGCCATGGCCCGCGTGGAGGGCCCCGTGCGCGCCTCCGGCGGCCTGGAGAATTCGGGCCAGGTTTTCCTCATCAACAATAACGCCGACAGCGCCTTGATGACCCTGCGCTACCGCTTCCCGCAAGCCTCCTTCGATGTGGCCGAAGAGCCCTTCGAAGCGGCCGGCCACAAATTCAACCGCGGATCGTTCATCGTGCGCGATGTGCCGGCGGCCGATTTGAACAAAGCCGGCGCCGAGCTGGGCGTGCGCGCCTACGCGGTCTCCGCCGCGCCCAGCGTCAAAACGCACCCCGCCCGCGCCGCCCGCATCGCCTTCATGCACACCTGGCTCGGCACGCAAGCCGAAGGCTGGTGGCGCATGGAATTCGACCGCCTGCAAATTCCCTACGACTACATCAGCACCCAGATTCCGGCGAAGACCGCCGATCTGCGTTCCAAATACGACGTCATCGTCTTCGCGCCTACCGGCCGCGGCGGCGCGCAAGCCATCGTCAACGGCATGCCCATGTACGGCAATCCGCTGCCCTGGAAAGTGACGGCGCTCACGCCCAACCTGGCGAAGACCGATGAAACCGACGATATCCGTCCCGGCCTCGGATGGACCGGCCTCGAGCGCTTGCAGGAGTTCGTGCGCAAGGGCGGCCTGCTGATTACCGCGACCGATACCTCGAACTTCGCCGTGACCTATGCCTTCACGCCCGGCGTCGCCATCGCTCCCACCCGCCTGCTGAAGGTGACCGGTTCGGTGCTGCGCTCCAAAATGGTGGACGCAGCCAGCCCCATCGCGTACGGCTACACCGACAACCTGGCCGTTTACGCCTACAATCCCCCGGTGTTCACGCTCTCCAACATGGCCGGCGGCGGAGGCGGCGGCGGGGGTGGTGGCCGCGGAGGCGGCGGAGGCGCCGAACGCCCCACCGGCCGCGGCACAGCCGACGATCCCGACGTGCCGCAAGGCCGCCCTCCGGTCGAAGCGGTGGAAGAGCCGCGCGCCCAACCTTGGGAAGCGCAAGCCATCACCGACGAGCAGTTGCGCAATCCCGTGAACGTGATTCCTCCGGCCGCCCGCCCGCGCGTGATTCTGCGCTACGCCAATGCGCCCGACCTGTTGGTTTCCGGCTTGCTGGATAACGGCGCCGAACTGGCGCAGCACGCCGCCGTGATCGACGAACCCTTCGGCGACGGCCATGTGGTGCTGTTCTCCAACAACCCGTTCTGGAGGGCGGAAACCAGGGGCAGCTACTTCCTGGTCTTCAACGCGATTCTGAATTTCGACAACTTAAACGCCGGTAGAAAACCGGCCGCTAAATAAAGTGGGGCGGGCGCTTTCACCCCGGCAAGAGTGCGTGCGCCACAGCTCAGCCCGGCTATGAGCGCCGATAAGGAAGAACTGGTCGCTCCCCAGTATCTGGAGGATGCCTCCGGTTACCGTGGCCATGCCGAGCGCGTTTTGATCCCCGGCGCGGCGGCCGAAGTGGCTGGCATTCTGCAAGAGGCTTCCGAACGCGCCATTCCCGTAACCATCGCCGGCGCGGGGACCGGTGTCACGGGGGCGCGCGTGCCGTTCGGCGGCTGGGTGCTTTCCCTGGAAAAACTGAATCGTCTGGAGGTGCATCCCGGCTATGCCATAGCCGGCGCCGGGGTCCTGCTGCGCGACTTGCACGCCGCGGCGCAGCGCAGCGGCCAGTTATATCCGCCCGATCCCACGGAAACTTCCGCATCGCTCGGCGGCGCCATCGCCACCAACGCCAGCGGCTCGCGCAGCTTCAAGTACGGCGCCACGCGCCGCTGGATCGAATCCCTCGAAGTGGTGTTCGCCGGTGGAGCGGTGCGCGAATTCGCGCGCGGCCAAGCCATCGATTTCGACCCCGGCGCGATCCATCTGCCGGAGGTCTCCAAGAACACCGCCGGTTATCCGCTGCGCCCCGGCATGGATTGGGTGGACTTGATGGTCGGCTCCGATGGCACCCTGGGAGTGGTCACCGAAGCGCGCGTGCGGTTGCTGCCCGCGCCCGCGGCGGCGCTCTCCGGCGTGATCTTTTTCCCCGGCGATGGGCCGGCGCTGGATGCCGTGGACGGCTGGCGCGGGCTCGGGCTGACGATGCTGGAATACATGGACCGCGCGTCGCTCGAGATGTTGCGCGCGCGCTTTCCCGAAATTCCCGCGGCCGCCGGCGCGGCCCTGATCGTCGAGCAGGCGCTCGCCAGCCAAGAGGACCCCGCCATCGATGGCTGGCTGGAGCGCGTGGAAACCTCCGGCGCGCTGGAAGATTCCTGGTTCACGCTCTCCAACGCCGATCGCGAACGCTTTCGCCGCTTCCGCCATGCATTGCCGGAACTGGTGAACGATACCGTGCGGCGCAACGGCGCGCTCAAAATGAATTCCGACTACGCCGTGCCGGTGGCTCGCAATCGCGAGATGCTGGCGTTTTACCGCGAGCGCCTGGAGCGCGAGTTCCCCGGCCGCTACGTGATCTTCGGCCACATCGGCGACGCCCACGTGCACGTCAACATTTTCTCCGACGCCGCCGACCCGCGCCGCGCCACGGACCTGCTGGAGGAGATGGCGCGCAAGGCTGTGGCTTTGGGCGGAACGGTCTCGGCCGAGCACGGCCTGGGAAAGCGCAAGGCGCATTTACTGAAGCTGCAATATGGGGCGGAGGAGATTGAGACGATGCGCGCGGTGAAACGCCGCTTGGACCCGGCGGGAATTTTAGGCCAGGGAACGCTATTCGGGTAACGCCGGCTTCAGCTTGCCAAACGGCCGGGCTGCGCCGGCCGGCAAGCTGAAGCGCGCCTCGCTAGCCTAACTTTCGCACTTCGGGGGCATCCCTTCGGCTAACCTCTTCAGATTCAGTGATGGCACTTAAAAGGTCTTCACCACAGGGGAGGGCTGATCCGCGGCTTCGGGCGAGGGTATTAAA
>Ga0181521_10005567_pt1 | contig 13968 bp, 13 predicted proteins | sample PEATcosm2014_Bin_32_FD_119764 | JGI IMG/M metagenome (GOLD analysis project Ga0181521, IMG submission 119764) | Peatland microbial communities from MTU Mesocosm Facility, Houghton, MI, USA - PEATcosm2014_Bin02_60_metaG | ecosystem: Environmental > Terrestrial > Soil > Wetlands > Peat | place...
CCGTTTTCATACTCCATCGCCGTGAGCTCCGCTGTAGCGTAGACCAGATGGTCGGTATTCGCGAATGCGCTGCAGTCCCTGCACAAAGGTCCCGCTGTGAGCGGAACGTTCACGGGCAGCCACAATGCATCGTGCGCCGGAACCGAAACCCCCGGTACGCTCATCATGCGCCTGGCGCCGTTGGCGGCGGGATACAAAACGCGAAGCTCGCCCGTCCATACCCGCGCCGACTTGTTCATAACCGATACGACGGAAATGCCGCTCTCCCCGGCGAACTGCCGGACAGCGGGGCCCTGCGCGGGAGCGGGCCCCGCCTTCGAAGAGGCCGCGGGCGGATTGCCGGCGATCGTGATCCCCGCTCCAGGGACATCATGTAATGTCGGGAAGCTCTTGTTCCAATACATCGAGAGCTGCGCGCTGCGCCGCAAAGCGATCGTGGCGGGCTTTTCGTCGCCGGCGAAATTGATCGCTCCCGGCCGGTATCCGGCCAGCCCCAGAGTATCTTCGACATCGGTCCAGATGAGAGCACCGGTCCCCGAAGCCAGCAGCTCCCGCGTGCGCGTCGCCGCCGTTGGCGCCAGCACGGAAATTCGCACCGGCGGCCCCGGCAGCGGATCGGTGAGCGGCCCTCCATGCGCGCGCGTAAGGGATTGCAGCGAGTCGGGGACGGGTCCTTCCAGATCGGCTTCGATGTTCAGGCGGCGAATGATGCCGATGACGTCCGTCAACTGGGCTGCGTCATGCGCCGCGTCCTTTGCCGCGTCCTTTGCCGGTGGCAGGCTCACATGGGTGATCCCGATGTTCTTGAGCCACACCAGTTCGCGCTCCCAGAGCTGCTTCGGGTACGCGTTCCAGGGGAATTCGACGGATTCCACCCACGCGGGCGACACAATGGCAAAGGCAAGGATGAGAGTGACCGTTCGAATCATCGTCTGGTTTATTTGGAATCGCCCGGTTTGCGCATGCGGAAATCCTCGACCAGCGGCATTTTGATGACCCGGCACATTTCGAATAGACGTGAGCGGGCACGCGGACCGATACGGTCGGTTAATGTGGTTCGATAGTCGACTTTGCCGCCCGGTGTGCGCTCATAACGTACATCCCCGGCTTCCGGATCGATCAGGTTGGTGGTTGCGATCAGGGCTTTTTTCTGGTTGCAGCGGGAGGTGATGATTGACGTGACGGTATCTTCCACCCAATCGGTCACCCGGTGCGCGCCGAGGTCGTCGAGCAGGATAACCTCCGTATCCATTGCGACCTTATAGGTTTCACGGTCGCTTGAATTGGAGGCGGCGTCGTACCCGGAGCGAATCCGGTCCAGCAAATTCTGATAATCGAAAAACAGGCCTTCAAACCCCTTCGACATAATGGCGCGAAACGCCGCAACGGCAAGGTGAGTCTTGCCTGTTCCCGGTTCGCCCATCAGAAGGAGGCCCGGCTTCTTCGGATTCGGAAAATCGCGCGCATAGCCCCGCACGGCGAGATAAACCTCCGTCAGTTCCCGATAGCCGATCGGGTTGTCCCGGGAGAGAAGAAAATTCTCGAATGAGGCGTTGGCATACAAGGGCGGGATATTGGCGCCGGATTCGAGGCGTTCGGCGCGGTCGGCGGCGACACAGTCGCAACGAACCGCGCCCGAAACCTCCTCGCGTTCAACGATCTTCCATCCGGTACCCTGGCACTCGGTGCAAACGTCGGCGGCAGGCATGGCGTGTATACATTATCGCCTCTGCCGCAATGTCATATTGAGCTGCGGCGCGAAACCAGACTGACGACCCAGAGGACCAGGAAAACCAGGAACAGGATTTTCGCAATGCTGGCCGCCGCGCCGGCAATACCGAAAAGCCCCAAAGCACCTGCGATCAAAGCGATAACCAGGAACACCAATGTCCAGTGCAACATTTTGTCGCCTCCAGCCTGTCGCTGTGCAATTGGAGCGCCAATTTATCTCAGTGTCAGATTTCCAGCGAGAAGTTCCGCACGAAGCCGATAGCGGCCCGCCGGGTTGTCCTTTTTGAAACTCCGGAACAAGCCATCGTTCTCCACGCCAAAGACGGACGCCGAAATGTTACCGGCCAACACCGACCCTTCGGCATGGCGATAAGCGCCTGCGTCTCCAACCGCGATGGTCAGGTTTCCCGCGTTCAACTCAACATCCTTGTCCCCCGAAATGCCCGAAACCGTTAGGTTGCCGGCGGTACAGCGCACCCGGAGGTTCATCGAGCGCGGGACCTCGATACGAAAATGCACCTGTCGGTCCGGACCTCCTCGAGTAGTCAGGTGGTCCGCCGCAAAACTGATCTTGATGTCGCGCATCGCCTGATCGCATGAAACGCGGACCATCGCCGCATCGGTCCCGACAATGGCAATGTCGCCGGCCCTCAGATTCATGGAGATCTCGCGGCCAGGGCTCAAAGGGGCTTCGAAAGGGCTGGCGCAGGTGCCGGCGGATTGGCCATGAAGGCTGAAGGGCAGCGCGATCAAAACGCAGATCGGAATTCGCATCTCAGTGTGAACTACGAGCGCAAGGCCATTTTGGTTCGACTCAGTGAGTCATCGCGTAAACAATATAATTGATTCCAATCCGGATCGCCAAAGACGACGCCTTCTCCGGGTAGTAAGGATCGTCCGCCCACTCCCATGCGTCACCCAGATCCGAATTGTAGGACGCCGCGATCATGATCCGGCCTTTATCGTCGTAAATGCCCCGCCAGTGCGCACCCCGGCCGCCATCCTCGCAATTCTTGCACCCCTGCCTCAGATGCGCCTGGCCCGGAACCTGGAAGCGGTCGTTAAGGTCGTAAACGATATGGAAGATCTTGTCGTCGTTTGGAATCTCCACGATGGGCCGGTCCGGGAAAACAAGCTTCATGGCGTCTTCGAAGACCTGCCGCTCCTCGTTGCCGTGGAAGTCGTCGGCCATGAAAAACCCGCCGCGCAGCAGATATTCGCGCATTTCCTTACCCTGCTTCGGCGTCAGTCCCCACTCGCCCACCTGGACCGCGTAGAGCCAGGGCAAGTCGAACTCCTCATCCTCGTCGAGATTGACAGGTTGCTCCACCGACCGGATGTGGATGCGCGTCAGGCGGCGCACAGCCTGGGAAAAGTGACGGTCCGCGCGAGGGTAATCCTGCGTCCACAGCGACAGCCCCAGGCGGAAATCGCCGTCGAAACGGCCGCGGTAGCCATCGTTCCACCCGCCGGGAAACATCAGGCGCGCGAAAGCGAATTCGGTCTTCTCCTGGTAGTCCGGCGGCGTCTCGAAGGAGGAGTACTCCACCCCCGGATACTGCCGGAATGGCTTCTGGAAGGCGTAAACTGTGCTGATGCAGGCCAGTCCGCACGCCCATACCCACCACGTATTCCGGACATTCATGCGCACGGCCCTTGCCCTGAGCATATCATCGCCTCAAACTCGTAATTAGCTCGCGCACCCGATGATTTCGTCCCCGATCTTCAGATTCCTCCTGCCTGCGCAAAATCCCCTCGGGTTCGGCGCAGTCGATTTCATCGCATTGGGTCTGGCCGTTCTGCTGGTCTCCGTTTTACCCGCGCGCGCGCAAATTCTCTCCGCGGCGCAAAAGCTCGCTGGTCGAACTGCCGTGTGTATGGCGCTGCTCGCGGCTCTTCCGATTGTCCTGCGGCTTGCGCTCCTCGCCCACCATCCCGTGCCCACGCCTCGCGTCGCCGACGACTTCAGCTATCTGCTGCTCGGAGACACGCTTGCGCACTTCCGCCTGGCCAACCCGATGCATCCGCTGCACAGGTTCTTCGAAGCGGTTTTCGTTATCCAGACCCCGGCGTACAGCTCCATTTATCCCCTCGGACAGGGCTTGGTTCTGGCATTCGGCCAATTGGTATTCCGGCAGCCGTGGGCTGGCGTCGCGCTTTCCGTCGGCGCGCTTTGCGCACTCTGCTACTGGATGCTGCGGGCATGGGTCGCTCCCCCCTGGGCGCTGCTGGGCGGCCTGCTGGCGGCCATCGAGTTCGGGCCCCTCAGCTCGTGGATGAACACGTATTGGGGTGGCGCGGTCTCGGGCATTGCCGGGTGTCTGGTGTTCGGAGCGTTGCCCCGTTTACGCAACACTCGGCGAACCAGGGACGCCATCCTGCTGGGAATCGGACTCGGCCTGCAATTGCTGACGCGCCCATTCGAGTTCGTCATCCTCGTCGTTATCGCGATTCTCTTCTTCGCGCCCTTACGCAGCCTGACGATCGCCGCTCTCGTGCTCCTGCCGGCTTTCGCGCTGACTCTCCTGCAGAACAAACAAGTCACAGGCAGTTGGACCACCCTCCCGTATCAGTTGAGCCGCTATCAATACGGCATTCCGACCACTTTCACTTTTCAGCCCGTCCCGGTCCCGCATCTCCCGCTGACGGTGGAGCAGCAGATCGACTACGACGCGCAAGTCGACGTTCACGGAATGGGAAACTATCTCACCAGACTCGGCGGCCGCGTTCGTTTTTACCGCTTCTTTTTCCTTGCCCCGTTATATCTTGCGCTGCCGGCTTTTCTTCCGACGCTCAGGCAGTACCGATTTGCGTGGATCGTGATTGCACTGGGGCTCTTCTGGCTGGGAGATGCATTTTATCCCTATTTCTACCCCCACTACATGGCCGCCGCTACTTGTCTGTTCCTGCTCGTAAGTGTCATAAGTCTGGACAAACTGAGCCACTGGAGTCGGGAGGCCGTGACGCTGATTCTCATCCTGTGCCTGGCGCATTTCCTCTTCTGGTACGGCGTTCATCTCAGCGGAAACCAGAATCTTCTGATCGCGCTGAGCCCCGAAGAAAGTTGGGATTCAATCGACAACTACTCAGCCGGCTACACCGACCTTTCGGGACGAATCGCCATCAATAACCGCTTGGCCGCGCAGGCGGGTAAGCAGTTGGTATTCGTCCGCTACTGGCCGCAACGCACTGCGCGCGAATGGATTCAAAATGCGGCCGATATCGACCGCTCGCGAGTCGTCTGGGCGATCGACCTCGGCCCCGGCGAAAACGAAATCCTAAAGCGATACTACCCCGACCGTCGGGCGTGGCTGCTGGAACCGGACGCGCGCCCGCCCAAGCTCACGCCTTATCCGGCACGGTGATAGCATTGAAATTCCCCCCTGAAATGATTCGTGCCATCAAAGGAACAAGGGATTTACTGCCTCCCGACACTGCCGTTTGGAACCGCGTGGAGCGCATTGCGCACGACGTTTTCCGGGCCTACAACTATCACGAAATTCGCACGCCGATCCTCGAAGAAACGCAGCTTTTCGCCCGTGGAGTCGGCCAGGAAACCGACATCGTTTCGAAGGAAATGTACACCTTCGAAGACCGCGATGGCACCTCTGTCACCCTGCGTCCCGAGAACACCGCATCGGTGATCCGCGCATATATCGAGCACCGCCTCGACCAGAAGCCCGGTGTCCAAAAGCTCTTTTACATCGGGCCCATGTTCCGGCGCGAACGTCCGCAAAAGGGCCGCTACCGCCAGTTCTTTCAAATCGGCGCCGAGGCCATCGGATCGGAGTCGCCATTCATCGACGCGGAAGTGATCGAGCTGGTCGTCGAGATTCTTTCTCGCGCGGGGCTGACTGGATTCACCCTGTTGATCAATTCAGTAGGAGATTCCAACTGCAGGCCGATGTTCGTCGAAAAGCTGCGCGAGGCGCTTCGGCCGGTCGCCTCGCAGTTGTGCGGCGATTGCCAGCGGCGCGTTGAAACGAACCCCCTGCGTGTGCTCGATTGCAAGGTCCCGGAAGACCAGTCCGTAATCGACAAGCTGCCTTCGATTCTCGATAATCTTTGCGATGTCTGCGGGCCCCATTTCGCCGCCGTGCAGGCGTATTTACAGGATCGCGGCATCGCCTATGAGGTCAAGCCTCGGCTGGTGCGCGGCCTCGATTACTACATGCGCACCACGTTCGAGGTGGTTCACGGCAACCTCGGAGCGCAGAATTCAGTGTTGGGCGGCGGTCGTTACGATGGGCTCGCCGAATCGCTTGGGTCGAGCGTTCACTCTCCTGGAATTGGTTTTTCCATCGGTGAGGACCGCCTGGTGATGACTGTCAACCAGGCGACCGATGATGCCCTCGGCGTGTTCCTGGCGCCGCTGGGAGACGCGGCCCTGCGGCACGCAGGCGTCCTCGCACGGGATCTGAGGAAATCGGGCGCTTCCGTGGAAGTGGCCGCCAATCTGAAACTCAAACGGGCGATGGAACTGGCCAATAAATCCGGCGCCCGGTATGCGTTGATCCTGGGTGACGACGAGATTGCGGCGGGAGAGTATTCGCTGAAAAATATGCAGTCGGGCGAACAACAGCGCGTCTCACGCGAAGAACTTTTTCAAAAGGTTGGAAACAAGAATTCCTGTGCACACCTATAGAACACACACGTGCGGCGAACTGCGCGCGGAACACGTTGGATCGGTAGTTCGCCTGTCCGGATGGCTGCGCAACCGGCGCGATCACGGTGGCGTTTACTTCATCGATCTGGCGGACCATTACGGTACGACACAACTGGTTGTCGCTCCAGGCAGTGAAATGTACGATCGCGTTACCCGCCTTCCCAAAGAAACGGTCATTCGCGCCGACGGCACAGTGGTGCATCGGGAAGAAGGCAAGGTCAATCCCGCCATGGCAACCGGCGAGGTTGAGGTGCGGGCGACGGAGATTGAAGTGCTCGGCCCCACCGAGCCGCTGCCTTTCAACGTTTTTCCGGAGACTGCCGTCCCCGAAGACCTGCGGCTGACCTACCGGTTTCTCGATCTTCGCCGCAGCAAGATGCACGCCAACATCTTGCTGCGCTCCCGCGTCATCGCCAGCATCCGCCGTCGCATGGTCGACTTGGGATTCCTCGAATACCAGACGCCCACGCTGACCGCGTCGAGCCCGGAGGGCGCGCGCGATTTCCTCGTCCCGGCCCGCCGTCACCCCGGCAAATTCTACGCGTTGCCGCAAGCGCCCCAGATGTTCAAGCAGATCATCATGGTGGCGGGTTTCGATCGCTACTTCCAGATCGCGCCCTGTTACCGCGACGAAGACGCGCGCGCCGATCGCTCACCCGGCGAGTTTTATCAGCTCGACCTCGAAATGAGTTTCGTTACGCAGGACGATGTCTTCGCCGCTGTCGAGAGTCTCTTCGTCGGCCTGTTTCAGGAATTCGCGCCGGCCCGCGCGATGACACCGGCGCCGTTTCCACGCTTCGGTTATGACGATGTCATGCGTCGCTTCGGAACCGACAAGCCGGACCTGCGAAATCCTTTGGAGATCTGCGAACTCACCGGCCTTTTCGCCACATCCGGATTCAAAGCCTTCGCCGGGAAGACTTGCCGGGCCATCCGCATACCCGAAGGAGCGAAACAATCCCGCTCTTTCTTCGACAAACTCGAAGAACGCGCCAAGACCGAGGGCGCGGCGGGACTGGCATGGCTGCTGGTGGAACCGGGCAATTCGTTGAAGGGGCCCATCACCAAGTTCCTCAAGCCGGAGGAAACCGCTGAGATCGTTTCGCAGACGGGTTCCAAACCGGAAGACGCCATCATCTTCCTGTCGGACACGGACACCGCCAAGGTCTGTCGCATCCTCGCCGGATTGCGCACGCATCTCGGCCAAACCCTGAACCTGATCGAACAGGACGTTTACCGGTTCTGCTGGATCGTCGATTTCCCCATGTATGAGTTCGATGCCGAGCACGGAAAAGTCGATTTCAGCCATAATCCGTTCTCCATGCCGCAGGGCGGTCTCGAAGCGCTCAACACCCGCGACCCGCTGACTATCAAGGCCTTCCAGTACGACATCGTGTGCAACGGCTACGAGCTTTCATCGGGAGCGATTCGCAACCATCACCCGGAGATCATGTATCGCGCTTTCGAAATCGCGGGTTATGAACGTACCGAAGTCGATCAGCGCTTCCGAGCGCTGATCAATGCGCTCAAGTACGGCGCTCCGCCGCACGGCGGCATCGCGCCGGGGATAGACCGCATCGTGATGCTGCTCGCCGATGAACCGAACATCCGCGAAGTCATCATGTTCCCCATGAATCAGAACGCCGAGGATCTGATGATGAACGCGCCGAACACGGTACGCGCGGAGCAACTGCGTGACCTTCACATCCGCATCGTCGAGCCGGGCAAGAAGTAAGATCAGCCCGTTTTGCTAATATGCAACCTGGAGGTTGCATATGGACACGGATCGCATCGAAAAGAAAGTTCTCCTGCACGCACCGCTGAATCGCGTCTGGCGCGCGCTATCGGACTCCGCGGAATTTGGATCGTGGTTCGGCGTGAGGTTCGAAGGGCCGTTCGCGCCGGGGGCCACCATGCGGGGAGCCATCGTACCGACCACGGTCGATGCCGAGGTCGCCAAAGCCCAGAAGGCGTACGAAGGTCTGGCCTTCGAGATCTATATCGAGCAGATGGAACCGGAACGGCTGTTCTCCTTTCGATGGCACCCGGGCGCCGTGGAGCCGGGCGTCGATTATTCCGCCGAGCCGACGACGCTGGTCGCCTTTGAGCTGGAGGAAGTGGCAGACGGCGTCATGCTGACGGTCACCGAGTCCGGCTTCGATCGAATCCCGCTCGCACGGCGCGCGAAGGCGTTCGCCGCAAACGACGGGGGCTGGGCCATGGTCGTGAAGCTGATCGCGGAATATCTCGCCCATGCGCAATAGCGCATCGAGCGCCGCGGTTTTCGCGGCGCTGGGCGACGAAACGCGCCTGCGGCTGGTTACGCGCCTCTGCAATGACGGACCGTCGTCCATCACCCGCCTCACTCAAGGCGCCCGAATCACTCGCCAGGCGATCACCAAACACCTGCGTGTGATGCAGGATGCGGGTCTGGTGCGCAGCACCAGACGCGGGCGCGAGAGCTGTTGGGAGTTGGACCGGCGGCGTCTGGAAGAGGTCCGCCGCAACCTCGCCCTGATCTCAAAGCAGTGGGACGACGCTCTTGACCGGCTGCGCAGGTTTGTGGAGGACTGAGGGTTGGCAGCAGTCGGCGGCGCATGGAACCACGCCATTTGCCATCGCGTCCCGCACGAGTTCGCCAAGGCCACCGACAAAGCGGGGATGGGTGCCCGCCGTCCCGGCACGCACGAACTCGATCCCGCGTTCTTTGGCGAGCGCCGCCGCTTCCAGATCCAGATCGTAAATCACTTCCATGTGATCCGACAGGAAACCGATCGGCACAACCACAAGCTGGTTCGACTCCGTGCGCCGGATGTAATCGGCGATATCCGGCTCGAGCCAGGGCTGCGAGGGCGGTCCGCTGCGACTCTGGAACACAAGCACAGGCTCTCCCAATCCGAGTTGCTGGTTCACCCGCTTCGATGCATCGCGCAACTGCGCTTCATAAGGACTCGACTGCGCCATCGATACCGGAATGCTGTGCGCCGTGTAAACGACAGCCGCGCCGGGGAGTTTGGCCAGGGCTTCACGCACCCGGTCGACCATGGTGTCGATGAAGCCGGGATGGCTCCAGAACGGCGGCAGCTTGTCGATTTCGGGCCATCCGTCCGGCGCTCCCGAAACAGCGGCGCGAGCAGTCTCAATGTCCTCGCGATACTGGCGGCATCCGGAGTACGAGCCGAATGCAGAAGTCGCAATCGCCAGCGCGCGCCGAATGCCGTCGTCCCGCATCCGCTGCACCGTATCGCCGAGCATCGGATGCCAATTGCGGTTTCCCCAATAGATGGGCAGCCCCAAGCCATGCTTCTCAAGCGCGGAAATCAAGTCGCGGCATTGATCGTTGATCGGGCTGCGGCCATCGAAACGATAGTAGTGCTGGGCCACGGCGAGCAGCCGGTCCCGCGGGACATTTCGGCCGCGCAGTACATTTTCGAGGAAGGGAATTACATCCTCCCGCTTCTCGGGGCCGCCGAATGAGACCAGCATCAAGGCGTCGTATGACAAGTCTCCAGTTTACCGGCTGTCTTTATCGGCCGGCTGGTTCAGAGCCCGCCGCGCCTTCTCGCGAGTCTTATCCAGGCTGCGAGTCAGCTCTGCGTCGGCTTTGCGGGCATCGACCTCCGCCGTGTGGAGAGCCTTTTCCGAATCGTGCTTCAGTTGCTCCGCGGTTTGGCGCGCCTGCGCACGGGTGTGATCCTCTTCACTTTGAGAGCAGCCTGCCAAGGCAAATGCGAGAACGAGCAAGACCGGGAGTTTCATAGGCATTAAAGCAGCACATGGAGGGCCAATCGGCTAAGTGATTGACAGTGGCCCCTCCGAACGCGAGAGCTGCATCAACATCGCTTCCCGCCCGCTGCCGGCGGCGCTCACCGCCGAATCCAGTCCCACGCGGTAAAAGATCGCGCCCACAATAGCCGCAATCAGGAGAACGCCGCTGAAGACGATCTCACTGTCGAATACCACTCGCGCCCAATAGGCGAGGCCGATCGGCAGAAGCAGGAGAGGCGCCGTCCAGATGCTGAGAGCCTGCATCTTGTTCGCCATCTGATTCATCTTCTCCGGATCCATCGCGCGGGGTAACCGCACCGAACAAATGTTGCCCAGCGAAAACCAGTAGAGCGACGCAATCAGAATGACTACGATCGTCTCCAGAACCTTCCCGAAAGACGTTGGCAGGTGCGCGGCCTTGCTCACGAGAGAGATCAGAACAACCTGGGGCATCAACAGGAGCGCCACGGTGATGTTCTTGGCAACCAAAACATCGCGAAACCGAATGGGCCAGGAGAAGTAACCCTGCACGGCGGAGCGGTCAAATCCGAAGGCGTTCCAGTAGCTTATTTGCCCCATCATCATCAGTCCGTAAAGCGCCATGAGGGGCAAAGCGTTCTGCAGGAAGAACGATTGCGGGCGCGGATTCCGCATCGCAGGCAGGAAGAGCACAATGCCGATGATGCCGGACATGGCGTAAACCATCCGAAACCGCGGGATGCGGGCGAAGGTTCGCAGTTCTTTCTCAACCATGGCCGCCATCGGATCGGGCAGAAAACGGGAAGGGAATCGGAACAGGCGTTCGGTAAAGCCTGCGGGCCGGGCTTCGTGCATGCCGCGACTGAAGTCTCGGGTACCTGCGTCGTAGCGGATGCTGCGCTCAAACTGCCATCTGCCGAACCAGTATGCGATTCCAAGATAAAAGAGGGACAGCACGACGCTCAGCGCAATAGTTTCACTTGTCATCAGGCGAGCCACCGCGGCCCACGGCCACAGAAGCTGCGCGGGCGCAAGGCGAATCAGGGCGGCCTTCCGGACGTTGAAGAAAATAAGCAACTGCGGCAGCACGGCCAGGGCGACCAGAAGCAGCATCATCACTTCCCGGAGGCGGGTGCGCAGGAAAAGCCTCTCCAGCAGGTGACGGGCTCCCGCCGAGAGCAGGATGTTCGTGGCCGCGAAGATCAGCGCGCCGAACACAACAAATACCGCGTGAGTGGCTCCGTATAAAGGATTGCGGAGCAGGCCGATCGCAGCGCCCGCGATGAGAATCAGCATTTCGGCGCAGTTGGTAAGCCGCAGCAGCACTTCAACCGTGAAAAGCTTCCGGTGGGGAATCGAGTAGACGATCAGTTTGCGCAGTTCCAGCGAGGCACCCATTCCGGCTGAAATAACGGGTGCGATCTGCCAATACAGCATGACGAAAAGCAGCCCGCTCGACAGTACGGGCAGGAAGTTCGGAGCATTATCGGGACCAGCGAAGTACAGCATCGCGCCCCAGGCAAGGAACGTCCAGAAGCCGTAAAACACCAAGCCGGTGATGGCGGAAAAGATGGCTCCGGCGCGGCGGGTGCCCACGCGCACCCGCATGCCGAGCAGTTGGGCGCGGATGATGGCGTAAATCACTTGGGGCCGCCGGGACTGGGCCGCCCGACACTCGCATGAGGGCGGACGATATCCGAAATCAGATCCGGCTTGGATTTATCCCGCACCAGACGCGGATATTTTTCGCCTCCGTGGTAATCGACACCGACGGTCTTGTAATACTCTCCGTCTCTAATCAGCAGCATGATCGGCGTGGTGTTTTTCGCCGCATCCTCCACAGCGTGATGCAAAACGGTGGTGCTGTATTGCCGGCCATTGACGGCTATGATCCTGGTCGCCGGAGCCACGCCAGCCGTGAACGCGGGCGTGTTCAGGTGAACATCGACGATATCGCCGTTATCGCGCGCGATCAGGCCGAGCGAATAAGAAAGGTCGATCATTTTGCGCGCGTCTTCGCGCACTTTCCACAGGTCCGAACGCTCTTCCGTGTAGACCAGCTTGTACCCCCCATTGGAAATTCCATTGAGAGGAGCGCGGGCCGACGTCGATTCGAGCCGTTCATTCAAAAATGCCGCCCAATCGAAAGGCTGCACGGAGTTGAGGGTCCGCACCACGTCGTCGAACGTATAGGGCTTGACTTCGGGCCCCGTGCTGGGTGGACCTTCAAATGCCCGGCAAAAATCCTCAATGGATTTCTTGCCCTTGCTCAGGGTGCGCAGCGTGACGTCCACATCCAGCCAGATGAGCGTTCCTTCTTCGTAGAAATCGGTACTGCGGCGGAAATCGGCGTAGTCCGGCCGCGCGTTGTAAAGCACCTGCGCCGCCACGGCCGTATCTTCCAGGGGACGCCAGGTGCGCCCGGCCTCATGATCCAGCGCGGCGGCGTCGCGCGCCAGCGAATCCAGAAACTCCTGTGCCGTCCAGAGCCCGCTGCGAGGCGCGAGAATTTCGCCCAGATATTCGGTGAGCCCCTCGTACACCCAGAGCAGGCCGCCTTTCATGGGCGCATTGTAATCGGGAGTGGCGAGACCGGCCGGACGCCGAAACTTGCCATTCCACGAATGTACGAATTCGTGCGACAGGAGATCGGCCGTCACCTTTCGCAGGTCGTCATCCACCAGCGAATCCTCATCGGTGCGATCGTCGCTCGATTCGTGGTGCTCCAGACCGAAGTGCGCAACGTGGTCGCTCAACGTCAGCAGAAAGTGGTAGTCGCGATAATGGTGCGCGCCGAAAAGCGTGTTCGCTTCATTCACCAGATTGCGATAGTGCTTGATTTCGTCGTCCGTGATACGCGTGGCGCGCTCGCTGTCGGCGGCGATGTGCAGGTAGTGCCGGACGGGGTCTCCGGGACTGAGATCCACCGTCTTGAAATTGGCGCCGGTTTGGACCGGAGAATCGATGAGGGTGGTGAGCGACGATGCCTTGAAGGCGATTTCGCTGCCGGATTCGCGATCGATCGGCAGAGCCGTTCCGTAGCGCCAACCGGCGGGAACCTTCAAATTGGCCTTGTACTGCAGTTGATCCGCCGGGATGTCTTTCGGATACAGCAAGAACTGATTCCAGCTCAGGACCGCGAGCTGCGAAGTGGTCGATCCGCCCGAGGAAAACCCGGCTGCATCGGGTGGAGAGATGAAGTCGAGCGCAACGTCGAGCGTGGAGACGCCCTGCGGGACATCGATATGAAATTCGTAGATATTAATGTCGTCGCGATGCCAGGGAATCTGTTGTCCATTGGCCGTGATCTTGATTCCGGCGAGGTCCTCGATCGGTCCGGTGGGGCCGTGCTCGCCGGGAATCCATTTGGGATACAGCAATGACATGGGGCCGGGCTTGACCGGAAATTGCAGGGTGGCGTGGAGCAGGCGGCGCGGGGCTTCGCTGGCGTCGACATTGATTTGAATGGGGGTGGTTTGGGAGAAGGCGAGGGTCGCGGTGAGGAGCGCAAGAAGGCCGACGAGGGCGTCGGCTGCGGACCATGGGGTCCGCCCCACTGAAGACAACTGCATTGGTTTTAGGCCAGCCATTCGAGTTTGTCGTATTCCCGCCCACGACCGACTATGCGGACGAAGACGTCTTCCAGGGTTTCGGAGCCGGCGCGCAGATCCTGCATGCGGCCTTCGGCCACGATCCTGCCTTCATTGATGATAGCGGCGTGATCGCAGAGGCGCTCCACTACTTCGAGGACGTGCGAAGTGAGGAAAATGGTTGCGCCGTGCCGCACCTGATCGAGCAGAATATCCTTCATGAGACGCGCGCCG
>Ga0181521_10005568_pt1 | contig 13967 bp, 8 predicted proteins | sample PEATcosm2014_Bin_32_FD_119764 | JGI IMG/M metagenome (GOLD analysis project Ga0181521, IMG submission 119764) | Peatland microbial communities from MTU Mesocosm Facility, Houghton, MI, USA - PEATcosm2014_Bin02_60_metaG | ecosystem: Environmental > Terrestrial > Soil > Wetlands > Peat | place...
ACGTAGACCTGGCGTACGAACTGTTGGCCCATCTCAATCAAGTTGCGGAGAAGTTGCAGACGTTCCGGATTGAGGGGCGCCTGCGGAGAATCGGGGTCCATGGCCGTGGACATTCCGCCTACCAGGAACGTCTGCAGGTGCGGATTTTTGCCGCCCATCACGGCATGCATCCTTATGAAGTCGCGCTGGAATTCCAGCGCATCGAGATAATGGGAAACGGCCAGCAGGTTCACTTCGGGCGGCAGACGGTAGGCCGGATGGCCCCAGTAGCCGTTGGCGAACAGACTCAATTGGCCGCTCTCCACCAAACCTCGCACGCGTGCCTGAACGGCCCTGAAATGGCCCACTCCGGACTTGGACCAGTCGGATAACGAGCCGGCAATTTGCGCGGTTTTCGCCGGATCGGCCTTAAGGGCGCTGGCGACGTCCACCCAATCGAGGGCCTGCAAGTGATAGAAGTGGACGACGTGATCCTGGACCAGTTGCGCGCTGGCGATGAGGTTGCGCACCAGGCGCGCGTTATCGGGTACTTCGATCTCGAGCGCATCCTCCACGGCGCGCACCGAAGCCAGGGCGTGGACCACGGTGCACACGGAACAGATTCGCTGCAGCCAGTACCACGCCTCGCGCGGGTCGCGGTTGCGGACCACCAGTTCCAGGCCCCGGAACATGGTGCCGGAGCTCCAGGCATCGGAGATTACACCACCGTCCACCTGGGCCTCCACCCGAAGATGTCCTTCAATTCGGGTGAGCGGATCAACGACAATACGCGGCATATCTAAACTCCCGGCTTCCAGCAGACGCCATGCTCATCACGTCTCCTCCGCCGCTCACGGTTTCTCGGGCGGCCCCTCGCGCTCCACCAGACCGCTCCGCCGGCCGATCTCCGTCGGTCCGCCCCTTGGCGCCTCGCCTCGCGGGCGCATCTGCTTACGCGCCGCACTGGCGATTCCATGCAACCCCAGAGCAGTGGCCACGCCAGCCGTCATCCAGCCACCGATCTTTCCGGCGGTGATATCCACACCGAAACCTGGAACCCCTGGCAGGCGCTGATACAGCGGAAACGCCGTGTCCCAGAATCGGTAGGAGGCACAAGAGGCGCAGCCGTGCCCGGATTGGACGGGCCAACAGGTCCCGTCGTTCCACCGAACCACCGGGCAGTTGAAACTCCCTTGCGGCCCTTTGCAGCCCATTTTGTAAAGGCAGTATCCGCGCCTGGCGCCCTCGTCGTCCCAGCGTTCCACGAAACGGCCGGCATCGAAATTGGCGCGCCTCTCGCACTGATCGTGGATGATGTGCCCGTAGGCGAACAAAGGGCGCTTGTGGGCGTCCAGCGCCGGCATCCGGCCGTATGTCAGCCAATAGACCAGCAGTGCGGCGGTATTGGCGGGGTTGTGCGGACAGCCCCCCATGTTCACCAGATTCAAGTTCGGGACAGCTTCCCCTACGCTGATGGCGCCGGTTGGGTTGGGGGCCGACCGTTGCGGCCCGCCATCGAACGCACACGAGCCCACGGCGATGGTTGCCGCGGCATTCCCGCAGACCCGCCTGGCGATATCCAGCGCCGAGCGGCCGCCGATGGTGCAATATCCGGGATCGGCTGTGGGAATGGAACCTTCCACGATGGCCAGGTATTTACCGGTCTCCTCACGCACGACACGATCCAGAGCGCTGTCGGCTTGTTTGCCGGCTGCCGCCATAATCGTCTCGTGATATTCCCAGGAGAAAAAGGAGAGCACCAGGTCAGCGATAGGCGGATGGCTGGAGCGCAACATCGATTCCGAGTTGCCGGCACAGTCCTGCAATTCCAGCCACACCAATACCGGCCGGCGCTTCTTTTCCAGGGTTGCCGCAACCTGCGGGGCCGCGCTCAATGGCAAACCCAGCACGGTTGCCATCGATCCGCAAAACTTCAGAAATTTCCTGCGCGGGATCCCTTGGCACCGCAGGGCGTCTGAAATGCTGCATTCGCGAGCAAGCATTAAGCTACCCTCAACGCTCGCTGGCGGCGCGGTGACCGACAGACATGCCAGGCAACTCGGAGCCACGGGAAAGAACGCGCAAGATTCCGCCCCGTACCGCGGGCCCAAAAGGAAGCCTAATTATGTGACAGATTGGAGCCGATAGTCAATATAAAAAGACCTTTTTAGCTCTTAAAAACTCAAAACTGAGCCGGGAGGATCCTCGCGCGGACAGTTACGGAATGAGCGGCGGAAGTGGCGGGATGGCCGCCTGGCCACCTTCTACAGTAAGCCCGCCCGCGCGTAGCGCAGAAATGTTGACGCCTTCTCCCAGAGCCCGGGAGAGCGATTGCAGAGCGAGGAGCAAGGCCGCCGGCACTCCCTGATCGCGCAACGTACAGCGCGAGCGCGTTCGCTTCTCCAGGTTCGCCGAAGGGGACCGTCGTCTACATGCCCGAACGCAGTGTACTTGACATCGCACATGTAAAGGATGCCCGAGGGATCGATCTGCAGGTCCGTCTGCCCCACCATGCAGCGGCCGCCCTTGATTTGAAACGATTCCGGATAGACGAAGTACTCTCGCATGTCCCGCAGCGGGCGCAGCGGCATCTCCATGCGCGCCGAGCCCCGGCGCAATCGCTCCAAAGCGTCGATCGATCGATCTAGCGGCTCCAGGTCGCGGGGGAACTGGTCGCTTTCGCGATGCCAGCCCGCTCGCTTTTCCGGCCTGCCCAGGTTCTCAGCCAACGGCTGAAACATAATGCGGTCTACGCCGAGTTCTTCGGCCCACTGCGCATATTCGGCCAACTGCGGCGCGGTTTCACGCATGATAATACAGATCAGCGAGACACACATCGCGGGCCGCTCACGTTTCATACGGCGAATTACTTCGGTTACAACGTCGTGGATCCCGGGAATTCCGCGGTGACGGTCGTGAATGGCCGCGTCCTTGCCGTCGAGCGAAAAGGTGATGAACCTCAAGCCGGTGTTCATCAGCTTGCGATAGTTGCGTTCGGACTCAAGGGCCAAACCGTTCGAGATGAGGTTGACGTTGAACCCGAGATGAACCGCGCTGCGGATGATGTCGTAGACTCCAGGCTTCAACAGGACCTCTCCGCCGACAAAACGCAGGCGGAGCGTGCGGGTCCACGAGTGCAACTCGTCGAGCAGTGCGATCCAGCGTTCGGCAGGGAGTTCGTTGCCCACCTCTCGTGTCCGCCAGAGGTCGCACATCAGGCAACGGCAGTTACAGCGATTCGTCAAGACCATCGCGACCTTCTCCGGAGCAGCCAGCCCACGCCGGAGGTGGTAATCGAGGCTCTCCAGCAAGTGGCGAAAGCCATAGACGGCAGCCTTCCTGCCTACGTCGATCAGGGTCGTTGCGGCTCTGCTGCTTCCACGGCCGTGGTCCGCGGGATTGCCGTCACCCGATTCATCGTTCGGGCGCTCATGCGAGTTTACCGGGTTTATCTCCCCCACCGGCGGTGCCTGACCTTTCTACCCGTCGCGCAATCGTAACATTAGGACAGCAAGCAGAGCCTTAAACGGAGCCATGAGTCCTAAACCTGTAGCACGCCGCCGCTCTCCGCTTCTCGCCTACAGGGCATTCTAAGCAGAAGAGCGTCAGTTGAGCCAGGCAAGCGACAGAAATTCCGATCCACTTTCAAAGACCCCGAACGGCCTAAAACAACTACAGTGAAGGCTCTTTTGATCACCACCTGTTCGAGAAAACGGCGATGTTTCCGAAACGGGAGATGCTGCAGCGAGGGGCGCGGGGTTGAGGACTACTTGTCTTGCGCCACGACGCGAAAAGCCACCGGAGATGACAGGACCACCGCATAGGGGGCGCGCGGTGTGGCAGAGAAGATCTCCCGCCCGTTGGCGAATGGCTGCCAGGTTGCCGTGACAGTATAATCTCCCGGCCGGTCCGGCAGATGCCCCGCGCCGGAGAGCGTGAATCCCAACACCGGCACAACTTTTCCGGCTGGGTAGACCTCTGTCCAACCGTGGCCGAAACAGCCCGCGGTAGCGAGGGACTGGACGGCGTTCCCTTCGGAATCGCGAACATCGAACGTTAAGGCGGCCGAACAAGGAAGCTCCCCAGTCCAGATTTCGCCGGGCGCTGAAAAGTTCTCGACCGCAAGACGCAGAGGAATGTCTTCACCGGCCCGATATTCCGGCTTGTCCAGAAACAGACTTACAGCCAACCCGCTCACCTGCGGACCCCACTCCCGTTTGATGGAAGCGGAATCGACCCGGCGCAGCACGACAGGATTGGAGCCGATCATCCGCACTTCCGGAGCGTGGGGAGCGGTCACCAGCGCGAACACCTCGGCACGCATTTCAGCGCCGGCAAACGCGCCTTGTCCCATGGTCCCTATCTTCGTTCGAATCGAACGCCCGCGACCCTCCTTGCTCTCCGCCATGTGGCAACTTCCTCCGGCATCCTGGAGGGTGGTGGCGCCGTCGGCCGCTCTCGTCCGCAGGAGCAGGGTGGGGCAGGAATGCGCGTCCGGGGGCAGGATTTCGTCCGGATCCGAAATATCCACGTCGAGCCAGAACGTATCATCTCCGTAAAAGACTTCCCCGCTTGGAGTCAATCTGACAGTTACGTTCGATTGCTGGAGCGCACCTTCGGGTTCGACGTCGTCGGTTGGAAGGTGAAATGCGCCGGGCGTGTAGGAATCGACGCGCACCACGGAGCACACGTCTCCCAACAGGCTTCCCGCCCAAACGCGAAATCCGTGCTCTGTGTCCCTATTTACGTCTGAGTTGAAAGCGCCCGCATCCTGGCAGGTAACGCTGCCAACAGGAGTGGTTTCCCAACTCACCCTGAGGTGCGCCGCTTCTCCCGGCGCGATGGCGACAGGCGGTTTGAGATGCGGCTTTCCCGCGGCATCGCAGTTGTGACAGTCGGTCGTCCAGATGCTGTGGCCGTGCCGAATGTCGGCGAACCCCACGCCGGCGCCAGTCTGAAGGCGGCAGGCGCGCTGCGATATGTTCCGAAAGTTGACGATTACCGTTTGGTTCGGAGGGCTGTTCAGGAATCGGTAGGAAATGTCCAGGTCGGCCGCGCTGCAGTCCGGCGGGATCTCCTGCGCCATGGAGGCCCGTGCGCACACGAGACTGCTCGCGAGCAGAAGCAAGGTTGCCGGCCGCCGGCGCAATCGGTTCCACCTCATTACACCAAAATGGTATCGCGCCGGTCTAATGGCTGTGAGGCTCTGAAAGCGCGCCGCGCAACTGCTCGATGCTCTCGGCGTCCTGGCGAATGTTTGGAGCCGTCTGCCCCTCCGATTCCAGCAGGTGCTCAATGCTGGCGATCAACCCGGCAAGCCGGTGAACCGCCTCATTCTCCATCTGTCGCAGGGCCGCGCCGACGACGTGTTCCCATTGTGCGGCAAGCCGGGAAACGTTCGTGAAAACAGCATTCGCGAGCGTGCGGCGGAAGTGATTTTCGACAATTCCTTTCACCACCGCCATCGGGATCATGAACGAGATCATTTCCCATTCGTGATCGAACAGCCGCCCGATGCGAATGTCGGGGGAACGCGGAATCTCCGCTGCGATGGCGACTTCGCTGGTTGGTAGCGGCACGCCGAGGGTGTTCATGGTTCGTTCGGAGATGCGATTGCGGAAATCCTGAAGCGACTGGGAGAGCAGGCGGCCAACGCGGTCGAGCGGCTCTATGAAATTCTCCCGATACTCGTCCGATGTCTGCCGGATCTCCTCGGTGATTCGCGGTTCAAGCCAGCCTTCAAACCCTCTGGCGGCCTTCCGGAACGATCGCGTCCAAGCCGGGAATCGCCCCACGAACTCCGCCGTGAGCTCTTCCGTCAGTTCGCGTTCCCGCTTCTCCAACAGTTTGTCGTACTGCGCCCGCATGTTCGCGGTGGCATGGCGCACGACCAGGCGCAGCGCCAGATTCGTGTCATCGAGCGCGCCTTTTTCACCCAGAACTTTCCGCTTGAGCAACCGCTTCTCGGAATCCGCGGCCTCGGCGGATTTCAGCGCCACTGCCAAGTATGCCGCGCATTCCTGAAGCAGAGTTTCGGTTTTGCGCACTAGAACGGCGCGGCGCTGTTCGGCGGACCGGTCAACCGCCTCGGCCGTGAGTGTGCGCTCGAAATCCTGCCGCAGCGGCTCGAACCCCGGCCGGATCGAGTACTGCAAGATCGGGATCGAGCCGCCCGAGTATCGGTCGAGTTGCGCCCGGACGTAATCTTCTACCTGCGCGCGCTCATCCGAATCGAGCATGTCGACCTTTGTGAGGAGAAGCCAGATGTTCGGCGTGTAGCGCCCAAGATCGCGGATCAGTTCGACGTCGCGCTGGGACAGCGGCGGATCTACCCCCACTGCCACGATGCCAAGCCCGACGTTCGGCAGCCAGCCCCTGGAAGTTTCGGTGTTGTGCCCCAGCACGCTTTCCAGGCCGGGGGTATCGACGAAGCGAACGCCACGAAAACGTCCCAGAGAAGGAAGGTCGACCCTGACGAGCGAGACGCGTCTCCGATTCTCCGGGTTATTGCTCTCCGCGATGTATTCGCTGATGGCGGCAGTCGACACCGCCTCCGTGCGGCCGTCAGAATATAGCACTTGAGCGCGTTCTTCTTCGCCATAGCCGATTTCGGTAACGACCGAGGTCACCGGGATGACTCCGAATGGAAGTATGGACCGGCCAAACAACTGGTTGAGGAAGCTGCTCTTTCCCGCCTTGAAACGGCCGAACACCGCGACGTTTAAGGCTTGCTCGCCTACCAGGGCGCGACAACTGCTCAGCAGCGGCTCCAGAGAGCTTATGCCGTATCGTTTGGCGATATCGGCGGCGAATGCGATTGTGCGGCTGGTGTCCGCCACGGAGTCCTCCACGCTTGACCCGGCTCTGTAGGAGTCATTGGCCGGCTGGTCGGCGTAGAGCGGACTCCACCGCTTTCACCTTCACTATATGTGCGGGCAGATGTTCGTGCAACTGAACTCCAGCCTGGATTGTGCCAGTAGTGGCAGTCATCGTTGGCCGTGGGGAGTCGTGCGGTGGAATGGGCGCGGAGGGCGAAGACAAATCGGCAGCAATCCAGCGCAGCTTGGTGAGAGCTACGGAAATGGAGGTTGCATGTTTCCCAAACTGAGCGGCGGCGATCCGGAAGCTTCCCGGAACCGGATTATGCGCGTCCACTCGTGGAACCATGGAAGCCCGCCCACAGCGGGACAGCCATGGTCGCGGCGCTCCCACGGCGCTTTTGATGCGATAGCGAATACTCCGACGGAAGCTGTCTGCTGATCCGAGCTTCAGGCGCCGACGGCCTCGTCGGGCTACGGCTCTGCCTGAAACCCAGACACCGTAAACTGGTCCCCGTCAGTGGGTCAATGGAAGGAAAGCCCACTTTCGAGGAAGAACTATACTTGGGTGCCGACGACCGGTTTGCTAAAGGCAACGGGGTCTCAAGATGTTCGACACCTGTTCAGCCGCTTGTCCGCGTCTCATCCTGCTGTGATAGAATCCTCCTGCGGATCGACCTTGGGAGCGCAAGGGACATCCGGGTTCGGTGAAAGGGCCTCGCTCTAGGTTCGTCCTGTTAATAAATGGAGGTTGTCCATGCGACAGAAAGCCCTTGCTGTTTGGACAATTCTTGCCCAAGCCGGAGCGGTCGTGGCGCAGACCTTTTATCCCGATATTCCACATGCTTGGAACGATAGAGATGTCGCGAAGCTCGAGTTGCCGCTGGTTCAGCGGGACCGTTCCCCGCGCTATCTCACCGCTGAACAATACTACGCGTTAAAGGTCCGGACAATATATCGCACCTACCCCGTTTACGCGCCCGGCCGTGCCCCCGCCGGATACCTGGATTCCCTCAAAGCGAAGGAACCGGAGGTGGTCGCTTTCGACGCCTCTGCGCTTCGTAGCAAAGAAGACTGGATCACGGCCGGAGAGGCGATCTTTGACGACTCTCCCTTTCCCATCCCAACGGGACCTGATGGATTCCGCCCAACTCCGGGCTTGTCTCTCCCCATAACGAAGGACGGTATCATCCTGGCTGAACGATACGTCATACGTCAAAAGGGCTTGGTGGAACAAAGCAACGGTACGTCGTGCGCGGCATGCCACACGCGGGTTTTGCCGGACGGAACGGCGGTCAAAGGAGGACAGCTCGATTTTGCGGTCTATCCCGTTTTCGCCGGGAGCTTGAGGCATGCATCCGCCCCCGAGGTAGCTCGAGGGTTACGCGAGTTTGACTGGACTGCTTCCGGCGCTCCGTGGTTGGCCCCTCGCGCGGAGTTCGAAAAGCTGACGAATGACGAACTGGCACGGCGGTGGGATGCAATGCCGGCGGGCGTTCTGGAGCGACAGGGGGCCAGCTCCGCTTTTCCCGTAAGGGTCCCGTCCCTCATCGGCGTTGCAGACCTCAAGTACTTGGATGCCACGGGTATGGTTCGACACCGTTCCATCGGGGATTTAATGCGTTATGACATCGTGAACACTGGGATGGATCTCACCGCCCACTTCGGCGATTTTCAACCCAGTTCGACCGCAAGGCCCTATGGGGTTGATGGGACCCGCTTCAGCGACGAGCAACTCTACGCCCTCGCGCTGTATCTGTATTCACTGAAACCGCCACCGAATCCAAACCGCTTCGATGATCGCGCCCGCCGCGGGCAACAGATCTTCCAGCAGCAAGGATGTGCGGCTTGTCATACACCCCCGCTATACACCAATAACAAGCTCACTCCCGCTCCGGGCTTCAAGATCCCTGAGTTCCTACGCGGCGCCGACGACATTATGGATGTTTCGGTCGGAACCGATCCCGGACTCGCGACGCGAACCCGTCGCGGCACGGGGTTTTATAAGGTGCCATCGCTGCGTGGCGTTTGGTATCGCAATGCCTTCGGTCATAGCGGCCAGGCAGCCTCGCTGGAAGAATGGCTGGACCCGGCGCGCTTAGAGGTTGATTATGTGCCCAAGGGGTTCCACCTAGGTCCTGGTTCGATCAAAGGTCACGAATTTGGGCTGAGACTTGTCCCAGACGACCGTCAAGCACTAATCGCATTCTTGAAGACGTTGTAATCGCGACCCACTATCAGCTAGCCGCCGACTTGCCACGCTGGACCGGCCCCCAGGATGGGCGCCAACCGGACAAAGATACGATAAACCCACTTGCCGGGAGTGTGCCCATACTTCGCAGTGTCCGGGCTCCGGGCTGCGCGCGACGCGCTCACGAGTTTTGGGATTGGAAGTCCCGCGCCACTCCGAGTTCTCCAAATACCCTGCGCTCAATATCCAGCTGATTTAGGAAGCTCCCGTTTGCGGACAGTGCCGGTATGACAAGGCAGGCGAGCACCTCCGGGTACATGGCTCGCTTGATGTTCTCGACCTGGATCTTAAACGCAGAAGACCCGCTCGTAGCGCAGCGCGCCCTGAACGCCCGAAGGGCGGCACCGGTGTCGCCCTCGAACCATACCAGTCTCACTCCGCAGTCCCTCAATTCCTTCACCCATGGATAACAGTGCGGAGGGAAGCCCCAATCGAGGACTATCCGCCCGTGGTTCCGGCGAAGCGCATTCACAAAGCGGGAACGGCTATTTTCCCACAGGCGCTTCAATTCAGGGCGCGGCCACCCGCCCGGGTGGCGCTCCAAATCATAATGCGCGAAGCCCCGGTCCTGGGCCAGATAACGAGCGAAGCTGGTCTTCCCGGTCGCCGGAATGCCCGACAGTAGGATGATGGTCTGTGCTGGGATCACTTCGATTCATTTTACGTTCCTCAAAAACCGAGCGTTCCGCCCGGGTACCCAATTTTGCCAGGTTCTCACTTGCAGAAGCCGGAGTAGAGCTGCTCTCCCACCGTATCCGGGACGACTGATTTCCAGCCCGTAGGAAGGTCGCTGGAGGCGATCAGCTTTCCCGAAGTATCGTATTGCTGGAAAGAATTGGAGTTGAGGGCCCTCGTGTCGCAGTTAATCTCGTAGCTCTGTACAGTGGATGCCCCGCCTTGTTTGGCGGTAGTGGCGATGGTCTTGACCCAGAACTTCGCCGTTTCCGGGTGGGGATATTCAACAGTCTGGCTATCGATGTACAGATCGTCGCCCCCGGTCTTCAGCACCAACAGCCAGCGGTCGAGGTGGGACTCGCCGAAGCCCTTACATGCACGCCGATAGTCCGTCAGGGCGTGGCGATAGTCGCCGATCTTAAGATTCGTGTCTGCTCGCTTTGCATAAAGACTTTGCAACAGGAACTGTGCCGCGTTCGTCTGATTATTTTCGATGTGCCCCCGGAAAACCTCAACGGGCAGATCCGGATAAAACAGGGCGTGCAGCTTCTCGGAAAGTGGCCGGTCGGCAATGTCTGCATACTCCGGATAGGCAGTCCTGAATTCGTCGAGGCTCCAGGAGTACACTGCTATGGACAGGTTGATCCTGATGCACTCCGTCAGGTCCTGAAGCGCTCTTTGGTACGATCCGGTGTGGATATAGGCATCGGCGCGGTCGGAATATACGTTCGACAGGTCGACATCGCCTAACACCTCTTTGCTTCTTAGAGCCCCTGAAAAATCTGATATCGCACCGTAGTAGTCCTTCAGCCCGAATTTCAGTTTTCCGCGGTTATTGTAAGTTGCTGCGTCTTTCGAGTCGACTTCCAGGGCCCTGTCATAATCCCTTAGTGCCAATGCCGTTTGCCCCATCGACCAGCGAAGCTCCGCCCTGTCGCGCAGCGCTTGCGCCATCCCGGGCTCGATTTGCAGGGCCCTGTCGTACGCCGCGAGGGCCTTCTGCCTGTAGGTGTCCTGTATCGCGTGAGTGAACTGGTACGAACTTGACGCGCCGTCATAGAGGCCGCCAAGGAAGTAGGGCGGGAGGGGGGATTTGGGGTTCAGAGCAGCGGCGCGGTTGAAGTCCGAGGCGGCTTCCTCAATGGCCTTCTGATCGCCGGACGACCCACTGATCGCGGTCTTGTACAAGCCGCGAAACAGAGGCGGCAAGTAATCAGTTGGACGCCTGGCGACGAGGGCATCAAAGTCAGACTTGTTCCAAGCGCAACGCTCCTCTTTCGCCCCGGGGGCTACGATCCCCGAATTGAACTCACTTCCCGCTAGAGAAGAGCTTCTCGCCAGTCCAACGTCCGACTGAATGGCGTAGCCCAAAACGTCAACGGCTCCGGAAAGATCGCCGGCCTGAAGGGCCAACTTGGCCTTCATAGCGTACAACAGGAACGGGCGCTGCTCCTTCTTCGAATACTTGAGGGCGGCCTCGATGTCTTGGTCCAGTTGCGCGCGGTCCTCTAAATTGAGGTTGCAAGCGATAGCCGCCCGGGTCGTGAATGCCATTCCAAAATCTGGGTTTTCATCGATGATCTTGTCCAAGGCTGCCTTCAGCGACTTCAAGTGCTCTGGATTATCTGAAGTATCGCCGGTCATCCTGTTAAGGAGGGCGACGAAGGCCTCAGGGACTTGTTCCGCCGCTTTCGGATTCGGCACGGTTAATTCCGGCGGCTCATCAACATGACGACTCGCATTTTGAGGCTGGGCCAGGACGGCGGACGGTAGCAGACACCAAATTATCGTGCTCCTAAGAAAGGGCATCAGAGCCTCCAGCCTTCAGCGCGATATTGTACTACGCCTCGCGCCCGGCCCAATGGTAAGCCCATGCGGACTTTGCGGAACTGAGAGCTCCTCCCTCGCGCAAGGATCCCTGACAGAGTCAGAGGTCGGTTTCGAAGTGCGGGTGCCGGGCCAATTGTCGAGGCTCCCTAGACAAAAACGGGGTTATCGTAAAGTGACTTTTTCAGTTCCCATGCCGGAGATCACACCGCGGAACCACAACTATCGGGCCGGCACGAGGGTCACATCCCGGGCGACATACAGGACCAAAGAAATGCGGCCCGTATCTTCCAGCCAACGATATTCCAGGACACCGGCGCCTGCTTTGCGCGGCGTGCTTCTGAGCGGGACGTCCGTCTCGCCGATTTTGAGGTGTACGTTTTCCAGTGACAGGTGCATGGAATCGCCCGTGCCGGCGGCCGATGGAACGGCCGTGTAAGTGACCTGGCCCACTGCTTTGGAACCGGCTTTGGCCGCGATGACGCCGCCTACCTCCATGTCCTTGGCAAGCACGAAGGTAACCGGCCTCGCGGTTTGCGGCGCGGCGGAACGCAGGTCCTCCACCGAAAACAGCGACACTGGGGCGCCGTCGCGCAGCACGGGCTGCGACCGCGCCAGCGATTTCGGCACATGCGTCGTCAGCTTGCGGTAGATGAATTCCTGCAAGAGATGAGAGGACGCCCTGCCGCTGAACCCCAGCAGAAAACGATGGAAAGCGCGCAGCCCCGGACGGGAGGTAGCGGGGTAGTAGAGGTTTGAGATCTCGCCCGCGGCGAGGCCGCCCAGCATATCGGAATAGTCCGGCTGCCAGTGACCGTTGTCCCCTTTGGCAACGAACGCGGTCCCGATGGCGTAAAGAAATCGCGAACCGAAACTGCCGGTTCCTTTATAGAAATAGCGCGGGTCCTGGTGAAACACGGATTGGGTAAGGGTATGGCCGATCAAGACATGGATGACGCTGCTGCCATAGTCCGCGCCAAAGCGCTTCCCATAGCCTTCCATGCCTTGGCCGAATTGGCGATCGTTGTTGCGCCACTGCTCGATTCCGGCGCCGATTGCGTTGCCCAGGATAACCTCCGGATCGATGATGGTTCGCAAGCCGAGCTGGAATTTCTGGGCGGCGGTCAAAGGCGCGGCATTGGGCTGGTAGCTGACGTAGAAGTTCGGAAAGATCGCGAGCAGGCGCTGCTTCTCCTCGGCATGCACCTGCTGGAGAGCGAGTTCGTGCGGCGGAAGGCCCACATCCACCGTGGTGCTGGCGGGTGCGACCTGCAGAACCACAGGCGGAAGCGGCGGATTCTCCCCGGAAATCACGGACACTTTAGCGTTTTGATCCGTGAATCCGGCGGCGGTGATGGTGAGGGCGTAGGCGCCCGGCTCGACAGCGGAGAAGTGGAAGGAGCCCGTCTGGTCCGTGAGAGTGGTGCGCTGGGCAGTGGCCCCGTCTGCCTGCAAGCTGACGATGGCGGCCTCGACTAGCGCTCCGGAGGAGTCGGTGACGGTGCCTCGGAGGGTTCCGGGCACGGGAGCAGTTTGTGCAGCGCATGACTGTGCCACCAACAGGATCCAAAGGGATGGCATCACGGCAGCACCCCACCGCGCACGCGATTGGCCGGGCTGCAGGTGCGGGCGCACGAACTAATTTTCGCACCATCATGCCGGGTTTTGGGGAAGTGTGGCGCGGATTACCCGCCTCACTACGCCGTCATTTCCCGCAGCCGGGCGCGGATGGGGGCCATTTCGTGCTCGTGCAGTTTCTCGGCGCAGCCTTCCACGACGCGATGGGCGCGATCGAGAAGTAATCTCCGGATATCGGGGTCCGCCGTGGTCGATGCGATATCGCCGAGAGCGCGCAAGATGCGCAGACTGACGGCGACATCGGATTTCGAGTACATGCGGATCTGCTCGAAGGCCGAATCGAGCAAACGCTCGAAGGAGTGCCACGAAAGAATCACGCGGAGAACTCCCGGCGGATCGTAGAGGCGGTACTCGGGCGGTTCGCGGGACGCGACGCGAATCAGAATTCGGCTTAACTGATCGACGCAGCTAATCGCGGTGCTGGGATCGTTGACGGCGGGCGAAATCGCCTTGAGCGCGATATCGACGATTTGCAGCACGCCGAATTCGATGTCCTGCTGGAGAGTGCGGGAGGGGCCGAAGTCGAACGCGCCGCGCAGTGAGTCGGAGAGATCGGCAGTAGCGCGCTCGGCGCGGGAAATGAGGACGAGCGGCGCGCCTTTGGGGACGAATCGGCCCACGCGGCGCAGAACGCGGATCTTGACGCGATATTCCTTGGCCAGAGTGACCAGGCGTCTGGTATCCACGAAGCGGATGTAGCCGGACACCTCATTCAGCACCGGTAGTTCCCATTTCACGTCGCCGGTCGGAGTGTCGACGGACAGGCGGGCGTTTCGGCG
>Ga0181521_10005572_pt1 | contig 13962 bp, 10 predicted proteins | sample PEATcosm2014_Bin_32_FD_119764 | JGI IMG/M metagenome (GOLD analysis project Ga0181521, IMG submission 119764) | Peatland microbial communities from MTU Mesocosm Facility, Houghton, MI, USA - PEATcosm2014_Bin02_60_metaG | ecosystem: Environmental > Terrestrial > Soil > Wetlands > Peat | place...
GCCGATGGCAGCGTGTGGGGCTCGGTGGCATTTCGCTATCCCGGCGCCCTGGTTCGGTTCGACCCGCGAACCCGGCTCAGTGAGATCTACAATGTGCCCGCGCCTGGATTCGGGGTGCGCGGCGCCGACATTGATCGTGACGGCGTGGTGTGGGTGTCCTTGGCGAGCGGGCATCTGGGCGAGTTCGATCGGCGCAAATGCAAGGGTCCGCTCAACGGGCCGACCGCGACGGGCGATCACTGCCCCGAAGGCTGGAGCTTCCATCGCTTGCCGGGCCCTGGTTTCGTCAACGTGGCGCAAATGAGCGTCGAGTCGAGCTACTACACCTGGGTCGATCAACACGACACACTTGGGTTGGGCGCGAACGTGCCGATTGCCACGGGCAATTTGTTCGACGGCGTGCACGCGCTGGTCGGCGGAAAATTCGTGACGCTGCGCATTCCCTATCCACTCGGCTTTTATGCCAAGGGTCTCGAAGGCCGTATCGACGCGGCCGATGCGGGATGGAAGGGACGCGGCATCTGGATCACGAGCGGAGACCGGACGCCCTGGCACAAGGAAGGGGGCAAGGGCGCCAAGCCGCTGGTCGTCCACTTTCAGCTGCGCCCATCGCCGCTCGCCGATTGAAGACGGGTTCGACGCCCACTGATCAGCGGCGGATGAGCGCCGACGCTACCAGCGAATGACGCGGGTCAGCGACGCTAACGCGCCGACCTCGCGGGAGGCGTGGGCACCCGGGGCGGGTGCTCCGCCGGCCGCCTCGGAGTCCGGAAGCAGCCTATAACTCTCGCTCCTGATGGCTCGGCCGATCGTGGGCGCGAAGAGCTCCAGCAGCTGCGCGAATGTGCCTAAAGGGGTCGCCATTCGGCCCGGATGGTCGATGATCGCCGCACAGACTCCCGCGGCTGCCTGCTCCGGCTGCATCAATTCGAATTGCTCGTACATTTTCGTCGGCGCCACCATCGGCGTACGCACCAACGGCATGTTGACCACCGTGAAGCGAACGCCGCGCGCGGCATATTCGGCCGCAGCGCATCGTGAAAACGCTTCCAGCGCCGCCTTTGACGCGTTGTAGGCCGCAAAGTGGGGCTCATTCGTCAACACGCTGATCGAGGAGATGTTGATGACGTGTCCGGCGCCATGTTGGACCATCGCGGGCAGCAGCCCGAGCGTCATCCGTACGGCCGAAAAGTAATTGATGCGCATCAACCGCTCATAATCATGGAGCCGTTCATAGGTATGATCGATGGCGCGCCGGATCGATCGCCCGGCGTTGTTGATCAGAATATCCACCCGCCCCTGCTCGGCCGACAGCCGTTCGATGAAACGATCGCACGCTTCGCTGTCGCCGATGTCGCAGCTGTACGTGGTAACCTCGCCGCGGGTCGCGATTTCCGCGCGCACGCGCGCCAGCTTCTCCTCGTCCCGTGCCACGATGACTACCCGCGCGCCCGCCTCCGCAAGGCGCAGCGCGGTGGCTCGCCCGATTCCCGATGAGCCGCCCGTCACCAGTACCGTCTTGTCCTTGACGATCTGGCGCAAACGCGTAGCGGTGTGCAGACCCGGATCGAGGCAGCGCTCCCAATAGTCCCACAGGCGCCAGGCATACGAATCCAAGGGAGGCACTTGAATCCCCGCCGGCGCGAGCAGCGCCTGCGCCTGCGTGGCATCGAACTGAGTCGGATGATTGAGCAACCCGATCAGCGATTTGGGAATGCCGAGGTCGTCGAACAACTGCGCGGCGATGCGCTCCACGGACGGGAGCAGCGCGGACACCGGCTGCTTGACAGTCGACGCGTGCCCGGCGCCGACGTCGAATCGCAGCATCATCGTCGGCGCATGGGCCGCCCGCGCAAACACGTTCAGCACCTCACCCACGCGATGATCCTTCGGATCCGTGAGGTGAAAGCACTGCCCGTCCTGACCCGGCACGTGCGCGAGGTGCACCAGCGCCGCGGCGACGAAGTCCACCGGCACCAAGTTGATGTGCCCGCCTTCGATGCCCAACAGCGGCACCCAGGGCGGCAGGCAGTCGCGCAATCTCTGAATCGGCTTGAACAGGTAATAGGGGCCGTCGATCTTGTCGATGACCCCGGAACGCGAATGGCCGACGACCATTCCGGGACGATAGATGCGCCAAGGGACCCGGCAGGTGCTGCGAACCATCCCCTCGGACTCGTGCTTGGTGCGAAAATACGCCAGATCCAAGCCTTCGGCTTCGCCGAACATGCGTTCCGTGAACGTGCCGCGGTAGCGACCCGCCGCCGCAATTGAGCTCACGAGATGAAAACAGCCCGTTTGGCTTTCGTGTGCGAAATCAAGCGCATTGCGCGTTCCGAGCACGTTGGCGCGCACCAGATCCGCATCGGCCGCACTCAAATCGTACAAGGCGCCGAGATGGAAGAAATGGCCGATGCGGCCGCGCATCGCACGCCGCTCGGGTTCCGCTACGCCGAGCAGCGGCTGCTCGAGATCGCCGCTAACCGCCACGAGCAACTTGCCGGCGGGACCGCAGTCCTGAGCCAGCCGGTCGAATTTGGCGCGTGATCCGGGCCTCACCAATATCCAAATGGGTTCGCCACGCGCGACCAGCTCGAGAACTAAATGCCGACCGATGAACCCCGTGGCTCCGGTGATGAAATATCCCATGCCGCATCTCCATCCGGCGTAAATGGTCAACTACCCTACACCGGAGATGCCTCGGTCCCTATAGTGGTAAACCGAGGGGTCCCAAAATCTTTAAATTGAGCGACAGTATCACTTATGGCAACTGCTGAGAGCATGTCTCCTGTCGATCGTACCTGGCTGCTGATGGAGCGGCCGACCAACCCAATGGTCGTAATGGGACTGTTGATACTGAGTCGGCCACTGCGGCTCACTGCATTACGTCAGGTCGTGTTGCAGCGATTCCTGACATTCGAGCGCTTTCGCTGTGTGCCGGTTCTGGAAAGGCTCGGCGGGCACTGGGTGCGCGACGAGGGTTTCAACCTCGATGACCATGTGCTGCGAGTCGCCTTGTCTGCGCCCGCCGGCAAACGTGAATTGGAGGAATTGGCGGGCGAGCTCGCGAGCACACCGCTCAACACCGGGCGGCCGCTCTGGACTTTGCACCTCATCGAGCGCTACCACGGCGGCAGCGCATTGATCATTCGCATCCATCATTGTTACGCGGACGGCATCGCGCTGATGCACGTGCTCGGGTCACTGGCCGATGAAGACCCGGGAAACAGCGGCGCACCGTTCGTATCGGACGCCGTCACACCGGCGGTGCGCGTCGCTCCGGGCTCAGGACTGCTCCAATCGGTCCGCAAGTATGCCGATCTCCTGGAGAAGGGCGTCCACTTCACCCTGCATCCGCGGGAGGTAGCCACGGCAACGCGCGACGTGATCGATATTGCCGGTGAACTCGCGCGCCTCGGCGTACAGTTGGCGGATGACCCGGTGACCCTGCTGAAACAGCCGCTCAGCGGGGTCAAACGCATCGCATGGGGTGAGCCGCTCGCGCTGGAAGAAGTTCGCACCGTCGGCCGCGTGCTGGGGTGCACGATCAACGACGTGTTGATCGCCACGCTCGCCGGTGCCCTCGGCCGCTATCTGGACGCCAAGGGGGAAAGCACGGCCGGCGTGACGATCCGAGCAACCGCACCCGTCAATTTACGTCCGGCGGCCGGCTCGCCACTCGAGCTTGGCAATCAATTCGGGCTCGCATTCGTCGATTTGCCCATTGGCATCCGGCATCCGCTCGAGAGGCTGTATGCAGTCCACGGCACCATGCAGGCACTGAAAGCGTCGCCGGAGGCCTGGGTCGTATTTGGGATTCTATCCCTCATCGGCAGTTTGCCCGCGGCAGTCGTGGACCCGGCCGTCACATTTTTCAGCGCCAAGGCGAGTCTCGTCGCCTCGAATGTTCGCGGACCGGATCGTACCCTGCATATGGCGGGCGCCCCCATCTCGCAACTGCTGTTTTGGGTGCCGCAAACCGGCAGCATCGGCACGGGCATCAGTATGTTCACCTATAAAGACGAGGTGCAGCTCGGGGTGATCGCGGATCGGCGGTTGATCCCGGAACCGAGCGAACTGGTGTCGATCATTCAAACGGAGTTCGACCGCCTGGTATTTCTCGTGTTGCTGGGCGGAGGCTCGCTCGTCGGTTAGGAGCCTGTCTGAGTAATCCCCGTGGCCGCGGATTACTCAGACAGGCTCCTAAGGTCCGCGCTGCGCGCGCTCGACATCGAGTTTCTCCATCGCATCGGCCGGCTCACAGGCCGCCGCGCGGGCGTACAGCTCGTCCGCCTGTTCGCGGCACCCTTTCGCCGCCACCAGCAACAGCCCGTTGGCGTATTCGATCTGCGCGATCGGTGATCCCGGGATGAGCTTGATGGCGCGCTGGAAGTGTTCGAGCGCGGCTTCTTTGGATGCCTGATAAGTGAGGCCGGCGAGCAGTGAGCCGATCTTCCCCACAATTTCCGCGTGATACAGGCCGAGCGCAATGTGGGCCTCGGCGTGCTTTGGCTCGAGTCGCAGCGTGATATCGAGATGCGTGCGAACCCGAGTCGCAATGCCATCCGCGAGCGCTTTCACGATCGAGATTCGTTGGCTGTACCTGCCCATCGCGAGCGCGAGCATGTAATGCGCATTGGCGTCATCCGGCAACGATTCGACCGCCTGTTCGCCGCGCGCGATGGCGGCGGTCAGCAGACGACGCGGCTCCTCGCCGCGAGCCTGCAACGAAAAGATGGCGGCCGCTTTGTTGGCAGGCGTGGCGCCCAATGCGCTGAGCTTGCTGCCGGCCGCGATCGCGGCCGTGAAATTACCGGTATGAAATCGCCGCCATGCCTCCTGCACACCCTCGGCGACCTCACGAGCGCCTCCCTGGTCGTCGACCCATTCGGCAAACTTCGCGTGCTGCTTCGCCAGGCGCGTGACCCGCGCTGCATTCGGGTACGGCTCCTGATCGCCCTTGTGCAGTGCCGCCCAGCGATCCTCGAGACCGCTGCCGGCAAAATATTGCTCGAAGCGACCTTTGGGGACGCCTTTGGGTTTGGCTGCACGCATAATTACATTCCTATTGTGGAAACTACGAATCGCCAGCAACGCCACTCGTATTTATATTACTCATGTCGAAGCGAAATCCCAGTAAGGGTAACTACTCATATGCGGCAATGGCCGTGCAACGCGAGGTAAACTACATGGTCACGAAGAAGAAATCAGCGAAGCGCGCGCGCGGCGGCGCAAGCGGCACGCAGGCACAACTGCTCACCATGCTGCATCAGGTGTGGCTGGCAGGTCTCGGCGCCGTATCGAGGGCGCAACAGGGAGCACCGAAGCTGCTGGAGGAATTGGTTGCCGAGGGAGCACAGGTGCATGCCGACACCAAGCAAGCGGCACAAAAAATGCTGCGCGGCGCGCTGAGCGGCGTGCAAGATTCCCTTAATTCGCGCATGGGTCAAGTACGCGGTGAAGCGACCGATGCCTTCGAAAGTCTCGAGAAAATCTTTCGAAGCCGCGTGCACAGCGCCCTTACACAGCTGGGCGTGCCGAGTGCCGGCGAGGTCGAATCGCTCAGCAAGCGGGTCGATGCACTCAACGCCAACATCGAAAAGCTCGCTCGTGCACGCAAGGTGCTGCCGCGAGCGCGCGCCGCGCGCAAGAATGGGTCATCGCATTCGCCGACACCCTAGCGGTCGATGTTAACCATTGAGCCCGCTCTGCGCCGTCAGGCGGGCCGTCCCAAGCTGGCCATCGCGCTCGCCGGTGGGGGGCCGTTGGGTTTTTTTTATGAGCTTGGTGCATTGCACGCACTGAGCGAGGCCATCGAGGGCCGCGACCTGACGGAATTCGACGTCTACGTGGGCGTCAGTTCCGGGTCGCTGATTGCCGCCGCGCTTGCCAGCGGCTTCGACACCGCCGCAATGTGCGCGATGTTCCTGTACGACGAGTCGATTCTGCTGCCGTTCTCACCCACCATCCTGCTGCGACCGGCGCTCCGCGATTATGCGCGCCGGCTGATGCAACTACCGAAGATGCTGGCGCAGACCGTGCAGCGGTACGCCCGCGATCCGGGCGGCGGCGCGTGGGAGGCCGGCATTGGCCCTTTGGGACGCCTGCTGCCGACCGCCCTCTTCGCCAACGAACCGCTGCAGAATTACCTGCGGCTGCTGTTCAATTCGGCAGGGCATACGGATGATTTTCGCAAATTGCGGGCGCGCCTGTATGTGGTGGCGACGAATTTGAACACCGGCGCGTCGGTGTCCTTCGGCGGTACTGGCCATCGACACGTGCCAATCTCCCGCGCGCTGCTTGCCAGCAGTGCGTTGCCCGGGTTGTACCCTGCGGTCGAGATCGACGGTCAGCACTTCGTCGACGGCGCTTTGATCCGCACGATGCATGCCTCACTTGCGCTCGAGGAGAAATGCAATTTCGTGATCTGCATCAATCCCATCGTACCCTTCGATGCCTCTCAGGCGCGTACTGAACGACCCATCAACCTGGTGGACGAAGGATTACCTGCGATCCTAGGGCAAACCTTTAGAGCGCTCATTTACTCGCGCATGAAGGTCGGCATGGCGACCTACGGCGCTCGCTTCCCGACGGCCGACACCCTGCTTCTCGAGCCCGACCGCCATGATGAGCGGTTGTTCTTTGCCAATGTGTTTCGTTACGCCGAACGCCTCAGCCTCGCCGACCATGCCTACCGGCGCACGCGCCGCGACCTGCTGGCGCAGGCCCAGGCGCTTGCGCCCTTGCTCGAACGACGCGGCCTGCGCCTGAATATCCCGGTGCTGCGCGATCCCAACCGCTCCTTGCAGTCGGCGGCGAGGCAGACGTCGCGCCACCTGCGGCAAACCGCACGTCGCCTGGAACGGGCCCTGGAGCGGATCGAACACCTGCTGCCGACGCTGGAAATTGCGGGATAATCGCCTCATGGCCGCGCGATTCTGGCGATGGATCCTCGGCCTTGCACTGGCACTCGCCGTCGCATCGGGCGCGTTCGCGTCACGCGCATTGTCCTTGCCGCCATTGACCGTACCCGCCATTGCATTGGGGGTGCTGCTGGCGATTCCGGTTGCGTTCGTTACCCTATCTTTTTTGATCGCTCAGATGGTGGCAGATGACGTCGAGGCCCCAGGGCGCGCGCGCAATGTGGCGCGCGCGCTGCTGAGCGAGATCTGCGAATTCATCGTGGCCGTTCTCGCGATGAGTACCGCGCATCCGCGGCGCCCTGCGCACCCCCTCCCGGCGGCCGGTGGCGTGCGTCCGGTACTGCTGCTGCACGGGATCTTGTGCAACGGCCGGGTGTGGCGCGCCTTGCAGTCGCGATTGCACGCGGTCGGCTTCGGGCCCGTCGAAGCCCTCGATGTCGAGCCGTTGCTGGCGGACCTCGAGATACAGACCCGTCGGGTCGCACTTCAATTGCTGGCGTTGCAAAACCGGTGCCATGGCGAGCGCGTGGTGATCGTCGCCCACAGCATGGGCGGGCTGATCGCACGGCTGCTATTGCGCGACCTCGGCGCGGCAGTCATCCGCCGCATCGTCACGATCGCCTCTCCCCATCACGGAACCGCTCTGGTGCGCGGCCTCACTTGGCCGAACACTCGGCAGATGTCGCGCGGTTCGCCCTGGCTGCACGCTTTGAATGCGGCGCAGGAGGGCCGATTCTCCGTTCCCATCGCAAGCATTTACACCCGGGAGGACAATCTGGTGGCGCCCGCCGACAGCGCGCGCCTGCAAGGAGCAGAATTACACGAGCTTCGCGGCGTCGGCCATCTCGGGATATTGCGCTCGCGCCGCGCGCTCGAGCGCGTGATCACAACCCTGTCGCAGGATCACCCTTAGATGCGAGACCCGGATCCGCTCGATGAGTTGCTCGCCCGCAAGCGCCTGCTCGAGTCGCCGGCGTCGCAGGCGGCCGATTTCGTCGCACGGCTGCGCGATCTGCGCATCTGGCAGAGCGCCCGCCTGGCGAGAACCTATCAGGATTTTCGTGGCGATTCGCGCCACTCGCAGGCGGTCGAGTTTTTCCTGAGCGACCTTTACGGGCCGCAGGAGTTCGGCGACCGCAATCGGGATCTGGGGCGCGCTTGGCGTTACCTGAGACGAGCGCTGCCGGCAGCCGCGATGAGGGTGCTCGCACAGGCCATCGAACTCGACGTGCTCACACTCGAACTCGACCATGCCATGGTGCGTGCTCTGGGCGCGGCTGCGGTGACCGACGCCACGTACGCGGCCGCGTATCGCGACGTCGACCGTCGAGCGTCGCGCACTCGGCAGATTGATCTGATCGTCAACATCGGCGAGGATCTCAGTCGAATCGTGAGGCGGGTATGGCTCGGGCCGCTGCTGCAAGCGGCGCACGTGCCCGCCCATGCGGCGGGCTTCGGCGCTCTGCAGGACTTCCTCGAACGCGGGTACGCCGCGTTCCACCGGATGCGAGACGCTGAGGGTCTTCTGAAAGCCATCAGAGAGCGTGAGACAGGGTTTATGGACACGATGCTCCATCGCGAGTCCGCGCATGAGTGATCGGCCGTACGATTACATCATCGTGGGCGCCGGCTCCGCGGGTTGTGTGCTGGCCAATCGCCTCTCGGCACGGTCCGCCGACCGAGTCCTGCTGCTCGAGGCAGGCGGCGCTGATTCGAATCCGTTCATCCACATGCCCGCGGGTCTCGCCCGGCTGGTCGGAGATGGGCGCATCGACTGGCGGTATTACACGGAACCCGAACCCGAACTCAACGGCAGGACGTTGTACTGGCCGCGCGGCCGCGTGCTCGGAGGCAGCAGCTCGATCAACGCCATGTGCTACACGCGCGGCCACCGTCTCGACTATGACGAATGGGCGGCGCTCGGGGCCGAGGACTGGAACTACGCGAGCGTGCTCCCCTATTTTCGCAGGGCGGAGGACCAAGCGCGTGGCCCGAGCGAATATCACGGCGTCGGCGGCCCGCTCTCGGTCGAGGACCTTAGGTTCCGCAATCCCTTGAGCGCAACGTTCGTCGAGGCCGCGGTACAGTGCGGTCTGCCGCGCAATTCGGACTTCAACGGATCCGTCCAGGACGGGGTGGGGTTCTATCAAGTCACACAGCGCCGCGGTCGCCGGTGCAGTGCGGCCGTCGCCTATCTGCGCCCGGCCTCTCGGCGCGTCAATCTCAAGATCCTCACCCGCTGTCTATCCACTCGGGTCCTGTTCGAGGGAAAGCGCGCCGTGGGAGTCGAGTACCGATCCCGCGGCGAGCTGCAGCATGCCCGGGCGGAACGTGAAGTGATTCTGGCGGCCGGCACGATCGCTTCGCCGCAGTTGCTCATGCTGTCGGGCATCGGCCGGCCGGACGAACTGCGTGCCCTCGGAATTCAAACGGTGGCCGAAAGCCCGCAAGTGGGCCGCAATTTGCAAGATCACCTCGATTTCTGCACGCTCAGCAAGTGCGCACAAAAGATCACTTATGATTTCAATTTCTACCAGGAGTTGGCGGTCGCGGCGCGATACCTGCTGACGCGCTCCGGCCCGGGAGTCAGCAACATCGCCGAAGCGGGCGGTTTCTTGCGAAGTCACCTCGCGCCCGACCAGCGCCCCGACATTCAGTTCCACTTCGTGCCGGCGCAACTCGATGACCACGGCCGCAATCGGCTGAGCGGCCATGGGTACACGGTGCACGCCTGCGCGTTGCGCCCCTCGAGTCGCGGACACGTGTCGCTGCGATCCGGTCGACCCGAAGACCCACCGCGCATCTTCGCGTCGTACCTGAGCGAATCGAGAGACCTGGACATCCTGCTGGAAGGAATCCGCTGGTCACGCGAGATTCTTCACGCCGCCGCGTTCGCACCCTTTCGCAGCGCCGAGGTCTTTCCGGGCGACGCGGTCACGACGCGCCAGGACCTCGAGGCGATACTCAGGCGCAAGGCGGAGACGATTTATCACCCGGTTGGATCGTGCCGCATGGGAGCCGACTCGTCGTCCGTCGTTGACTGCCAACTGCGCGTGCGCGGCGTCGAAGGCTTGCGGATCGCGGACGCTTCGATCATGCCGCGCCTCATCGGCGGCAACACCAACGCGCCCACCATGATGATCGCCGAGAAGCTCGCGGAGCTGCTCACGTAGAGGAAATTCCAGTGACTGTGCGCGTAGATCACATCGACGTCGATGAGAAACTTTACGATTTCATCAATCGAGAAGCCATCCCGGGCACCGGCATGGATGAAGCGGCTTTTTGGCGCGGATTTGCCGCGCTCGCGCGCCGCCTGGCTCCGCGCAACGCGGCGCTCTTGCAACGGCGCGATCTTCTCCAGTCGCAAATCGACGCCTGGCATCGACAACATCCCGGAGCGCGATTCGACCCGGCGAGCCACAAAGCGTTCTTGGTGAAAATCGGTTATCTCGTGCCCGAACAGCACCCGTTCTCGGTCACCACCGCCAACGTCGACGGCGAAATCTCGCAAGTTGCGGGACCGCAATTGGTGGTGCCGGTCAACAACGCCCGTTACGCCTTGAATGCGGCCAATGCCCGATGGGGCAGCCTGTACGATGCACTCTATGGGACCGACGTGATCCCGGACGATGAGGGCGCGGCCCGCGGCGGCGGCTATAATCCGCGGCGCGGCGCCAAGGTGATCCGCTTCGTACGCGCCTTTTTGGACGAGCATTTTCCGCTCCATGAAGGCAGTCATCGCGATGCGGTCGGCTATCGACTGTCACCCCGCGGGCTCGAGGTTCCGCTCAAACAGGGAACTACCGGTGTGCTGAGGGATTCGGGCGGCCTGGTCGGTTTTCAAGGCGCGCCTGAATCACCGTCGCTGATACTGCTCAAGCATCACGGCCTGCACGTCGAGATCTGCATCGATCGGCAGCACTTCATCGGCCGCGACGATTCCGCCGGGGTCAGCGACGTCGTGCTCGAATCCGCCGTCACCACGATTCAGGACTGCGAGGATTCGGTGGCTGCGGTCGACACCGACGACAAAGTGCTGGTTTATCGCAACTGGTTGGGTTTGATGTGCGGCTCATTGCAAGCTCGCATCGACAAGGGCAACAGACCGGTGTTGCGACGCTTGCAGCCCGACCGCCGCTACCGTACGCCGCTGGGAACCGAGTTCGTGCTACCGGGCCGCAGCCTCATGCTGGTGCGCAACGTCGGCCATCACATGCTATCCGATGCCATCACCTTGGACGGTGCGCCGATTCCGGAGACGTTCATCGATGCGGCGGTGACCTCGCTGATTGCCCTGCACGATTTGCGGGCACCCGCCGCCCAACGCAATTCGCGCACCGGTTCGGTGTACATCGTCAAACCCAAGATGCACGGGCCGGAGGAAGCGGCTTTTGCAGATGAGTTATTCGCCGAGGTCGAGGATTTGTTGGCGATGCAACGATACACGTTGAAAATCGGGATCATGGACGAAGAGCGCCGCACGACGGTCAATCTCGCCGAATGTATTCGCGCCGTGCGGCAACGAGTGGTGTTCATCAACACCGGTTTTCTCGACCGCACCGGGGATGAAATCCACACCTCGATGGAAGCCGCGGCGATTCCGCGCAAGAGCGATCTCAAAAAAGCCGTTTGGCTCGAGGCCTACGAGCGACAGAACGTCGATGTCGGACTCGCTTGCGGCCTGCCCGGTCATGCTCAAATCGGCAAGGGAATGTGGGCAATGCCGGATCTCATGGCGGATATGTTGAAAAGCAAAGTCGCGCATCCGCTCGCCGGCGCGAACACGGCTTGGGTACCCTCTCCCACCGCCGCGACTCTGCATGCCTTGCACTATCACCAAGTCGACGTGAGCGAGATTCAGGCCGGATTGGCGGCGCGAAGGCGCGCCTCACTCGATGATATTTTGACGCCGCCGCTGATATTGACACCGAGCTTTTCTGCCGCCGAGATCGAGGAGGAATTGAACAACAACGCGCAGAGCATTCTCGGCTACGTGGTGCGCTGGATCGACTTCGGCGTCGGTTGCTCCAAGGTGCCTGATTACTACAATGTGGCGCTCATGGAAGATCGCGCCACGTTGCGCATTTCCAGCCAGCACGTCGCGAACTGGTTGCGTCATGGGATCTGCTCGCGCGACCAAGTGCTGGGCGCACTGCGCCGCATGTCGAGGGTGGTGGATACGCAGAACGCGAGCGACCCCGCGTACAGACCCATGAGCAACGATCCCGACCGCAGTATCGCTTTCCAGGCAGCTTGCGATCTCGTGTTCAAGGGCCGCGAGCAACCCAACGGGTATACCGAGGCGATTCTCACCGCTCGACGCAAAGAGAAGATCGCCGAAGTTGCGGCGCGGTCGGCGCAAGCGGAGCCGGCTGGCTCGTCGTAGGAACCGCTGACGGAGTGCGGCCGAGCGCTCCGTTGCATGGTTGCTGGACGCCGCGCGCGACACCCTGTACCATGCGCGCAGCTAAGTTGAGGTCGGTGCTCGGTCAGTGCCACCTTTAGCTCGCGGTTCGTCCTCGACGCACTCCGTTTATTCACCCCCCTCGCTGCTGGCCGCTGCGGAGCCTAAGTCTCTGTCGTGCGAGTCCAAAATTCTTTAAGGATCAAGTAATGTCATTTTCCGATCTCGGGCTATTGCCCGAATTGCTGCGTGCTGTCGCCGATAAGGGCTACGACACACCCACGCCCATTCAATTACAAGCCATCCCCGCGGTCCTCGCGGGCCGCGACGTGCTCGCCGGCGCGCAGACCGGCACCGGCAAAACCGCCGGTTTCGTGCTGCCCATATTGCAGCGGCTCGTGGCCGACAACTCGCAGAGCGGCAACCGGGCGCCGCGTGCGCTCGTGCTCACCCCCACCCGCGAGCTGGCCGCACAAGTGGCGCAAAGCGCGCGCGATTACGGCAAGCACCTGCCGCTGCGCATCACCCAGGTATTCGGCGGTGTGAACATCAACCCGCAGATCAGCACCCTGCGAAGCGGCTGCGACGTTCTGGTGGCGACGCCGGGTCGTCTGCTCGATCTCGCGCAGCAGCGCGCGGTGGATCTGTCCAAAGTGCAGGTCTTGGTACTCGATGAAGCCGACCGAATGCTCGACATGGGCTTCATCCCGGACATCCGACGGATCATCAAGTTGCTGCCGTCGAAGCGGCAGAACCTGCTGTTTTCCGCGACCTATTCCGACGACATTCGTGCGCTCGCGGAGCGCTTGCTGCACGATCCGCAGTCCATTCAGGTTGCGGCGCGCAACGCACCCATCGAACTCGTCGAGCAGCGCGCCTATCGCGTGCAGAAGGAGCAGAAGCGGCATCTACTCGTACACTTGATTCAAGAAGGCCAGTGGCGTCAAGTATTGATTTTCACGCGCACCAAGCATGGCGCCAATCGGCTCACGCAGCAGCTCGAGGGCGCCGGCATTCACGCCGCTGCAATCCATGGCAACAAGAGTCAGGCCGCGCGAGTCAAAGCGCTGGACATGTTCAAGCGCGGACAGGTAACCGCACTGGTCGCCACGGAAGTCGCCGCCCGCGGCCTCGATATCAAAGAGTTGCCCCAAGTGGTCAATTACGAATTGCCCAATGTGCCTGAAGACTATGTGCATCGCATTGGCCGCACGGGCCGTGCCGGCACGGCGGGCGAAGCGATCTCGCTGGTGTCTGCTGATGAAAATGGCCTGCTGCGCGACATCGAGCGAGTTTTGCGGCGCAGCATTCCCACCGTTCAGACTCCGGAATTCAAAATCGTCGAAGCGGTGGCGCAGCCTGCCGCCCAGAGAACCCGTCCGGGGCAAGCGCACGGCTCACTCGGTCAACATGCGGGGAATTCACACGGCAATAGGGGCCCGGCGCGGCGCGATTCGCGTCGTAACTCGAGCTCCGGCACGTGGGTCAAGGGTCAACAGCGGGGACGCATGCACTAGCGTCCCCGCGCCTATAGAACCTGGGCGAGCCACGGCGGCATCTAGCCACGCCGCGTAGAGCCTAGGCACCTAGAGCCAGGTGCCTGGAGCCAGGTGCCTGGAGCCAGGTGCCTGGAGC
>Ga0181521_10005576_pt1 | contig 13956 bp, 14 predicted proteins | sample PEATcosm2014_Bin_32_FD_119764 | JGI IMG/M metagenome (GOLD analysis project Ga0181521, IMG submission 119764) | Peatland microbial communities from MTU Mesocosm Facility, Houghton, MI, USA - PEATcosm2014_Bin02_60_metaG | ecosystem: Environmental > Terrestrial > Soil > Wetlands > Peat | place...
GACGGTGGGGATGCCCACGCCGGCCGGACCGAAACGTCGCTCATGATGGCGATCGCCCCCGACGACGTTCGATCGGGGGAGCTCACGCGGGGTCGCACCGAGCCGCTCGAGGAACTGTGGCCCGAACTGCGCGAGGGCGGCGTCAAGGCGGTGTCGGCGAGCGGCGTCCTGGGCGATCCCACCCTTGCGACCGCGGCCGAGGGCCGGCTGCTCTTCGGCGCCCTGGTTGACGAGCTGTCCGACGCCCTCGAGTCGTGGTGGAGTGAGCTCGCTGAGTCCGCGGCCGCAGGGGCGACCGAGTGAGTCGTGTCGCGGTCGTCACCGGCGCCGCCCGAGGGATCGGTGCCGCCACGGTCGATCGACTCGTCGCCGATGGGTGGTCGGTGGTTGCCGTCGATTCGTGCGCGGACGATCCGGCGATCGGTTACCCGCTCGGGACCCGCGACGAGCTCGACGCGCTGTCGTCCCGGCACGGCGAGCGCGTCGTCGCGGCGATCGGCGACGTGAAGAGCCAACCGGATATGGATGGGGCGATTGCCGTCGCGCTCGACCGGTTCGGTTCCCTCGACGCCGTGGTGGCGGCGGCCGGGGTGATCGCGGGCGGGCCACCGGTCTGGGAGGCCGATGAGCGCGCGTGGGACACCCTGTTCGACGTGAACGTGGTCGGCGTGCGTCGTCTCGTCCAGGCGGCCGTCCCGACGCTGCTCGGCAGAGAGACGCCGCGAAACGGAAGAGTGGTCGTGGTTGCGTCGGCCGCGGGCATGCTCGGGCTGCGGCGGCTGGGCGGGTATGTCGCGTCGAAGCACGCGGTGATCGGGCTGATGCGAGCCTTGGCGGCCGATCTGGCCGGGACCGGCGTCACTGCTAACGCAGTGTGCCCGGGCTCCACCCGGACCCCGATCCTGGAGGCCTCGGCGCGGGTCTATGGCCTCGACTCGGTTGAGGAGTTCGCGGGGCGCCAACTGCTGGAGCGCCTGCTCGAGCCCGAGGAGCCGGCCGCCCTGATCGCCTGGTTGTGCGGTCCCGCCTCGAGCGGGGTCACCGGGGCCGTCTTGGCGGCTGACGGGGGCATGACCGCGTTCTGAATCATCGATGGGCAGCAAATGCCGTATGAGAGTGCGGACGACCCTTGATGACGGTAGCGTGGCGAACCTCGGTCGAGGTCGTCACACCATCGTCATGCCCGGTGGGGAGTATGGGGCACGGGAGCGGTTGGGCAAGCGGATGGCCGGGCTTTGTGACTAGGGGGAGAGGACATGAACGCCAAGCACCGATCTGCCGCGAGGTGGCCGAAGATTTTCGCAGTGGCCGCAGCCGGCACGGTGATACTCAGCTTCGTCATGGTGACGAACGTCACCGGTGCGGGGGGCGCACCTACGGTGCCGCTGTCCAACCCGTTCGGGTACAAGTACGGGTACAAGGCCGCGCTGGCCGAGCTGCCCAAGCTCTACGCCGGGACGAGCACAAATGTGAACCCGACGCCGCGACCGGCGGCCAAGAACAAGTCGATCGTCATCATCAGCTCCGGCCAGGCCTCGATCTCGAGCTCCATCCCGGTCGACGCCGCCGAGCAGGCCGCCGAGGACATCGGTTGGAAGGTGACGATCCTCGACGAAAAGCTCATGCCGTCGAACGCACCCGGCCTGGTCGACCAGGCGATCGCCTTGAAGCCCTCCGGGATCATCCTCGACGCGACCGACTGCGACACGGCCCGGGGCCCGTTGCTGACCGCCAAGGCCGACCACATCCCCGTCGTGGGGTTGTACGCCTATGACTGCAACGACCCCACCGAGGACGCCGGTAGTCCCCTGTTCACTGCGTCCATCAACTTCAACAACCTGCCGGCTAAGGAGCTGGGTTACTTCGCCGAGTCCTACGGTCGCGGCCAGGCCGACTACATCATCGCGGCTTCGCAGAACAAGGCCCGTGTCCTCGTGCTGAACGACCTCGAGGCCACGGTGCTCAAGTACACCGGGGCGGGCTTCGCCGACCAGATCGCCCACTCGGGTGGTTCTCAGGTCGTGGCGACGCTCGACTTCCTGGCCGCCGACCTCGGCCCGAAGCTCCAGCAGGAGATCCAGGCCGAGCTCCTCCAGCACCCGAACATCAACTGGATCAAGAGCCCGTACACCTACGCGACGATCCTCGGTGTGGTGCCGGCGCTGGCCGCCTACCCCAAGGGCAAGTACCAGGTCATGGGCGGGGAGGGCTTCCAGCCGGAGCTCCAGGACATCCAGCAGAGCACGGTCACCGCGGCGATGGCGATCAGCTCGACCTGGACCGGATGGGCATCCGTCGACACCATGAACAGCCTCCTGACCCACAAGCCGGTTGAGCCCTCCGGCATCGGTTGGCAGCTGGTCGACGCGACCCACAACATGCCGGCCAACGCCGAATACCAGCCCAAGGTGAACTTCGAGGCCGAATACCTGAAGGTCTGGGGGGTCAAGAAGTAGCGACGGCCGCCAGGACGGACAAGGACGATCAGGGTGGCCTCGGACTCGATGGAGGATCCCGGCGTGGGGGCGAGCGATGCTCACCCCCACGCCGGGGACTCCGCGTCGTCGGTCGCACCGGGTGCGTCCGCCCCAGCGTTCGCGCTCCGAGTTGCCCACGTGTCGAAGAACTTTCCCGGGACGAGGGCCCTTGACGACGTGTCCGTCGAGGTCATCGGGGGCACCATCCACTGCCTGCTCGGCGCGAACGGGTCGGGCAAGTCGAGCCTGATCAAGATCCTGGCCGGGGTGTACCAGGCCGATCCGGGCGGGACGGTCACCGTCGGCTCGCACACCCTCGACGCCGATCGGACATCCCCGGCGTGGGCCCGGTCGGTCGGCCTTCACTTCGTGCACCAGGACCTGGCGATCTTCACCTCGTTGTCGGTGGCCGAGAATCTGGCCATCGGGCGCGGGTTCCCGACGAACCCGCTGACCAAGGCGGTCCGCTGGCGGGCCCTTGGGCGCCACGCCCGCACCGTGCTCGAGCGCTTCCACGTCGACGTCGATCCGAAGCGCCTGGTCGGTGACCTTCGGCCGGCCGGGCGCACCATGGTCGCGATCGCCCGGGCGTTGCAGGACCAGTCCGATGCCTCAGAAGGGGTGTTGATCCTCGACGAGCCAACCGTGGCCCTGCCGGCCGTCGAGGTCGACGTCCTGTTCGACGCGCTCAAGCGGTATGCCAAGGCCGGCCAGACCATCGTGTACGTGACCCACCGCCTCGAGGAGGTCACCCGAATCGCCGACCGGGTGACGGTGCTGCGCGACGGGCAGGTGGCCGCCACGTTGGAGAGCGTCGAGGCCACCAAGGAACGGCTGGTCGAGCTGATCGTGGGTCGGGCCCTCGACCACGAGGCCGCGACCAGCTCGACGCTCGGGGGAGAGGACCTGGTCCTCGAGGTCTCCGAGCTCTCAGGGGGCCCGCTCCGGGGCGTGTCGTTCGGCTTGCGCCGTGGAGAGGTGCTTGGGATCGCGGGCCTGGTCGGTTCCGGACGGACGTCGATCCTCACGACGTTGTTCGGCCTTCAACCGCCCGCCTTCGGCACAGTGAAGCTCAACGGCGAGATCGTGTCGTTCTCGAGCATCGACGCCGCGATGGACGCCGGGTTCGGTTTCGTGCCCGAGGACCGAAGCGAGTCGGCCTTCGTGACCATGAGCCTCAAGGAGAACCTCTCGGCGGCCGAGGTGTCCAAGTACTGGCGCGGGATGCGGATGCGCGAACGAGCCGAGGCCACCGACGCACGCCAGTCGATCGTCGACTTCTCGATCAAGGCCGTCTCGGAACGCCAGCCCTTTGCGACGCTCTCGGGGGGGAACCAGCAGAAGGCCATCGTCGCCCGATGGTTGCGGCGCCAGCCGAAGATACTCCTCCTCGACGAACCCACCCAGGGTGTGGACGTCGAGGCCAGGGCCGAGATCTACCGGCTGGTTCGAGAGGCGGTGGCCTCGGGCACCTCGGTGCTGGTTGTCACCGCCGACCTCGAGGAGCTGGCCCGCGTGTCCGACCGAGTGGTCGTGCTGACGCAGGGCCGGATCTCGGGCGAGGTCCGGGGCCCCGAGATCGACCCGTCCCGCCTGACCGAGCTCGTCCTTTCCGCCGCCCCGGACTCCCGAGGACCCCAACTGGAGGCCAGCCGCCCATGACCGTCGAGGAGACCATCGGGACCGGTCAACCGGCGGGGACCACGGCGCCCGCCGGGACCGGCGCGAACCGGACCGACGCCCGGGCGGGCGGGCAATCCACGTTGCTCTACAACGCCGAACGGTTCGCGCTGCCGGCGATCCTGATCCTCGTTCTCATCTTCTTCAGCCTGTGGGGGAAGACGGGCAACCTCTTCGCGACGTCGATCAACTTCCAAGAGGTCGGCTCCGATTACGTCTACATCGGGATGCTCGCGCTCGCCTCGCTCCTCCCCCTCGTCTGCGGCGAGTTCGACTTCTCGGTCGGCTCGAACGCGGGGTTCACTCAGATCGTGGTGGCCACCGCGATGGCGCGGTTCCACGTCCCGCTGCCGTTCGCCATCATGCTCGCCATCGCGTTCGGCGCGGCGATCGGCCTCGGGAACGGCAACACGGTGGCCCGGGTGGGGGTCAACTCGCTGATCGTGACCCTCGGCACCTCCGGGGTCTTGCTCGGGGTGGTCGAGTGGTACACGGGCGCCCAGTCGATCAACAACGGGATCTCGAGCAAGCTTCTCAGCTTCGGCTCGGAGAACACCCTCGGCATCCCCGACATGGTCTTCTTGCTGTTGGGGGTCGCGCTCATCGTCTACTACGTGATCCAGCACACCCCCTACGGCCGGTACCTGACGAGCGTGGGGTCCAACGCGCGGGCGGCCCGCCTGGTCGGCCTCCGGGTGGACCGCCTCAAGCTGTCGGCGTTCGTGCTCGCGGGGGCGCTGGCTGGCCTCGCCGGCGTGCTGCTGGTGGCGAAGAACGGCAGCGCGACCCCCGAGGCCGGGAACGTCACCGACACCCTGCAGGCGCTGGCGGCCTGCTATCTCGGTGCCACCTCGATACGGCCCGGGCGCTTCAACGTGCTGGGCGCCATGTTGGCCGTCTACTTCATCGGGTTCAGCGTGTCCGGGCTCGCCATCGCGGGCGTCCAGTCCTGGATCAGCCAGGTGTTCAGCGGGGCGGCCCTCTTCATCGCAGTGGTCCTGTCGACGGTGATCGGTCGCCGTCGGGCCGGCATCGGCTGACCCCGACCGGCCGAGCCCGCGAACGTTGGAGCCGTGACCGTTGACCCCGCCGCGCTCGCGGACCTGGCGCCGCTGATCGTCGTCGACCATCCGGTGGTGGCGGACCGGCTGGCCCAGCTGCGCAACCGCGACACCGACAACTTCGCCTTCCGGCGCCTCACCTCGGAGCTCTCCGCGTTCGTCGCCTACGAGGCCCTGCGCGATCTTCCGACCGAGACGATCACCGTGGCGACACCGGTCGCCGATGACCCCCAAGCCCGCCGGATCTCCGAGACCCTGCTGCTCGTCCCCATCCTGCGCGCCGGCCTGGGCATGGTGCCGGCGATCATCTCGATGCTCTCGCCGGTCGAGGTGGCCCACGTCGGGCTGCGCCGTGACGAGCAGACCCTCGTGTCGAACCTCTACCTCGACGCCCTGCCGGCGTCGCTCGCCGGGCGCCGGGTCGTCGTCTGCGACCCCATGCTCGCGACCGGCGGCACCCTCATCCAGGTGTGCGACCTCATCGTCGCTCGTGGCGCCACATTGATCCTCGTGCTGTGCCTGCTGGCCTCGGTGCCCGGACTGCGGCGCTTCCGCGACGCCCATCCCGGCATCCCGGTGGCGTGCGCGGGCGTCGACGCCACCCTGAACGACAACGGCTACATCGTGCCGGGGCTCGGCGACGCCGGCGACCGGCTCTTCGGCCGACCCGGCTGAACCCGGCCGGCCCGACCGTTCAGAGGCCGATGTCCTCGAACCACAGCTCGTGATGGCTCGAGATGAAGGTCCCGAGAAGCTCGATGCACTCGGCGTCGGCGAGATCGATCACCTCGACGCCGTTCTCGGCCAGCCAGCCGTGGCCCCCCGAGAAGTTCTCAGACTCGCCCATGACCACCGCGCCGATGCCGAACTGGCGGACCAGCCCGCTGCAGTACCAGCAGGGCGAGAGCGTGGTGACCATCACGGTGTCGGCGTAGTCGCGCCGCCGTCCGGCGTTGCGGAAGGCGTCGGTCTCACCGTGGACGGACGCGTCGTCTTGCTGGACCCGCCGGTTGTGGCCCCGCCCGAGCAGGGTCCCGTCTCGGTGGAAGAGGGCGGCCCCGATGGGGATGCCCCCTTCGGCCAGCCCGATCCGGGCCTCCTCCAACGCCACCTGGAGGAACTCGACCGCCCGGGTGTGCTCGAGCGGTGGGTGGTTTGCGGTCATCGGTGTCCTCCGGTCAAAGTCGAATGGTGACGGTGCGGCAAGGTACCTACAAAGTGCAGGTCGGTTCCCAAGAGCTGGAGATCCCGCTCGTGCCCATCGCCGAGGACCTGACGATCGCGCTGCTCATCTCGGTCGACCTCGGGGTGGCATTCGCCGAGGTCGCTGGCGGGGAGTTGGCCGCCAAGCTGGCCCCCTACGACCCCGAGATCGTCGTCTCGGTGGCCACGATGGGCATCCCGATCGCGATCGAGGTGACCCGTGCGCTCGGGCTCGACGACTACGTGATTCTGCACAAGACGCCCAAGATCCACCTGGCCGACGCCATCGCCGAGCCGGTGCGGTCGATCACCACGGCGGCCTCCCAGCGGCTCCTTTTCGACCGGGCCCGCCTCGACGCGGTGGTGGGACGCCGCGTGGCGGTGGTCGACGACGTCATCTCGACCGGCGGCTCGACCAAGGCCGCGCTGAACCTGATGCGCCGGGTGGGCGCCGAGCCGGTGGTGGTCGGCGCGGTGGTGACCGAGGGGGCCCAGTGGCGCTCCTACCTTGGCGAGGACGCCGCGCTGGTGCGGGCCCTCGGCGCGATCCCGCTGTTTCGCCACGGTCACGACGGGGCCCTGGTCGAGGACTGGGAGGGCCTGGGCGGCTCCACCACCGCCGAAGCCGCCTCGACGACCCAGCGCGAGGTGTAGGCCCGATCGACCTCGGCCGGCCGGCCACCGAGCACCGCCGGTGCCCGGTGGCCGTGGCACCGCCTAATTGTTGGGCGCCGCCGACAAGACGCGGTCCTGCTCGGCCGCCTGAGCCCGGACCCCCCGCCAGGCGAGGACGAGGTACAAGAGCCCGCCCACCCCCATGCCCAGAAAGACGCTGAAGTCGGCGCCGTAGCCGAACTTGTCCTGGGTGTGGCGGGTGACCTCGTTCAGCCAGCGGGGCAGCGAGAAGGTGGCCGACAGCGCCGAGACGGCGGCGAACATGCCGACGACCTGGGCGATGATGGCCGGCCAGTAGATGCCGGCGGTGCGGTAGTAGAGGCCGCCCTTGTCGGTCCGCTGGAGCTCGGCCGGCACGTAGCGGGACCTCCGCATCCACCAGTCGACCAGGAAGATGGCCGCCCACGGGGCGATCCAGACGATCACCACATCGACGAAGTCCTTCAGGTACGTGTTGAACGAGGTGTTGAAGATGGCGTACATCGTCACGCCCAGCGCGAGCACGCAGTCGATGACCACTGCCTGGTCGCGCTTCACCTTGACCCCCATGGCCTGGAGGGTGACGCCCGACGAGTACATGTCGAGGCTGTTGATCGCGAACAGCTGGACGATGCTGAAGATCAAGAACACCACGACGAACCAGGCCGGGATGAACGACTGGTGGGCGAACGCGACGAAGGCGTTGGCCTGGGTCCCCACCTTCACCAGGAAGGTCCCGACTGCGGCACCGAGGGTCATGATCAGGATCTCGGGGACCGCGGTGCCGAGGAACACCCATCCGACGATGCCCTTTTTCGAGGTCTCGGGCTTGCAGTAGCGGGTGTAGTCGTTCCCGCACTCGGTCCACCCGAGGCCGCTGAGCACGATGGTGAACGCCAGGCCCTCCATGTAGGTCTGCCAGTCGGCCGCGTGGGCGACCCCGTGGGTGGTCGCATGGGGGATGGCGAAGGCGAGCATCACCGCGAACAAGATGATGAAGGGGATGACCAGGGCCCGCAGGGTCTTCAAGATCGTGGCGTGGCCGAGGAAGGGGAGCACGCCCTGGATCAGCACGGCCACGATGACGAAGATGACCTTGGCCGGGTCGCCGGGCGAGAAGCCCGCCTTGATCTCGAGCACCAGGGCCGCGCCGACGATCAGGATCAGCCCCTCGACCTCGAAGCCGATCTGGGTGATCCAGTTGAAGAACGAGATCAGGCGGGAGCCGTTGGGCCCGTAGCTGGCCCGGTTGATCGCGAACACCGTGGTGCCGGTCTGGGGCGCCTGAAGGCTGCACAGGCCGAGCAAGAAGTACGACAGGTTGCCGATGATGATGAGGCTCAACGCCTGGGCGAAGTTGAACCCGAAGGTCATCAGCACGGCGCCGTAAATGAAGTACTCGATCTGGACGCTGGCCCCGGCCCACATCGCGCCGATGTCGCGGGGTTTCGCCCACCGCTCCTCGGGGGGGATGTAGTCGATCCCGTGCGTCTCGATCTTGAACGCCTGATCGGTCGCGGGCAGCGACTCCTCAATCGTGGTGGCCAATGTCCCCTCCTGTCAGCACCGTGATTGCTGGGTGTCGAGACGGTTCGTTTCCCTGGGCCACCACTCGACTGGCAGGAAGGATGGGCGAGATTCGCCGCCGCGTCAAGCGGGGGGATGTGAACCTCGCGCGCGTTCAGAGGGCCAGGTGACGGTCCAGTTCTTCGAGCATCTGGGCCCTTCGGTCGGGGTCGGCGAAGCAGCTCTCGATCGAGGTCCGGGCGACCTGGCCGAGCTCGGCGTGTCCCCATCCGAAGGTCGCCGCACACCGCTCGTACTCGCCCACCAGGTCGATCCCGTAGAGCAGCGGGTCGTCGGTGTTGAGCGACACCGGGACCCCGGCCCGCCGCAGCGCGTCGAGGGGGTGTGAGGCCAGGTCGGCGACGATGCCGAGGACCACATTGGAGGTCGGGCAGATGTCGAGTGGCACGCCCCGCCTGGCCAGCTCCTCGACCAGTGCCGGGTCCTCGATGCACCGGATGCCGTGGTCGATCCGTTCGGCCCCGAGCAGCTCCACCGCCTCTCGGACGCCCTCGGGCCCGCTCGACTCGCCGGCATGAGCGCACCGGTGGAGCCCAACCCGGCCGGCCTGGGCGAACGCCCGTGCGAAACGCTCGTTGTGGGAGCCACCGGCCTCGTTGCCGTCGATCGAGAGGCCCACGACGCGGGGATGGTCGAGCGAGAGGACCAGCTCCACCAGCTCCTCGGCCTCGGCGGCGCTGGAGGTGCGGCTGACGCTGACGCAGAGGCCGACGGTCGCACCCCCGTCCTGCTCGGCCTCGGCGAAGGGCCCGTCGAGCGCGTCCACCATGGCGCCGAGCCGGTCCCGCCAATGCGGCCAATGCGACGGGTTCATGATCACGTCGGTGTGGCGGGCCCCAGCGGCATGGGCCCGCTGGCTGACCAGGCGCGCGATCTCGCCGAGCTGCTCGGCTCGCTCGATCCGGCCGCACGACCGGTCGAGGTGGGACAGGAGCTCGGCCAGGGAGGTGATCGTCGGCGCGGGCGGCCCTTCGGAGCCGTCGTCGGCAATCGGCGTGGGGATGCAGCCCTCCAGGTGAAGGTGGACCTCGGCCTTTGGGAGTCCGACGATCCAGGCGCGCTCGGGAGCTTCTGGCACGGCCGTCATCATGTCGCGCCGGCCCGATGGCCACGATCCGCGTTCGGGCGCGGGTCGAGCGTGAGAGTGTCGCGTGCCAGAGTGTGGACGTGCAGGTGACGCTGCCCGATGGCACCATGGTCTTGGCGCAAGGCCGGCTCGACCTGGTCCCGTCCGACCGTCCCCGCGAGCCCGACTTCGCGATGTATTTGGACAGACGCTGGGACGACGACCCCCACGTCACCTGGCCCTTTCGGCTCATCGGTTGGGAGGACTTCGGGCTGCCGGTCGATGAGGCGGAGGTCTTCACGGCCATCGCCGACCTCTACCGCCGGGCCCAGGCCGGGGAACTGGTCGAGGTGGCCTGTTACGGCGGGGTGGGCCGGACCGGCACCGTGCTCGGTTGCCTGACCGTGCTCGCGGGCGTCGAACCCTCCGACGCGGTGGCGTGGGTCCGCGGTCACTACCACCCCTCGGCGATCGAGACGTCGGAGCAGGAGCAATTCATCGCCCGGTTCGCCAAGAGCCCGAGTGGCCCGTAGCGAGTCGTCGGTCGACGAACGGCCCCGAACCGAGGGGCGACCGCCCGTCTGAGGGGTCGCGACGGTTCGGTAGCGTTGCCGGCGGTGCAATCGCACTCGACCTCCTCGCTCGGCGCGCCTGCGCCGGACAGCGCGACCGGCGAAGAGCCGGTCATCTGGGCGCGCGGCCTGGCCAAGCGATTTGGTGACCTGGTCGCCGTCGACGACATCGACTTCGACATCACCCGGGGGGAGTCCTTTGGCTTCCTCGGTCCGAACGGGGCCGGGAAGACGTCCACGATGCGGATGATCGCCTGCATGTCGCCCCAGACCGGCGGGACCCTTCGCGTGCTCGGCATGGACCCCGAGACGCACGGCCCCGAGATCCGCAGCCGCATCGGCCTCGTCCCCCAGGAGGACACCCTCGACCTCCAGCTGACCGTGCTCGACAACCTGATGATCTACGGGCGCTACTTCGACCTGCCGAAGAAGGTCATCTTGGAGCGGGCCCGGCGCCTGCTCGATTTCGCCGAGCTCACCGAGCGCGCCGACGACACCGTCGAGCCGCTGTCGGGCGGGATGAAGCGCCGGCTCACGATCGCCCGCGCCCTTGTCTCGGAGCCCGACCTGCTCATCTTGGACGAGCCGACGACCGGGCTCGACCCCCAGGCCCGACACCTGCTGTGGGACCGCCTGTACCGGTTGAAGAGCCAGGGGGTCACCCTGGTGATCACCACCCACTACATGGACGAGGCCGAGCAACTGTGCGACCGCCTGGTCGTGATGGACAAGGGCCGGATCGCGGCGGCCGGCACCCCGGCCGGGTTGATCGAGCGTTACTCGACCCGTGAGGTGCTCGAGCTGCGGTTCGGAGGCGCCGACCCGCCGTTCGAAAGACTCGAGGGGATCGCGGAGCGGAGCGAGGTGCTCCCCGACCGAGTGCTCGTGTACTCCGATGACGGCGACCGGGCATTGGACGAGGTGCTCGCTCGGGGGATCGCGCCGGTGAGCTCCCTCGTCCGGCGCTCAAGTCTGGAGGACGTGTTTCTTTCGCTGACCGGGCGGACGCTCGTCGATTGATTGGGGGGCCTCGGTCGTGACGACCGATTTCGAGACCTGGGGGATGGACATCGCGCAGGGCACCCGCCTTCCGCCGACGCTGCGCGTCCTTCGGTACCACTTCTACACGTACATGCGGACGTGGCGTTCGTCGCTCACGACCAGCTTCCTCGCGCCCGTCCTCTACCTCGCCGCGATGGGGGTGAGCCTCGGCTCCTTGATCAACAAGCACGTCGGCTCGGTGGACCACGTGCCCTACCTCAGCTTCATGGCCCCCGGGCTTCTGGCCGCCAGCGCCATGCAGGTCGCCGCGAGCGACTCGATGTACCCGGTGATGGCGGCCATCAAATGGATCCGGACCTACTACGCCATGCTGGCCACCCCGCTGCGGGTGATCGACGTCCTTCTCGGCCACTTCTCGTGGGTCACCGTTCGGCTGATCCTGACCGCGGTGACCTACCTCGGGGTGATGGCCGCCTTCGGGACCGTGCACTCGCCGCTCGCTATCGCGGCGGTGCCGGTGGCGATCCTGACCGGGCTGTCGTTCTCCGCCATCATTTCGGCGTTCGCGGCGACCCAGGAGAACGACCAGGGCTTCGCCACCATCTCGCGGATGGGGCTCATCCCGCTGTTCCTCCTCTCGGCGACCTTCTTCCCGTTGCGTCAGCTGCCCGGCTGGATGCACCCGGTCGCGTACGCCACCCCCCTGTTCCACGGCGTCGATCTCTGTCGCATGCTGGTGCTCGGGCGCCTCGACTGGGTGTCGGCGGGGTGGGACGTCGCCTACCTGGTCGCGCTGACCGGGTTCGGGCTCTTCCTCGCCCGCCGCCTGTTCGCCAAGCGCCTGGTCGTCTGATGGCACCGTCGGACTCGAACCCCACCGTGCTGGCCCGCCGCGACCTGTTCTCGCCCTCGGTGCCGAGAATCACCCCGCTCTCGGTGCTCGGGCTCCGGCGCGCCAAGCGGGTCTTCCAGCGCAACGTCGTCGTGTACCGGCGCGGCTGGAGGTTCATCGTCTCGGGGTTCTTCGAGCCGTTCTTCTACCTGGTGTCGATCGGCCTCGGGCTGAGCAAGCTGGTTGGCGCCATCCACGTCGACGGCCAGACCTTCGCCTACACCGTCTTCGTCGCGCCGGGCCTCTTGGCTGCCTCGGCGATGAACGGGGCGATCTTCGACTGCACCTTCAAGATCTTCTTCCAGCACTCGGCGCTGTATACGGGCACACGTTCTGCCTGCTGACCAGGGATAACACAGAGTCCCGAACGGACCTCGTTAGGTTTTGGGGTATGAGCACAACCCAGATCGAAGCAGTCGACCCGGCTCTCGCCGACCGCACCGAGCAGCACCTGGACCGACTGTGGGCGTTGGTCGAGATCGGCAACGAAGCCGAGGCCACCGTCATCGGAGCCATGGCGAACATCGCCGCCGAGTTGGCGGCGTGGCTGGCACCCGGAGCGAAGGCTTACAGCACATGACGGCACGGAAGCCCACAACCCAGCGAGAACTGCACCGCCTCTTCGACGTGTTGAACGACCGCTACCTCGGTGGCGAGTTGCCAGCCGTCATGGTGTCACCGTCGTTCGGCTCGCAGAAGCCGGGCAGTTACCCGGAGCCTTCAAGGTGGGAGGTCAATGGAGGGTCAGTGTGCCGAAGTTCCTTCGTGAGGTCCACGGAACGGAGGCGGCATGACCATCTCCCAGCTTGACCGTCATGGCCAGGACGTCGATGAGGACATCGATGACCTCAGTCCGGCCGAGCGCGAGGCCGGCCTCATCACCTTCGCGGAGCTCCAAGAGCTGCCCAAGGCGCCCTGGCTCATCGACGGGGTGATCCGCCAGCGCAGCCTCACCTTCCTCTACGGACGCCCCGACACCTTCAAGACCTTCGTGGCCTTGGACCTGTGCGGCGCGCTCATGACCGGAAGCTCCTGGCTGGAGGCCGAGGTGACCAAGAGCGGACCGGTGCTCTACCTGGCCGCCGAGGGCTCAGAGACCTTGGTCGAGCGGATGAGGGCCTGGGAGATCCACCACGACACGACCGTGCCACCCGACGGCTTCCAGGTGGTCCGCAACCCGCCCGATCTCTCCGATGAAGCGGGGATCGACACCTTGTGCGAGGCCCTCCAGAGCCGGCCCTATTCGCTCGTCGTTATCGACACCTTCGGCAAGTCGCTCGGCTGGGCCGACGAGAACAACAACTCGGACATCAACCGCGCGCTGCTGCGGGTCGCCAAGATCAAGGATCTCGGCATCGCGGTGGTGCTGATCCACCACACCGGCCACAGCGGCGATCGGCTTCGCGGCGCGTCGGCCATGTACGGGGCCGTCGACACCATCATCAAGGCCGAGGTAGTGGGGGAGTTGCTGGTGAAGCTGTCCTGTGAGCGCCAGCGCCGGAGCCGCCAGTTCGAACCCATCTACGCCCAGCTGGGTGAGCTCGAGATCGGCACCGACGAACAGGGCCTACCCGAGACCTCGCTGGCAATGGTGGGACGGGCCTCCAAGACGACCGGCCTCGTGGCTGAGCACCTGGCCAGACGACAAGCGATTCTCGAGTACCTCGGGAACTGCCCCGAGCACCAGGCCAAGCAGGTCGACATCGTCCAGGCACTTGGTCTGCGCATGAACGGCTCCGCTCGCCGAGCCCTGCTCGAGGGC
>Ga0181521_10005577_pt1 | contig 13955 bp, 23 predicted proteins | sample PEATcosm2014_Bin_32_FD_119764 | JGI IMG/M metagenome (GOLD analysis project Ga0181521, IMG submission 119764) | Peatland microbial communities from MTU Mesocosm Facility, Houghton, MI, USA - PEATcosm2014_Bin02_60_metaG | ecosystem: Environmental > Terrestrial > Soil > Wetlands > Peat | place...
GAGAGTTCCAGTTCCTCGACCGAGCGGTTCAGGTTCTCGTTGCGGATCTCCGGCTTGCGCTCTTCCGCGATCTCCGGCTCGTGCTCCTCCTCGAAGTTGATGAAGATGTTCATATGGTCCTTCAGCAACTTGGCGCCCAGGCCGATGGCGTCGGCCGGACGGACGGAACCGTTGGTCCACACTTCCAGCGTCAGCCGGTCATAGTCGGTGATCTGGCCCAGACGCGCGGCTTCGACCACGTAGTTGCACTTGCGCACCGGCGAGTGCACCGAATCGATGGGGATGAAACCGATGCCCAGGTCCTCGTCGAAGTTCTTGTCGGCGGAGACGTAGCCGCGCCCGCGCTTCAGGCGCATCTCCATGTCGAGCTTGCCCCCCTCGCTGACGGTAGCGATGTACACGTCCTTGTCGAGGATCTCGACGTCGCTGTCGGCCTCGATCATCCCCGAGGTAACCACGCCCGGCTGGTCGGCGCGCAGGTAGATGGCCTTGGGGCCGTCGCCGTTCAGCTTGAACGGTATCTGCTTCAGGTTGAGGATGATATCGGTGGCGTCTTCCACCACCCCCTGGATGGATTGGAACTCGTGCAGCACCCCCTCGATCTTCACCGCGGTGATGGCCGCGCCTTCGATCGAAGACAGCAGCACGCGCCGCAGCGCATTGCCGATGGTGGTGCCGAATCCGCGCTCGAACGGCTGCGCCTGAAAGCGGCCGAACCGCTCGGTCAGCGTTTCCGTCTCCGCGGCCAGCCGTTTGGGTTTCTGAAAGCCTCTCCACAGCATGTAGTGTTTCTCCTTTCGGCCCTGTGGCTCAAAGCCGCATCCCGCTGGCCCATCGGCGGGTTGTGCGCGGCCAAGGCTGCTCGGGCTCGAAAAGCTGGGCCCTAAAACCAGTTGTCAGTAGTCAGGTGCCAGTTGTCAGCAAAACCTGACCCGGGAATCTGCTTTTCCTTATTTGCTATACAACTCGACGATCAACTGCTCGTTGATCGGCAGGTTGATGTCTTCGCGCTTGGGCAGCGCCAGCACGCGTCCCTTGAAGTTTTCGCGATCGATCTCCAGCCAGGGCGCAACCGACAAATGGCTGGTCTGCTCGCGGACGCCCTCCATCACGGAAAGCTTGCGGCTCCGCTCGCGCAGCGCAACCTCCTCGCCGGGAGTCACCTGGTAGGAAGGAATATTCACCTTCCTGCCATTGACCTCGACGTGGCCGTGGCGCACCAGTTGCCGCGACTGCCGGCGCGAGGTGGCCAAGCCCAGGCGGTAGACCACGTTGTCCAGCCGCCGCTCCAGTTGCTGTAACAGCAGTTCGCCGGTGACGCCCGGCTTGCGGGCGGCCCGCTCGAAGTAGTTGCGGAACTGCTGCTCCAGGGTGAAGTAGATGCGCTTCGCCTTCTGCTTCTCGCGCAATTGCAGGCCATAGCCGACGATCTTGGCCTTGCGATCCTTGCCGTGCTGCCCGGGCGCGAAGTTGCGCTTCTCGATGGGGCATTTCTCAGAAAAGCACTTCGCCCCCTTGAGGAACAACTTCATGCCTTCGCGGCGGCACAAGCGGCATACTGGTCCGGTATAACGTGCCAAGTTTTCTTCTCCTTCTCGGTGTCGATCGGTTTACAAAACTGGCAGCCTCTTCGTCCCGATCCAAAACCAGTTTCAAGTTTCGAGTTTCAAGTTTCCAGCCGCAGAGTCGAGCTCGCTCGGAACTCGAAACTGGAAATTCGAAACTACACTCGCCGTTTCTTCGGCGGACGGCATCCGTTGTGCGGGATGGGCGTCACGTCACGAATCTGCCTCACCTCGATGCCCGCAGCGGCCAGGGCGCGGATGGCCGACTCGCGTCCCGATCCCGGCCCGCTCACCCGCACTTCCACTGCGCGCACCCCGTGCTCGCGCGCCATGTTGGCGGCGTTCATTGCCGCCTGCTGCGCCGCGAATGGCGTCCCTTTGCGGCTGCCGCGGAATCCCAGCGACCCCGAGCTCTTCCAGGACAGAACCCGGCCTTCGGTATCGGTGATGGTCACAATGGTGTTGTTGAACGACGCCTGAATGTGCGCCACCCCGAAAGGAACGCTCTTGCGCTCCTTTTTCTTGAACTGCTTGCGTTTGCCTTTTTTCGCCGGCGCTTCGGGTGCGCCGCCGGCGGCTCCTGCTGCTGGTGTTTTCGCCATAGTTCAGTCTCAGATTAAGTCTTCGCTGCTGACTTCTTCTTCTGCGCCACCGTGCCCCGGCGCGGGCCCTTGCGGGTGCGCGCGTTGGTATGGGTGCGCTGGCCGCGGACAGGCAGGCCGCGGCGGTGGCGATGCCCGCGGTACGAGCCGATCTCGATCAGCCGCTTGATGTGCATCTGCGTGTCTTTGCGCAGATCACCCTCGATGTTGCCTTCGCTCTCGATGATCTGGCGGATGCGGTTGACTTCGTCGTCGTCGAGGTCCTGCACCTTCTTCATGGGCGCGACGCTTGCCTGCGCCACGATGCGGCGGGCGCGCGGCTGGCCGATGCCGTAGATGTACGTCAGCGCGATGTCGATGTGCTTCTGGCGCGGCAGATCCACGCCCGCAATACGTGCCATGATTAGCTCCTGGCTGCTAGCTCCTAGCTAGTGGCTAGAAGCTAGGAGTTCGTGGCTAGTTCAGCCCTGTCTTTGCTTATGCTTTGAGTTCTCGCAGATCACCCGCACCACTCCGCGGCGGCGGATGACCTTGCACTTATCACAAATCTTCTTGACCGATGCGCGTACTTTCATAAGAACCAGTTTCCAGTGTTCAGTCGCCAGATCTCGGCAGACATCCTGCTATTTATATCGATACACTATTCGTCCCCGCGTCAGGTCATACGGCGAAAGCTCAACCGCCACCTTGTCTCCCGGCAGGATGCGGATGAAATTCTTGCGCATCCGACCCGAGACGTGCGCGAGCACCTGATGCTTGTTCTCCAGTTCCACCCGGAACATGGCATTGGGCAACGGCTCGACCACCGTCGCCATCACTTCAATCGCGTCTTCTTTGCTCATTCAACTCCGGCCGGCTGGATGCCGATTTGATGCTTCAAACCCCTGTTAAGACCCAAACCAGTTATTCCGTCAGGATCAGCGGCCCGTTCTTGGTTACCGCCACGCAATGCTCGAAATGAGCGCTATAGCTGCCGTCCTCGGTGACCGCCGTCCAGTTGTCGTCGAGCACGCGGGTGCCGGGTTTGCCGATGTTGACCATGGGCTCGATGGCCAGCACCATGCCTTCGCGCAGCCGCGCCCCGTGTCCCCGCAAGCCGAAGTTCGGGACCTGCGGGTCCTCGTGCAGCTTGGTACCAATGCCGTGGCCGACGAACTCCCGCACCACGCTGAAGCCGTGCGCCTCCACCCACTCCTGCACCGCGGCGCCGACGTCGCCCACCGCGTTACCGATGCGCACCTTCTCGATGCCCTTGTAGAGCGACTCTTCCGTGACCTTCAGCAGCTTCTGCACCTCAGGGCGAAGGCTTCCGCCGACCGCCACCGTCAGCGCCGCGTCCCCATAGTAGCCGTCGAGCACCACGCCGCAATCGATAGAAACGATGTCGCCTTCCTTCAGCACCCGCCGCTCCGAGGGGATGCCATGCACGATCTCCTGGTTCACCGACGTGCACAGCACGCAGGGATAATCGTAGTACCCCTTAAACGCCGGCTTGGCGCCCAACTCCTCGATCTGGTTCGCCGCCGCGCGCTCCAGGTCCATGGTGGTGATGCCGGGCTTCACCATGGCCTTGACCGTGTCCAGCACCTGGCGCACGACGTGGCCGCTTTGCCGCATCTTCTCCAGCTCGGTGGCCGATTTACAGACTATTGCCATCTCCGATTCGCGTCTTAACTTACTGCGTGTACCCTTCGTTCCTGGGGGACCGGGTTCCCTCGCTACGCTCGGGATTTCGGCGCGGGGCTCGGACGCCCCGCAGACGCCTCAAGCTCAATCGCCCGGAACGCCTCCGCTGTGACCTGGTCCGGGGCCCGGTCTCCCTCGACCTCGCGCAGCCGCCTCTGGCGGCGGTAATAGTCGATCAGGGGAAGTGTCTGGCGCTCGTAGGCCTTAAGACGTTCGGCGATGACTTCCTCGGAATCGTCCTTGCGCGTCACCAGCTTCGAGCCGTCGACATCGCAGGTATCGGCGACGCGGGGAGTCTGAGAATTAACGTTGTAGATCCTTCCGCAGGTGGGACAAGTACGGCGCCCCGTCAGGCGGCGCAACAATTGATTATATCCAACCTCGAAATTCACCACAACCGGCGGCACGGCGTATCGTTTCTCAAAGAACTCGTCCTTCAGCAGCGCGTCCAGCCACTCGGCCTGCACCACGGTGCGGGGAAATCCGTCCAGAATAAAGCCCTGCGCGCAATCGGCCTGGCGCAGACGGTCGGCCACCATGTCGCAGACCAACTGATCGGGCACCAGCCCCCCTTTGTCCATGAAGGCCTTGGCCTTCTTACCCAGTTCGGTGCCGCGGGCCACGTTGTCGCGCAGGATGTCGCCGGTCGAGATCTGCGGGATCCCGTAGCGCTGCATGATCAGCTTGGCCTGCGTGCCCTTGCCGGCTCCCGGCGCTCCCAGCAGGATCACCGGTCCGACCTTGGTTTTTACATCAGTAGCCGTGCTCGCCCTCCCGTCCATTTACAGCCCCTGGCCCGGGTCCGGGCGCCCCACGCCGAAACCCACGGCCGAAACCTTTTGCCCTACCACGCCCTGCGCCCGCGGATCCGGCCGCTGCGCGGCGTGAAACCATCGTAGTGGCGCATGATGAGTTGCGCCTCCACCTGCTGCACCGTATCCATGGCCACCCCCACCACGATCAGCAGCGACGTGCCTCCGAAGTAGAAGGTCACGCCCAACCCGTTGGTCATCCATGCCGGCAGTCTTTCAAAAAACGTCCCTAGAAAGCCGGGCAGGTGGTTGAGGTGGATGCCGGCGATCATCCACTCCGGTATGAACGAGATCAGGATCAGGTACAGGGCGCCTACCAGGGTGATGCGCGTCAGAATGTCGTTGATGTGATCCGCCGTGCGCTTGCCAGGACGGATGCCGGGAATGAAACCGCCATACTTCCGCATGTTGTCCGCCACTTCGCTGGGGTTAAAGATGATGGACACGTAGAAGTACGCGAAGAAGATGATCCCGACGGCATACAGGAAGGTGTAGAGAGGCTCTCCCCACTGCAGCGCCCGGAGCAGCGGCCCGAAGAAGCGATTGTCCCGGAAGGCGAACAGCGCCGTCTGCGGGAAGGTCAGGATCGAGGAGGCGAAAATGATCGGCATCACCCCGCCAGCATTCACCCGCATGGGCAAGTGCGTGGACTGACCGCCCATCACCTTGCGCCCAACCACGCGCTTGGCATACTGCACCGGAATGCGGCGCTCGCTGCGCTCGACAAACACGATGAAGGCCACCACGGCCACCATCAGCGCTACCAGCAGAATGATGGCCAGCGCGGTGAACGAGCCCCAGGCATCGGTCCTGGCCTTGTCCGCCAGATCGGCGACGCCGCGCGGCAGGCCCACCACGATGCCGGTGAAGATCAGGAGCGACATGCCGTTGCCCACGCCGCGGTCGGTGATCTCCTCGCCCAGCCACATCACGAAGATGCTGCCCGCGGTCAGGGTGATGACCGTCATCAGCACGAATCCGGGCCCGGGATTGGTGACGAATGCCGCCCCCCCCGAAGTGGATTTCTGCAGCGTGATGGCGATGCCCAGCGACTGCATGGCCGACAGCGCTACCGTCAGATAGCGGGTCCACTGGGTGATCTTCTTCCGTCCCAGATCGCCTTCCTTCTGCAGCTTGGCCAGCGGCTCATAGACCACCGTCAGCAACTGCAGGATGATGGAGGCCGTGATGTACGGCATGATCCCCAGCGCGAAGATGGTGAGCCGGCGCAACTGGCCGCCGCTGAACAGGTCGATGAAGCCCAGGAAGGTTCCCCGGTTCTGCTCGAAGAACTGCTGCAGCAGGTCGGCATTGATGCCTGGCGTGGGAATGTGGCCGCCCAGACGGTACACCGCCAGCAGTCCCAGCGTGAACAGCACCCGCTTGCGCAGGTCGGGAATGCGGAAGATGTTGGCGAATTTCTCCAGCATTTACGCCACTACCTCAATCTTGCCGCCGGCCTTGGTGATCTTGTCCTGGGCCGACTTGGAAAACTTGTGGGCGTGAACGGTGACAGCCGCCTTCAGCTCGCCGTCGCCCAGCACCTTGACCAGGTCGCGCTTGCCCGCCAGGCCCGCCTTGCGCAGCAGCTCCAGCGTGACCGTGGATTCGCCCAGCGCCGCGATGCGGTCCAGGTTCACCACCGCGTATTCCTTCTTGAAGATGTTAGTGAAGCCGCGCTTGGGCAGGCGGCGATGCAGCGGCATCTGGCCGCCTTCAAAGCCGCGCATCATGCGCGACCCCGAGCGCGAACGCTGTCCCTTGTGGCCGCGGGTCGAGGTTTTGCCCATGCCGGAACCCATGCCCCGGCCTACGCGCTTGCGCTTCTCCGACGCCCGCTTCGGTGCTCGAATGGTCGATAGATTCATGTCAGTTACCAGTCGCCAGTTGCCAGTTGCCGGTTGTCAGTAAGCAACGGACCATCTGTTGTCGAACTCATTGCCCGTTCAAAATCGTGACCAGGTGCGGCACCTTCGCCACCATGCCGCGGATGGACGGCGTGTCCTCGCGCTCGATCACCTGGTTGAGCCGGGTGAAGCCCAGGCCTTTGATCACCAGCTTGTGCTTGCCGGGCGCGGCGATCGCCGAGCGCACCCATTGCAAGCGGAGCTTTTTTTTCTGCGCCATGGCTTACAACTCCTCCACGGTCTTGCCGCGCATCGCGGCCACTTCCTTGCGGTCACGCAGCTTGCCCAGGGCATTGAAGGTGGCCTTGATGACGTTGTGCGGGTTGGTGGTGCCGATGGACTTGGTCAGCACGTTCTGGATGCCGGCCGAGGTCATCACCGCGCGCACCGCGCCGCCGGCGATCACGCCGGTGCCTTCCGGCGCCGGCTTCAGCAGCACCATCCCCGAGCCGAACCGGCCCAGCACCGCGTGCGGGATGGTGGTGTGCGTCAGGTTCACCCGCACCAGGTTCTTCTTGGCCGATTCGATCCCTTTGCGGATCGCCTGCGGCACTTCCTTGGCCTTGCCGGAGCCGAATCCGACCACGGCCGCCGAGGGATCGCCGACCACTACCAGCGCGGCAAAGGACAGGTTCTTGCCCCCCTTCACCACCTTGGTGACCCGGTTGATGGCGACCACCTGGTCCTTCAGTTGGTACTGCCCGGCATCGAGTCTCTTCTTCAGTGTTGGCATTCTCGCTCTCGCTTAGTACCAAGTAGTACCCAGTACCTAGTATCGAGTACTCGCAACTAAAACTGCAATCCCGCCGCGCGCGCGGCGTCAGCCAGCGCCTTGACCCGGCCGTGGTACAGGTATCCGCCGCGGTCGAAGACCACTTTACCCACACCCTTGGCCTTGGCGCGCTCGGCCAGCAGCTTGCCGACTTCCTTGGCCACGGCCACGTTGCCGCCGGTCTTCTTCTTGGCCCCCGCCGCCACTTTTCCGGCGCCCTCGCGCGAGTTGGCCGCGGCCACGGTCTGGCCGGCCATATCGTCGATCAACTGCGCGTAGATGTGGTTCAGCGAGCGGTACACGCTCAGCCGTGGACGCTCCGTCGTGCCATTTAGCTTGCGGCGGATGCGCTGGTGCACCCGCTGCCGGACTTCGTTCTTTGCGATCTGCGGAATCATTTGTTAGTACCTAGTACCGAGTACCAAGTACCAAGCGAGTACTGGCCAAGCGCATCGCACTTGGTACTGGGTACTCGGTACTTGGTACTATTTGGCTCCCGTCTTTCCAACCTTCTTCTTCAATCTCTCGCCCGCGTAGCGCACGCCCTTGTTCTTGTAGGGATCGGGCGGACGCAGCCCGCGCATATCCGCCGCCACCTGCCCCACCTTCTGCCGGTCGATGCCGGTGATGGTCAGGCGCGTCAGCTTGGGGTCGACCGTTGCCTGGATCCCCTCCGGCAGCGGGTACTCGATCGGGTGCGAGTATCCCAGGCTGAACACCACCGTGTGCTTGCCCTTCAGCTCGGCGCGGTAGCCGATGCCCACGATCTCCAGTTCACGGGTCCAGCCCTTGGTCACGCCCTCGACCGCGTTGTTCAGCAGCGCGCGCGCCAGGCCGTGCACGGCGGCGTGGGCATCGTCCACCCGCGACGCGATCACGTGCCCGTCTTGCCGTTCGATCGACACGCCTTCGGGCAGATGCGTCTGCACCGTGCCCTTCGGTCCCTTCACCGCCACGGTGTTGCCCGTGACTGTGATCTCGACTCCCTTGGGCAACTCAATCGGCTTTCTTCCAATTCGCGACATAAAATCAGCTCTTCGCTACCAGATTTCGCAAAGCAGTTCGCCGCCCACGCCTTCCTTGCGCGCCTGGCGGCCGGTCATCACGCCCTTGGGCGTGGTCAGGATGTTGATGCCCATGCCGCCCAGCACGCGCGGGATGTCATTGCGCCCCACGTACACGCGGCAGCCCGGCCGCGACACCCGCGTCACGTTGGAGATAGTGGCGGCCTCGTCCGGCCCGTACTTCAGGTACACCCGCACCAGCTTGTGTCCCTGCTCTTCCGTCGCCTTGTAGTTGGCGATGTAGCCCTCTTCCTTCAGGATGCGGGCCAGCTCCAGCTTCAGCTTGGAGGCCGGCACATCCACCTTCTGGTGCTTGGCACGGATGGCGTTACGGATGCGCGTCAGAAAATCCGCCACCGGATCGGTCAGACTCATCGGTCATTTCTCCTAGCGTCGCCCGTTCGCTTCCGCCCGGCGGAAGAACCAGCGGCGACGGAAAACCAGTTCAAGTTTCCAGTTTCGGGTTTCGAGTGAGCTTCCGAAAACTTGAAACTCGAAACTGGCGTTTACCACGAAGACTTGCAAACGCCGGGAAGCTCTCCCCGCAGCGCCAGCCCGCGGAAGCACAAGCGGCACATGCCGAACTTGCGCAGGTACGCGCGCGGGCGCCCGCAAATCTTGCAGCGGTTGTGCTGCCGCGTCGTGAACTTCGGTTTCTCCCGCTCTTGGGCGGGAAGCAAGGCGTTTTTCTGCCGCGCCTGCTGCAACTGATACTCGATCTTCGCGTCCTTTACTCTCTTTGCTGTGGTTGCCATTTTTTCCTTATATCCAATGACTCAATGGATCAATGCTTCAATCTCCTAGGGCCGGAAGGGCATGCCCATGTGCTTGAGCAGGGCGCGCGCTTCGTTGTCGCTCTTGGCCGTGGTCACGATGGTGACGTTCATGCCTTTCATCTTGTCCACTTTGGCGTAGTCGATCTCGGGGAACGCCAGTTGGTCCTTAAGGCCGAGGGTGTAATTGCCGCGGCCGTCGAACGACTTGGTGGGGACCCCGCGAAAGTCGCGCACCCGCGGCAGGGACACGTTCACCAGCCGGTCCAGGAACTCGTACATGCGGTGGCCGCGCAGGGTCACCATGGCGCCGATGGGCATGCCCTCGCGCACCTTGAAAGCCGCGATCGACTTCTTGGCCCGGGTGATCACCGGCTTCTGCCCGGTGATGGCCGTCAGCTCGCTGGCGGCGGGATCGAGCACTTTGGCGTTCTGCGTGGCCTCGCCCACTCCCATGTTGATGACGATCTTGTGCAGCCGCGGCACCGCGTTGGGGTTCTTGAGCTCGAACTCCTTCATCAGCGCCGGGGCGATTTCCTGGTCGAACCTTGTCTTCAGCCGCGGAGCCGTCTTGGCCGAGGCGCGCGGACGTTCTGGCGCGGCTTTCGGCTCAGGTTCGGCGGCAGCCTGCTTCTTCGGTTTGTTGTCCTTCGCCATGGTCTCAATCCCTCTCACGGTTTCCGGTGCGACGGATTCGTGAGTTACGTTTCACGTTTCAAGTTTCCGAACCACGTGAAACGTGAAACTTGAAACTTACTTATCCAGCGTCGTCCCGCACTTCTTGCAGACGCGCATCTTGCGGTCGCCGTGCATTTCGTGTCCGATGCGCACCGGCCCGCAGGTGGGGCAGACCAGCTTCACGTTGGAGAGCGAGATCCGGCTCTCCTGCTCGGCGATGCCGCCCTTCACCTTGGCGTCGCGTTTGCTGCTCATGGTCTTCTTGACTATGGCTACGTGCTCGACCAGCACCCGGCCGTCATTGGGGAAGACGCGCAGCACGCGCCCCTCTTTACCCTTGTCGCGCCCGGTGATGACCCGTACCGTGTCGTTGCGCCGGATATCGACGCGCTTGTGTCCGTGCCCGTTTGCCGCCACCTGTGCCATCGCTACAGAACCTCCGGAGCCAGCGAGACGATCTTGAGGAACTTCTTGTCGCGCAGCTCGCGCGCCACCGGCCCGAACACGCGCGTCCCGATGGGCTCGCCTTCGTTGTTGATCAGCACGGCCGCATTCTGGTCGAACCGGATGTAGGTGCCGTCCCGGCGCCGGTGCTCCTTGCGCGTGCGCACCACCACCGCCCGCACCACCTTGCCCTTCTGTACCTGGCCGTCGGGCAGCGCTTCCTTGACGCTGGCCGTGATCACGTCGCCCAGGCCGGCCCGCAGCCCGGTATGCCCGCCCAGCGGCAGGATCATCTGCAGCTTGCGCGCGCCGGAGTTGTCGGCCACCTCCAGCATGCTTCGCATCATCACTGCCATAAGCTTCTCCGTTTCCTCGTCCGCAGCGGCTAGCTGGCCTTTGGCTCTTCCGCCGCCGGAACCAGCGTGGCGCGCTGGATCACCTGCTTCAGCCGCCAGCGCTTCAGCCGCGACATTGGCCGCGTCTCCTCGATCAGCACCACGTCGCCCACTCGCGCCGTGTTGTTCTCGTCGTGGGCATAAAACTTCTTCGACCGCGAGATCACCCGCCGGTAGAGCTTGTGCGCCTTCTGCCGCGTGGTCTCCACCACGATGGTTTTGGCCATCTTGGTCGAGACCACGTAGCCGATCTTGGTGTTGCGGCGCGACTGGGTTGCCTTCGTCTCAGGCATAGGTTATTTCTTCTCCGTCGTAGCCTGCTCCAGCTCGCGCTGGCGGGCCACGGTCTTGACCCGCGCGATGTCCCGGCGCAGGCCGCGAATCTTCTTCAGGCTCTCCGTCTGTCCCATGCGCATCTGGAACTTCAGGCGGAAGAGCTGGTCGCTGAGCTCACGCTCCTGGTGCTTGAGCTCGGCCTCGGTCAGGTTGCGTATCTTTTCTGCGTCCATGGTTCTCTATGCCTTGTGCCGCGAGACGAAACGCGTTCGCAGCGGCAGCTTATGCGAAGCCAGGCGCATGGCCTCGGCGGCATCCTCCGGCGTCACGCCCTCCATCTCGAACAGAATCTTGCCCGGGCGGACCACGGCGACCCAGTGGTCGGGCGCGCCCTTGCCTTTGCCCATGCGGGTCTCGGCCGGCTTCTTGGTGACCGGCTTGTCCGGAAACAGACGCAGCCAGATCTTGCCGCCGCGCTTGATGAAGCGCGTCATGGCCACCCGGCTGGCTTCGATCTGCCGGTCGGTGATCCAGCCCGGCTCCAGCACCTTCAGCCCGTAGTCGCCGTAGGACAGTTCGGAGCCGCGCCACGCCTTGCCGCGCATGCGTCCGCGCTGCTGCTTGCGGTACTTAACTTTTTTTGGCATCAACATAAGTCAGTTCCTAGTTGCCAGTTGTCAGTTATCAGTTGCCAGTTTGTCAGCCAGTAACCGCGCCCCTTGCTGACAACTGGCAACTGACAACTAGAATGCGCCCGCCGTCCCGCCCGGCTCGTCCCGCTTCTTCGTCGGCAGGATCTCGCCGCGATAGATCCAGCACTTCACGCCGATCACGCCGTAGGTGGTCTTGGCCTCGGCGAATCCGTAATCGATGTCCGCCCGCAACGTGTGCAGCGGCAGCCGTCCCTGCAGATACCACTCCGAGCGCGCGATCTCGTTGCCGTTCAGCCGCCCGCTCACCCGCACCTTGATTCCCTTACAGCCGAAGCGCAGCGCCGAATCCACCGCCTTGCGCATGGCGCGGCGGAAGCCCACGCGCTTCTCCAGTTGCAGCGCGATCGACTCGCCCACCAGTTGCGCATCGAGCTCCGGCTTGTGCACTTCCTGGATGTCGATGAACACGTCGCGGTTGGTGCGCTTCTGCACCTCCTGCTTGAGCTTATCGATCTCCGCGCCCTTGCGCCCAATGATGATCCCCGGCCGCGCGGTGCGGATGATGACGCGCAGCTTGTTGCCCGGGCGCTCGATCTCGATCGAGCTGACGCCCGCCGACTTGAGCTTCTCCTTCAGCTCGTTCTTCAGCTTGACGTCTTCGAGCACGGTCTTGTCGTAATCGCGCTCCAGAAACCAGCGCGACTTCCAGGGCTTGGTGTAGCCCAAGCGAAATCCGTATGGATGTACCTTCTGCCCCATTTGTGTCCTCGCTATTTCCTAGCTCCCGCCATCTTCTTCTTCGCCGGGCGTGCCGATCGCTTCCTGGTCTTCGCCGCCGCCCGCGTCTTCGGACGGGCGCTCGCCGCCGTCTCTTCTTCTCCGACCACGGTGGCGGTGGCTTCGCCATTCTGCCGGGCGCGTTCGGCCAGCACGATCTCCAGGTGCGCCATGCGCCGCTGGTAGCGGAAGGCGCGGCCCATGGGCGCCGGACGGATGCGCTTCATCCGCGGCCCGTCGTTGGCCACGGCGTGCTTGACGTAGAGGTTGTCCACGTCCACGTCGAGCCCCTTCTCCGAACTCAGAAAATTCGCATTCTCGATGGCCGAGCGCAGGAGCTTGGAGACGTCGGGCGCAATGCCCTTCTTGGTGAAGGCCAGGATGTTCATCGCATCCTCCGCCCGCCGGCCCTTGATGGTATCCAGCACCAGGCGTGCCTTCTGCGGCGAAATGCGGATGTACTTTGCCTCCGCCCTAAACTCCATAGTGTCCTCTCATTACCCCTTCGGAGCCGGAGCTCCGCCTGCCGGTGCGGCCGGAGCTGCGCCGCCCGCCGGGGCCGCCGGCGCGATTGCGCCCGGACCGCCGGGAATACCCGCCGGCTTGGCCGCCACTTCCGTGGCCGCCCGCATCGAGTGTCCCTTGAAGATGCGAGTGGGGCTGAACTCGCCCAGCTTGTGTCCCACCATATTCTCGGTGAGGTACACCGGGATGAACTTCTTGCCGTTATGCACCGCGATGGTGTGTCCCACCATCTCCGGGTGGACGGTGGAGCGCCGCGACCAGCTCCGGACGACTTTCTTCTCGTTCCGCTGGTTCAGCTCCTCGACCTTGCGCATCAAGTGCGTGTCCACGAACGCGCCTTTTTTTGTCGATCTCGCCATAGCTCCAGATCCCTCTATTTCCCGCGGTTCACGATAAACCGGTCGGTACGCTTGCTGTTGCGCGTCTTGTAGCCGCGCGTGGGCTGTCCCCAGGGCGTCACCGGATGCCGCCCGCCGGAGGTCTTGCCTTCGCCGCCGCCGTGTGGATGGTCCACCGGGTTCATGGAGACGCCGCGGTTGTGCGGACGCTTGCCCACCCAGCGCATGCGCCCCGCCTTGCCGATGGTGACGTTCTCGTGGTCCAGGTTGCCGACCTGTCCGATGGTTGCCATGCAGTCCAGCAGCACCTTGCGGGTCTCGCCCGAGGGCAGCTTGACCAGCGCGTAGTCGCCTTCCTTGGCCACCAACTGCGCCGACCCGCCCGCCGAGCGCACCATCTGCGCCCCCTTGCCCGGACGTAGCTCCAAATTGTGCACGGTGGTGCCGGGAGGAATGTTCTTGAGCGGCAGAGCATTGCCCACCAGGATGTCGGCGTCGGGGCCGCTCACCACCTTCTGCCCCACCTTCAGCCCCGAAGGCTGCAGGATGTAGCGCTTCTCGCCGTCGGCGTAGGCCAGCAGCGCAATGCGCGCGGAGCGGTTGGGGTCGTACTCGATGGATGCCACGGTGGCCGGCACGCCCGTCTTGTCGCGCTTGAAGTCGATGATGCGCAGCTTGCGCTTGTGGC
>Ga0181521_10005582_pt1 | contig 13942 bp, 12 predicted proteins | sample PEATcosm2014_Bin_32_FD_119764 | JGI IMG/M metagenome (GOLD analysis project Ga0181521, IMG submission 119764) | Peatland microbial communities from MTU Mesocosm Facility, Houghton, MI, USA - PEATcosm2014_Bin02_60_metaG | ecosystem: Environmental > Terrestrial > Soil > Wetlands > Peat | place...
ATGCAGTGTATCGTAGGCTGCTAAGTGATCGTGAGAGCAGGAGGGCCGTAATGACGATCTTTGATCCTCGCCTAGACAACAATGAAAATTCTCTAGACATCCCGTGCACGATCAGTATGCAGTTCTTGATTAGGAATGATTTTCTGAACATGATTACCTATATGAGAAGCAATGATTTGTTCCGTGGGTTCATTTATGATACGGTGGAGTTCCAGTGGTTCCAAGAAATCTTGGCAGGTTGGCTCGGCGTAGAAGTCGGCAAGTACACCCATCTGGTGGGAAGCGCACATGTCTATCTAAACGATAAGGCAAGGATTGAGGATGTAGTGTCCCGAGCTCGATCATCTACAGATTCTTTTTCCCTCTACAAGGCTTACGAACCACAAGATGCCAGATTACCCAAGACCGATTTCGACAGAGAATTACAACAACTGTTCGCCATAGAAGAGAGCTCAAGATACGATATGCTGTGTAAGGAGAAAGAAGAGATAGAGGGGTCTTTCCAGTCCCGATTCTATCGAAATCTGGCGCTTGCCATAGCTGGGTATAACGCTCACAATCTTGGACATGGAGAATTGTCGGCTGAGTTGTTCTCTCTCATCGACAATGAACTCGGTTCTCTGATGAGGCAGAAGTATCAGAATCTGGCTGATGCCGATCTGCCAATAGCACCGGTGCCGAGACGAGTTCCAACTCGGTGGCATTGAGGCTCATGCCAAAACCAGACCCAATGACGTGGAAACTTGAACAGTGGTCTCAGGGGTTCTACAGCGTATATGCCATTAAGGATGACAAGAAAACTTATTCAGAGATTTGGCTTTCAGCAACGAGTCATGCTAGCTCTGTCGCTGAGGATGCGAGACTTAATGACTATGAGAATATCGTGTTGCACCTGACTAATGTCTTCGCTTGGCTCCTTTCTTTTGCTCAGCGGTTTACGATTGACGTTGCACAGAGTCCGGTTGCAACGGGCTTCGCGAATGAGCACGGGGCAAACTGGACAGAATGGATTCTTCACAAATACCCTCGGGTGTGCAACACATGTGGAATGTCGCCATGTATTTGTCCAAGTTATCGTGACATTATGGAGCTGAGGCGTGGCGATAAGAAAGCTGATTATGAGAAATTCTTGCTCACACGAGAAGGCCCGATTCAGAAGGCTTTCGATGAGACGTTTCGACAGAAAAAACTCCACACTGCCATAACTATGCCAGGACTATTCGACATGTTTCACGACATTTATGGCGGTCCGCTTTGGGGGAGCAGTCTCTCTGACATTACCTTTCATTTCGTTGAGGAAATCGGTGAAGTCTCCAAGGAGATTACTCACTTGGAAGGAACATGCGATCCACATTCGAGAAATTCTTGGAATGATTATGTGAAACAGCATTATAAGGAAACGGGGATATGGGACAAGTACTCGATCGTCTGTACACTCCTATCACGCGAATTAGCCGACGTCTTTTCTTGGACCACCGCAATGCTCTACAAGGTAAAGCAATTGCAAAAGTCGGAGTGGGAACCTAGGGAGGTCCTTGTCAAACTATACACCAGCAAGGTTGGAAGGCAGTCCGTCTCGATCGGTGAGGATGATTTTCACTTTTTCTGCAGGTACTGCAGCAAGCTTCCTTGCAGAGAAGATTGTATTCCAAATCAGTTAGAAAAGAGAGTCGAAGAGGGTAAGGAGGAGTCGCAGAAGAAATTCAAATACGAGATACCTGCCGCTTGACTACGAATAGTTAAGCCCTGCTGCATCGTAACGGTTTGCAAGATTCATTGTCGGCTCACCCACCTAGGGCTTAACAATCGCTTTCGTGAATAGCGTGAACGTGAGAAACGCCTACTGTTATTGGTCCTTTAAGTGCTCTTTCAGTCCATGCTTTCTTTGGCCATGCGAGTGAACCTTTCCTTCGCTTTGGGAGGTGAAGCGGGAGCAATCTCTGAATCAAACATTACATGTACTACCTGACCAGGTATCCGGAAGCCCATTGACTTGACCATGGCCTCTCCCGGCGAGAGAGCGCCTAGCATACCCGCGAAATCTGATCCAAGGTCGCTCTCTATTCGATGTCTGTCAATATCCTCAGTGTTGAAGCTAATCATGTTCTGTTGTGCTTCGATAGTTATCGTCTTATTCACAAGAGCCAATCGACGAGCTACAATCCACAACGGGCAACCGTTGCGTCCTCCTTCGGTTGCGAGTTTGAACCATATAGCACCAATATCCTCCCTCGATCCTCCCTCAGGGAGCAGGCGATGTGCTTCGTCGGTTACGATTATGCAGCCAAAACCCTTTCCAGTTGAGGCTCTTGACCATATGGCGTTAGCCACGGCGGTAGCAACCATGTTCTTAGTAGCTTGATCATCTGGAACCAAGCCTAATTCCGGGTAAGAGAAATCCACAACTATCCCGTGAAGAGTAGTGAATTTCATGCACATGTCTTCCACCGTAAGCGTGTTCTTCAGCGACGGTTCTTCGGCCAAGATCTCATCGCAGGAATTCACTGTAGTTTGTACAATTGCAAATATGGAATCCGTTTCTTCTTTTTTCGCCTTAGGCCACATCGATTCAGCCTTGGCCTGGGCCCGACTTACAATCGCCTTCTTCGTTGGAAATTGTTCATCGTTTTTGCACTGGTCTACGCACGCTGAAAGTAGCTTGAACGCCTTAGTTCCTCGTCCCCCCACCAAGGGCCCCATGATTTCCTTGGTCTGCTCATGTACGTTTTCGTACACAGTTGTCGCTAAGCGTTCCCAGTTAACGACTTGTACTTTGATGTCCTTTCTCCCGGCCATGGAAGCGAATTCGCCGGTCCAATCTAGAAGTAGGAAGCGTGCTGGGGGTTTCGCCTGCATTGCTCTAGCCACTAGCGTAAGCAGCCCAGTGGTTTTGCCCGTCCCTTGGGCACCAGTAACAATTAGTCCCTGCCTAACCAAAGTATTCAGGTCAATCAGAACATCCCTGTCCGTCTCAGGATTCGTACCGAGCTTCGCAGTCCAATCGCTATCGGGATGAATTACCTTTGCAACTATCTCGGGTGAGCAGGAGTACACATTCGCGAATGGCTTCACCGGGTTTCTTGGTGGACTGACCGCGTTCTCGGTCAGCTTGCCCACAAGGGTACACGCGCATCTGTATCGCTGAATGCGGCTATCAGCGGTCGGATTGCCTATCGTGATAAGTGATTCCTCAAAATCGAATGATGGCCTAAACCAGTAGGGCTGCACTACTTGGTAAACGACTGGATATGAATCGTCGTCAAGCAAGAACACGTAACTGCCTGTGTTTAGTTGCACGCCTTCCTTGAGGGTCACACTTATGCGGTCAATTCCATAACTGCTTTCCGTGAATACGTTCCCTATTCGGTGGTCATCCGAGGAACCTTCCTTTGCCAGTTTAAGAATTGACATTGACTCAAACACCTCTTTCCGTGAACAGGCTTAGAAGCCTAAGGTTGTCTTCGCTAGATGACATCTTCGCAATTTGTTCCTGAACTATCGCTGACATCGCATCCTTTGTAACCTTACCATCTCGATGAGCAATACACTGAGCTTGAGGCAATCCATCGTACTTGTAATCTAACGACTCAAGCGAAGTTGACAGCACATACGATGCGAGATCGTCAATGCGGTCTTTGACATAATCAGGGAATTCTATCCGGAGTGGCGGAGTCATAGGGTTTCTGCTCGTCTTAATGTAGAATCCGTAAATCTGATGATCCATCTTCTCAACCAACGCAGCGCCAGTAGCCGCACCGATAATTTGCTCAGTAATCGAAATCTCCTCGGTTCGTTCTCCGAACCGCAAGACCTGATTGAATAGGAATTGATCCGAAAGACTGCCGCTTAGGCCATAAGCTTTCTGAAAATACATCGACTCACTTTTTTTCACAACCCCAATCATGTCAATTCCTTGCTTCGACCCCTCCTTTAGAAGATCGTTTCTACTTTGAATTAATTCGAGAACTGCTTTCCTGGCCACGTCTGCGGAAGCCAAGTTATACCATTGGGATATGCTGAGGGGTCCGTCAATCAGTATAAGATCCGCAGGTCCATACCGCGAGAGTTGGTCAAGAACCGCCCGGGGAATCATTGACTCGCGGACAGCACCAAGATAGACTTGGAAATCACTAAGGCCGAACTTAGGTTCAAGGTCAAGTAGCTGCCCAGCAACTGAGACTGGTTTTCTGGTTGGATGTCGGACCGCTATAGCTCCAATCAGAGCCATCCTGGAGATTGCGAAAGGCATAGGGTAGCTAGACGAGTCTGCAGCAATGCAACTTTTCATTCTCAGCTCTGGTCGAACGTCTACTTTTCGTATCTTTACTTTCTCCTTCACCTCATGGGAGGATTGTTTCAACATTCCAGCTGCTAATTCAAGTTTCGAGGAAAGGGTCTCGTTGGCGCGAGCCCGAAGGTCCACAAAGAGGTCGGGGTAAATTGGATGCCAGTTTTGTTCCTTAATTTGATGCCTGGACGGAGCAGAAATCAACGCTACTCGCTAAGATAGGTAGTGGACGCGTGACTATTTATCATATCAAGCTGGATTGTCTAAATTCGAAACTATTCACCAGTCGTGATAATCTAAGCGCTACGTCTCTTCGCTAAGAAAGCGCCCTGCCACAACTAGCACAGAAGGTTGACGTCGCGTCTATGGAGTGCCCGCAGTTGGTAATGGAACTAATAGAGTCGGCTTAGCGCAGATGTAGTCTCCATGAAGCTTAACTTAACTTTTCGCACGAACGGCGAACGCATATTTCGTCGCTGAAACGCAATCGGACGACAGACTATTTTCATGATGAGAGAAGTCGTTCCACCTCTTCGTAAAGAATCGGGTGGATCAAATTCTTAAGCAGAGGTTTGTTCTCCTCCAACCATTCAAGAGCACCCCTAACGGATTCCAAAGTAAGAAGTTCGCCCCTCTCTCGAATCACATCGAAAATCTCGATTGCGACGTTTCTGGAAAGTCCGGCTCCGATTAAGTACAGAACGCTCTCATCAGATGCCCCTGATTCTAGGTACAGCGGCAAGTTCTTGCAATAATCAATGTGCGCCTTCTCTTCGGTTAAAATAGAGTCGATGATGTCACAGTAGCACTTCAATCCTCGAGTGTAGTCAAATCTTATCTTGTCCTCGATCGCCTCGTCCATGTTTTCAATTATCTTGTTTATTTCACGTTTTTTCTTGGCAGGATTATCTGAGATTTCCGGTTTGCGAGAAAGTACATAGTCTATTCGCTCCTCCAGGATTCTCTTGTAAGGTATCCCCCTGATCCATCGCCCAGCTAACCACGTATAGAAGACGTGGGACTGACCTCTTTCTTTGGTCAAATGCTTACCTATCAGGTTGAAGATTGTAAGCAGATCATCTTTGAATCGCCCACTTGCCGGAAATGGAGGCAACACACGGCGCTCTTGCGTCTTCAAGAGTTCGTACAGGTCGTGCTGGAATCGAGGGTCAATGGAACGATTCTTCACGAACAGCGCCTTTTCGGATTGGCTAAAACCTCCTGTTTTTTCAACAAGTTTCCTCCTGATCGTAACCAAGTCCTCTAGTCGAACGAATTCACCTATCTTCTTGAATTTCGATAGGAAGTCGTCCTCTGGATGCAGCAAAGATCGACAAAACCACGAATCCGATTGTGAAGACATGAAAGACTGGCAAAATGAACTTTATCATTGATGGCAGCGTCATTCTGGTCGTCACAAGCTCAGTCACCAATGCGCTAACAACGTAGTTTAGCGACGTTGCAGTACTGAGACCAAGAACTCTTCCACTTCCAGAGACGTATCCAGGAGAGAGCATCACATATCCCTGTTTCTCCTTCTTGCGACTCTCAGGGTCTTCGTTCTCCGCCTTCCTGGATAAGTGACGGCTCGCCAACCACCATGCAAGAAAACCTGGCCAGATTAGGACAAACAAATAGCCTACAGCAGCTAGTGCTCCGATTCCCAGCGCAAGCATGAAGTAAATGGATACTAGAGAGGCCAAGAATTTCCATAGTGTCTGGTCAGTACTCACCAGATTGAGCGGAGCAGAATCTCGACGAGCCATAGTCTTCCGCTTTCCTTGCCTCTTAGAGTATCCTGAAAGAAGACTGGCTCTCCTTTCCTTGATGTCGCTTGTTCAATCCTCTCTAGATTTCCTAGTCTTTCTTCAGATTTCAATAGCTCGTAACTAGCCTATGCTAGCTCTTGAAACAGCCTCTTTACTTTTCATCACTCAAACGTGGGAATCATCGCAGCCAAGAGAGACCTCAGATTTCACGTTTACAAGTGTACTTATCCAAATGCTTGTCAGAACACAAAGGAATTGTGCGACACCGCCGAGTTTTCCCGGCGACGAGATAATTTTTGGAGAATTCCCTACTATGAAGCGCTAGCGTTGATTTAACTGCATGCTAGGAGCATAGGTACGTTCAGTCTTTTTCCACTCATGTTCTTGGATGTATTGTAGAGCTTCTTTGATGTTAAGTGGTTGTGACGAGTTACCATTTCGGCAATCGTCCTGCTATGACGCAACTAAACCAAAACTTCTAAACACTAGAAATGACAGTACAAACCACAGGATTGTCAATGTCAGAAGGTAAACAAAAACAACCTGTCTTTGACGACGACCAGATACTGCGAACTCTCAACCACCGATTCCTACTCATATCCGGATACCTGGAGCCACAGATAGCAAACCTTGGGGACTTGGCCAAGTTGACGTCCGCACAAATCTACGACCTCCTGCACAAGAAGACAATGGAATCACTTGGCCCACAAGGTACGCTAGGAAAAAGGAAAGTCACACGCCTCTCAAAGAGGCGCCCAAAGAGGCGCTAGAGCAAGCGGGTTTGTGAACGTTGACGGAGGAGATGGTTAGTCTGAAGGAGCTGAAGGAGGATGCGAAGAAAATCCTGGAAACAAACCCCGACTCCGTCGTGTTGAGGATGATTCTGGAAGAGCCGGACACCATGCCCCTCTCGGTCGCAAGGGTCAAGATGGAAATGTACGCCCGACAGCTCTACCTAGAGCGACACCGCACCTAGCTTTCTCACGACCACAACCTTACCGTTCTTAAGCTCCTGTTCCTGCTTCCAGCCCTCCTTGAACAGCGAGTTCAACTCCCGCACCGACACCGCCTTGCGCTCAACCTCTCCTTCTCCCTTCTCCTTCTTCTGGTCGAACAGGCGCTGAACCTGCTCGTGAGTTAGCTTTCCCAAATCCCCCAACTTATCAAGCTCCTCCTTAGTGTAGCCGCTTGACATCAGAAGCCCGCGGTTCATCGTTGAGAAGATTTTATCCTCGCTCAGACGCTTCCTTGTGCTCAATTCCTTAACTTGGGTTTGTAACTGGGAAATCTGCTCATCTCTAACGGTTAATTCCTCTTTAGTGGCAACCGTTTTACCCTCCCATGATTTTCTTAACTCGCTGTAAACTTCTGCCTCATTCTCCCACAATTTGTTATACTCCATCTCACTGAAATCGCTGTGTCCAATAGCAAACTTCCGATACTCCCAACCCACCTTACCGCCTGCCGTTGAACCTGCAAACGTGAACCAAGCGTCCCTTGCTTCATGGCAACCAACCCCTTTATGCAGTTTGAACCCTGCTCGACCCTCACGGATTCTACGCCATTCCCCCTGTAGGTTATAGTCTTGAATTAGGTTGCCCTGATAATTACGGAATGGCAACTCTCCCCCTCGGTCTAAGTAATCTTGGATAACTGCTTTAGGAATTAACGAATAGAATTTTCTTTTGGCGTTCTTACGTGGTGGATGAATTATCTTGACGTAGGGCTTTTTGTTAAATAATTGACTCTGCATGTCTTTAGCCATATCGGGTTTACTATTCCAGTGAATGAATGATGATTCGCCCATCGGGGCCAAACTGAAAATAGTGAATATGGTTTTGTAGGGTTCGGGACATTGAACTATGATTCGCTTAACGTCGTCGTATGGCAGTTCCTTATGTTCCGCTACTTTCGGAGTTGGTAAACGTTCGGTAGGTAGGAATATGCCGTGATGCCTAAGGAATGACTTGGTTGCCTTAACGACAAGTTTCACTTGGCTGGGCTTGAATTCATACGCCTGGTCCCTGAGTTCAATCCATAATTTCCCTAGACCATTCGGCTTCGTGATTTTCTTTTCACAATAATCTAAGAATTCTTTGGGGGTCTGCTTACGTTTCTTCAATAGGTTTTGTAAATTGTAAGCGTAATAGATGGCGGTGGATTCGCTTCCGCTGGCCATTTTCTTATACCAAGGCTTTAGGAGCGGGTTCGATTGAACCCATAAGTAAGCGCCCTTAATCCTAGGAGCCAACATGTTCACCCGTAGGACTGGTTAAAGTATAAAACCCAGTATTAAACCTGAAGGTACAGCGCTACGCGTTCCATAGGAGAGGATTAGGGTTGGTTGAACAAGAGTGTTTTGCCCCGCTCTCAGAGACGCTGTCAAGATAGCTACCGCTAGATGGAAAAGAAAACACGGAAAATAGCCGGGTTACGCGTCAGGTGCCCGTGACGTAGAAGCTGTATGGAGCGTTGAATGGCCCAAGATTGTATAGGTTGCAAGGCATGATGAAGCCGTTCTCGCAATTCCCTGGAACTTCACCGGGACCGAAAACTGAAGGGAACCCAAGCACGTAGGATGCGGGGAACGCGTACATGAAGTACCCGTAAGTGTACAAGTAGGGTCCCGTGTTGATCGCGTTGCCCCCGCCGAGACCTGTGTATGTGAAGTGATAGATAGTTCCGTAGGACTGCGCAGGTAAAACCGTAAGCCAGTAAACACCTGCGCTGGGTATGCTAAGATAGTCGGAGGGCTGCAAGTTCCATGTCTCCCAACCCGGACCGAAAATTTCCTTCATATATGGACTACCTACAAAACAGTAACCGTTCTTGGTCGATGCGATTAGCGGCTGATTGAGAGGGCTACTCTGATTGTAGGCTCCCCCATCATCACCGTAAATTGCGAACTTAAGACACTGGCTTCCATCAGACCCCGTGTATTGCAAGTACAAGGACACTGACTGTATAACGGTTGCATGAGGGACCGCGATTTTCGTTAACGCCTCAACATACTGCGCAATGAACGAAGTCGTCACAGGTTCGACATTCGTATCACCGAGAACCGTCTGGCCGAAAACGGGTACAGTGAGTGCTGCGATTGAAAGGAGGATTAGAAACGCGCACGTTACCTTGCGAATCATCACCGATTCTGCCACCTAGAATTAAAGCTACGATGAATATTAGAATCCTCGCCCATAAGGCAACCTAAAGCCCCGTAACGATTAACGATTACCTATTCAAAGCGACGGGGCAATCAACCAACGCTCCCCACCGTAGAACCTTGGACTTCGACAGTAACCGAGGCGGTGTAGGTTAGTGCGCCGCTGGTCGCGATAATCTCTATTGGATAGCTTCCTGCCTGCACCGGCGCGGCGATGTTCACTTCGACGTTCCATGAGGCGGAGGGCGTATCGAGTGAGTATGTGGATGGCATGTATGATAGAGTCACGCCTGAAGGCAGCTGCGAAGTGTTGAACTGAACGTTCCCTCGCCAATCGCTAATGCTTGTGAGGGTGAGCGTGAAGCTCGTCGAGCCGGCGAAAACGTCGGGGGGTAGGTAAACCGTCGAGGGCGCAACGGTTAGAGCGAAGTCGAGATTCGGCGGTGGCGTCGGAGGCGTAGGCGTGGAGAATGTTGTGGAGGAGGTGGTGGACGTTGTCGTTGCCGAAAACGACGGCACTGTCCCTTCCTGCTGGTATACAGCGAGGATGGTCGTCGTCGAGTTTGGAACCGTGATCGTATGTGTCTGTCCATAGCCGTCAGTCCAATACTGAAACACCCACTGGCAAGATGCGTCGCAGTCAATCGAACTGACCGCAGAAAGGGTGTGCGTTGAGCCGACCTGCCAAAGGAACAACATTGGAGTTATGATCCGATTCCCATCAACCGTGACTAGGCTCGCACCCTCCGGATATGAGTCAATGGTTACGTTAACATTCTGAGTGGTGCTATTCGTTACCGTGGTCGCGGTCGAGTTCGCTGGAGGAGTCGTTGTTGAGTTGGCGCTTACCATAAGCGTCTGAGTAGTGTTACTCATCATTGAGTATGTAGAGGACGACACAGCGGAACTAGATGCTGTCGTATTCGTTGTGCTTGCGGTTGTGAAGATGGCGGTGACTAAGAAGAGCAGTATTAGCGCGGTGCTATGTTTAGAGGCAGTGAACATCCTCGACCGACCGAGGCCTAATTGTTCCTCAATCGTTTCATAACTTCATTTTTCACTGAGCCAGCTTCATGCCACAATCCTTCAGCTGACTCCTAGGCAGGTTCACGGCAAAGCATGTTGATCGAAGATATGACGACCTAAGCCGTATTACAACGCCTTCCGGAGCTTCCGCTATAAGCGGTCAGAGTTCTGCGATAACTACTTCAACCGACAGAATAAGTTGGAATTAAGCTCACTGACACACCACGGTCACGTAAGCACTATAGGCGATAGAGCCAGTGCTCGCAACAATCAGTATCGCATAGCTCCCCGGCTGCGCGGAAGGACCGATATTGACCTGCACAGTCCATGAAGTAGCGGGAGAAGTAAGCGAGAACTGCGACGGAAAGTTCGAGAACGATATGCCGGATGGTAGAAGCGAAGTCGTAAAGACAACGGGCCCTTGCCAACCCTGAATGGATGTGAGCGTGAGAGTAAAATCAGTTGAGCCGACGAAATTCCCCGGCGGCAGCGAGACAACCATGGGAGAAATGCTCAGAGCGAAGTCGGTACCTTGCGCGAACGTAGAGAGAGGTTGAGTCACTACAACTGTTTGTGGAGATGATTGAGTGACCACAATGGTCTGAGTTGGGGGTGAGTAGTAGGTTATCGTTGGGGGTGGAGCGTAACAAGAAGACAGCGGGTCGTATGGGTTGCATGGAGGCGGAGCGTAGCAAGGAGAGTACGGATTGTTTGGGTCGCAGGATGGGAAATACGTGTTCGTGTAAGTTGGATATGAGTGGGTATGCCTACTCCAGGTTCCACTCCAAGTCATACTCCAAGTTCTACTCCAAGTCCCACTCCAACTTCCACCCCAACTCCGCGAACCCGACCAATGCGAATACGTGTAACTAGGATTCCACGATGAATGCCCCCACGAATGCGAATGACTCTGCGCCGACACCACTGCGCCTAGCACTGTACTCGCCGGAGAGAACGGCATCAACGCGAGAAAACTAACTACCAAGACCAGTCCAGAAATCGAAACTCTCTGGCAGGCAAGCTTCACGCGACCTCATCTCACATAAACTACGGCTCGTAGTTACCTATAATCTGAACGGATAAGCTAATTCAAACGGGTAGTCGTTCGGAGAGCCTCATTAAGTTGCTAATGCATGGTAACCTGTTCAGCATACAAATTCGGTTCTTGGCTGAAAAACGATTCTTAAACTTGAATCTCAGTCCGATTAAAGTGCTTTCTATGCAATCACATCACTTTTTGGCCAGACTTGCGCCATTTCTCTGTTCGCTTCTTTTTCCAGTTTTGTCGGGGCTCTATTACCTTCAATTCTGATGAGTATCGGTTTTTCGCCGGTGTTAACTCGCATCCTAATTGATAGTGTTCTAATGAAACTTAGTCTGCGAAATGGTTCAGTCTTTGATGCTTTGAGACACCTTACCCTCATCCGTCAACCGTAGTCTTGCGATTGTTCTAATGGCGATAGCGTTTCTCATAATCACAATCGTTAAGATAAGAGACGTAACAGTACGTCTGAAGAATTCACTCTTAACCACCTAATACTTTCCCATACACAAGCTCTAACTTACGCTTGGAGGTGTGTACGTGTTTAGGGTTGCAGTAATTCTCATACTTGTGCTTTCATTTCCGCAGCAGGCGGTAGGAGCAAATCCGTAGGCTAAGAATATCGCCCGTGCTGAAGTGTGTGGGTCTCATGGTGCGCATGCGGGCACCTGCAAGACCGAGAATATCCTGAACCAATCCATTGGAAGCTGTGGCACTAGAATTGACGAACTTCTATGCTCGATCTTGAAACTGAATTAGCTATGTTTGATTTGGGACGGCGACTTAGGTTGACCCTTCTTGAAGCATTCTAAGGCTAGGCTAAGTTCTTGCACTGGTTATTACCGTTTACCCTATCGTGTCGCTATCCTATTGAGTGCTGACGACGCAGGTACTAAATACCTTAACAGATCACATCTTCATGTCGAGTTTTGACCCGTCGCCGATTTCTGAAATACGATTGACTTCATGTTTGACAGTTCGGCCTCGTAGTTATAAGTCGCAACTACGCTTCGTAGTTCTTATACGCTATGGATCGGTTCTGGTTCAGTTGCTAATTCGACGATTTGTGTTGTGCGCGATTCTGTTAGTCACTGTTGTAAGCCTGGTTTCGATGGGACCAAGCGCATACGGCGGCATTGTTCCAAGGAACAGCTCGATTCTACAGATGAACAATTCAACAGCCGCTCCCCCAACGACACCTCAAACCGAGAGCGCGGCGCCCATCCCTTACACACAGTCCGCGCCTTCCGTGCCGACAATAATCACTTCCGAGTCCGCGCCTTCCGTGCCGACAATAATCACTTCCGAGACAATGCCCACTTCGCAAGCGATACCAACCTTAACCACAGTCGTGGTCATGTCCACAACAGGACTCCCGTCAGATGCTTCATCCGTGACAATCACCTCGGCGGGAAGCCCAACAACGCAGATCTCAGCCCTGACAACGGAGTCTCCGATTGTCACAACAACGACGGCATCTATCCCGACGTCTGTTACGTTCCAGAGTTCAGCAACGTCAAGTTCGTCCGCGAGCGTATCGAGTCAGTCGTCAACGATCGAGTCCACTGATTCGAGTACCACTTACTTCACACCGTTTACAACCGTCGAATCTACAACGTTCGCTATGAGTACGGATCCGGGTAGCTCATCGATTCAGCCAGTAACGTCCGTAACTACAAGCTCATCCGTAACCGAATGGAGTCATACCGATTGGAGCTACACCAACACTCAATGGTCCCATACCGATTGGACCCATAGCTGGTGGACTCACAGCCAATGGAGTAACCCCAACTGGTGTTACCAAAACCAGTACTACTGTTACCCCAGTTACCCAAACTATCCCGGCTACCCGGGTTATCCAAGCTATCCTGGGTACCCAGGCTATCCGGGCCAACCCGGCTACCCAGGCTATCCTGGCCAACCCGGCTACACGTACCAGACAACGACAACCGTCACGACCTACGTAACGTCCGGAGTAAGTTCCGCCACGACGATTTCGCTTACGCCCGTCGCCGGAACATCGGTTCATGACGTCTGGATGACTATAACGCCGCTGCAAGGTGGAGAGTTCAGTGTGACTTTGAGTGCGCAAGGTCTCCAAGCGGGCGGCATCTACCTATTAGAAGGAATTACGGGCGGAGCCCAAGTCGGTACCGCCCCGTTCGCGTCGACCATAGCGGCTTCAGAGTTCTCAGCCGACGGTCAAGGCAACGGAATGTACTCCTACATCGCCGTCACGAACCCACAAACGCAATTTACGGGTGCCTCACTCCTCTACCTTCCCAACAACCAGATCACGAACTCGGTCCTGGTCGCAACCGGACCAATCGGCTAGCGCATGTTCCCGACTCACCGAAATTACGTGGATATCGCTCTACGAATAGTTAATCCATTTTTGGACTACAATATTGCCAGCGGTCACTTGGGGTGGATTGGGCAGTAGATTTTCTGATACTCTTAACCCAGTTTGCGGCTTGTGAGGTTGATTCTTGAGCCCCGGCTTCCGTCCCCAAGCCTCAACTCTTCAGGGTTGAGAATCAGGATGTGTGTGAATGGATGAAAAGTCTCTAGGTATGTCTGCGTAAATTCTCTGTGGTTGGTAAGCCCGAGAACCACATGACCGAGCATCGGTCGGGTGTGTGAATGGGCAGTCTTCG
>Ga0181521_10005583_pt1 | contig 13942 bp, 10 predicted proteins | sample PEATcosm2014_Bin_32_FD_119764 | JGI IMG/M metagenome (GOLD analysis project Ga0181521, IMG submission 119764) | Peatland microbial communities from MTU Mesocosm Facility, Houghton, MI, USA - PEATcosm2014_Bin02_60_metaG | ecosystem: Environmental > Terrestrial > Soil > Wetlands > Peat | place...
ATTTCGCCACCACCGCGCTGCTCAAAAATCCCCGGACGCCAAATCCCGGACCCCAGATCCAAAGTCTGTGGCTCGACGGTTTCGCGGAAATGACGCCGCAGGAACTGGACTTGCTCGCCGCCATTTTGCCGCATTGCGAACGCGCCACGCTCGCGTTCTGCCTCGAAAACGAGCCTGGCGCTGAATCTTCGTGGCTCTCTCTCTGGTCGCCGGTCGGAAAAACTTTCCAGCGATGCCGGCAACGGCTCGCGGCTCTGCCGCATTGTGAAATCAGCGTTGAAACACTCGAACGTCATCCGCAAAAGAACCGTTTCGCAGAAAATCCGGCCATGCAACATCTTGAAGCCAATTGGAGTGAACCCGGCCGCGCGTTTGGAGTTCCGCCTTCAGGCGGCCTAACACCGTTGCCTGCCGGCCGCCTGAAGGCGGAACTCCAAACAAAACGCATCAGTCTCGTCGCCTGCGCGAATCCCGAAGCCGAGGCGGTGTTCGCCGCGCGCGAAATCCTGAAATTTGTTCAGGCCGGCGCGCGGTTCCGCGACTGCGCCGTGCTGGTGCGGGACCTCGACAGTTATCACAAACCGTTGGCGCGCGTGTTTCGTAGTTACGGCATCCCGTTTTTCCTGGACCGCCGCGAATCCGTCACGCATCACCCGCTGGCCGAACTCACCCGCAGCGCGTTCCGCACCATTGTTTTTGATTGGCAGCACAATGACTGGTTTGCCGCGCTCAAGGCCGGATTTTCCAACGTTGAAGAAACCGAAATTGACCGGCTCGAAAATGCCGCGCTTGAATCCGGCTGGCGCGGCAAAAAATGGCGCGAACCACTGCCAGGCGCTGACCCTTCGCTTGAACGTCTGCGAAAAAAGATTCTCCCGCCGTTTGAAGCTTTTGCCGCGCGACTGGGCCAATCTGGAAACCGGCCGACCGGTGAGCAATTGACTGAGGCCTTGCGCGAGTTTTGGGATGCACTCGACGTGGAAAAGACGCTCGAAAAATGGAGCCGGCCCGAACTGGATATCTCGTCACCTGTCACCCGCCACTTGTCACTTCATTCGACCGTTTGGGAGCAAATGAACGTGTGGCTGGACAACGTGGCGCTCGCATTTTCACGCGAAGCCCTGCCATTGCGCGACTGGCTGCCGATCCTGGAGGCAGGGCTGGCAAACCTGACCGTCGGTGTGATTCCACCCGTGCTCGATGAAGTGCTGGTGGGCGCCATTGACCGCGCCCGCAATCCCAACTTGAAATTGGCGCTCGTGCTCGGCGTGAACGAGACGATTTTTCCCGCCGCGCCCGCCGCGCCGCCGATTTTGACGGACGCCGACCGCGATGAATTGGAGCAAGGCGGTGTAGCGCTCGGCCCCGATTTGCGCGAACGGCTGGCGCGCGAACGTTTTTACGGTTACATCGCCTGCACCCGCGCCAGCGAAAAGCTGGCCGTGACCTTTGCCCATCACGATGCCGACGGCAAAACGCTGAATCCATCGTCGTTTATTTCACATTTGCGACGGCTGTTTCCCAAACTTGAAATCGAGGAATTCGGCGGCGAAATCAGCATGGCTGAAGCGGTGCATCCCATCGAACTCGCCGCGCCGCTCGTGGAAATTCAAATGAGCGCTCCTCTCCCCGCCACACGGGGAGAGGGTGGCCGCGGGCCGGGTGAGGGGTGGTCCGAACTGCTCGAACTGCCATCATTGAAATCGCTTGCGGAAAGCTTGCGTCAGTTGCGTGAGCCGGACCCGGCGGAAAATTTATCGCCGGCACTGGCGGAAAAACTTTTTGGCCCGGCGTTGCGGACGTCGGTGAGCCGGCTCGAAGAATTTGCCCAATGCCCGTTCCGGTTCTTTGTCCGCAGCGGCTTGCGGGCCGGTGAACGGAAGATTTTTGAACTCGACGCACGGGAACGGGGCAGCTTCCAGCACGACGTGCTGAAAGTTTTTCACGAACGATTGGCCGCCGAAGGCAGACGCTGGCGCGATTTGACACCACCCCAGGCACGGGAACGGATTCGCGCCATCGCGGTTGAATTGACGGAAAATTTCCGCGGCGGATTGTTGCGGGACACGGCGCAGACACAGTTCGAGGCGCGGGCGATGACCGAATCGCTGCAGGATTTCATCGAGGTTGTCGTCTCGTGGCTGCGCAACCAAAACGAATTTGACCCGGCGGCGGCGGAACTGGATTTCGGCGGTGATGGCGCGCGCGCGCCGGCGTGGGAACTGGATTCGGGCGAAGGCCACCGGCTTGCGCTGCACGGGCGGATTGACCGTGTGGATTTGTGGCGCGAGTCCGGCAGCGATACCGCGCTGGCGCTGGTTATGGATTACAAATCCGGCGGCAAGAGGCTGGACGCGGTATTGGTGGAACACGGCGTGCAGTTGCAGTTGCTGGCGTATCTGAATGTGCTGCGGCATTGGGCGAACCCGCAAACTGCGCTCGGTGCGACCCGTCTGGTTCCGGTGGGCGTCTTTTACGTGAACTTGCGCGGCCAATACGAGAGTGGTGGCACACGGGTTGAAGTGCTGAACGATGCCGACGCGACGCGCAAACGCGCCTACCGCCACACCGGCCGGTTCGACGCCAGCGTCCTGCCGAAGCTGGATCGCCTTGGAGCGGCGGATCAATTCAGCTATCAGCAGAACAAAGATGGCTCGCTGCGCAAAGGGTCGGTCGAGGCGTTGCCACGGGCGGAATTCGAAAAACTGCTCGACCGGGTGGAGACGCAATTGCGCGAAATGGGCCGCGCGATTTTTTCCGGCGTGGCAAAAGTGGACCCGTATCGCAAGGGCGGCGAAACGCCATGCGAATTTTGCGACTACCGCGCGGCGTGCCGGATTGATCCATGGACGCACCGCTATCGCGTGTTGCGCGCGGCAAAGGAAAATCCCGCATGACGCAATTGGTTCGGAGTTCCGTCCCGTCATTTGCGGGACGGCCCGGAACGGAGTCAGCGCGGAAATCCAAGCTCCAATTAGAACATTGCCAATGACACTTCGTGGAAAATTCGATCCCGATTGGTCCGCGGTCGTGGGAAAATGGAAGGTCGAACAATCGCGCCTGCGCGAACGGATGAGGGTCGTGCCGCTGGAACGGCTGCCGCGATTCGTCGCCGGGGCTGATTGCGCGTTCTCCGACGACAAACAAACCATCTTCGCCGCTGCCGTTGTTTATGACCGCGAAACGCAGCGCCCCATCGAAATCGCACACGCAACCCGGCCGGCGGAATTCCCCTACGTTCCCGGCTTTCTCAGCTTTCGTGAAGGCCCGGTGGTTACGGAGGCGGTTTGCGCGTTACGACACGAATTCGGCGCGATTCTTTTTGATGGCCAGGGTTTCGCGCACCCGCGGCGGTGCGGCATCGCGTCGCATCTGGCGATTCAATTGGACAAACCCGGGGTCGGCGTCGCCAAAAGCCGGTTGATTGGAACGTTTGGGAAACTGGCATCACATGCCGGCGCAACCACCCCGCTCATGGATGACGACGAACAAATCGGCGTTGTGTTGCGGACGCAGAAGGAAATTCGACCGGTCTTTGTGAGCATCGGTCATCGCGTGGATTTGCCCTCGGCGGTCAAACTGGTTCTGGCCTGTTGCACGCGCTATCGCATCCCCGAGCCAACCCGGCAGGCAGACATCGAGGTGGCGAAGCTGAAGCGTGCGTCAACGTAGGACAGGCATCTTCCCTGTCTCTGAATTCATCCGCGAATTTCGCCAATTGACGCGAATTTTTTGGTGGGGCGAGCGTACTCGCGAGCCGAATATTTTGGAGTGCGCGGACATGTCCGCGCTTTCAAAGCGGCGACGCGTCGCCGCACTACAAATTTAATAAACCAGCACCAGCACCGCCGCCTCTTGTGCCGACTTCACAACATCTTCAGACTTCCGTTCAGCCGTGACCGGCGCTTTGAGCTTTTGGTAGGGCGGTTACTGACGAGCCGGCTCGCGGGGACGCTCGCCCCACCAAATGTTAGATGCCGCTCCTGAACGGAGCTTGATTCGTTTTGTAACCGCAATCTACAAAGATGCCAGCCCTACGGGCTTTGAGAAACCGAATTCGTGTCAATTCGCGAAATTCGTGGATGAATGTATTTCGCGGTTGAAGCTTAATGATACTCCTGCAAGGTCTTCACGCCGTAGCCGCGTTGTTTGAGCGCGGCGATGCCGAGCGCGGCCGCCTGTGCGCCGCTCAAGGTCGTCATGATCGGCGTGCCGGTATAGACGGCGGTGGTGCGGATTTTGATTTCGTCGGCGCGTGGCGTGGCGCCGCTCGGCGTGTTGATGACGAACTGGATTTCCTTGTTTTTCAGCAGGTCAATCGCGTTGGGCCGGCCCTCGGCGAGCTTGAAAATACGCTGAACTTTCAGCCCGGCCTTTTCCAAAACGGCCGCCGTGCCGCTGGTGGCGACCAGCTCAAAGCCCAGTTCGGCAAACTGTTTTGCCACCGCCGTGGCCTGCTTTTTATGCGCGTCACTCACGCTGATGAAAACCTTTCCGCCCAACGGCAATGACGCACCGGCCGCGATTTGCGATTTCGCGTAGGCGATGCCCAGGTCGGCATCCAGACCCATGACTTCGCCGGTCGAGCGCATCTCCGGTGAAAGCAGGATGTCCTGACCGTGAAAACGGTTGAACGGGAAAACCGATTCCTTCACCGCCCAATATTTCGGCCGGATTTCCTCCGTGAAACCCAGTTCCTTGAGCGACTTGCCGGCCATGACTTTCGCCGCCAGTTTCGCCAGCGGCACGCCAATCGCCTTGCTGACGAACGGCACGGTGCGCGACGCGCGCGGGTTCACTTCGAGCACGAAAACTTTTTCATCCTTCACGGCATACTGCACGTTCATCAGGCCGATGACCTTCAACTCGCGCGCCATGGCGTGCGTGTAACCACGGATCATCTCAATGACCTTTTTGGAAAGCGTATGCGGTGGCAGGACCATTGCCGCATCGCCGGAATGGACGCCGGCAAACTCGATGTGCTCCAGTATTCCACCGATGACAATGGTGCCCTCGTCGGACCCGGTAGGGCGCGTCACTCCGTGCGCGCCGTGGTTGGCGTCAGGATGAGCGGCGGGCAAGGGACTGCCCGCCCTACCTATAAAATGTCCCACATCAGCAATGCAATCCACGTCCACCTCGGTCGCGTCCTCCAGAAATTTATCCACGAGGACGGGGCGCTCGGGCGAAGCTTCGACGGCGAAACGCATGTAATGCTGAAGCTCGGCGTCGGAATAAACAATTTGCATCGCCCGCCCGCCGAGCACGAACGACGGACGGACGAGCACCGGATAATCCAGTTTTTTGGCGACCTTGAGCGCTTCGCTTTCGTTGGTGGCAATGCCGTTGGGCGGTTGCGGAATTTCGAGCTTGTCGAGCATCACGGCGAAGAGCTTGCGGTCCTCGGCAGTTTCAATGCTCTGTGGCGAGGTGCCGATGATGTTGACGCCGTTTTTCTGGAGGCCGAGCGCGAGGTTGAGCGGCGTCTGGCCGCCGAACTGCGCGATGGCGCCCCAGCATTGCTCGCGTTCGTAAATGTGCAGCACATCTTCCAACGTAAGCGGCTCGAAGAAAAGCTGGTCGCTCGTGTCGTAGTCGGTGGAGACGGTTTCAGGGTTGGAATTGACCATGATGGTCTCGAAGCCATCCTCCTTGAGCGCAAAGGCGGCGTGGACACAGCAGTAATCGAATTCGATTCCCTGCCCGATGCGGTTCGGCCCGCCACCGAGAATCATCACCTTTTTCTTCGGCGTTTGTTTGATCTCGTCGTCGCCGCGGTCGTAAGTCGAATAATAGTAGGGTGTGTAAGCCTCAAACTCGGCGGCGCAGGTGTCCACGAGCCGGTAACTGGGCACGAGGCCGAGTTTTTTCCGCAGCGCGCGGATTTCGTCCTCGGTGGCGCCGGTCAAGTGGGCGATCTGCCGGTCGGAAAAGCCCAAACCTTTTGCTTTGGCCAACAATTCAGGATTCAGTGGCGGCATTTGGCCCGAACAGTAAGCCGCAAAGCATCCGTCCTGTCCAGCGCGATTGCCCAAATCCGCTTGCTGCCTGAGTCCGTTTACGTTACGAAAAACGGCGATGAAAAGATTCGGGCGCGCGCTGTTCTGGCTGATGCTGTCTGCCCCCACCTTTGCTTCCGCGCAAATTGATCCCGTCAAGCGCGACCTGATTCAGCTGGGCTACAACGCCGCGTTCGAGGGCCACGCCCCGCTGGCCGGCTACGCGTTTTATTATCACAACCAGCCGGATTTTCTGCGAACGAACCTGACGTGGCGGCTGGCCGTTGCGCCGGTTTATCTCGACTCGGAACTGGGTTTCGTTGGCGGACTGGGACCTAACACGGATTTTGCCGTCGGACTGGCCGGCGGCGGTTTTGCGGACAGCTACAACGAGATTCGCAGCGGCACTTATTACCAAGACGAATCTTTTGACGGCCATGCCGCGGAAGTGTCGGCGAGCATTTATCACCTGTTCAACCCCGCGGACCGCATTCCGCTGAATTTTGTCCTGCGCGGCACGGCACACTATTCCTTTTATGACGACAGTGGCAAAACGGCACCCACGTTTCAACTGCCCCCCAATCATGGCACCTTCAGCGTTCGCACCGGACTGCGGTGGGGCGGCGTTGAACCGACGTTGTTCCCGCCGTTGGCGATGGAATTATCGGTGTGGTATCAGGGCGAGTTTCGCACGGAATCCGGCACCTACGGTTTCAGCGGCAACCCTTACGAACTTGAATCGCAGTCACATTTATTTTGGACGGAAGCGGCACTGGCTTACACGTTGCCCAAAAGCCAGCAAAGTTTTTACGTCCGCCTGACTGCCGGCACGAGTGTGGACGCCGACCGTTTCAGCGCGTATCGGCTCGGCGGATTTCTGCCGCTGGTCGCGGAATATCCGCTGTCGCTGCCCGGTTATTATTTTCAGGAGTTCAGCGCGAACCAGTTTGTGCTCCTGAACGCCAACTATCTTTTGCCACTCGACCCCCAAAAATCCTGGAACCTTGACTTCAATGCCGCCAGCGCCGTGGTGGATTATCTGCCGGGGCTTGGGCAGCCCGGCAATTATCTCAACGGTGTCGGGGGTGGAATCCTGTATTATTCGCCATCGCATAGACTCAAAGTCCTGGTCAATTATGCTTACGGCGTGGATGCGATTCGCTCGAATGGGCGCGGCGCCAACAGCATCGGCGTTTTTCTGCAATTGGACCTGGGACCTTCGCACGGCCCGGCCTTCAATCCGGCGCACCCCGGAATCTGGCACGCGTGGCAATGGCTGTTTGGGAGTTAAAATCGCTTGCGCCCGGGCAGGCCGCTTGGTTCATTATGCGAGCGGGTGCGCATATGGTGGAATTGGCAGACACGCTACTTTGAGGTGGTAGTGGGGCAACCCGTGCAGGTTCAAGTCCTGCTATGCGCACCAGATTCCCTGAGGAATTTAAAGAGGCGCCCATTACCGCATGGTTTTCGCACACCTTTTTGGATGTCCGCGCAGTTGCGCTTCAAAATTATCCGGCTCAAACCGGTCAAGCCGCCGCGCGCTCAAGCGGGGGGCTCGGGTAAATGTTCCGGTTTTGCGCACCCGGTGCGATCCCACCTGGCAGGCGCATCGCAAAAAGACTTTGCATCGCTTTGCAACATTACCGATATTCTCGGCGTCCTTTTTAGCAGCAGCCGTTTTTAATTATGCGTAAATTCAAGCTGATTCTTTTCGCGATCTCAATCCTCGCCGCGCAGGAGCTTTTCGCCAAAGAGGGCTGGATTAATTTGTTCAACGGCAAAACCCTTTCGGGTTGGACGCAAAAAACCGGCAACGCCAGATTCTTCGTGGACGACGGCTGCATCGTCGGCGAGGCCGTTTCCGAAAGCGACACAAACAGCGTTCTCTGCACGAAAAAGGACTACGACAATTTCATTCTCGAACTCGATTTCAAAGTTGATCATCAACTTTTCTCCGGCGTCCACATTCGCAGCCAGTATGCCATGAAAAAGACCCGCTGGGAGTGGGATGGACGGCCCCTGACCATTCCCGCGGGCCATGTGTATGGATACCTGGTGCTGATTGATCCCAGCCCGAATCATCGTTGGTGGACGGCCTCGCTTTACGATCAGCGCTGGTGGACTGGCGGCATTTATGACGAGCGGCGCCGCCTGTGGCTTTATCCCGGCTCATTGGGCGGCGACCCGGACGATTTTTCAAGGCAAGGCAGGAAAATTTTCAACACCAATAATTGGAATCACCTTCGAATCGAGGCCGTCGGCGACTCAATAAAAACTTATCTCAACGGCGTCCTGTGCGCGCATGTCCACGATTCGCTGACGCCGAAAGGCTTCATCGGCCTGCAAGTCCGCGCCTGGATCAGCGACGACGATCACGAAACCCTCGAAGGAGCGAAAGTGCGTTTCAAAAACATCCGGCTCAAACCGGTTTCTCCATAACCTCCCATAGCCGAGCCGCCGTCAAACACGCGCACGAAAAAGTAAGGGAAACAAGCCTGGCGTTTGCTCTGCGGCGGCAAAGCCTCCGACGGGTGGCGCAGCGCGACGACGCGAACGTTACAGACCATGCCTGGAGCATCGAGAAACTCGTAAGGCGGTTTTCAGAAACAATTTGATAGACACGACCCAAGTCTGTGCGAGTGTTAGGTGTTATTTTTGGCAAAACGCTGAGGATTATATGAGAAATTCATTGAAGTCTTCTGTTAACAGAACGGGCAAAGTCTCGTGCGGATTCATTTTGCTTGCAGCCATGCTACAGTTGCCGCAGGCCCAGGCCGCGAATGTGCTCACTCAGCACAACGACCTTTCGCGCACCGGGGCCAACACGTCGGAAACCATACTCACGCCCGCTAACGTCAATTCGAACAACTTCGGCAAACTATTCACCGACGGCGTGGACGGCCAGGTTTACGCCCAGCCGCTTTACGTTGAAAACTTGAGCATTTCGGGCGGAACGCACAATGTGGTTTTTGTCTGCACGGAGAGCAACAGCGTGTATGCGTTTGATGCGGACACGGGTGGCACCAATTACTGGCACGTCAAGCTCGGCACACCCTATACCCCCCCATCTTGCGGTGATTTGACCCCGATTGTCGGCATCACCGGCACTCCGGTGATAGATTTAAGCAGCGGCACGCTCTATGTGGATACGAAACTGGAATCAGGACCTGCTCACGAGTTACATGCGCTGGATATCACAACCGGCAACGAGAAATTCGGCGGGCCGGTGACCGTTCCCACCAACAACGTTTTTAACGCCAACCTCGAGCATCAGCGTCCGGGTCTCCTCTTGTTGAACGGCGTGGTGTATGTTTGCTTCGGCTCACACTGCGACCAAGGAAGCTATCATGGCTTTGTGCTGGGTTACAATGCCACCAATCTTTCGGAAGAATACTCTTTCAACGTAACCCCAAACGGCAGCCAGGGCGCGGTTTGGTCTGGCGGCATGGCGCCGGCGGTGGATACGAATGGAAACATCTACATCATGACCGGCAACGGAACCTACGATGGCCCCACCAACCAGGACTACGGCGAGTCCATGATCAAATTGAACAGCAGTTTGGCGGTGCAGGATTATGGCACTCCGAGCAACTGGTCCGACCTCAACAAAGGTGACACCGACTTCGGCTCCGGCGGCGTGGTCTTGCTGCCGACGCATTATGCGGTTGGGATTGGCAAGGACGGGATCCTGTATCTGGCTGATGTCAACACCAACATGGGTCATGTCGGGAATTTTGTGCAAGGATTCCAAGCGCAGAATTCCGGCGATACGGTCGGCAAGTCGCCGGTTTATTGGCAGGGGCCGGGCCTGCAGTATCTTTTCGTCCTGCATAGCAGCAGCCCGACCAAATCCTTTCAATTTACCGGCACGAACATTAACACCACGCCGCTGGGCACGGCGTCTTTCTCGCAGAGTGATCGTTGCGGCGGGCTTTCACTTTCGGCCAATGGAACGGCCAACGGCATTTTATGGGAAATTGGCAGTGACAGCAATCTGCGGGCGTATGACGCAACGAATTCTCTGAGGTTGCTGTGGACTGGGAGCGTGGGGACGTATGTGAAGATGACGTGCCCGACGATAGCGAGTGGCAAGGTGTATGTGGGAACCGCCAGCAATTTGGGCGTATGGGGACTGACCAACTACCTCTACAGCCAGACCGCCGTGCCAAACCCGGTGTTAAATTGGCTGAACGGAACCCTGCTGGAGGCGACCAATCTGTTGGGACCGTGGGTGACAAACTCTGCGGCTTCACCTTACACAGTGGTGCCGACAAACGCTCAGCAGTTCTTTCGGTTGTTGCTCAGTCCGTAAGGACAAAATTAACTTTGCGTTTTCTGCGAACCGGGTTTCCGGCAGGCTCCAGCGAGGACGGGTTCGACATTCACCTGATTACCGCTTCTGCGAGTCGCAACGACTCGCCCGCAGTCCGGTAAACAAGTTGTTTGCCTGCATCGGACTCGGCTTCCGCAAGGGCGTCGCCAATCAAGTGGTGTTTGGGCGCGAGTGAACAGACCGGGTCGGTCGCCGTCGCATCGCCTGTGAGCAGAAACGCCTGACACCGGCAGCCGCCGAAATCCACTTCCTTGCGCGGGCAGCTCTGGCAAGGTTCGGGCAGCCAGCCCGTGCCACGAAATATTTGAAACGTCTTCGATTCAAACCAGATTTCCGGGAGCGAATGCCGACGCGCGTTGTCGAATTTCAAGCCGCGAATCTCGCGCGCGGTCTGGCAGGGCAAAACCGCGCCGTCGGCGGCTACGGTCATGAAAACGCGGCCCCAGCCATAGAGACACGCCTTCGGAAAGGGTTCGAAATAATCGGGCAGCACATATAAAATTTTCATGCGTCCCTTGAGCCGCTGTTGTGCCGCGCCGGCCACGTGCGCCGCGTGTTCCACCTGCGCGCGCGTCGGCAAAAATGCCGCGCGATTTTTCAACGCCCAGCCGTTGTATTGGCTGTTCGCCAGTTCCAACCGCTCCGCGCCGAGTGCCTCCGCCATGGAAATAATGGCTTCAATGCGGTCCAGGTTTTGGCGGTGCAACACGACGTTCACGGTCAGGAAAAATCCCAGTTCCTTTGCGATTTGTGCCGCGCGAATTTTTTTTGCGAAGGAAGGAGCGCCACCCGCGAGGCGGTCGGAATTATCCGCGTCCGCGTCTTGAATGCTCACTTGCAAACTGTCGAGTCCGGCGGCGCGCAATTGCGTTCCGATTTTTTCATCGAACAATGTGCCACCGGTGCTCAAGTTGCTGTAAAGGCCGAGGTCGCGCGCGCGCCGGATGATTTGCGGCAAATCGGCGCGCAACAAAGGTTCGCCGCCGGAGAAATGCGCCTGCACGGCGCCGAGTGCCGCAGCTTCGGTCAAAATGCGTTCCCATTCGACGGTGGCCAATTCATCCGTGTGCCGCGCGAAGTCAATCGGGTTGCTGCAATACGGACATTGCAGCGGACAACGATACGTCAGTTCGCAAAGCAATGAATATGGGCGCGGCGTTTCCATCGGCATTTAATCTGCAACGGTCATCAAACCCTTTTCAATGAGTCGCGCCAGCAGGTCTTTCACGTCCTGATCAATCATGTCGCTGCCAAATTTTTCGCCCAGCGTCTTCACGATTTCAGCAACGGTGCGCTGACCGTCGCAAAGCGCAACGACTTCGTGCGCGGTTTGATTGAGCACCAGCACGCCCTCGGGAAAAAGCAGCAGCGGTTTTTGCCGGATGTCGTCCCGCTTCAGTCGGACTTTGGCGGCGAGGCGCGGCCTGGCGGTGTCAGGAGGATTGCTCATCGGCCTCGTTCCGCTGGTTGAGAATGTAGGCGAAGTGCATGGTGTCAAGCATGGCCCAAAGCAATTCGCATTTGAATTTCAGCGCCGCCACCGCTTGTTCCTGTTGTTCGCGGGTGCGGCAGCGTTCCAGCACGAGCCGCAATGCGAAATCGGAATCGCGCGGCGCCTGGGTCAGGCGTCCGCGAAAATATCGCAGACCGTCCGGCTTCACCCACGGATAATGTTTTTCGAAGGTGGCGAGGCGCGCGGCCATCAGCGGCGGCGCGAACAATTCGGTCAAGGAGGCGGCCATGGCTTCGACCCACGGTTTGCTCCGGCAAAAATTGACGTAAGCGTCCACCGCGTAACGCACGCCCGGCAACAGCCGCGTTTGCGCGAGCATTTCCTCGCGTGACAACCCGACCGCTTCGCCGAGGCACAACCATTTTTCGATGCCGCCTTCATCGCCCGACGTTCCGTCGTGATCCAAAATGCGCTGAATCCAGACGCGCCGCACGGCGCGTTCGGGACAATTCGAAAGAATCGCCGCGTCCTTGATCGGAATTTGTGTCTGGTAATAAAACCGGTTGGCCACCCAGCCTTGCAGTGACGGCCGGTCCAAACGCCCATCATTCATCAAAGCGTGAAAGGGATGTTGGTCGTGGTAGCTGCTTTCACCCACCGCCCGCAAGCGCGCGGTGAATTCTTCCGGCGAACAGCAAGTGCCATTGCGAATATTCATGCGCTGATTTTCAGTGTTACCCGGCTTTCGATAATTTCACAAGCGAATGTCCATTCCATCATGCGCCACTTCCACCCCGGCCCGCGCGACTGCCCGGCACTCGCGCGACGTGCGGCGGAGGATTGGATTCGTATTGTTGACGTGGATATAAATTTTGCGCGGGATTTTCAACGTCTCCAACCATTCGAGAGTGCCACGCGACCCGCCGATCGGAACGTGTCCCATGTCGCCGGCCGTGCGTCGGGTGACCCCGAGCGAAACCATTTCGCGCTCCGACCAGAACGTGCCATCCAGGAGCAGGCAATCGCAGCCGGCAATGAATTGCTCCACTTCAACTGTGATCGCGGGCAGGCCGGGCAGATAGGCCAGGCTTTTTTTGGCCGATTCAATTCGCAGGCCGGCGACCAGTCCGCGCCGTTTAAAATGCGGCGCATAAGGCGGGGATTTTGAACCAAAGTCGAGAGCCGAAATTCGCAGCGACGCAATCCGAACCGGAAAATTGGAGACGCGAACTTCGCAATAATTCTCCAAAACCGGCAACAGGGGAAATTTTGTATTCAGCAGTTCCTGGACGGTTTGAGTGCAGACCAATCGCAGCTTCCGCTGTTCGCGCAGCGAGAGCAATCCCGTAACGTGATCCAGTTCGCCGTCGGTCAGTGCCACCGCGGCGATGGTGGTGCCGCGCAATTTCCTGCCGCCGGCCGACAACCAAGGAAAAGTGGCGGCTTGCGAACAGAAGTCGGGAGAAGCGTTGAAAAGAACCCAGCTTTTAATATCCGCAGAAACCGCAATTGAGGATTGAGTGCGTCGGAGACCGGAATATTTTGAGGTCCGCGCCACGCGGCAGTTCGCACAACTGCAATTCCACTGTGGAACGCCGCCGCCAGCCGCAGAACCGAGAACGCGAACCTCCACAGGCTATAAAAGATAAGACCGGCAATCCTGCCGTCCCGCCTTGTCAACCAACCGTGCCGTGATTTCGCTTAATTGCCGACGTTGACGTAGGCCGTTACTTCCATGGCGAGGCCGATTTCTTCAAACTCCGGTTTAATCCATGCATTCATAATTATTTATTAGTGTAGCAGACCTTACTTTGTTTCCCGTCAACAAGCAAGAAAATCTTTGGCGGGCGCAGGTATTGCAGAAAATCTTGGACCAAATTCTGCATGGTTCAAAATGAAGCAAAAGCTTCCGGCCCGTGAATGCCTGCCGAGGCAGCGGCTTTTGGAAGAAGGCCGCAAACTCCCGGGCTCGTCAAACAAGTCACCAGCGGTCTGCCGACCGCCGCCAGGATTTAAAGCTTTTTGCCCGCCAACCGCTCGTAAGCTTCCAGATATTTCGCCGTGGTTTTGGCGACGATATCATCCGGCAGTTTCGGGCCGGGCGGGGTCTTGTCCCAGTCGAGCGTTTCGAGGTAGTCGCGTACGAATTGTTTGTCA
>Ga0181521_10005586_pt1 | contig 13938 bp, 9 predicted proteins | sample PEATcosm2014_Bin_32_FD_119764 | JGI IMG/M metagenome (GOLD analysis project Ga0181521, IMG submission 119764) | Peatland microbial communities from MTU Mesocosm Facility, Houghton, MI, USA - PEATcosm2014_Bin02_60_metaG | ecosystem: Environmental > Terrestrial > Soil > Wetlands > Peat | place...
GCCCGATGTACCCATTCAGGTACAACCGGTCCAAACATTCCACTTCCAACGTGACGTGTCCACTCAGCAGTTCCGGGATGTTCGCCATGCCCGAGATTCTACAGAATCCCGAGGCCGTTTGCTTGTCGGTTTGAGGTCGAAGACCTCGCTAGAATTAAAGCATGTCCCGCCGGCTGCCGAGTCCCTTGCCACAGGATGCCGCACTCATCGTGATTGACTTTCAAAGAGCCATCGATCACCCCAGTTGGGGCCGGCGCAACAACCTGGATGCGGAAAGGAATGTGGCCGCGCTGCTCCATGCCTGGCGCGATTCAAAGCGGCCCGTTTATCATATTCATCACGATTCAACGGAGCTGGCGTCGCACTATCGGCCCGGACAGCCGGGGAACGAATTCAAACCCGAAGCGCAACCGCTGCCCGGTGAAACCGTGATCGCCAAGCGGACCAATAGCGCCTTCATCGGAACCGACCTCGAAGCCCGGCTGCGTGCGGCGCACCAGAATCTGCTCGTCATTGCCGGGGTGATCACGAATAATTCCGTGGAAGCCACGGTCCGCATGGCGGGGAACCTGGGGTTCCAGACGTTCCTGGTCGAAGACGGTTGCTTCACTTTCGCGCGGAAGGACTGGACCGGCAAGCTGCGGCCGGCGGCGGAAGTCCACGCCATGAGCCTGGCGAATCTGGACGGCGAATACTGCGTGGTGACTCGGACCGCGGATGTGCTGAGAGCGCTGGGTGCGAGTTGCTAGCAGGCCCGCTACTTCTGCTTGGAAAGCTGCTCCTTCATGTTGTCGTCGTATTCCTTTTTCAACGCCGGATCGTGCAGGCTGCCGCTGCCGTACACGTCGGTGGACTTGAACTGGCGCGTCTTGAACTTGGCCTTGACCCAGTCGTCGTGGATGTGCGTCGTCTTGGCGGCCTCGATCAGCCGCGCGACCGCCTGCGGGGGAATGAAGTTCACGCCTTCCCGGTCGCCAAAGACCAGGTCACCCGGCATGACTGTCGCTTTGCCGATCCGGACGGGAACGTTGATGCCTGTCGTCATATGCCTGGCGGCCATCCCTGGCACCGCACCCCGGAAATATCCGGGAATGTCGAATTCGGCGATGCCCTCGAGGTCGCGGACGGCGCCGTCAATGACGAAGCCGGTTCCCGTCTTGGTCCAGATGTAGAAAGCCAGGTTGTCGCCGATGATGCCGCCCAGGTCGAGATTGCCGCCGGCGTCTACCACAATCACATCGCCGGGTTGCAGCATATCCAGTGCCGACTGGTGGCTGAGCCCGACCACGTTGCCTTTCTGCATCCATTCCGCTTGCTCCACGTTGAAGATCTCCATGCGCGTCGGCATCAATTGCAGCGTGAAGGCGCGCCCGATGAGCTTCTTTCCCGGGTGGAGGATCTGCCAGCCGTCGGTGTACGTGACCGCCGGCCCGCTCCCGAAATAACGGGGGTTGTTATCGCCGGCTGGCGGCTGGCCCGCGCCCAGGAGTTCCTCCGAGGACATGTCCTTGAATTTCTCCAGGAGCGCGTCCGGGATCTTGGGCCGGCCGTCGGGGAACCGGTCGAAGGGATTCGGAGCGGTGTACTTGATCATTTCTTCGCGGGTCAGGTTGTTGATCTGGCCCCGCGCGTCTGCCGCCGCAAACAGCGCCAACAGACAAACAGCGGCCAACGCCGGTATCGATTTCTTCATGTCATTCTCCCGATTTTCCAGTGAGCCGGAATTTCCATTCTGGCTCCGGCCTCCAGCGAGTATACACCCACTCCGATCGGATGGCCGGGAATCCGGAAGCTGATTGGCTCGCGGCCGCCGCCCGGCGCTACTCCTTCGTCACGCCTTGCTCGGCGCCGTTGGTGGGGACGTGAACGCTGGCCGGGGTCCCGTCGACGGGTAACGGTTGGTCGCACTTCCAATGGCTCGACAGGCGCAGATGGGCGAGTTCCTCTTCCTTGATCGAGTACGTGTATGCCTCACCGGGGAAGCGCCGGTCGCGGACATCTTTGACGTACTCCCGGATGGCCATCTCCACCAACACCAGCAGGCCGTCGCGGCGCTCGGTTCGTCCCAGTTGTTTTAAGTCCGGCACGCCTTCAAGGAACTCGGTAAACTGTCGCGTGACGCTGGGGATGTAGCATTTTGCAAACAACGGGCGGAAAGAATCGTAGAATCCCATCAGGTCGTGCATGATCACCAGTTGGCCGTCGACCTTTCCACCGGCGCCAATTCCATAGATGGGCACGTGCAACTGCCGCGCGACTTGCGCCGCGGGTTCCTCCGGCATGGCCTCCAGCAGGATCGCGAAGACACCGGCCTGCTGCAATTCGAAGGCGTCCTCCATGGTTCGGTCGAAGCTCTCGCGAGTCTTGCCCTGAACGCGATAGCCGCCGAAAGATGCCGTGCTCTGCGGGGTCAAGCCCAAGTGGCCCATCACCAGTATGCCGGCATCGACCATGGCCCGGATCTTCCCGGCCACGCGACGCCCACCCTCGCATTTCACCGCGTCACATCCGGCTTCCTTGATAAAGCGCAGGGCGTTCAGCACGGCATCCCGCTCACAAGCTTCGTAGGAGCCCTGCGGCATATCGCCGATGAGAAAGGTGTTGGGGGCCCCGCGATGGGCGGATTTGGCGAGCACGACCATTTCGTCCATGGTCACCGGATTGGTGGTCTGGTATCCCAGTTGGACCATGGCTCCGGAATCGCCGACCAAGATCAAATCGACGCCGGCCCGCTCGGCGGCAGTGGCGAACGGGAGGTCGTAAGCAGTCACCCACGCCGCGGGGGCATGCTGCGCCTTCATGCCCACCAGATTCGCTAGCGTTTTCTTCGTTTGTTTAGACATATCACCTTAGGCAAAAGGCCAGACCTTCCTATGAATTGGGAGCTGCCGAAGAATTGAATTCGCCGGGATCTCCATACTAGACCCCCGGCTCCTATTCAGTATACACATCGCCGAGGTGTATGTGGGCGTCCCGAGCCGTGCTCGAGGCAGTAGACAATCTACCGGCATGGATGTAGAATATCTACAGCCATGGCAAAGCGGGAACGCTACCGGAACCGGATCGAGCTGCTGCAAGGCACGCTGGACATGCTGATTCTTCAGACCCTGCGCTGGGGACCGCGGCACGGCTATGGCATTGGCCAGGCGATCCGCGCCGGATCGGGCGACGTTCTGCAGGCGGAAACCGGGTCGTTGTACCCGGCGCTGCATCGGCTCGAACGGCAAGGTTGGATCAAATCCGAATGGGGAACGTCGGAGCACAATCAGCGCGCCAGGTATTACGATCTCACGGCGGCGGGCAAGAAGCAGCTCACCAGGGAGCACAGCCAGTGGGACCAAGTGAGCGCCGCCATTGCCCGGCTCATGAATCGCGGTGAAGGGGAGGGGCAGGCATGAGCATGTGGCCGCTCGGCTCCCGCGAACGCCGCGACCGGGAATTGGAGGAAGAGATTCAGGCTCACCTGGCCATGGCCGCGCGCGATCGGATGGACCAAGGGGATACACCGCACGCCGCCGAACTGGCCGCTCGCCGCGAGTTCGGCAATCGCGCTCTGGTTCAGGAGGTCACACGCGAGATGTGGGGATGGAATTCACTGGAAACGCTCTGGCAGGATGTACGCTATGCGCTTCGCGGGATGCGGCGCAGTCCCGGATTCACGGCGGTGGCGGTGGTGTCGCTGGCTCTCGGCATCGGCGCCAACACGGCAATCTTCAGCCTGATTAATGCGCTGATGTTGCGCATGCTGCCGGTCAAGGATCCGGCGCAGCTTGTGGAACTGCTGTTCAAAGCGCCGGGCCAGGACCACTTCAACGCCTTTTCATTGCAGAGCTACGAGCACTATCGCGAGAACAATCACGTATTCTCGGGACTGATTGCGTCGTCCGACACACCCTTCGCGATACATGGTGCCGGCCTGGAACCGGAGATCGTGCGAGGCGGGTATGTAAGTCCGAACTATTTTTCCGCCCTGGGCGTGAATCCGGCGTTGGGCCGCTTCATCGGGCCGGAAGACGGCAGCGCGGAATCGCCTGCCGACGTAGCGGTGGTGAGCTGGTCCTACTGGAAGAACAGGTTCAACTCCGATCGGGCGATCATCGGCAGGCAAATCATGGATGGCAACCACCCGCTGACCATTGTCGGAGTAGCCCCCAGCGAGTTCGTTGGCTTGGAGCCGGCGAACCCGCAGGACATGTGGCGACCGCTAACCGCCGGCCACCCCAGCTACGACGCCACCGCGCGCTACTGGCTGAAATTGGCGGCGCGGTTGAAGCCGGGTGTGTCCATCGAGCAGGCCCGCGCGGAGATGGCCGTGCTGTACCAGTGGACGATCGAGGACGAATTCAAGGCCAGCGATGATCGCACCGTTCGCGACTGGAAGATAGAGGTGCAGCCGGCCGGAGCCGGTCTCTCGCACTTGCGCGACCAGTTTGGGAAGCCGGCGCTGGTGCTGATGGCTGTGGTGGCGCTGCTGCTGCTGATCGCGTGCGCCAATGTGGCCAGCCTGCTGCTGGCGCGCGGGGCGGCCCGCCAGCGGGAAATGGCAGTGCGCGCATCGCTGGGCGCCGGCCGGTCTCGCCTGCTGCGCCAGGGGTTGACCGAGTCCCTGCTGCTGGCCGCGGCGGGCGGGCTGTTGGGCACCTTGCTGGCGTATGGGGGCACGGGCTCGCTGGTGCGGATCATTGCCAGCGGACGGGCGCGCATCGAGCTTCAGGCACATCCCGATTTCGTGGTGCTGCTCTTCACCGCCGGAGTTGCCCTGCTGACCGGCGTCCTGTTCGGACTGGCTCCCGCCTGGCGAGCGTCCGGGTGCGCCCCGGCGTCTTCCCTGCGCGCAACGGGGAGGGCCGGCGAAACCAGGCTGCGGCGGCTATTCGGTGAGTGCCTGGTGGTGACGCAGGTGGCGTTCTCGGTGGCGCTGCTGAGCGCCGCCAGCCTGTTTGTCCGCCACCTGTCGCACCTGGAACACCTCGACCTGGGCTTCCAACGCGACCATGTTCTGCTGGTGGATCTCAACCCGGCAAACAGCGGATATGACCGCGAGCGACTGTCCCGCGCTTACCAGGAACTGCTAGGGCGCCTGGAAGCCATCCCGGGCGTGCGCTCGGCCACCACGTGCGGGTTCTTTCCGATGGCCGGCGTCGGAGGAATGCATCCCGCGACCGTGGAAGGCTACCAGGCCAAGCCGGGAGAGCGCCGCTTCCTGTCGGAAAACTGGGTTGCGCCAAAATACTTCGAGACCTTCGGCATTCCGCTGGTGATGGGCCGCGATTTCAGCTTCCAGGACCAGGGCCGCCCGCGCGTTGCCATCGTCAATCAAACGCTGGTGCGGTACTTTTTCGGCAACGGCAACCCTATCGGAAGACACATCACGTTCGACGGCGATAGCCAGCCGCTCGAGATCGTGGGCGTGGTGGGCGATGCGAAGTCCGGGGACATGCGTGAACCTGCGTTGCGCTTCGTCTACTCCAACAGTTTCCAGTTGGGAAGCAACTCCTCAAAGTTCGCGCTGCGGACCTCGGGCGAACCGAAGGCAGTGGCGGGCGAAGTGCGCCGCGTGGTGCGGGAGTCTCTGAAAACCGTGCCCGTCACGAAGATCATCACGCTGGCCGATCAAGTGGATGCGTCCCTTGTTCCGGAGCGGCTCATGGCCATGCTATCCGGGCTGTTCGGCGCCCTGGGGGCGGTGCTGGCAGCCATCGGGCTCTATGGGCTGCTCAGCTACACGGTGGCGCGACGCACCAACGAGATCGGCATCCGCATGGCGCTGGGCGCGACCGAGAGCGCCATGTCCCGGATGGTGCTGGCGGATGCGCTGGGGATGGTCACGGCGGGCCTGGCGATTGGGGCTCCCCTGGCGCTATGGGGAAAGAGTTTCGCCGCGAGTTTGATCCAGGACCTGCCGGTAAAGAGCGACGCCCCGGTGGCATTTGGCGCGGTGGCGATGGTTGCGGTGGCGCTGGTGGCGGCTTATGTGCCGGCACGCCGCGCGGCCCGCGTGGAACCGATGGAAGCCTTGCGATACGATTAGAGGCGGCCAGGAGGGTCTCATGCGCTACGCCTTCCGGATGATGCGGAAAGCTCCCGGGTTTGCGGCGGCGGCGATGGCCACCATCGCGATGGGTATCGGCGTGAGCACCGCCATGTTCAGCGTGACCGACGCGGTGCTGTTGCGGCCGCTTCCGTATAAAAACCAAGGCCGGCTGGTGCTGGCCGATACTCTGCTTTCGAACGCCGATTATTGGGACCTGAAGGCTGCGTTCGAGGATATGAGCGCCATCATGGTATACCGCGCCATTGTGCCACGCGAGGACGGAAGCGCGGAGCGGGTGAGCAAGGGACAGGTCACCACCAACTTCTTTGGCATGATGGGAGCGAAGATCGCGTTCGGGCGCGATTTCACGGACGCCGACGGAAGGCCGCCGGCGCGGATGGAGCCGCTCTTCCCACCGCCCCAAGGCGCAGTTGCGATCCTCAGCTTCGAATACTTCGAGCGGCGCTATGGCGGAAATACGGCTATTCTGGGGCACGAAATGCTCAGCTACCAGCACGGCCCCAAGATCGTGGGTGTGCTGGCGCCGGGCTTCGAACTGTTGCTGCCGGCGGGCAGCCCCGATATCTGGATTGCCAACAACCGCGGCTACGACGCACCTAATCGGGGCGAGGCGATGCTGCAAGTGGTTGGGGCGATGCGGGACGGCACGACTCTGGAGCAAGCACAGGCTCAAGTGGATAGCGTGGTGGCGGAATGGCGGATTCCTCGTTTCCGCGTGGGACTGAAGCCGTGGCACAAGACACTGGCGGCCGAAGTGCGGCCGGCGCTGGTGGCATTGATGGGCTCGGTGGGTTTTCTTCTGCTGATCGCGTGCGCCAATGTGGCGAATCTTCTGCTGGTGCGGGCATCCATGCGCGGGCGTGAGCTGGGGATACGCGCCGCGCTGGGGGCCGGATGGCAGCGGATCGCCCGCCAACTGCTGGCCGAGACCTTGCTGCTGGTGGGATTCGGCACGCTGATGGGCGTGGGCCTGGCATGGGCCGGTGTCCGTGCACTGCTGGTTTTTGCGCCATCGAATGTGCCGCGCCTGGAGTCGGTCGGAATCGACTGGCGCGTGCTGGCCTTTGCAGCGCTGGCGGGTTTGCTGGAATGCGCCATCCTGACGGTGATACTGGCCTGGCGCGCTGCCCGGCCCGACATCATGGACGCCCTGAGGTACGGCGGGCACACCGGCGGGCTGGCCACTGGCCGGGTTTTGCGCGATGGCGTAGTCGTCGCCGAAGTCGCCCTCTCGTTCGTGCTGCTCATCGGGTCGGGGCTGATGTTCCGCAGCTTTCTGGAACTGCGGCGGGTGAATCCAGGCTACGATCCGCACGGGCTGCTGACCTTTCTGCTGGTGGGAGATGCCCGAGGATTTCAGCAGCCGCAGCGGCGCCTGGCGTTTCTCGGCGAAATTGAGGACCGGCTGCGTGCGATACCAGGGGTCGAGAGCGTGGGCGCTTCCCTGGCTCTGCCGCTGGCGGGACGGCCGTTGATGTCCGGATTGCAGTGGGGCGATGAAGAAGCGCGCGCGAATGCCGCGTGGCGCGCCGATCTTTCCGTGGTTCTGCCGGGGTACTTCGAGACGCTCCGCACGCGTCTCATCGAAGGGCGCACCTTCAGCGAGAGTGACAACGCGCCGGGCCGGAACGTGGCGGTGATCGATGAATTTCTGGCGGCCAAGGCTTTCCCGAGCCAGTCCGCCATCGGGAAGCGGATCTTCGTGAATCTGCCGAACGCGGTGTGGCTGGAGGTGATTGGGGTGGTGGCACACCAGCGCCAGGCTACGCTCGCCGACGCCGGACGGGAACAGATTTACCTGACCGACGGTTTTTTCGGAATCGGCATATCGCGGCACTGGGCGTTGCGCACGGCGGGCGACCCCACGAAGTGCGGCGCCGCCGTGCGGGCGGAGGTGGCTAGATTCGCCCCGGGCCGGCTGGCGGTAACGGAGATGCAGACCATGGATACAACCGTGGACCGGGCGGAATCGGGAACGCGCTTTCAATTCCTGCTGATGGGCGTATTCGCGGCCATCGCGGCGCTGCTGGCGGCCGTGGGTCTGTATGGCGTTTTATCGAGCGTGGTGCGGCAGCGGATTCCGGAGATCGGCGTGCGCATGGCGCTGGGCGCTACACCGTCCGGTATCTTCAAGATGGTGGTTGGACGAGGGCTGCTTCTGAGCGCCGTGGGAGTGGCGGGCGGCTTTGTGGCCGCGCTGGTGCTGACGCGCGCGATGAGCAGCATGTTGGTGGGCGTGACGGCGACCGATCCAGCCACCTTCGCGGCGATTACCGGGCTATTCTTCCTAATCGGCGCGGTGGCATCGTGGGCGCCTGCCCGGCGCGCGGCCGCGCTGGATCCGAACACGACTCTTCGGATGGAGTGAAAGGCCCGGGATCATGGCAACGTGAAGCGCATCGAGCCGAAAACCATGTGGGCGTGGGCGGTGGCAGGAGTTCCGGCCGGAACGGACCAGGGCGCCCGCGTCAGATAGGCGTACTCCCCAATGAACTGAAGGGCGCCGTATCTCGGGTTCCTAAAGAAGGTGTAGTAATAGCCGAACTGGGGTTCCTGAAACTGCCGGTTGGCCGAAGATGAACCCGGGAAGCCGAACCCCAGATAGTTACCCGGCGAAATCACCGTGTAGTTGCGGTCGAAATACGCGCCGGCGTAATAACCGAAGAACTGCGATTTGGCATTGGGCGCGTACTCGAAGCCGGCGATGCCGGTCATGGAATGCACCGGCGAGATGGAGCCGTCGGGACCGACCACCAAGTCGGGACCAAGCCCCACCGCGAAACGCCCGCCGCCGTTGCTGTAGAACCCGGTGGCAATGAGGCGGAAGTTCTTGGCCACCTCGAGGACGGCGTCGAAGTCTCCGCCCACGCCCTGGGCGTCGAAGTACTTGCCCTGCGCGGGGGAGACGCGGAACTGGCTGGAAAAGCCCGCCAGCTCGAAGTGCAGCGCCTTGCCGGACACCTGGGTGTCGTAAGCGATTTTGGCGGTGATGTCCGGGCGCACGTTGGGTGTACTGGAGAGGCTTCCGTTATCCACCTGAGTGGCGGCGAACGCGGGCAGCGTGACTCCGGTGGTGACGAACTGTTCGGGGTTCTCAACCGCAGCGGCGATGGACCAGTGCTGGTCGGGGTGATAGGTTACCCGGATCTGCCCTGGCCGTCCCCAAATCAGACCCGTCATGTAGTTGGAATCCTCGCCCAGGCCGACAAAGACATTGCTCGAAACCTGAGAGACGCCCACGCGGTTGGGCGTGAGGAGGGTCCAGGTCTCGCCCCCCAGCACTTCCCATTTTCCTTTGGCCGCGCTCGCCCAGAAATGGCGCATGCGGAAAGTGTTGGCGTTGCTGGTCACGAACAGACTGGTCGGCTGGTTTCCATAGAAGTCCCCTTCGACATAACCCGTGACGGTCGTGTTCTTGGTGGGGTGCTCGGTGATGGTCAGGGTAAGGCGCGAGTTGGCGGCGCTGGACCGGAACTCGGCTATCCTGCCCGCCGCGGTGTTACTCATCGGAACGCCGGCAAAGGAAGTCGCCACGCCGCTCCCGATGTTGGTGGAGCGCCACACCGTGGACATATCCATAAAACCGCCCGGGGCGAAATCGGCGCCGCCGATGTGAAAGGCCAGCGGCGAGATGGCCCGCCCAGTGGCGTCCACCTCGGCGGCGGCGGGTGCGGCCGACGGTGTGAGCGCTGCCGCCGCGGGTGGCGTGGGAACGGCCGCGGGCGCGGTCTGCGCGGCTACCAAGCGGTCGAGCAGTTTCTGCTGGGCGTCGAGCGCCTTCTGCTGGGAATCGAGCGCCTGCCGCTGCTGGTCGAGTTGTTTTTGCTGGGCCGCAATTTGTTCGCGCAGCTTGGCGACGTCGTCGGACTGAGCGGATCCCTGCGCCAGAGACAAGGCGGGGAGCAGCACTGCGAGCGATAAGAGCGAGCCAACGTTCCTGACGATCTTCATGTATTCTCCTGGGTTCTGGGGTGAGCCGGACCGGATGCGACGAACCGGAACTCTATCGAGTATAGGAACACTTGAGGGCATAGTTCAACATCTACGGATCTTTTTATCTGCAACAGACGGCAGGTTTTAGGTTGCGGGGATAGAAGCACTGGAGGGTGGTGTATGCGGCCGCCGGGTTGACAGACGAAAGCGTCTGCCCCACTGGCCTGCTAGAATGAGGGTTAGCCTCCCCCTAAAACATAAACCATGAAATTTGGCGTCATTGTTTTTCCCGGAAGCAACTGCGACCACGACGCTTTTTACGCGGTCGGCACTAATCTTGGACAGCCGGTGGAATTCATCTGGCACGATTCGTCCACGCTGGGAGCGGTCGATGCCGTCATCCTGCCCGGCGGCTTCGCCTATGGCGACTACCTCCGCTGCGGGGCCATCGCCAAGTTCTCGCCCGTCATGAAGGCCGTGCGCCGGTTCGCCAACGACGGCGGGCTGGTGCTGGGCGTGTGCAACGGCTTCCAGATCCTGGTGGAAGCCGGGCTGCTTCCCGGCGCGCTGATTCGCAATCGCGGGCTGAAATTCATCTGCCGCGAGGTGCGGTTGAGGGTGGAGACTACCGACTCGCCCTTTACTTCGGCCGCGCGGAAGTTGCAGATTTTGCGCCTGCCCATCGCGCATGGCGAAGGCTGCTACTTCGCCGACGAGCGGACGCTCGATGAGCTGGAGGCCGAGGACCGCATCGCCTTCCGCTACCACGGCAACCCCAACGGCTCGTTGCGCGATATCGCCGGCATCCTCAGCCGCGAGCGCAACGTGATGGGGATGATGCCGCATCCCGAGCGTGCCACCGAGCCGCTCATGGGCTCGAGCGACGGGCTGACGGTTTTTCAGTCGATGCTGCGAGCGGGGGTGCGGGTATGACCCCCGAGATGGTGGCGCAACACCAGTTGAGCCCGGACGAGTACCAGAAGATTGTGAGCATACTCGGTCGCGAACCCAGCTACACCGAACTGGGCATCTTCAGCGTGATGTGGAGCGAGCATTGCTCGTACAAGAGCTCGCGATTGCATTTGAAGAAGCTGCCCACAACGGGCAAACTGGTGGTGCAGGGGCCGGGCGAGAACGCCGGCATCATCGATATCGGCGGCGGTTACGTCATCGCATTCAAGATCGAATCGCACAACCATCCCAGCTTCATCGAGCCATTTCAGGGCGCGGCGACCGGCGTCGGCGGGATTCTGCGCGACATATTTACGATGGGGGCGCGGCCCATCGCTGTGATGGATTCGCTGCGCTTCGGGCGGCTGGACGATCCGGCAACGGGCGCGCGCAACCGCCGCATCCTGAGCGGCGTGGTGGCGGGCATCGCGCACTACGGCAATTGTTTCGGCGTGCCCACGGTGGGCGGCGAATGCCTGTTCGAGCCGTGCTACGACGGCAACCCGCTGATCAACGTGTTCGCGCTGGGCGTGTGCCGCAAGGAAGACGTCTTTTACGCCAAGGCCGCCGGCGCCGGCAACCCGGTCATTTATGTGGGCGCGCGCACGGGGCGCGACGGCATCCACGGGGCCTCCATGGCCAGCGCCGAATTCACCGAGGAATCCAAGCAGAAGCGTCCCAACGTACATGTGGGCGACCCGTTCATGGAGAAGCTTCTGATGGAAGCCTGCCTGGAAGCCATGCAGACCGGCGCCATTGTGGGCATACAGGACATGGGCGCGGCGGGGCTGACGTGCTCGACGTGCGAAATGGGCAGCCGCGGCGGCGTGGGCATCGAGATCGAGCTGGACCGCGTCCCGCAGCGCGAGACGGGCATGACGCCGTACGAAACGATGCTCTCGGAATCGCAGGAGCGCATGCTGCTGGTGGCCGAGAAGGGCAGGGAAGAGGAAGTTTACCGCGTATTCCGCAAGTGGGGGTTGGAAGCAGTCGAGATCGGCGTGGTCACCAGCGATGGCAAGATGCGCGTAAAGGAGCACGGGGTGACGGTGGCCGAGATTCCGGCTCGCGAGCTGGCGGATGAAGCGCCGCTCTACGACCGGCCGCACACGAAACCCTTCTGTGGGGCAGGCGCTTCCGCCTGCCAACCCCCCGGCCTGCCAATCACCGTTCAGGATGCCTTACCGGCTCTGCTGGCGTCCCCCGACAGTTGCTCCAAGCGGTGGATCTGGGAGCAGTACGATTACCAGGTCCGCACCAACACCATCGCGGGACCGGGGCGAACCGACGCCGCCATCATCCGCATCAAGGAGACCGGCGAATCGGTCGCCATGTCGCTCGATGGCAACGGCCGCTACTGTTACCTCTCGCCGCGCGAGGGGGCGCAACTGGCGGTGGCGGAGTGCTGCCGCAACCTCTCGACGGTGGGCGCCGAGCCGGTGGCCGCCACCAATTGCCTCAACTTCGGCAATCCCGAGCGGCCGGAGATTATGGCGCAGCTCGTGGAAGCCATCGAAGGCATGGCGGATGCGTGCCGTTTCTTCGACACCCCCATCACGGGCGGCAACGTCAGCCTGTATAACGAAACCCTGGGCGAGGGCATCTACCCCACGCCCGTGATGGGCATTGTCGGCCTGCTTAAGACCGCGGCGCCGCTGACGATTCCGTTTAAAAGCCCTGGTCGCGCGGTGGTGCTGCTGGGCGGCATCGGCGTCTGCGACGAGACGCGGTTTGGCGGCACGGGATACGCCAAGGAGATTCTGAAGCAGCTCTGGGGTCTGCCGCCGGCGCTCGATCTGGAGCGGGAGAAGCGCGTGCAATCGGCCATCCGCGAAATTGTGGCGGCGGGGCTGGCCGAATCCGCGCACGATCTAGCCGATGGCGGGCTCGCCGTGGCGCTGGCGGAGTGCTCTGTCGGACCGGCGGGCATCGGCGCGGCCATCGATTTGGATAGCGACCTGCGTCCCGAAGTGCTGGCGTTTCACGAAGGGCCTTCGCGCATTCTGATATCGACGGCGTACCCCGGGAAAGTGGCGGCCATCGCGGAGCAGCACGGAATCGGGGCGCCGGTAGTAGGCGTTACAATTGAGAAAGGGATGGAAATCCGGCAGCGCGCCATGACACTGGGTTCCTGGGAAATCGCAACGCTGAGAGCCGTCTATACTGGCGCGCTGGAATCCTATGTTCGATAAATTCCACGAAGAGTGCGGCGTGGTGGCCATCTACGGCCACCCGGAAGCGGCCAAGCTGGCGTACCTCGGCCTCTATGCGTTGCAGCACCGCGGGCAGGAGAGCGCGGGCATCTGCACCACGGATGGCGCCCGGATCTACTCTCACAAATCCATGGGGCACGTGGCCGATATTTTCACCAGCCCGGTGCTGGCCACGCTGCCGGGCGAACTGGCCATCGGCCACACGCGCTATTCCACGGCCGGCGATACCGTGCTGCTCAACGCGCAGCCGTTTTCGGTGGCGTGCAACAAGGGGCGAGTGGCCGTGGCGCACAACGGCAACATCACCAACGCGGCGGAATTGCGCGCCGACCTGGAGCGCCGCGGCGCCATCTTCCAGGCATCCAGCGACACCGAAGTCATCCTTCATCTGCTGGCGCATTCTTCCGAGCGGACCCTGGCGGGCTCGCTGCGCGATGCGCTGCTGCAATTGGAAGGCGCGTTTTCGCTGGTATTCCTGGCGCAGGACCGCGTCATCGTGGCGCGCGATCCCCACGGTTTCCGCCCGCTGGCTGTGGGCGAGATGGAAATTTCCGGCGGCCGCAAGGTCCACGCCTTCGCCTCGGAAAGCTGCGCCTTCGACCTGCTCGGGGCGGTTTATCTGAACGAAGTAGAGCCCGGCGAGATGATCATCGTCGGCCCGGAAGGCGTCGCCCGCGAGCGTTACGCCCCCGAGCAGCCGCGCGCGCAGTGCGTCTTCGAGCAGGTGTACTTTTCGCGGCCCGATTCCGTGGTTTTCGGCCGCTCCGTTGAGGAATCGCGCGAGAA
>Ga0181521_10005593_pt1 | contig 13930 bp, 17 predicted proteins | sample PEATcosm2014_Bin_32_FD_119764 | JGI IMG/M metagenome (GOLD analysis project Ga0181521, IMG submission 119764) | Peatland microbial communities from MTU Mesocosm Facility, Houghton, MI, USA - PEATcosm2014_Bin02_60_metaG | ecosystem: Environmental > Terrestrial > Soil > Wetlands > Peat | place...
TGACGCGCTAGGCCTTGCGGGCCCGCGCCGACAGCGACAGCGCCACCTTGGGCAATGCGGCAACCAGGGCCGCAACCAGTCCGACGAAGGCGCCGAAACGCCAGCCCGCGCCGTCCTTGCCGGCCGTGAACGCGATCACCACCAACACGAGGTTGACGGCGTTGATCCCCGTCAAGAACATGTCGTGGGGGACGGGCAGACGGCTACGCAGCTCGGGCAATCCGGCGATGCCGACCAGGTAGGCCAGCTCGACCAGGCACAGGATCAGCGGGATGTACATGTAGCCGTGAGCGGTCGCGTCGGCGGTCACGCTGATCGGACCGATCGAGACCCCGTACCAGGGGAGGAAGAGCGAGATAAACAGCACCAGGGTCGCCACCCCGGCCACGAAGTCGGTCGGAGACCAACGCGACCTATCGAACTTGAAGGCGGTCGCCGGCGCCGACTTCGGCGCCGCGCCGTATCCGGGAGTGCCAGACCCCGGAGGAGGGCCGGCCGGGGCCGCGGTCGCGCTCGCCGGTGCCACCACCTGCCCGCAGTTGGGGCACGTCACATCGGACGTGCTGAGTTCTCGACCGCAGGATGAGCAGTTCACGTTGGCCCCCTCTCGCCGGCTGGATTGTAGCCATGGGACGGTTTCTGTGCCGTGTGTGCACGAGCAGAGCTTGGACCGCCGGATTCCTGCCCTCAAGGCGAACTTCGGGCAGACCGGATGGGCTGGGTCAGTCGTCGCCGGTTGACCAACGCCAGGTCCAAAGACCCCCACGGAGCGGACCCGGTTTGGGCTCGGGGAAGGAACGAGGCGCCGAAGCGAGCCGCCGCACCCCAGGGTCAGCCCTCCCCTCTTACGAGGTCATTCCCCCCAGCCCGACCAGGCCTCGGGCCAACTCGATCTCGCCCATGTGGCGGAGCCCGTGCTGGTAGACCCAGCACTCCGTCGCGTCGAGGAGCATGATCCCCTCGGGACCCGCCACCCGAGCGCTAAAGGTGCTCGCGATCAGATCCGGGAAGGGTCGCCGAATGATCACTCGGGTCAGTTCGTTCGGATCCAGACCGTCCAACCAGCTCTCCACCCGGTTGAACACCGCGTGCAGGTACTCCTGGAACCCGTCGTAGTCGCCGATACGTTGGTGAACCATCTCGGCGACGCTGCGATGCTTCCCGTGATCGGCGATCGCAGGACGGACTCGGGCCTCCCACTCGTCGTCCCAGATCGGCGGTGTGCCGGTCATCAGCATGAACGAGGCATCGATCATGGTGGCGATGTGAAACAGGCTGAAGGCGATCGGAACCACCCCCTCCCGCTCGAAGTGGTTCACCTGGTCGATGTCCATCGTCTCGAGCGCGTCTGTGTAGAGGGAGTGAAGCGCACGCAACCGCCGCTGGAGTGAGTCGAGAACCAGTTCAGATGGCAAGGCGATCCGTCCAATTCGGAGGTCCGACCATCGACGGCGATCGCCCATGCGCACGATTCGACCGGGCACCGGGCCCGCCGCACACGTCAACCACCGGAGGGAGTTCTACTTTCCGCTTCTCGTACTCGTTGCACCATCGCTTCAAGCAGAGCCCACGCCACGTCGGGATGCTCGGTCGCAAAGGGGCGGAAGTTCCACTGCGTCATCACGAAGCACCGCATCTCCGTCGACGCGGTGACCGTGGCCGAACTTTCCGAGCGATCGATGAGTGCCATCTCTCCGAAGTAGTCTCCCGGGCCCAATCGCCGCACTTCCTGGCCGTTGACTTCAACCCGAGCCTCGCCTTCGGCGATGACGAAAAAGCAGATCCCGTCTTCGCCAACCGAGGTGAGCGCGGTGCCGGCCGGATACGTCACGTCGTGGCCGGACTTCACCAGCCGTGACAAATCGCGCCGAGACAATCTCGCAAACAGCGGCACGCCTGCGAGAAGATCCTCAAACACCCACTTGAGACTACTCATCCATGGATTTGCGGTGCTCTTGCGCCGAGCAACCTCCTTCTGAGTCGAAGCTACAGGCGCGTGAGTCGCCAGATCGTCGAGGGACCCGGGAGGCGGCTCGGCGCCCGCAGGATCAGGTCGATGTCTTGGTCGCCCAGGTCGACCTTGAGCACACCGATGCGAGCGCCGCTCGAGATGGCCGACGGCAACGCCCCCACGTGCACGTGGAAACGCACGGTAAGGCCGGGCCAGCCGACGACGGTGACAGACTTTGGTGCCGTCACCACGGTCGACGGGCCCCATGGGGCCACGATCTGGCCGATGAAATGTCCCGACCGAACGGCGCGAAACGTGCTGATGGTGGCGAAGGCTGCGCTCACAAGGGGTTCGGCGTCGTCCACCGCGGCCGCGGTCGGACTGACCGTCTGCTGGCCAAGCACCGCACCGACGACGGTCACGTTCCTTCCGTCCACGGTCCGCTGGGCCGCGAAGAGGAAGCACCCGCCGGTGGCCGCGTTGGACCCGGTCTTGATGCCGACGATCCCGTCTTGGCCGAGGTCGTAGTCGGTGTTGTAGACGAGCCCGGCCAGGGGGAGGGTGACCTGGGCCGTGGCCACGATTTGGCGAAAGGCCGGGATCGCCAGGGCCGCCTCACCCAGCCGGATCATGTCGGCTGGCGTGCTGACCGACCCCGGATCCAACCCGCTCGGATCATCGAAGGTGGTGGAATCCATGCCGAGGCCACGAGCGGTGACGTTCATCTTGGCCACGAAGGCGCCGGTGCTCCCGTCATCCCACTCGGCGAGCAGGGTGGCCACGTCGTCACCCCCCACCACGAGCAGTCCCTCGAGGGACTCGAGCTCGGTGAGGGACTCTCCCGCGGCCACCGGGACGGTCGCCTGCTGGGTCGCCACGTCCGACTGATAGGTCGCGAGCGTCGCCGCGGTCACCGGGATGGCCGGCCCATCAGCACCGGGCGCGAGCGGATGGTCCTGCAGGACGACATAGGCCGTCATGACCTGGGCGAGGCCGGGAACGGGGGACGCATGAGTGTCCCCCGAGTGCCCGAGGCTCCCGACTCCCTCCACCGAGAGCGCCGCTGTACCCATGGTCGGCCACGGCATCGACGGGGGTGTTCCGGGCAAACGCACCGACGCCAACGGGGCGGAACGGAACACGGGGGCGGGGATCGGGCGCAACCACTGCACGCTCACGAAGGCCCCGACCAATGTGACCACCACCGCTCCAAAGACGTATCGCCCGACGCGGGCGGCCCTTTCACGAGCGATGGATCTGAGCTCGTCGGCGCTCAGACCCGGCATGTCTTCACTCAGGGCGCGAAGCCGCTCTTCGCTCGCCCTTGCACGTCGCCGCAGACGATGAGCAGCGCCTGGATCAGTCCCGGTCGGGCGCCAAATGGCCATTTTCGGTCACCGTAGAGCCGTTTCTTGCAGAGAGAAGGTACTCGGCGCCCCCACCGGAGCCGGGACTCTGGGGGCGACCGGAGGTTGCCTCGATGACCGGGGCGAGGACTGCCGGCCAAGGCTGAGCCACTTCGATCGATCGAACCGGCGAATCAGGTGGAGCGAAGCAGTTTCTCCGTGACCAGGCGGAACTCCTCATCGCTCAACACACCACCATCACGGAGTCGGGCCAACTTCTCCAGGAGGGACGCGACGCTCATCTCGGTGCGCGCCGTCTCTGCACTTGAGGTGACTTCATGCGGTCTCGGAACGACGATCGCGTCAGCCAGAATGCGCAGGTCGTCACGCACTCGGACCGCGTCGGCGCCGTCGAGGCGCAACCGGACCCATCCATTGCGCGCGATGAGGTCGATGGTCGCCCAGTTCTGACTCCTGACCGTCAACGTGTCCAGCACGGTGACGCCGAGCGCACCCTCGTCCGCCTCTCTGACACCGGATCGACCGTCCAGAAACTCCTCACCGTTCGAGAGAAGTCGACCGTCGATACGCAAGTCGTCAAGGCTCCTCAGAGGAATCGACAATGGCCTCGACCGCTGGTCTCTCGGAGTAATTTCAATTCGATCCTCGAAGAGAAGGAGCCGGGCGAGGCTGCCGACCTGAGGCGCCCAACCTGCCCCGTTCATGACCACGAGCCGGCGAAGCACGAGCCGTGGTGTCTCTACCGCATCTCCCAACTGAGGGTCATCCGCTTGCGCCGCTGGATCTCGACCAATCAACTCCGCGAACGAAACGAATGCTCCCGGGTTTGAGAGGTGAAGAAAGTCCCAGAAGAGGGAACAGCGAATTCTCCTTGAGCAGTTTCGGCAAATCCCGCTGATGCTGCGCCGGTGCACCTGTGGCACTGCGCATTTGGAACAGGCCAGAAAATCGAATGTCCGCTCGCACTTGCAACAACTAAACGATCGGCTCTCGAACTGGCACGGCTGTGGGCACCCACAAAGCGGACAGATGATCGTCCCTTGATCCGAGGTCGGCGCGTTGCGGAAGTATCGAGCAAAGATCTCCTGGCCGGCGGCGGTTTGCCGTTGCCTTCGTTCTCGGGACCACTGGACCCGGGAGACCGCGTAACGGGAACTGAGCCCGATGCCGGCAGCCAAAATTGCAGTGCCGATGACGATGCCACAAACGATCAGGATGCCGCTCATCCGGACCGCCCAAGAGACGAACTATTCAGCTTCCCCACAGTGCCATTCCCTGGTTTCCCAACTCCGAATCGAGATCACGGGCACCTCAGATCCCGGTCGAGAATCTATCGGCCAATAGCCAGGGACGACGAGGCCACGACGGCACTGGGGCTTCTGACCGCGTAGAATTCAATGTCCGTTGAATTAGGAGGACGACCGTGTGGGCGATGATCGGCAAAGAGTTCCGCCAGCTCAAGCGGGACAGGCGCACGCTGGCGATGATGATCGCGTTGCCGGTGCTTCTGCTCGTGGTGTTCGGCTACGCGGCGAGGTTTGAGGTTTCGAAGGTTCCCACGATCGTCGTGGGGCCCCAGGCTGAACGGGTTGCGAGCCAGCTCCACGCTCCGTTCCAGATCGTCGAGATCGACCCTGGCGGAGGTCGATCGGTCGCAGAATCACACCTCCAAGATGGAACGGCAGTCGTCGGGGTGGTCACCGGACGGAGCCCGATCCTGGCCGTCATGGACGGAACACAGCTCTTCAGCGTCCAAACCGCCGAGGGCGCGTTCGCGCACCTGGCCCAGGCCACCACCGGCGGAACCAAAGCGCCCGCCATAGCGGTCCAGATCTTGTACAACCCCAAGCTGTCGACGTCGTGGATCATGATCCCGGGTCTGACCGGTTTGATCCTGGTGTTCATCGGCACTCTGGTCACCAGCCTGGGCATCGTGCGAGAGCGCCAATCCGGAACAATTGAGCAGTTGGCGGTCATGCCCTTTCGACCATGGGACGTCATCATTGGAAAGATCACCCCATACCTGGTCATTGGATCGATCGATCTCGTAGCGATCGTCTTGGTCGGCATGCTGGTCTTCGGGGTGCCGTTCGTGGGCAGCGTTGCGACCTTCGCTCTCGGCGCGGCCTTGTTCTTGATGGTCACGCTGGGTATGGGCGTGCTCATCTCGACCGTCTCGCAGAACCAGGGCCAGGCCATCCAGCTGGCCATCATGTTCCTCGTCCCCCAGGTGTTGTTGTCGGGCCTCATCTTCCCGATCTCCTCGATGGCGGCTGGGGTCAGATGGATCGCCTACATCCTGCCCTTGAGCTACTTCGTCCAAATCAGCCGCGGCGTGATGTTGAAGGGCACTCCGATCACCGCCCTCTGGAGGCCGCTCGTGCTGTTGACCGTGCTGGCGGTCGTTGTTCTCGGATTAGCGGTTCTCCGATTCCGACGTGACCTGGCACCGAGCGATCGCCGAAGCCAAGCTTCCGAATCAAGTCGGGAGCTCGCGTCGCGATGACATGGGGCCTCGAATCGGCCAGCGTCCGCTTCGGAGCATGTCTCGCTCTCGACAATGTGACGTTGCACGCCGAGCCATCAACCGTGAACATCCTCGTCGGCGGGGACGGGGCAGGAAAGTCAACCTGCCTACGCGCCCTGGTCGGACTGGCCCGCCTCTGCGGTGGAGCGGCCCGAAGACCCTTGAAGAGAGAGATCGGGTATGTCCCGGCAACCGCCGGCTTGTATTCGGACCTCACCGTTGAAGAGAACCTGGCCTTCTCTGGTCGCGCATATGGGGTGACGGGATCCGAGCTGGCCAAGCGTTCCGACGATCTGCTGGAACACATCGGCCTGATCGGCGCCCGGGATCGACTCGGCGCGCACCTCTCGGGCGGGATGCAACGCAAGCTCGCCGTCGGCACAGCATTGCTTCATGCGCCCGCCTTGTTGGTTCTCGATGAACCAACCACCGGCGTCGATCCGATGAGCCGTTCCGAGTTGTGGCGCCTCATCTCAGCGGCGGCGGCCGAGGGAACCGCTGTCGTCGTGTCAACGACCTATGTCGACGAAGCCCAGCGAGCATCAACCGTGACGCTCTTGGATCGGGGTAGAGCAATCGAATCAGGCTCTCCAGCCGAAATCGTCGCCGCCGTTCCCGGCCGACTCGGCATCGTTCGATCGAGGACACAGCCTCAGGGTCTCTCGTGGCGATGGGCGTCCAGCTGGAGGGTGTGGGCACCGTCGGGACCATTGCCCGAGAACGCCGAGGCATTGCAACCCGACTTCGAAGACGCCGTCATCATCGCCGCCCTGGCGGACGAGCAAGGCGTAACCCGATGACCGTGCTCACCCAGATCCGAGACGTGACCATGCGTTTCGGGTCCTTCGCCGCCGTCGAGTCGGTGGACCTAACCGTCAGCAGCGGCGAGGTGGTCGGACTCCTCGGTGCGAATGGCGCCGGGAAGACCACCGTCATACGCCTCCTACTCGGGCTATTGCGTCCCTCAGCAGGTGAGGTTTCGCTCTTCGGAGCCCTACCGTCCATACACACCCGTCGCCGGGTGGGGTACGTGCCACAAACGCTCGGGCTCTATGACGATCTGACCGTGGGAGAGAACTGGACGTTCACCAGTGCCGCCTTTGGTTCGGCTCGACCTTCCCTCCCGGCAAGCCTCAGCGATTCGAAGGACGCACTCGTAAGGACCCTTCCGTTCGGTTTGCAACGGCGCGTGGCCTTGGCCGTCGCCTTCTCTCACCAGCCAGAGCTTCTCGTTCTCGATGAGCCAACTTCGGGGGTCGGACCCTTAAGCCGCGCCAGGTTGTGGCAGGACATTCGAGAGAGCGCCGATGGCGGCACCGGTGTCCTGGTCACGACCCACAGCATGGACGAAGCCGAGCAGTGCGATCGACTTGCCGTGATGGTCGGCGGGCGTGTCGCAGTCGAGGGCACGGTGAGCGACGTCATCGGTAATCGACAGGTGGCCCAGGTGAAGTGCGATGACTGGCGCAAGGCATTCACGGTTCTCGATGCCGCAGGCCTCATCGTGCAGGTACAAGGCGAGATGCTCCGCGTCCCCGGATCACCCGACCACGTCGAGGAGCTTCTAGCCCAACACAAGCTCGACGGCACCGTCCAAACCGTGCCGGCCAATCTTGAAGAGGTGTTTGTGAGCATCGTCTTGGGAACGTCGCGACAGTGAGCCGAACCGGGAGGCGTCCGGGGCTGTCGGGAACCCGCGAAGACATCCTGGTTGCTGCGCGACGCGGGTTCGGTGCTCGCGGCTATGAGGCGACGACATTTCGAAGTATTGCTGAGGATGTCGGTGTAGATCCTGGGCTTCTCGTTCACTACTTCGGCACAAAGGAAGGGCTTTTCGTCGCCGCTCTCAGCATCACTCTTCGTCCCCCTGAGCTGTTCGGAGACCTCGGAAAAGTGAGTGCCTCTGACGCAGCGGAACTCATCGTGCGCCGGTATCTGGCCATGCTGGACCAAGATGAGACCCGAGACATGGTGCTTGGTCTGGTCCGGTCAGCAGTCTCAAATGAACGAGCAGCGGGGATGCTGGGGGAGTTCGTCGCTCAGGTAATGCGTTCCTCCCTCAGCGAGCTGATCAACCGATCCGATGCCGAGTTGCGGGCCGCGCTCGTAGTTGCGCACCTACTTGGCATTGCGATGCTTCGTCACGTGGTCAAGGAGGGCACGATCGTCCACGCGACCGACGACGAACTGGTCTCGCTCGTCGCTCCCGTCATTGCGAGCTACCTCCAATAGGGTCCTCGAGACACTGCCCCTGAGGGCGTCCGGCGACCGGCGGGGAGCGGGGTGCGAGAAGCCGTAATAGTGACATTCGCCTCTGTTAGGTATCCGGCCAACTGAAAGACAATTGTGGGAGTTGGACAGGTGATCTTGGTTCTCGTCCAGCCATGGGCGAGGGAAGCGGATTGTCATGGTCCTGGTATTCGTCGTGATCGGGTTATTCCTATTTGGGATGCTCGAACTGTTCGAGTGGAAAAACGCCAACCACCAAATCAACAAGATCACACGCTGTGAAAACTGCCACGCCCGGCTGCCGGTACTGAACAACGGCCTATGCGTCGGCACTTGCGCAAAGTGTGGTCACCGCCAGAGCTGGGTGAGAAGCCCACCACTCAAGCAAGCAGCAACCCTAGATGAGGCAGCCTGAGTAGAGATCAAGGGTCGGCAGAAGGACGGTGCTGGATATGGCTGGAGCCAAGAGGGAAGACATCAGGATCGTCGACCGGACCACCATCAACGAGCTGGGCGACAGGTTTGAGATCGAATGGCAGTTGAGCGCCAAACCCGAACTTGAATGGGCCGAGATTTTTCAGTTGGCGGAGGTGTCAGAGCGCCATGGCCCCCCCGATTGGGTCGGGGGTGGTGGCCCTGATGTGATGGGTGCTGTCATTCGATGGTTTGTTCCCGGCGAGGAAGTCGAGAATGCCGACGCCGAAGTGCAATACCGCTTGTCAGTGGCGAACCAGAGGTTCGGGCTGGGGCCAGCAACCGGAGGGTCGAGGAAGAAGGGAAAAGAGGCTTAACGTTTCTGCCGCAACGAAGATAGTTACCGGCAGTGGCTTCGTACCAAGGCCTCCGGCTATGTCCTCAACTGTGAACCGAAGCCGAAGCCCAGCTATCTGATGTTGCACCGAGCGTCTTGTCGGACTATCTCCGGTACGCCCGGGAGAAGATCTACTTGGAACACGGCATAGATGGAGGTGTGTGCCGACTCGGTCAGTGATATCGACGACTGGGCGAACTCCAACACGGGACAACTCCCTGACCGTTGCAACGTGTGCCAGCCTCAGCAGTGGGAAGGCACCCTGATCGACCCGCCCGCGGGCGTGCTCATGAGTGGACAGAACCGGGTTAGTCGCCGGCGAGGGCTCGCGCCATGTCGTCTGCGAGTTCGGGGTTCTGATAAGGCCCGGGCGCGCGCAACGCTGCCATTACCTGACGCTGGGTTACCAGGTCCTTGTCCTGGCTCATCTTGACCTTGCAAACGAACCGTGTGATCGGCAGTCGGATGCCTACTGTCCCCTGGGCCACCGGCCGACCCCACTCCGGGTCCAGCAGCATCGGCTCCTCGACGTGGCGTTCAAAATGCGCGACGAGCCGGGCGAGGACCGCGAGGTTCTCCTCCTCATCGAGGATCGTCGGCACGCCATAGCAGTGCGCCGCGCTGAAATTCCACGTCGGTGCTCGCGTCGCTCCTGGTGCGTACCAACTAGGCGAGATGTATCCATGGCGGCCCTGGACGATCAGCAGAATCTCCTGTTCCCCGAATCCATGGATCATCTCGTCCGGCCGACCGACATGGGTGAAAATCGCAAGACCCTTGGCCTGCTCGTCGAGCAGGATCGGGTAGTGCGAGGCGACCAACTCGGCGCCATTGCGGCTGACCAAGATCCCCCAGGGGTTCTCTCGGATCAGCCGACGGACCACCTCGGGATCCTCGTTGGCGTGGTGGGGGTTGTGACGCACGAGCCACCTATTTTGTCAGGGGAAGCGGATGATGCCGACGACAGGCAGTCAGTGTGGCCACGTGGCGGCTGGCCGCGCCGAGGCGTTTCGCTGAGCCGGGCGTCACCGGCCGGCCGGCCACCACCTTTGCCGTGGTGTCGGCCCCGTTCGCCGAGGAGCCCCCACCGGCGCTATACGAACGCTGTGCTTACTTCGGGGGCCCTCACTTCACCTATTTCACCTGCTCAGCGCGCTCGGGAGGATTCGAACCTCCAACCTTCTGATCCGGTAGTCAGATCGGGTGAGCGCTGCGCTTACTAGGAAATTGCAGGTGACAAATGAGCGAACACGCACAAGTTAGATGCTCTGTCGACCTGAAGTGACCCGGTCTGACTGACACCGATTCTCTTACTTCATGCCCGTTTGAGCTCTTCGTCGATGATGAACTGCGTAATTGGCGTCCGGTGGGGGCCGGGTTCGCCGCCAACCACGCCTGGACAGCCTGGCGTCGAGGATCTCGTCGTCCGGAAGGCCCAGGTCCACTGTCCCGGATCTGGGCCGTGCCCCCTCCGGAGCATTGCCCGGTAGTAGCAGTTCATGGACCGACGGGAGTTCCGTTACCGTTCGGGAAACGAGTGTGGCACGACGCCTACCTCGCGGTGGGCCGGCTGCTGACCACGACTGGCGGGCAGACGAAGGCAGGGTTGGAGGGCACGAAGGAGGTCTGTCGATGAGCACCGGGCTCGAGTTCACCGAGGCGATGGTCGGCAGGTGGCGACGGACGGGCGACACCGTCGACCGCCCGTTCCGCTTCGACGCCCGAGTGGAGACCCCCACGCTGCCGTCGCTGTTCGGCACTGTCGTCGGCGACCTTACTGGGACGCTGACCGCCGAGGGGCTGGCGTCGGGAACGCCGATCACCGGCATGCTCGAGATCTCCCCCTTCCGCCTCCACCGCGTGCGCTACACGTTCACCACGGTGGCCGACGACGGCCGTCGCTATCGCTTCGACGGCTGGAAGACCATCCGGGGGGTGCGCGTCCTGCGGGCGTGGACCACGCTGCCGGGCACTGTCTACGACGAGGACGGCGAGGTGGTGGGCACCGCCCTGACCCGGTTCCCGTTCGAAACCACGTTGTCGTTCGTCGCGGGGTTCCGGCTGCGCCGTCACGACACCGGCCTCGAGGCGCGGCGATGGTCGGGCAGGCCCGGACGGCTCGAAGTCTGGTATGACACGCTCACCGACCCGCGCACCGGCACGGGGCTGTGGCTGCACCACGAACTGTGTGCCCCGAGTGATGGCAGCGCGCCAAGCGGGTACGGCTGGCTGGCTGTGTTCCCCCCCGACGGTCCCCCCGAGCTGGTCCGGTTCGGTCCCGAGCCGCTCGGTGGGGATCCGTGGTTCGCGGCGGGTGACGTGGTGGCCGAGCCCGGACACCGGTCGGGCAAGGCGGGCGACGCGACATGGGAACTGACCTACGAGGACGACCGCCCGCCCCTCTACACGTTCCCGCGGGCGGCATGGCGGCGCGAGTTGCTTCCCTCGGCCCAGATCGTTCCGGCACCAACCGCGTCGTTCCGGGGCACGGTCACCATGAACGGGCGCACCCTGGAGCTCGACGGAGCGCCCGGTTGCGCGGCACGTATCTACGGTCATGGCAACGCCGAGCGCTGGGGTTGGCTGCACGCCGACCTCGGCGACGGGGACGTGCTCGAAGTGGTGGCCGCGGTGTCGCGCCGTCCCGCCCTACGTCGGCTGCCTCCTCTACCGTTCGTTCGCCTGCGCCTCGACGGCGTCGACTGGCCGCGATTCGGGCTGCTCGCCGCGCTCGGCGGCTCAGCCCACCTCGGGCTCCCCGGCTGGGACGTCACCGTCCGCTCTGGCCGCGGTCGCCTACGGGTGCGGGTCGCCCAGCCCGCCGACCGCAGCGTGGCGGTCGAGTACCACGACCCCGACGGCGCCTCGGCCACCTGTATCAACAGCGAGCGGGCCGATGCCGAGATCGTGCTCGAGCGCCGAACCGTGATCGGCTGGGCCGTCGAGCGACACTGGACGCTTACGGGCACGGCCCACGCCGAGATCGGGAGCCGGCCGTGAGCGGATTCCGCCCCTCGGCCGCCACCGTCGGCTCCCTCGGAGGCAGCCCGCCCTAGGCGGGAGCGACGTATGGGCATCAGCCGCGACGACGACCGGGCCCGCTCCGGGCCACTAACCGGGTACGAGCGCCGGGTGCTCGGTGCTCTGTCCGACGCTCTGCTGCCCTCAGGTGGTGCTATCTCACCGGGTGCGACGGAGCTGGGTATCGCTGAGGACATCGAAGCCCTCCTCAGACGCTTGCGCGGTCAGCCCCGCTGGCTGGTGAGGGCGATGCTGCTCGGCTTCGACCTGACGGCATTGTTGGGGTACCCGCCGAAACTGTTTCACCGGCTGGAAGCCGACGACCGGTACCGATGGGTGGAGGCGAGCCGCAGCTCCCGCCTCCGACCGCGGCGCGAAGCGCTGGTCGCGCTCGAAGCTCTGGTACAGCTCGTGTACGCCTCGCAACCACAGGTGGTGGCTCTCATAGGCTATGACGGCCAACCGCTGGTGGCAGTAGGTCCTGCTGGGCCGCCTCCGCCCGTCGACCTGCCGGTGATCAGGTACCCCGACGTGACCGACGCCAAAATCGACGCCGACGTGGTGGTCGTGGGTTCCGGAGCGGGCGGAGCCGTGGCTGCCGACACGCTCGCTCGCGCCGGACTCACGGTGGTGGTGCTGGAGGAGGGCCCGCCTATCCACGGCGGTGACATCGTGGGGCACCGCCCCGTGGAGCGCCTCTTCGAGTTCTACCGTGACGGGGGCCTGACCTTCACCCTGGGCAATCCTGTCATATCGCTTCCGATGGGCCGTGCCGTGGGAGGGACGACGGTTGTCAACTCGGGCACTTGTTTCCGCACGCCGGATGCCGTGCTGGCATCGTGGGTGGCGTCGGGGATCGAGGTGAGTCCCGAGGCGATGGCACCTTGGTTCGATGCGGTCGAAGATGTGCTGGGCGTCCAGCCCGTGCCCGAGGAGGTTCTCGGCGCCAACGGCGAGGTCATGCGTCGAGGTGCCGAGCGGCTCGGCCTCTCAGGTGGCCCGATCCGCCGGAACATCAGGGGATGTCACGGCCACGGCGTGTGTGCGTTCGGCTGCCCGGTCGATGCCAAGCAGGCCATGCACCTGAGCTACCTTCCGCGTGCGACTTCTGCGGGCGCGACAGTGTTCTCGGGGGCCAGGGTGCGCAAGATCCGCCTGGAAGCCGGGCGTGCTGCGGGTGTCGTCGCAGACGTGCTCGATCCGCAGACGGGCCGCAGACGGGGCACGCTGCATGTGGATGCCCGCGCCACGGTGCTCGCCGCAGGCGCGATCTTCACCCCAGTCCTCCTCGCACGCCAGCACCTGGCACGCTCCTCGGGCCAGCTCGGACGCAATCTGGTCATCCATCCCGGGGCCGGGACGACCGCCCGGTTCGACGAACCCCTCAGGGCGTGGCGAGGGACGATGCAGAGCTACTACGTGGACGAGAAGCTTTCCGACGGTGTATTGCTCGAGGCGACCTTTCCGCCGCCGGGTCTCGGCTATTCGGCCGGCTCCTTGCCCGGGTGGGGACGCGACAAGTCGCTTTTTGCCCTTTACCCCCATATGGCGTCGTGTGGTTCGATCATCGGCGATGCCGGGGTGGGACGGGTGGGCCCGCTCGGTAGGAACGGGGTTTCCATCCGTTACAACCTCACCCGTGAGGATGCAGCAAAGGTCTTGGAGGGAATCGCGATGGCCGCCGAGATCTTCTTTGCCGCGGGTGCAGCCGAGGTGTACCCGATGCTGCCTGGGCTTGGCTCCATCCGCTCCGCGGCCGAGGTCCGTTACGTGCGCGAGGGTCGTTGGCGCCCCTCGGACCTTCACCTGTCTGCCTACCATCCGATGGGCAGCGCACGGATGGGTGCCGCTCCGTCGAGCTCGGTGGTGGACCCCTTCGGGCACGTATGGGAGGTGCCGGACCTCTTCGTGTTCGACGCCTCGGTGCTGCCATCCTCGTGCCATGTAAACCCGCAGATCACGATCATGGCGCTCGTGGCACGCATGGCGGCGCACCTGGCGGATCGCCTCTCGTGAGCGATCCA
>Ga0181521_10005594_pt1 | contig 13929 bp, 8 predicted proteins | sample PEATcosm2014_Bin_32_FD_119764 | JGI IMG/M metagenome (GOLD analysis project Ga0181521, IMG submission 119764) | Peatland microbial communities from MTU Mesocosm Facility, Houghton, MI, USA - PEATcosm2014_Bin02_60_metaG | ecosystem: Environmental > Terrestrial > Soil > Wetlands > Peat | place...
CCAAAAGGACTTCGTCACGATCGAAATCTGATCCAGCGCCTGTTCGAGCGTAGTGCGGGAGAGATCGATCGATTGCGCCCGGATCGTTTGCGCGGTGTCGTACTCCGGATCGAAAAGGACATTGATTCCAGCCAGTTTCGCCGCGGTCTCGAACATGATCCGGGGCGTCTGCCTGTTCATTTTCAGATCGATCAAATCGGAATTCAGCGGCCGGAGTTCCGGGATCGGAAGCAGCGCATCCGTCCGCTCCCGCGTTTGCTTCTGAGACAACTCCGACGGCGTGAGTGTTTTGTCTTCTTCTTTTTCCCTTGCCGCCGCGCTTTCTCTGGCCGCCGCGCCCGCGTTGTCCGCGGGTGTCGAGTTTCGCTGGATCATGGCCCGCGTGCGCTTAATCTCCTCCGCCGCGATATCGGAGGCGGGATCGATCCCGTACGCTTTCTCGAATTCGGCGAGGGCCTCGGAAAGCTTGCCCGCGTTGCGCAGCTTCTGGCCGTTCTTTACGTGCATCTCGCCCGCTTCAAAGCGGACCCGGCGCACCTCCAGCTGGTAGCCGATATCCGAGGGATCCGTTTCGAACGCCTGTTCGGCGAGTTGGAGCGCGTGGTCGAGGTTTCCTTTCGATTCCTCGACACGGGCCTCGTTCCAGAGCTTGTCGCCCTTCCGATTGTTGGCCAGCAATGAAACCGGTGGTACGAAAAGCACAAAGGCCAACATCACCGCCGTTAGCTGGCGTAACGGGTTGAAACGGTTCATCTTATGAGCAACCAGCCAAATCGGCATGCACGCAAACAACAATGCGGGCCCCGCGCGGGGTGAACTATCATCAAACTGTCTGACGCGATGCGGGGCTACGGCGTTGATAGGAAAGAACGGTTATGGCGGCGACCTCGGAAGTAACCAAAACATTAAGCGACAACCGCCAGGCGGGCCACAACTTCTTTCTGTTCGATCGCTACGAGGCAGGCATGGTTCTGACGGGAACCGAAGTCAAGGCCGCCAAGTCGGGAAAAGTTCAGTTGCGCGACGCCTACGCCATGATCGACAAGGATGAGGCTTGGCTGCACAATGCCCATATCAGCGAGTACAGCCACGGCAACCGCGAGAACCACCCGCCTGTGCGCGCCCGAAAGCTGCTCCTGCATCGCCGTGAGATCGATAAATTACTGAGTGCGACGCGTGAGAAGGGGCTCTCTCTGATACCCACGCGCATGTATCTGAAAAACGGCAGGATAAAATGTGAAATCGCGATTGCGAAGGGAAAGAAATTTCACGACAAGCGCGAAGCCGAGCGCGCCAAAGGCGATGAAGCCGAAGCGCGCGAGGCCATCCGCGCCAGCAAATCGCGCTCCGGCTGACAGCAACGGTACACGCGGCTTCAGCCGCGTTTGAAAGGGATTCTGAATGGAAATGAAGTTGGTCCGGTCGAAAGCCTCCGAGCTCGACGCCGACGTGGTTGTCGTCCTTGAGTGGGAAGGTTCTCCGCGCCCCGAGTTCGAAAAGCCGCTGGCCGCCTTGTACAGTTCGGGTGAGATCAGGGGGAAGCCTCTCGAATTCACCCTGCTGCACAGCCTCGAAGGCTATAAAGCCCGCCGTGTATTAATCGCGGGCGCGGGGAAGCGCGAGAAATTCGACGCGGCGGCTCTTCGAAAACTCGCCGGCGCTGCCGTCCGTTTCCTGCACGGCAAAGGAATCTCCACGCTCGCTTTTGCCTTCGAAGACGGCGCGAGCGCTCCTGAGCATGTCGCCGCCGCGGTCGAAGGCGCCATCCTCGGCGCATGGGAGCCGGACTACCTCAAGACCGATAAAGAAGATAAAAACAAACCGATAACTGCGGTCATGATCGCGACCCAAAGCCAGGACCCTACTCTCGACGCCGCGCTCGAAAAGGGCCGCATTGTCGCCGAGGCCGCAAATCTGACCCGCGACATCGCCGTCGAGCCCCCCAATCTGCTCACCCCACTGGCCCTCGCCGACCGCGCCCGCCGGATGGCGGAGGATTGCGGACTATCTTTCGAAGTGCTCGATCGGGACCGCATGCGGCAACTCGGCATGGGCGCGCTGCTTGGTGTCGCCCAGGGAAGCGCCGCGCCGCCTGCCCTGATCGTAATGCGCTACACACCTGATAAACCCGCTTCCCGCGACCATCTCGCGCTCGTCGGCAAGGGCGTTACGTTCGATACCGGCGGCATCTCCATCAAGCCTTCCGAAGGCATGGATAAGATGAAGTACGACATGGCGGGCGGCGCTGCCGTCATCGGCGCCATGCAGGCCATCGCCCGTCTCAAGCCCGCGGTCGCCGTCACCGGAATCGTGCCCGCCGTCGAAAACATGCCCGGCAGCCGCGCGCAGAGGCCCGGCGACATCGTCACGTCTCTTTCCGGCAAGACGATAGAAGTCCTGAATACCGATGCCGAAGGCCGGCTCATCCTGGCCGACGCCATCACATACGCAAAGCAACTCGGCTGTACTCACATCATCGACGCCGCGACCTTGACCGGCGCGATCGTGGTTGCTCTCGGCCCCACCAGCTCCGGCGTCTTCTCCAACAACGATCTGCTTCTCGCCCGGTGGATGACCGCGTCGAAAGAGGCTGGCGAAAAGATGTGGCACATGCCTCTCGACGACGAATACCGCGACCAGCTGAAGACCGTTTACGCCGACATCCAGAACATCGGCACGCGCTGGGGTGGGGCCTGTACGGCGGCGATGTTCCTGAAGGAATTCGCCGGAGATACCCCGTGGGTTCACGTCGATGTCGCCGGCACCGCGTGGCTCGACGATGCCAAGCCCTCCCTTGCCAAGGGGCCGACCGGCGTTCCATTGGGCTCGTTTGTCAATCTGGCGCTGAACTGGCTGTAAGCGGGGTGGCGCCGGCGATCTTGTCGCCGGTGGGGTCTAAAACCCCGCCTTGTGGCACAATGGCCTTTCCATGGAACTGCGCGTTCTCGGCATCATCCTCGCCGGTGGTAAAGGAACCCGGCTCTACCCCCTGACGAAGGAACGCGCGAAGCCGGCCGTTCCCTTCGGAGGAAAATACCGGATCGTCGATTTCGTTCTGAGTAACTTCATCAACTCCGGCATCTATTCGATCTACGTATTGACCCAGTTCCGCAGCCAGAGCCTGCTGCAGCACCTCAATGAGGGTTGGCAGATCGGCGGCATTCTGAAGAACCAGTTCATTATTCCCGTACCCGCTCAGATGCGCTCCACGGGCGAACAGTGGTACCAGGGAACCGCCGACGCCATCTATCAGAACATCAATCTCATCGAACAGGCCGGGCCTCATCTCGTCGCGATCTTCGGCGCCGATCACATTTATCGCATGAACATCGCGCACATGATCGCGGATCATCGGCGCACCGAGGCCTCCTGTACGGTTGCCGCCATCCCGGTACCGAGGAGGCACGCCCATGAGTTCGGCGTGATCGAAACCAGCCCGGACAATCGCATTCTCGCTTTCCACGAGAAGAATCCCGATTCGCCATCCATCCCGGGCGATCCCGACCAGGTCTACGCCTCGATGGGCAACTATCTCTTTACCACCCAAACGTTGTTGAAGGCGCTGCACGAAGATGCCGCCGACCCCGACAGCTCGCGTGATTTCGGCCGCGACATTCTGCCCCGGCTGGTGGCCGACCAGCACGCGATTTACGCCTACGACTACCAGACCAACCAGATTCCGGGCGAGCCGCCGGAGGCCCGGCCTTACTGGCGCGACGTCGGCACCATTGAAGCCTACTTCGATGCCAACATGGATCTGCGCGCCGTCAAGCCCGCGCTGAATCTTTATAACCGGCAGTGGCCGCTGCGTACGAACAGCTATCCCGATCCTCCCGCCAAATTCACTTTCGACGACGAGAACCGCCGCGGTGAAGCGATCGATTCCATCGTTTCCGGCGGCTGCATTCTATCCGGGGGCCGCGTGCGGAATTCCATTCTGGGCCGCGGCGTCAGAGTGCACGCGGCGGCCCTGGTGGAGGACAGCATAATTCTCGACAACTGCGACATCGGGCGCCGCGCCAAAATCCGCCGCGCGATTCTCGACAAGAACGTTCGCGTTCCACCCGATTCCACCATCGGCTACGATCCGGAACAGGACAGGAAGCTCTACCACGTGACCGGGACCGGCATCGTGGTAGTGGAAGGAGACCGGACGCCGGTCGATATCTCTTCCGTCTTCGTCTGAATCTGTGTGGGGCGGGGCTTCGGCCCTGCCGCCGACCTTCCGGTCGGCGCGGACTTACTTGAATCGCTTCTTGAAAGCGAAATCCAGACCCACGTACCCGTTCTCTTCGCGTGTCACGATCGCCGCCCATCGCCGGTTGAAATCCCACTCCACCCGGATCAGCTGGGTGCTGGTGCTCGACACGTCGTTGATGTAGGTGAACAACAGCTCGGGCGACACCTGCTGCTCCACCGTCAAACGCGCCTCCTGGCTTCCGGTAATGCCCGTGGACTGCGGATCGATTTTGATATTGCTGACGCCGAAGAACCGCTCCAGCCGGCCTGAGGTCGGATTCGAAATCGCCTGGCCGATCAAAGCCGACGCGCCCAATTGCTGCAGGTTCTGCGACTCGCCCGTATTTCTGACCGCCAGCGTGGGATCCGTCGGACTCCGCCCCGTGGCCAGCAGGGCCACGATATCGGAAAACTGCAGCGGCGGATCCGAGCGGTAGCTCACGTTCAGTTTGTTGATCGGTCCGGTTACGATCAGCGTGACATCCACGCCCCGCGCTTTGGTGGACAGATCGATATTCAGAATCGGATCGATCTTCGCCGGATTGAAAAATGAAATCGATCCCTGATTGATGGCGTACTTGTTTCCGAAGAAATCGAGCTCGCCCTGCGTAATGTTGATCCGGCCGAGCACCGCCGGGCTCGCCGCCGTGCCGCGCAGACGCAGGTTCGCATCGGCTTCCAGGCTCTGCGCCACGCTGGTTTGAAAAGCAACGTCGGGCGCAGTCTCGATCTGCACGTCGAGGTTCACGTTCTCGAGAAAACCCGAGCCGGCGGCCGCGGTCTTCATCGGCCGCGCCACGGCCTCCAGGATGCCCGAGATATCCGATTTCGGATTGATCGCAATGCGGCGCACCGTGACCGTGCCGGAAGCTTCGCTGCGTTGGGATGTGCCTGCAAGAGTAATATCCGCGTCCGAAGTGGAGCTCACTCCTTCCGGATAGCGGACGCGCACGCCCCGTGTTTTGGCTTCGATGCGGAAGGTCGGCAGGCCGCGGGTCAGAGCCGCAAATCCCGTTGCATCCACTTTGCCTCCGCCCGATTCGGCCGACAGCGACTGAATAGTCGCCCGCCTTCCATTGAACAGGATTACGCCGTTCGCGTTCGTCAGGCCATTCGCGAAATCCGCGTAATGGAAGTCTCCTTTGCGGAGTTCCGCCCGGCCGGAAACATCCGGATTGGTGTAACTGCCCCGCACCGCGGCGCTGACAGTCAATTCGCCGGAAGATGTCAGAGCCGCGTTATAAGTCTGCGCCAGCGCCAGGTTCATGTTCCCCTGTATGCTCAGGTCGAAAGGCGATTGCGAGTTCAGCGCGACTGTGCCGGAGAGAGCGAGATCCGTATCGGGGCCCTGAAAATGGGCGCTTTCCACGCGGATGACCGATTTCGCCAGCGTCGCCCGGATTGGCCCGTCGTTCTTCAGTTGAACGTTGGGCCTCGTGCTGGAAACGCCGCGCGCATCGCCGGTGACCGTAAGCGGATGCAATTCGAACTGCGTCACATCGATCGATGCCGTGAGCTGATCCGGCGTCTTGGCCGGGCCGGTCAGCGTTATTTCACCCGCGGCCGAACCATCCAGATTCAGGTCCGTCATATTGCCCGCCGGTACGCGCATGGCCGCCGCCACCCCGCTCAGCCCGAGGTTTGAGAACGTCACCTTCGCGTTCACCGGATAGTCCCCCTCCAGCCTCACCGTGCCATCGCCATGAATTGTCGACTTCGCCACGTTCGAATCGAACTTGGCGGCCATAATCCCATTCTTCGTCTCCGCCGTGAAGTGCGCGTCACCCAGCGCTCGCTTATCCAAAGCAAGGCCGGTGGCCCGTATATCGGCGTTCAAATCGAGAACGTTCACCTGTCGCCCGTCGATCCGGATCACTCCGTCCGCTTTGATTTGAGCCGTGCCTTCCGGATTGGGTTCGTTTTTTCGAACGAGCGCGATCTGGTCGAGCGCCATCGCATTGCTCGTCACGCTGAAAGTTACTTTGTCCGGGTGATCGAAGCGGAGACTGGCATTGAGGCGTTTCTTTCCCGCGTCGACGGCCGCAGTCACCAGTTGCGTTCCGCTGTTGAGATATTGCGCGTGCCCGGTCACCGAGTCGTAAGGCTCACCGTAGATCTGTCCCCGCGAGAGCGTGAGATCCGCCGTGGCGTGCGGATCGCCGATTGTTCCCGTCACCTGGGCCGTCGTATTCAAAGTTCCGCTCACAGGCACGCGGGTTTGTCCGGCAAGAGCCAGCAGTTTGCCCATGTCGGCGTTAGTCAGCTGCACATTCGCGTTTACCGCGGACGCCGCCACCGGCTTCCAGTCGGTGAGCCCGATCGAACCGGTGATGCGTGCCCGCAGGTTATTCGATACAAGCGCCGCATTGGTGACCGTCGCCTGCGTCTTCATGGCCGTGAAATCGCCCGCCAGCGAATCGATTTGTTGGCCGTTATAAGTCGCACTCAGTATGGTGGCGTGCCCGGCAATTCTCGGCTCGGCCAGCGGACCGGATACCGTACCGTTGAAAGCGACCGAACCGTTTTGCCCCGCCAGTTTCGCGGGCAGGCTCGCGGAGTTCATCACCGGCGAAAGATCGTTCAAGTCGCGCGATTGAAGCCTGACGTCGAGCCGCTGTCCCAACGCTCCCGACAGGTCGAGCCGCGTGTGGGGAAGTTCGAGCCAGGAGCGTCCGAGCTCGACCGTGCCGGCTGCCAAGTCATACTTTGCCGACAATTCGCCGTGCACGGGCAGGCTCCTCCCGGCAGGCAAAACCTCGAGGGTTGCGGTGCCGACGATGCGATGCAGATTCGATTCCTGCATCTTGCCCGTCGCATCGAACGGGCCGGAAAGAATACCGTCGTACGGCAGCGGGTCGTATGGCGGTTTATTGCCGCCGGCCAGCGCGGCCAGACTGCGCGCATCGAAATGCTCCAGCTGTCCGGCAAGATGGAAGTCTTCAAACTTCCGCACTTCTCCATTCGCGCGCATCTCGCCCCCGAGCGCATTGACCAGCAAAGTATTAACGGCTACTTTGTCCGGTGTCGCCGAAAGATTCCCCGAGATTTGTATGTCGCGCACATTTCCATATCCGATTCCGGCTCCCCGGACCCCGCCGGTGACCAGATAATCCGTCGCCGAGACGAAGTGAAGCGTTCCCGCCGCATTTATAAAGCCGGTATGCTGGAAATTGACGAGCTTGAAGATCTTGTCGGCTTCCGCGAGCGAGACTCGCGCCTTGTACTGACCGGTCGTCAGCGGTGCGTTAAAGCCGCTCACGAGTACGTTGCTCAGATCGATCTCGGATTGCGCCGACTTCACGGTTGCGGTGGAAACGGTCAGCCGGTTCTTCTCCATCGACGCAGCCGCGGTCACCTGAGCGGTGACATGCACGCCCCCCGTCGCTCCGGCAAAGCTCCAGCCGAAATCGACCGGCGCGACGGAAATCGTACCCTCGTATCGCGGACCATCGCGATTGTATTGAACCTGCGCGGTCAGATTCTCGCCGCGTGCGTTCCATGGTGTGAGATAGATGGGCATGGCATCTTTTTTTCCGCCCGCACGATCCACCGCCACCATGCCGTTCGCCAGATCGAACTTCCCGATCTTGAGAGCGAGAATGATCTCCGGCCCGGTCCGGCTCTGCGGAATTTTCGGATGCGGCAGATTCGTCGAGCCATCGGGTTCGATGATCACGTGGGCCGCGGGACCATCCGCTTCCACCCGCGCCACATTAAAACGGCGTTCGATGAAAGAGAGGATTTTGAAGCCGATCGCAACGCGTTTGACGGACAGCAGCGGTGCGGCGTCCGCGGGTTCCGTACCGTGAATGGTGAGGTTGTCCAGTTCCGCCGTCAGCGTCTTCCAATCCAGCCGAAGCGCGCCGATCTCAACCCTTCCACCTGTCGCCTTCTCGGCCTCCGCGACCACCCTCTCACGGATTTTCTCCCGCAGCCAACCGCTTCGAACCATCACCACTCCGGTCCCCGCGGCAATCGCCAGAAGCAGGAGCACGGCCCCGGTCGAGATCAGCGCGATGCGTCGCCGCCGTGTCATTTGGTTTCCAGCTCTTTCTCGAGATATTCGATCTTTGTCCGCTTGCGCTGATCCTGCAGCCAGAGGTCGAGTTCCTTATCCGCCCGGTCACCGGTAAGCTTCTGCTCGATCTCCGCCCGCATTTGATTCAGGGCGCCTGCCTGCGCCTGCTGCAGCGTCTTGCCCGCGCTTTTCAGAACATTCTCGTCGAAGTACTTCTGAATATCCTGATCCGTAACCTGAACGGCGGGCCGAAAGCGCAGGTTCAGAAAAGTGAGCAAATCCGATTGCCGGCCCAGGTCGTCACCCAAATCCTCCGGCGTCAGCCCATACACGGCCAGCGCCTTGGCCAGGGAGACCGGATCGGACTTGTATCCCGTTTTCTCGTAATCGGTGAGCAGCGCCTTTCGGCCTATCACGTCCAGGCGAGGATAGTGGCCCACATCCATTTCGCGCTCGATAAGTTTTTGATCGATCAATTGCTGCGCCGCCCGGCGGCGCGACGCGAGGCTGAAATCCGGTTTCTCCCGGTTCTGGAATGCGGTCAGGCGTATCCGCAGGTCGATCTCGCTCTCCGTAATGATTTTATCGCCCGCCGAGATAGCGATGCGGTCCACGATCACGGCTCGGGCGCCCATCGGCAGCAACATCAGGAAACAAATCCCGAGTGCGGCGTGGGGCATGGCTTCGGCCTTGCCGCCGAGCTTCCGCTCGGCGCGGGTCTCCGTTTCGCCTCCCGGCTTCCAGGCTGCGCGTCGGTTTTTCAAGGGTGTCGCCGGGCTTCCGCCCCGCGCATCCCGCGTCTGAGCCATCTCCTCCATCAAAATGCCTGTCCTATGGAAAAGAAGAACTGGAAATGGCTGATCTGCTGCAGCGATGCCTGGCACGTGCCCGCCGCCGAGCACTGCACAAGTTGTGCGTAATCGCCCGGAAAGCCGTTATATCTCGGCGGGTTGATGCTGTAGGCAAGATCGAGACGCAACGGCCCGATCGGAGTCCGGTAACGCACGCCGAAGCCCACTGCATGCACCATATAATCGAAATCCCCCGGGTTCCTCTGATCCACCCGGAACGATATGCTGCCGAGACTCGAATAGATGTTTCCGGCGTCTTCGAAGAGTACGCCGTTAATGTTCGCTCCATACAGCGGGAATCGCAGCTCGGTATTGTTGAAGAACAGAGCGGACCCCCCAAGCGGAAAGCCGGTCAGCAAGTCGCGTGGTCCGGCCTGGTTTTCGGGGAAGCCGCGCTGCGTGTTGCCGCCGCCGCCGAAGAAACGCTCGGCCAGAGGGATCGGATCGCCCGCTTCGGAGTTCGACGGAATGCTGAAAGCGGGTTGAACTCCCACTTGAGTTTCGCGCGCGAACACGAGCTTTTCTCCCAGCCTGTAATAGGTAGCGTTCCTGCCCAGAATGCGGGCGAAGCTGGTCTGCGAGCCGAAGACCTTCGTGGCCAGCCCTACATCGAGGGTGTTGTAAATCCCCTTATGCGGATCCAGCGGATCGTCCCGCCGGTCCTGGATCAGATTGATTTCCGCAATGCCCACCCGCACCGATTGGGCCAGTTGCGGCAGCAGCAGCGGATTGATCTTCAGGTCCCCAACACCAACCTGGCGGTATGAGAAATCGTAAAAGATGGTGATCGGCTTCGAAACGTGCTGCGTGAGTTTGACCGTCGCTTCCTCGCGCTTGGACTGAAACGTCCGGACGTCGTAGGTGTCGTCGTAGAGAAGCGAAAACGTGGCGTCGAGCTTCGGCATATTGAAAATCTTCGGCACGAAATAATTGAGCGCGACGCGTTTTTGGAGCGTCGAGAGCACCCCCTGCAGAGTGAGCGTCTGCCCTCTGCCGAAAAGATTCAGCCGGCTGACGGCCATCGACACCCGTGGCGTAACTCCCGGCGCGCCGCCCGGATCGGAAAGATCCGTGACCGCGCTGCTGCCGCCGATACGCGCGAACTGCAATCCAAACCCGGTTGTAATGGAGTAGCGCCGCGCTTCATCCAGGTTGTACATAACGTACTTGCTGTCTTCGTCGCCATCCGGATTCTGAATCGCCATGTCGACTTGCGAAAAGATGCCCAGATCGTAGAGTTTTTTTTGCGTGTCCGCCATCGCCTCCGGGGATAAAGGATCGCCCGGACCGAGGTCGACGATCTGTCTCTCAACCAGCCCGGGCCGCGTCGCTTTGAGCCCGCTCGTCACCACCTGCCGCACAAACTGCTGCTGGCCTTCATCGATCGTGAACTGCAGATCGATGGTGTGCGGCCGCGATCCCGGTTTTGAACTCCACTCGAAAGTCGCGTTGGGGAAACCGTTCCTGCCGTATTCGCGGATAATCGTCTCGCGGTCCGCCGCCACGTTGAATTCGCTGAATGCCTGTCCCGTCTGCGAGCTGAGCGATTTAACGGTTGGCGCCAGTTCGAATTTCTTCGCCCCCTTGATTTCGAGCGAAGCAACTACGTACTGGGGGCCTTCGGCGATGTTCAGGAACACCGCGAGATCGCCTGTCCGGCCCTTGTAATCGTCAACCAGCCGGGACGTGATCGCGGCGTCGCGGAATCCGTTCGATTCGTACAGGTCTTTGATCGTGGAAATATCCCGCTTCAGGAAGGCTTCGCTGTAACGCCCCCGCCTGAACTCGAAGGACTTCGGTATGAGGAACATCCGCTCCCGAATCGTTTTGTCGTCGAAGTACTTGTTACCGTTGATTTCAACGCGAATAAGAGTGTGGCGCTTCCCGAGCTCGATTGAATATGAAATCTCCGTGGCTCCGTTGGCCGCACGCTGTTCGCGGTACTTTACCTCGACGTCGGAATACCCCTGCGCCTGAAAATAATCGCGGAGATTGGTCCTCCCTTCGGCGAGCAGATCGTCGTCGACCGTATGCTCTTCGAACACAGGCACGTTCTCGCGCAGTTGTCTTTTTGAAATCTTCGTGCCGGGGGTGGTGATGTTCACGGTGGGGCCGGGGGTGACGGCGATCTCCGGTTTACCCTTCTTGTTCTCGTCCTCCGGTTCGATGCCGTTCAGCACTACCGTGGCCAGCAGCCGGTTGGAATTCTCGTACTTCAGACGGACCTTATCGATTCCGCTGCGCGTCCGGCTCAGTGTAATGCCGTGGTATCCCGGAAGCAGGAAGCGGCGCCAGTGCGTCGCCTTCGTTATGGCGTCCTCGCTCAGAACGGACGTGTCTCCGGAAATCCCCGGCGGCTCGTAATGCGCGCGCCCGCCGGTCTGGATCGCGAACGTGACGTTCACCTGCTGGTACGCGTTGTCGTACTGCAGTTGCGGATCGATCTTCGGTTCGAAGAAGCCGTTTTGCACCAGCAGCCTGCGAATATTTTCCACCGCCGCCGGAATCTGCGCTGCGTCGAACGGAGCGCCCAGCTGGAGCCGCGACGCGTTCACGATCTGGCCCGCGTTCGGGGGGTCCGCGAGATCCTCGTTCGTGCTTACCTTCCCCACGAACCAGCTGTTTTTCGTAATGAAAGTGATTGAGACACCGGCAGCGGCGCCGGAAACACCGCTCGCATCGACCTGAATGTCCTCATAGCGGCCGGTAGCATACAGGCGTTCGATGGACGCGCGTATATCCGCCGCTGTATAGCTCTGGCCGCGCTTTACCGGGAGAATTTCGAGGAGTTCGCCGCCATCGAGCGGCTGTTGCGGAGGGTCGAAGGCTACATTGACGACGCGCTGGCCTTCAAAGCCCGCTGTCGACGAGTCCTGCGCACGGACTCCGGTCGCGAGTCCCAAGCTTAGGAAAGAGCCGAACAGGAAGACGGCCACGATGCTCGTGCCATAGCGGTGCCGCACCAGTCTCATCCTATCAGCGCCGTCGCCGGAGCGGATTGGCCCGGCTTGGTATTTTTCCGGCGTTGGGCTGCGCGGAGGAACGGCTGGTCCGTGTGTCGTCAGCGGCGTTTTGAGATGCGTTCCCGATGGTACCGGCGCGCCGGCCTCATCGTCGGATCCCCGCTCTTTTCATGCGCCCGCTTACTTCGAGCCGATGGGCGCGTTCGGATTCTGCGTGGCCTTGATATGGCCCTCGAAGAAATCCTTGTTATTTTCCTCGCATGAGTATTCCATGATCTCCCAGTCGGGCCGGAGCGTGAAGGTCCTGACGTTCTTCCAGGGCTTCGTATACGTTACCGGATCGTCAATGATCATTTCGTACGCGATGTGCCCCAGATCGGTGCGCGTGTACTTCTCGGTAACGTGCATCTGGGCGCTGTGCGGATGGCCGATCGTGTCCAGTCTCGTACGGCCGTTGAAGCCGACCGTATCGACTACCAGCGTGTCCCCGTCCCACTTGGCGATCGAGTCGCCAAACCACGTGGGCGTTATATTCTTCGGATGCTGCCCATTGATTCGGGCCAGGTGGAACCAGGTGTTCTGCTCGAACAGGAACCCCACGTACTTTGGGTTCTGCATGATCTGCAGCGGGTCGGGCGAGTTGATGGAGCGCGTTAAACCGAACGGCATGCAGCTCCCGGTGTAGTCGCCCTTGGCGGGATCGTAGGCTTCCCACTGCGCCTTGCCCAATGGCGTAAACGGCAGCAGCTTTTTGGCTGGCGCATTTGGGTTAGGCCTCGGAGCGGGATCGTCGGGAAGCGAGGGGTCTGGAGCCTGATTCCGCGAAAAAGCGGACATATCCGGCGTGTATGGCCGCTCCCAAAGTCCGCTCAGATCCGGTTTTCCGTCCGGCGTCCGGGGCGCGGGCCCCTCCGGCGGCTTCGGTCCTGCCGGACCTCTGCCCTGGCTGTACGCCGGTGCGGCCGCCCCCATTGACAATGCCGCCAAAGCCGCACCTGTAGCGATCCAACTCAAGAAATGCTTGCTCACGTCGATTCTCCTGGGAATTACTTCTCTGCCGCTTCGCCGCGAGCCTTGGGGCCGTTGTCGTCGGCGGAACCGGCAAAGACCTTTCGGCCGTCCGGCAGCGTCACGGAACGCGCGTTGCAGGTATGCGTGCCGTCCTTCGCCTGGAAGCCGTCGACCGTGACCTGATCGCCTTCCTTCAGCGCGTCTCTGGTCCAGCCGTTGCGCGTCAATGTGTTGGGCGGGCCGCCTTCGCACTGCCAGCGCACCAGTTTCCCGGTTTCATCTTTCGCGTCGAGATAAACCCAAATATGCGGATTCATCCAATCCACCTTCGCGACGGAGCCCTTCAGCGTCACCTTCTTGGTGTCGTCGAACTCAGCCGCAAAAGAATGATGAGCCAACATGGGCAGCGCGGCTGCGAGCAGCAACCCCGCCAGAGAAACAACCAGCTTCGTCTTCATGAAATACCTCTCGTGCAGGCCACCGGGCCGGCTTTATCAATATACGTCATATCGGTATAAGCCATCCGGCGATCGAATTCAGGTCGAACGCTATCATGCGCGCCTCGCGGGTGTCAAGCCAGCGCCATATCGCAAGCTTTCCCATTTCCTTGACAATTCACGCCCCCGCCGTATAGCATCCTCGACTATATGCAGCCTTCTTCTTCGACCGCCGGCCATCTTTCCCGGCGGGACCTCCTCACCGGCATCGCTGGTCTCGGCGCAGGCGCCCTGCTTTCACCCCACAAATCGCCGGCCCAGACCCCCGCCAGCCCGCGCCTCATCGATATCCACCGCCATTTCGTTTCCCCGGCTTACCTCAAAGTCCTGAACTCCAAACAGGGTCACAA
>Ga0181521_10005599_pt1 | contig 13917 bp, 17 predicted proteins | sample PEATcosm2014_Bin_32_FD_119764 | JGI IMG/M metagenome (GOLD analysis project Ga0181521, IMG submission 119764) | Peatland microbial communities from MTU Mesocosm Facility, Houghton, MI, USA - PEATcosm2014_Bin02_60_metaG | ecosystem: Environmental > Terrestrial > Soil > Wetlands > Peat | place...
CTGTCGCCTGAGCTTCAGAAACAACTGGGATCGGTGCTGCGGCAAAACCACTACGAGATCGCGCCGCTGCTCGAAAAGATTTTCCTGTCGCGGGATTTCTACAGCCAGGCTTCGGTGGGCACGCGGATCATGGGCCCGGTGGAACTCGCCGTATCCACCTATAAGAAGTTGGGTCTCACGAGTATTCCTGGCGTCCCGGACTTCAATTCCGCGACAGGCGCGCTGGGACAACTGCTCTTCTCGGCGCCGACCGTTGCCGGATGGGCGCAGGGTCAAAGCTGGATCACGCCGGGGCTGCTGCTCGAACGCGGCAATTTCGCTCGCGACATTCTGTTCCCCGATATCAGTTTCCTTCCGCCGGACCGGTTCACCGGTGGGGGAGAAGTTCGCCGAGTCGCCGAGCGCATCCGGGAAGGTATGGACATTACCACGGCAACCATGGATGATTCGAAGAGCGGTGCGCGCGCCGAATCGAACCTGAACGCCGACCGCGACGAGGAGTTCAACACCCGGTATGGCAGCTTTCGCGGTTCGCAGATGGCCATCGAAAGAGTGAAGGCCATTCCGCGCGACACGGCGCAGGTCAATCTAAGCCGGATGGTTTTGAAAGAGAATCTCAAGAACACGACTGAGGTCGTCAATTACCTGGTTCATCGCTTTATGCGCGTCCCGCCGAGCGACAGTACACGCCAAAAGCTGGTGGCTTTTCTAAACAATGAGTTGGGTACGACGGATATCGCCGTTGCTCAAACCTATATGGAGTACTCGTTGCGGCTGGTCCTGCATCTGATCATGAGCCAGCCCGAGTATCAGCTGAGTTAAAAGAGGTTGCCATGAAGAATAATCGTTTTTCGTTTTCAAGATCCAGCAGACGGGATTTCCTGCGCGCCGGCATGTATGGCGTCTGTGTCACCGCGGGGGCGTCCATTCCCGTGCCTGTGTTCGGACAGGCTGCCGCGCAGCTCGCACGCCAGGCCAAAGCGGACGGGAAGATCCTCGTCGTGCTGGAGCTCTCGGGCGGCAACGACGGACTCAACACCCTGGTGCCCTACGGCGACGACGCCTATTACAAGCACAGGCCGATGCTCGGCATCCCCCGCAATCAGGTCCGCAAGATCGACGATCACTTCGGTTTCAGCGGCGGCATGGCCGGATTCGAACGCCTCTATAAGGACGGAAAGTTAGCCATCGTCCACGGCTGCGGGTACGATAACCCGTCGTTCTCGCATTTCACATCGATGGCGTACTGGCACACCGCGGCTCCCAACAGCGGCGAGGAATACGGCTGGGTCGGCCGTCTGGCCGATTCGCTGGCTCCCGAAGCCCCGCCGAACTTCCTGGTAAATATTGCCGCGCGTCAATCGCTCGCGGTTCGCAGCCGCAAGCATGTGCCCGTGGTGTTCGACGATCCGAACAAGTTTTCGCAGGAGAAGTTTTACGACGAAAAGGCGGTTCTCGAGTCGGTTCCCGACAACCCGCAGGTCGACAATCCGGCGCGGCGGTTCCTTTTGGATACGGCCCGCAGCGCGAAGGACGCTTCGGTGCTGGTGCGGGAGGCCTGGGCCAAATACCATTCACCGGTGGACTACGGAATCACCGGCCTCGACCTGCCCAAAGTGGCGGCGCTGATCGACGCCGGCATGCCCACGCGCCTTTTCTACACGTCCTACCGCAACAACGCGTTCGACACTCACGTGTTCCAGAATGACGTGCATAAGCGCCTGCTGACTTACGCCTCCGATGCCGTTTCCGCGTTCCTGACGGATCTGGAGCGGATTGGCCGCGCGGATGACGTGGTCGTGATGATCTTCTCGGAATTCGGACGGCGGGTTCCCGAAAACGTCAATCTCGGAACGGACCATGGCACTGCCAACCTGATGTTCGTAGCCGGAAAACAGGTCAAGGGCGGTCAGTATGGCGCGATTCCCAGCCTGACAAAGCTTGACCAGGGCGACAATCTGATCCACACCACGGACTTCCGCAGAGTCTACGCGACCATGATCTCGGGCTGGCTGGGTTTACGCGACACGCACCCGCTGCTCAATGGGGATTTTGAGACGTTCGACCTGTTTCAGCCGCGCAAGGCCTGACCTGTTTTCATCTGTGTCATCTGTTAACTTCCAGCTCGATCCTGCGTATTTATTCGGCAGAGAGGGATGAATGCGAATCAAGCGGGTTTTAGGATTGGGAATGGTGGCGGTGTGTTCGCTCGGCTGGGCGCAGCCGGTAAGGCCAGTCCCGCCGGTCCCGCCCTTTGAGCAGCCGGACGCTCAACGCACCAGGAACGAATTGTCGCAGCTTCTGGGGCGTTATCCACCCTCATTGCAAACCGTCCTGGCAATTGACCCGAGTCTGATCGGCAACGATGGGTATCTTGCCCCGTATCCCGCACTGGTGAGTTTTCTGGGCGCGCATCCGGAAATTTCGCGCAATCCGTCGTTCTACCTCACCGCGGGTCCTGGTCCTTTCACCTATCGGGTGCAGGATCACGCGGAACGGGTGCTGGAGGTCTGGAAGGATGTTTTGGACGGGTTGGCCGTATTCCTGGGATTCGGCATGGGCATCGGACTGGTCACGTGGCTGATCCGGACACTCGTCGATTACCGCCGCTGGAACCGGCTGACCAGAACGCAGACCGAATTCCATACCAAGCTGATGGACCGGTTTACGGCGAACAACGACCTGCTCGCCTATATCCAGTCACCTGCCGGGACGAGATTCCTGCAGTCGACGCCCATCACGCTCGACGCGGCTCCGCGAAGCATGGGCGCGCCTCTCGGCAGGATTCTCTGGTCGGTGCAGGGCAGCGTCGTGCTGATAGCGGCTGGCATCGGTCTGTGGGTCGTCAGCGCGCGAGTCGGCGATGATGCCTCTCAGCCGCTCCAGGCGCTGGGCGTGATCGGCATCGCGCTCGGTCTGGGATTTGCGGTCTCCGCGATAATCTCTTTTCTGATTTCGAGCCGGCTGGGTCTGATTGAAGCTCGCCCATCCGGCCTGGGATCCGGTACGCAGGAATGACGCTTCACTTGCCTTATGTTCCGTGACTTGACCTTTACCGATGTCAGCCGCGCGGAAGCCGTTGACGACGCCAGCGCGGGTTTTGTGATGGACGAGGACGCATTCCGTGCATTCTATGAGCGGACGGCGCGCGGAGTTTGGGCATATCTGGTCCGCGTGACCGGCGATCGTCAACATGCGGACGACCTGCTTCAGGAAACGTTCTATCGTTTTCTCCGCACCGCCGCGACGTATGACAGTGAAGCGCATCGCCGCAATTCTCTCTATCGCATTGCCACAAACCTGGCGCGGGACGCACGTCGCCGCAGTCTGATTCGCGCCCCGTTCAGCCTGCCATGCACAGATATCGAGCGGGTCCCTTCCGGCGACGACGGCGGTGCGCCGGAGCGGAGCGCCGATTTCACGCGCGCCATGTCGCGTCTAAAACCGCGCGAGCGGGCCATTCTGTGGCTGGCTTATGCCGAAGGAGCCTCGCATCGCGAGATCGCCGATGTACTCGGTCTGAGCCCTGGCAGCCTGAAGGCGATGTTATTTCGCGCGCGGCGAAGGCTGGCATCGTTCCTGGGAGGCAGACCTTGAAACCCATTGAGTGCGAGTTCGAATCGGACGTGCTGGCTGCGGTTCTCCAGTCCCGCATGCCCGAGCATCTGCGCGCGCACGTTGAGGCCTGTGCGATCTGCTCCGATGTCGCAGCCGTCGCGGGCGCCATTGACGACGCCCGGGAGGAAATGCGCGCGAGTGCTGCGATCCCCGATTCCGGCCGGGTCTGGTGGGTCTCTCAAATGCGCGCGCGCCGTGAAGCCACCAAGGCCGCGGGCCGTCCGATCACAGCCGTTCAGGTGATTGCTCTGGCTTGCGCGGTCGGCCTTCTCGGCGCCTGCTTCGGCGCCACGTCTGTGTGGTTTCAGTCCGCACTCCGGCGGGCCGAGTCGACGCTGGCGGGTTTTTCCGCGGCCGCGTTCCTGACTGAACACGGATTGATCGTTTTGGCCATGGCCATCGTGCTCCTGCTTGTTCCCGGTGTCGTCTATCTCGCGCTGGCCAGGGACTGACCGGGCAGCTGTCCACCAGCGTTCATACCTACCGCTGGCTGGCTTCGCCGGCAGTTACGCGGCGATTGAATTCCGCCGATTTGCGTCTGGGTATGGTCAGCGATTTCCACTCGCCGTTCCGAAAGTGTTTCGCGAGGAACACAATCTGGCCGCAATGGTACGAGTAATGGGCAAGCTGGCGATTGATGGTCTGCATTACGGAGTGGGGTTCGCCGCGGATGGTCACCGTTCGTTGCAGATCCTCGTCGGAAAGCGGTTCCAGTGCCGTGAATAAACACTGCCAACCCGCTTCCCATGCGGCGGGTAACCCCTCCCGCGTTGAGGGAGGGGCCTCGAACTCGGCGTCCCGATCGCGCCCCGGCTTCTCTCCGTCACTTGTCAGAAAATCCGGCCAGCGCGACTGCATATTGCCGGTTCTTGCGCATCGGAATCGGCCGTCGCAAGACTGCCGGTCTGCACCACCCTTTTCATAAGACTCTTACGGTCGCGGCTCCGTGGAATCAGCACGTTACTGAGCCGCGGCCGCAAGAGAGAGGGGCTGCTAAGCCACTTTCAGAAGCGGTGGCCTCAGCGCACGGCGCTTGTTCTCCTTCAGCGGCATACGCAGTACGTTTCGCGCTTCAAGCGACAGCTCCTTGCGGACCACAGCTCCAAAATACTCGTCGAGGGGAAACAATGGATAGGGCGTCAGCTCGCGGAAAGCGCGGCCCAGTTTTTGCTGAATCCGATAAACAGCATGGAAAAAAACGCCCTTCTCCATCTTCAACTGCCGGCAGCACAGCCTCCAATCCGCGCCCAGAAGGAAATGAAATCGAAATAATTTATACTCGAATTCATCCAGAAATCGCTTGCTTACCAAACAAAAATCGGCGATATATTCTTCATCTTTACGGCCCCAAACCGGGCGCCGCTCCTGGCCGCCGATGATTTCGAACCGCACATGGCTCATGTGCTTTTCCTGTTCCAGGCAAAGCCGAAATCGGGTGTAGCAGCTTCGAAATATGGTTCTCAAGACACAGTTACAGGGCGCTTCCGGCCCTTTTCCGCGTGTGCTGCCGCGCAATCCAGTTCCCTGGCATTGTGAGCAGGCTTCTTTCGCTACCGCGATGGTTTCCGAACGATTCCAATGAAACTTCACGAATGTTTCCTCCCGGTATTTACGAAAATAAACAAAATGTTCCTGAATTAAATTTCTCTCACTGGAGCCAATATCGTCGGAATATTCACGCAGAGCCCCGCGGTTCGAAATCCCACAACTGGCGGAGTCTATTATGGTTCCAGTACTTCCATAGGTACTATATAAATCGCCATATTTGTGCGATATAATACATACCTATTTCTAGGAGAAATATGGCTGAGGGGGAGGAGGGTGTATTTTCAGGAGCTGCAGGGAAGGCTAATCGGCATCGCGCGCGGGCGCGTCAGGGCGGGTGAACTGACGGAGCGGGGGCTGGCCCGGATGTGCGGTATCTCCCAGCCTCAGATGCACAATGTTCTGAAGAGGATACGCGGGCTTTCGACCGGCTCGGCGGACCGGTTGATGCGAGCGCTCGATCTTCGTGTTTCAGATCTTTTGTGGCGTATTTCCACCGAGCCCGACGCAGATGTCCGGGCCATTCCGATGCTGCAAAGCCGCATCGGTCCCGGTACTGACGCGGTTTTCACCGCAATTCGCGGCCATATCCCGTTGCCTCAGTCGCTGCTCGGGGACCTGGTCGATCCTCTTGCCGCGCGACTGGGCCCCGACCTCGTGCTGCCCAAAGCGCTGGCCGCCCACGATCTCGTGTTGTTGGATCAGAACCCGCTTGTCCGCGCGGCGCCCGGCTTCAACAGCATCTGGGTGGTTTCGGAGGGCTCCGGGCTCCGTGTACGCTATTTGCGATTGGGAGCGGCTCGCCTCTGCATCGCCGATGAGGTAACACTGGAAGATCCGCGGAAGTGGCACTCGATCCCGCTGCAGGGACGGAATATTCTGGATATAGTGAGGGCACGAATTGTTTGGATTGGCCGTGAAATGGAAAAGGAACCGGCCGGACCGGCTGACCCGGCTTGCTAAAGCCATCGATGCGCTGAGCGAGACCGACCGCAAGCTGATTGCCGAAAGCTCCGAGGTCGATCGGCTTCGTTCGAGGGGCGCGCTGGATCTGCATCGCGTCTGCAGCGCTTTCGTCGAAAAAGTGAACGGCAAACTGCGGGAGCCCGCAATCCTGCTCGACCCGCCATCTTACTCGGAAGGAAACTATAACGACGCGGGCCTGAATCTTTTCCAGATCAATCTGCGCGGGCGCATTCTTCAGATCGAATTCGGCCCCACCACGGACCTTTATGAAGACGATGATTTCCGCTGGCCCTATGTGCTGCGCGGCGCGGTGCGCTCCTTTAATCAGGATTTCCTCGACCAAAGCAGCATCGATGAGCAGATGATTTTCTATTGCCCGAAAGATGACACCGCCTCCTGGCATTTTTTCGACGGGCGAACCTACCGGAGCGGACGGGTGAACGAGAGCTATCTGGTTTCGGAGATGGAGCGGTTGCTCTAACCGTCCTTATATTTGGCGGCTGCCGACTGCTTAAGCGCCGCCAGCGCCATCACGCAGTCGGACGAAGCGCGCCCGTACTCGCTCAGGGGTTGCAGTGATTCCAGAGCCGTCTCCGGTGAACACGAGCGTGCCGATTGCGCGACTGCCGCGGCCACGGTATGAAACTTCGCGTGTTTGGCCTTCAAGTCCGCAAACGCGCGCAGGCCGGAATACTCCGTTGCCTCTCCGTGAAGCCACTTCCCCAGGTCGCATTGGTCATCTTTGGCGAGTATGGCGGGATCTACCTGCTCCTGGCCCTCGATATGATTCTTCAATCGGCTCTTCCATCTGGTATGTGCGAGAATCGCTTGATCGAAGTCCATACTTGAGATCTCCTGATTCCTTATCGGTACTCTGCGGATTTTCCTTTAGTACCCGCTGATCTCAGACTCCCTGGATTCGGCCGTCCGGAAGCAATTTGAACCGAATGCCGCGCCACTCGACTTCGTGCCCCACGATTCCCGCAGCCCAGACCGCCAGTCCGAACAAATCCCGTAAGGGAACCATTAATACTCCGCCCGCCTGAATGCCGCCCAATGCACCCATCGCCGCCACCGCGGCGATCAGTCGCACAACCATGCCAACGACAGCGATCTGCCAGTATCCGCACACGGCCGCGACTATCGACCAAAACGTGGCTTGGGTAACGAGATAGCCGAAATAGCCCGCGGGGCGCGAAACCCGGATCGTCCGCGACCAACGCAACTGGTGCTTCCAAACGTCCTTCCACGAACCCGCCCCAAGATTTGTTTCGACAACTGAGTCCGACAGCGCGACTTGCTTCCCCAGACGGGAGATTCGCACACCCAGTTGGTAGTCGTCGGCAAGATACTCCCGTATGGCCGCGAATCCGCCTATCGCCTTGAGATCCGTAACACGAAACGCCATGGTCGAGCCCAGCGCGAAGCCGCCCGCCGAAAGTAAACGGGCTACCAGCACGCTTGGTGCAAATTCGGTCGCGATTCCCAGCGCTTCCGCTTTGGATGCGACCGACGATCCCCGTCCTCGATAAAGGCACGTAACCAGACCGATGTGCGGATCGGCAAGCATCCCGATCACCCGGGCCAGATAATCCGGTTCCACCAGAATGTCGCCGTCGTTGATGAGCAACACGTCATGCCGCGCTTCGCGCGCCAGTATCTCGAGCGCGCCAACCTTGCCGTTCGGCGCGTCATTCTCCGTGCGGACGATGCGGATCGGGACTTGCGGAAATTCCGTGCGCAGGCGATCGATATCCTGCAACGCGGGATCGTTGGCGTCGGCTGCCCCGAAGATCAATTCGAATTCCGGATACTGCTGAACCGCGTGCGACCGGATCGCCTCGCAGAAGCCGGCATCGCGGCCTCGTACCGGCTTCAGGATAGAAACAGGCGGCTTGTAATCGGCCAGTGAGTTCTTACGCCGGAATTTCAATGCTCCGGCGATTGCGAGCATATTGTAAAGGGCGCCGCAGCCGACCAGCACCGCTGCCGTCCCGCCCAACCAACTCTGGTCAAACCAGCTCACTGCGAAATGAAAACCACGCCGATCAGGATCAAACCGACTCCCGCCCAGCGCCGCCAGTCCACCGCCTCTTGCAACAGCACCCTGGCGAGAAGAGTCTCCGGGATGAAAGCCGCCGCCGACATCGGCACCGCAAAGCTCATGGGCGCGATCGATACCAGCTTCATGAATGAGAAGAACGAAACCGCCATTGCGCAGGTAGAAATGATCACGAAAGAGTTGCGCGCCACCATCCCGAACGCGCTGCCGATGGCGCCGGGACGGAAATCGTGAATCTCGCCATGCTGCCGCATGCCGAGCGATCGGAATACGTCGCCGACCGTGGTGGCGCAGATCACCATCAGAACCAGCACCCACTTCATCGCGATTTGCCTTCGATTGGTTTGCCTTCAATTAATGACGATGCCGCCGCGGTTCGTCCCACCAGGGTCACCCCGGCCGTAACCAGCACAATCCCCAACCAACGCGCGGACGACACGTTTTCACCCAGGAAGAGCCGCGCTGCAAAGGCTGTAACCACGTAACTGAGCGCCGTCACCGGCATCACGTAACTCAGATCCGCCCAACTGAGAAGCGCCATGTGGGTAAGGGTCCAGACGATCAGCAATGCCACTCCAAGCGCGACCCAGGGATGGAACAGCGCGGCTATGAGCGCGAGCGGCGAATTGCCGATGCCGCCCAGTTGTTGCATGCCTCGGGTAAGGAATGAATTTCCCGCAACGTTACTGAGGATGGTGAGGACCGCAAACAGCCGCGTTTTGGCAGGAAGACTCATTGGACGGTGGGGCGGACCCCCTGGTCCGCAACCGACGCCCTCGTCGGCTTACCTGGTCCGGATGAGGGCGATTTCACCGACGAAAAGCGGGTCCGGGGGGACCCGTGCGGACCAGGGGGTCCGCCCCACACCTTAGTCGCCGGCATTCGCGGAAATGGCCGTCTGCTGCCGCTGCTCCGAGATGAACTTCTTGCGGCGGCTCCGCAGCGCCATGTATTCGCGCGCTTCTTTGGTGAGCCGCTTCCGGTCATGCGCGTTGAAGATCACTTTTCGCACCATGCGCCAGATCACCCGCGTCCGGAAGTAGTATTCGCTGTAGAACCGCTCCACCCAATCCATCAGCTCGGCTTCGTTGAGGTTCTCGTATACCACCTTGGGAAGCTGGTTGCCGCGCTCATCCACAATGTTTCCGATCGAGATCAGATTGTTCTTCTTCGCGTAATCGTAGAACTCGGTGCCGGGATAGGGATGGGCAATCGAAACCTGAATGGTCTCGTTATCCAGCTTCTTGGCGAAATCAATCGTCTTGCGAATGCTCTCCCGCGTCTCGCCCGGAAGCCCGACGATGAAATCGCCGTGGATCACCAACCCCAGCTTCTTGCAGTTTGCCGTGAAGCGCTCGGCCATATCGATGGTCGCGCCCTTCTTGATGTTTTTCAGAATCTGCGGGTCGCCGGATTCGTACCCCACAATCAGCAGACGGCATCCCGCGTCCTTCATCGCCTTGAGCGTGTCGTAGTCGGTAGTGACGCGCGACGTGCAGGACCAGGTGAAATTCAGCGGCTTTAACTTCGCGCACAATTCGATGGTGCGCTCCTTCCGGTAATTGAACGTGTCGTCGTCGAAGAAGATTTCCTTCATATGAGGAAACGCTTCGAGAGCGTATTTGACTTCGTCACGGATGTCGTCGCTCGAGCGCAGCCTCCAGCGATGGCCGGAATGCGTCTGCGGCCAGAGACAGAAAGTACACATGGCCGGACAGCCCCTCGACGTATACATCGAAATGAAAGGATTCAGCAGGAAGGGGACGTTGTAATTTCGAATGTCGAGATCGCGCTTGTAGGTCTTCGTGACCCACGGCAAGGCGTCGAGGTTTTCGATCGAAGACGCCTCCGGATTGTTCACGACGATGCCATCCCTGCGAAAGCTCGCGCCCGGAATTTCCTCGATTGGTTTGCCGTTGGCATAATCGACGATCTGATAGTCGAACTCGCGGCGAATAATAAAGTCGATCGCACCCGACGCGTTCAGCGTCTTTTCCGGCTCCACGGTAACCGGCGGCCCCACGAAGCAAACTTTCAGCTTCGCGTTGGATTGCTTCATCATTTCCGCAATCCTGCAATCCACTTCGAACCCCGGGGTTGAAGTGAAGAGCACCAGAAGCTCGAAATCCCGCGCCATCTCCACCGTCTGTTCGATGGAAATCTTGTGCGGCGGCGCATCCACGACTTTGCTCTCCGGGAGCATGCCGGCGGGATAGCAAAGCCACACGGGATACCAGTACGATTCGATCTCCCTCGACGCCGGCCAGCGGGAACTAGCCCCCCCGTCGAAGCCCTGAAACGAAGGCGGATTCAGAAACAACGTTCGCAGTGCCAAGAAACCATTGTAAGTCAGACCTGCCGCAGCTCAGATCCGGCCCGCGCCACCGCTCTTCGCCAACCCATCACACACTCTGTCCGCCGATCCGCCGGCATTTGCGGTTCGAAACAGCGCTCGATTCGCCAGAAGCCCTCCACCTCGGCGGTTCCGGACCAGACTCCCTCCGCGATGCCTGCCAGATACGCGGCGCCGAGCGCGGTCGTCTCCACGTCAGCCGGTCTTACGACGCGCTTATCCAGAATGTCGGCTTGGAACTGCATAAGGAAATTGTTGACCGCCGCCCCGCCGTCCACCCTCAATTCGCGGACCGGCTCTCCGGAATCGGCTTCCATCGCATCGATGAGATCCATACTTTGCAGGGCGATACTTTCGAGCGCCGCGCGCACAATGTGCGCTTTAGTACTTGCCCGCGTCAGCCCGCTGATCATGCCGCGCGCCTGCGAGTCCCAATGCGGCGCGCCAAGCCCGACGAATGCGGGGACGACATAGACCCCGCCGGAATCCGGTACGCTCGCCGCGAGGTCTCCGGACTCGCCCGATGTCCGGATCAATCCCAACTCATCGCGAAGCCACTGGATGACCGCGCCTGCCACGAACACGCTGCCTTCCACGGCAAATTGCGGCCTCCGGTCTTTGTTAGAATCCACGACGGTTGAATCCGCGACGGCCGCCGCACGTGTGCTCAGCAGCCTGTGCTTCGAGTGCGGCTGCCGGTCGCCGGTGTGAGTCAGGGCGAAGCAACCCGTCCCATAGGTATTTTTCGAGAGCCCCGCGCGAAAGCACGCTTGACCCGCGAGGGCCGCCTGCTGGTCGCCGGCAATGCCGCTGATCGGAATCCCCGCCCCCGGCAAGCCCGCTTCAACGATTCCCACGCGTCCGGCGGATGGCACGATCTCCGGCAGCATCGCCCGCGGAATATCGAATATGCGCAGCAGTTCATCGTCCCACTCGCCAGTGGCGAGATCCATCAGCATGGTGCGCGAAGCGTTGGTGACGTCCGTGGCGTGCGCTTTGCCGCCCGTCAGGTTCCAGATCAGCCAGGTATCGACGGTCCCGAACAGAATCTCGCCATTGCCGGCTTTCGCCCGCGTATGCGGCACATTCTCCAGGATCCAGCGAATCTTGCTGGCCGAGAAGTAAGCGTCGATGACCAGGCCGGTCTTCCGCTCGATCCACCCGGCATCGCTCGACCGCGCCAGTTCTCCGCACATTTCCGCCGTTCTGCGGCACTGCCAGACGATGGCGGGCGCGATCGGTTTCCCCGTCAGGCGGTCCCAGACGACGGTGGTCTCGCGCTGATTGGTGACTCCGCAGGCGGCGATGCCGAACGCTCTCAATGCGCCGGCTTCAAGGACCGCCCGAACCGCGGACATTTGTGCCTGCCAGATCTCCTGGCCATCCTGCTCCACCCATCCCGGCTTCGGATAGCGCGACTCGACCGGCACCGCGTGCATAGCGATGCGTTCGCCCCGGTCGTTATAAAGAGCGGCGCGCGCGCTGGTGGTTCCCTCGTCAATCGAGAGCACGCATTTTTTCGAAAGCACCGGGGGCTTTTCGCGAGAAACGCCGGAGTGAACCATTCCGCAATTATAATGACCCGCGGTTATGATAAAAGGAGCCTATGTTCTTTCGCCGTGAGCGTCCGAAGCATTTGACCTTTGAGGATCACATGAGCGCGGCGCGCGCCGCGGGTTTCCGCACGGAGTCGGCAGGTGGCGGCAAGACCCGCGTCGACCGCAACGGAATAGCTGTCGTTCTCGAGCCCGGTCCTGACGGCGTACCACAGGTTACCGAGCGCGCCGGCGTCCTGATGGGCAAGGAAATCGGTACGCTTACCGACGGCGGATTTCAGAAGTTTTTCACTACTCCGAGCGGCAAGCGCAAGCCGGCGCTTGCGGAAGAACTCAAGGAGATCCACAATTTTCAGGAAGATCTGCGCGAAGCTCTGCAACTGACGACGCTTTACAACGAGTCGCCCGGAACTGTGTCGAACCTTTATATTTACGATCGCGTGGAAGGGCGCGACAGCGGCACGCACGACAAGCCCTGGGAAACTGCTGCGTAGCCGGTATCCCGTTCGTCAGCGAATTTTTACGCGCGCCGCGTCGATCGTGCCTCGAAACCCTGGGGTCGCGTGAACGAAGCCATTCCGCGCATGGGAAACGCGGATTCCATCAGCCATTGAATTTGACGCGGCTCAAAGGGCGAGCAGCAATAATCGGTTGCGCCCGCTTCGAGAGCGTCCAGCCACGCCGTCGTTTCGGCACTGTGCGTAACCACCACAAAGGGCAGCGCGGGCAGTACTCTCCGGACCCGTCGCAACAATGACAAGTACAGCGCCGGCTCACCGCCGGCAAAGATAAACTCGACGTCCGTCAGGTCGCGGACGCCGACATCATGAGGCTTTTGTCGAATCCTGTGCCGTTCAACCGATACCGCATGGCTGATCTGAGCGGCGATCGTTTGTTCCAGGCCAATTAGAAATACATTTGCCATGCAGGTCTCGTCTTCCTTTCGTTCGTGAGCCGTTGCCCAGCCCGGCGACGGCGATCGGGAACGGCAGCACGGGCGCTCCCTGCAACTTCAGATGGAGCATAGATAAGAGGTGGGGCCGCGGGAAGAGCTTCTCTCATTTTTCTTCCGCCTGCTTTTTTGGGATCGGCATCACCAGCCGCCAGCCTTTTTCCAAGCCTCGCAAACCTCGCCTTCGCACGGGATTTCAGCAGCCGGAACTGGTTATAGCTCAATCCCATATCGGCACGGATCTGCTCATGCGGCTGCTCCAGAACGTAGAAGCGCTGCAGGATCTCGCGATCCCGGCTGCCCATCCCAGCGAGGCCCATCCGTGCAATTTCGTTTTGTTGCCGCGAGACCATTCCGCGTTCCGGATTTTCTCTCCAGTCGGACAAGGAAAAGAGAACGCGGTCCAAATGCACGCGGGTGCGCCGCTGCCGCATGGTGAAGTTAATCGAAGTGACTATCTTTCTTTTGACCACGGTCAAGACGTATCCCATGAGGCGCTCGGGTTCCCGAAGGCTGCCGTCATGGATGGCCTGGAGCACGGTGATGAAGCAATCGTGGACTTTGTCGTCGATTTCGTCGGCCCCCAGATGGTGCAGCAGGAAATAGCGGAACCTGTGGGCGAAGAGGCCATAGAGTTCCTCGATTGCAGCGCCGTCTCCGTTGCGTACCCGGCTGACCAGTGCCGCGCAGTCTGTCACCGGAGCAGCGAATGTAACAGCCATCACGAACCTCCAAGTTCCGATTTGCCTTTATCGGCAAAGTGTGCGGAAACCTTTAGGACCTCTCCATTAATATTGTGACGTTTTCCGGCAGGAAAACGAAGTTACTGAGCGAGTGCGTTGGCAAGCCGGGGGATTATCACAAG
>Ga0181521_10005600_pt1 | contig 13914 bp, 12 predicted proteins | sample PEATcosm2014_Bin_32_FD_119764 | JGI IMG/M metagenome (GOLD analysis project Ga0181521, IMG submission 119764) | Peatland microbial communities from MTU Mesocosm Facility, Houghton, MI, USA - PEATcosm2014_Bin02_60_metaG | ecosystem: Environmental > Terrestrial > Soil > Wetlands > Peat | place...
ATTGGCTTCGTTTCGTCATTCCCCGTTGCCGCCGCAGTCCAGCCCCGTCCGCCAGCCGGTACCGGCCCGCGCCGGTTGCGGCCACACTCCCGCTTGCCGTGCGCCAATCTTCTGATTCAATTGGCATTAACTCGAAATTGGCTTCGTTTCGTCATTTCCTGGCTACGTGCCGTACTCGAAGGAGACCGCAATGAACCTCCCACGTCGCAATCTGCTCCAATCCATCGGCGCTGCCGGGCTGCTGGGCCTGGCCGGCCCTCGCGAACAACAGGCGCAAGAGGCTGCGGCCCGCGCCACGCGCGGCATCAGCGCGCCGCGCATCAAAGACATCGGCGTGATTGAGTCCCAACCCGCCGGTGTCCGGCTCACGGTAGTCAAGATCACTACCGACCAGGACGGCCTTTACGGATACGGCTGCGCCACATTCACGCAGCGGGCCGACTTGGTCAAACCCGCGGTGGAGAAATACCTGAAGCCGTTCCTGCTCGGCAAGACCACGGATCGGATCGAAGATATCTGGCAATCCTGCTATGACAGCTCGTACTGGAAGAACGGTCCGGTGCTGAACAACGCCATCAGCGGCATCGACATGGCGCTTTGGGATATCAAGGGCCGCCAGGCGGGTATGCCGGTCTATCAGTTGGTGGGAGGCAAGTGCCGGGAGGCCGCCGACACCTACGCCCATGCGGATGGCCCCGAATACAAGGACGTGGTGGCGGCGGCGAAACGCTATCTGGCGCAGGGGTTTCGCAATATTCGCGTCCAGGTGGGCGTTCCCGGAATGGCCGGCTACGGCGCCGGGCCCGGCGGCGCGGCGGCGGTGAAGGCGCTCCACAATCAACCGGTCTTCGAACCGGCGGTCTACCTCCGCCGCGCGCTGAAACTTCTGGAGGTGTGCCGGCAGGATCTGGGCGAAGAGGTGGAACTGCTTCACGACATGCATGAACGTGTGTCGCCCAACCAGGCCGTTCAGTTCTGCAAGGACGCCGAGAAGTACAAGTTGTTCTTCATCGAGGATCCGCTCTCGCCGGAGGACCTCGGCTACTTCCGGCAGATCCGCCAGAATTGCGCCACACCCATCGCCATGGGCGAACTCTTCAACAGCCCGCATGAGTGGGTTCCGTTGATTTCGGAACGCCTCATCGACTACATCCGCGTGCACCTTTCCCAGACGGGCGGATTCACGCCGGCCCGCAAAATCGCGGTGCTGGCCGAGACGTTCGGCGTCAAGACCGCGTGGCATGGTCCGGGCGACGTCTCTCCGGTGGGCCACATGGCCAACGTCACGCTGGACGTGACCTGCTACAACTTCGGCATCCAGGAGTACTCGCCGTTCAACGACCACACGCAGGAGATCTTCCAGGGCTGCCCGGTCATGAAGGACGGCTACCTGTGGGTGAGCGAGAAGCCCGGATGGGGCATCGAGGTGGATGAAAAGGCGGCATCCAAGTTTCCATTCACCGCGGGGCGAAACAACCTGAATGGCGGCTGGGGAGAGGTCCGGCGCAGGGACGGCACGGTGATCAAGCAATGAGAACGGTCTTGCGACGCGCGTTATTATATGAAGTCCATGACTAATCTCGCGCACGGCCGGACCCGCTGGGTTCTGATCGCATGGCTATTTGTGCTCAGCGCCCTCGGGTACCTGAACCGCGTCAACATGTCGGTTGCCGGCAGCTCCATCATGCAGGAGTTCCATCTGAGCCCCATCCAGCTCGGCTGGGTCTTCAGCGTCTTCACCCTGGGCTATGCCCTGTTCCAAGCGCCCACCGGCCGCCTGGCCGACCGTTTTGGGCCGCGCAGGGTACTCGCGCTGGCCACCATCTGGTGGGCCGTGTTCCTCGGCCTGACGGCCATGGCGCCCTCGGGCATCGCCGCCTCGCTGGCCATTCTGCTGGCACTGCGCTTTGGTTTGGGAATGGGCGTCGCCTCGATTTATCCCTCCGCCAACCGGCTGGTGGCAGGCTGGATCCCCTCCGCGGAACGCGGCTTGGCCAGCGGTTGGATCTTCGCCGGGGTGGGCGTGGGCGCCGGAATTGCGCCGCCCCTCATCACCTATCTTTTGCTGCACGGCGGCTGGCGCTGGTCCTTCTGGGTCTGCGCGGCGTTGGGGCTGGCGGCTGGGCTGGTCTGGTACCTGGTGGCGCGGGACCGGCCCGAGCAACATGCCTGGATGACCCCGGGCGAGGCGGAACACATCCGGACCGGATTGCCGCGCGTGCCGGCGGGAGCCTCCGCCCAGGCCCTCCCATGGAAGACGATTCTGGGCAGCAAAGAGGTTCTGTTGGTTTCGTTGAGTTATTTCTCTTTTTGCTACGCCGCCAACATCTTCTTCACCTGGTTTTTCATTTACCTGAGCACGGTGCGCCACCTGGACCTCAAGTCGAGCGCCTTCTTCGGGATGCTTCCGTTTTTGTTGATGGCCACTTGCTCACCGCTCGGCGGCTGGATCAGCGACATCCTGACCAAGCACTATGGGAAACGCATCGGCCGCTGCGGGATCGCCGTGGTCTGCATCGGACTGTCGGCCCTGTTCATCGCGCTGGGGACGCTGGTGGACGAAGCGCGGCTGGCCAGCATCGTACTCGCCGCGGGCGCCGGCGCCTTGTATCTTTCCCAAAGTACCTTCTGGTCGGTGACCGCCGACATCGCCGGACCTTCCGCCGGAACCGTTTCCGGCGTGATGAATATGCTCGGACAATTTGGCGGTGTGGTGGCCCCTTCTCTCACTCCGTTGATGGCCAAGCACTTTGGCTGGCCGGCGGCGTTCCTGGTGGCCGCGGGCCTGGGCGTGATGGGATCTCTCGTCTGGCTGGGGGTGAATCCCGAGCGGACCCTGCTTCGGGAACCCGTGGCGGCGCCCGCGGAAAGGATCTGAAATGAGTCGAAAAGTCTATCTGGCAGGCCTCCCTGTACTGGTTCTCGCCGGTTGGGTTATGGCACAACAACCTTCCGGCGATCCTCTCATCGAGGGCTATCGCATGGTGGAAGTGGCCTCCGTGGCGGATGCCATGGAGCAACTGTACGGGCAGCGCGCCTACATGTCGCACGACATGCGGCCGCTGTTCAAGACCAAGTTCGCGGGTCCCGCCGTAACCGTCCTCATGAAGAAGGAGGAGCACAAAGAGGGTTCGGCGGCTTCCCAGGGAATGCTGGACGCCATCGACGCCGCGCCGCCCGGCTCGGTCTACGTCATGGTGCTCCAGGACGGGCTGGATTACGGAGCGATTGGCGGCCTGATGACCACCGCCATGAAGTATCGCGGCCTGACCGCGGCCGTGGTGGATGGCTCCGTGCGCGACACGCCGCAAATCGGCAAGCTGCAATTCCCGGTATTCAGCCGCGGCGTGGTCCCTTCCACGACGATCAACCACTACCGTTTCGCCGGCGCCAACGTCCCGGTGACTTGCGCCGGCGTGCGGGTGAGTGCGGGCGACATCGTCACGGCCGACGAAGATGGCGTGGCCGTGGTGCCGCGCGCACACGCCGCCGAGGTCCTCAAGAAAGCTCAGGACCTGGACAACACGGAGCACACCATGATCCCCTTCATCGAGAAGTTCCGCTCCATCAAGGAGGCTGTGGCGAAGTTCGGCAGGATCTAAGGTGGGGCGTGCTTGCCCGTTACGGCTTCTTAGAGAGCGGTTCTTCGGTTGCAGAAAATTGTTACTGTATACAGCAAGGAGTAATGATTGTGCGACTCTTTTTCACCCGCAGGAATTTTCTCACCACCGGCGTGGGAGCGCTGGTTACAGCCGCCGAGCTGCGTGGCCAGTCGGAGGCGATTCCCGTGGCGGGAGTTCCCGTCAAGGAATTCAAACCCCGGTCGACGGTGGCGCTGGTGGCCGGCGAGGATCGCCGCAAGACCGTCTACAACGCTCTCGTTGCCATTGACGACCAGATCCTCCCCAAGCTGAAAACCAAGCAGCGCGTCCTGATCAAGCCGAACGACGTGAACCCCAGCAACCAACTGGCCTGCACGCACGCCGATGCGCTCCGCGGAATCCTGGACTACCTGGCGCCGCGCTTCAAGGGACAGGTCACCATCGGCGAAACCTTGGGCGGCGGGTTCAAGGCGTTTCAGGGTCTGCAATACCCGGACGTGATCAAGGAGTACCACACGTTCCGCGGTCTCGAACTGGCCGATTTCACGGATCAGAACAAGTGGTTCGCTCAGCCGCTACTCGACCAGGACGAGCACGTCGTTCCGGTCCGCCTGGCGGCCGCCCTGTTCGACCCGGACGCCTACATCATCGGAACGGCGATGCTGAAATCGCACAACTACGCGGTGGCCACCATGTCGGTGAAGAATATGGTTCTGGGCGCGCCCGCGCGCACGGAAAAGGCCTACTATCACGCCGGGTTTCACTTGATCCACTACAACATGCTGGTCACGGCGCAGGCCATGCAGCCCTACTGGAGCCTCGCGGTGATTGACGCCCACGAAGGAATGGAGGGCAACGGACCGTCCCAGGGCACGCCGGTGGCTTCCAGACTGGCCATCGCCTCCACGGATTTCATCGCCGCCGATCGGGTGGGCGTGGAGTGCATGGGGGTCGATCCGAAGTGGGTCGGCTATCTCCGGTACTGCGCGCAGGTTGGCCTGGGCAATTACGATCTCGCGAAGATCGACATCCGCGGCCCGCAGATTGCCTCGGTACAGAAGAAATACCAGTTGGCCAGCGATGTCGATCGGCAGTTGGCCTGGATGGAGCCGCTCGACCTGGAGGACGGGTCCTGGATCGGCCCGAAGGGCCGCCGAACCGACAGACGGCCTCCCGCCGCCGCCCCGGCCAAATAGTTCAACCCTACTTCCGCGGCTTATAGGTCTTGCTGAAGTTGTTGCGCGTATTGGTGACGGTAAACGTGCCATCCCGCTCAGCGGACACTTTGATCCACTTGCCGTCCGGGCTGCCCTCGATGTTGGCGATGTAGTCCGGTTTGACGTTGTTCTTTTCTCCGCCCGCAATCAAGTAGTGCGCCTGCCAGTAATCCTCCAGCCCAGGCGATGATTCGACCGTCTGGAACACCTCCGCCGAGGCGCCCTTTCTCGGTCCATTGTCCGCGATCACCACCCGCGGTTGAAGCGCGTGCACCATTACCGGCGAGTTGGCGTTGTCGGTGCCGTGATTGGCGGTTATGTAGAGGTCCACGGTGCCGACGCGATTGACCGGGCAAAACAGCTCGCGATCCTTGTTCCAGGTCAGATCGGCCGGGTCCAGCATACGGAACTTGCCAAACGTCACCAGAAGCGTAATCGCCTGGGAGTTCTCGTTGGTGTCCTGGTTGTCCACGATGCCCCGCGCATCCGGCCCCCAGACCTTGCGGGGAGTCGTATCGCACGCGGGATTCGGTTGGCCCGCGCCCTTCAGCGGCGCGGTGATCGCCTTGCCCGCCGCCATCGCCACCAGCGCGTCGAAACCCTTGATGGGAATTCTGTCGCCGGCCTTCACCACCATGTGTTTTCCCTTGGCCACGACGTCCATATACGCCTTCACGCTCTTGATCGTGAAATCGTTCAATTGCACGTTCTCGCCGTGGTCCACGAAGGTTACGATGGGCATGCGCGCCGCCAGCCCGGGGACGCCGCCCACGTGGTCGCCATCGTAGTGCGACACCACCATATAGTCGATTTTCTTAACGCCGGCGGCCTTACAGGCTTCCAGGATGCGGTCCAGATCGCGGTGGTTCGTCGCGGTACTTGGAATACTAGCGTCGATCAGCATACTCTGACCGGTGGGCGAAACCAGCAGCTCCGCCTTCGATCCTTCCACATCGATGACATACATGTCGAGCGTCTTGGCCGCTGACAGGGCCGAGACCATCAGGAGAACGAATACCGTAATTCGTACAAATCTCATCGTCTAGTAGCTCCGTAGCTCAGATCGTACCATCTGGCGGGTCTCTGTTCCAGCACGCTAGCGCTTCGGGCCGGGCCGGGACATTCCTGGTGGCGCACATGGATCTTGGCAAGGTAGTCGAGTACTCCGCGGACGGAAAGGAAATCTGGTCGGTGGCGGCGCCCTCGGCGTGGGCGGCTGTCCGGTTGAAGAACGGGAACACGCTGATCGGCGGAAACGAAAAGGGCTATGTTCGCGAGGTCAACCCCAAGGGCGAAACGGTATGGGAGATGAACAAGAACGACCTGCCCGGGATACCGCTCTATACCGTCCAGGAAGTGGACCGGCTGGCCAACGGCAACACTTTGATCGACAATTGGGCCGGAAGCCTCCCCATCGAAGACTGGCCCACAGCCGTGCAGTTGATCGAGGTGACACCCGGCAAGAAGGTGGTTTGGGCGCTACGGGACTGGAAGACTCTCGGGCCGGCCTCTTCCACCCAATTGCTGGACGAACCGGGCGTCCCGGAGAACGGCGGCCTGCAACGGTAGCTACCGCGGGCTTCACGAGGTCTTTCGAAAACTGTCATTGTCCTTTCTTATTTTCGGGTCTATAATTAAGAAAGTCTGAGAGATAAGGAGCGCGCAAATAATGAGGTCCCGGATTCTATTCATCTCCGGGCGTCATGAGGATGCCCGCCGTCTGTCGCAAATGCTGCTCGCTTCCCCGTTGTTTTTGGACCACGTGGAGACGTTGCTTCAAGCGCGCGCCAAGCTGCAGCAGGAGGACTACCAGGTCGTTGTGACGGAAGCCGCTCTACCCGATGGAGACTGGCTGGATGCGCTGCATCTGGCCCGTGAATCCCCGCACGAACCGGAGGTCATCGTAACCGATCCGCTGGCGGACGCCCGCTTCTGGGCCGAAGCGCTCAACCTGGGCGCATACGATCTGCTGGCGCAGCCCTTCTACGAGCCAGAGGTGCGCCGCATTTTGAATAACGCCTGTTCGAAACCGACGTCCCCGAACTGTCCGGCGGCCGCCGCATAGCCGCCGCCGCTACCAGAGGTAAACTCATATAGAGAAGCGTGTCCTCGGGTTCCATAAGCAAGCTTGCGGTGGCGGCCGCGCTGGTTCTGTGCCTCGCCGGCTGCCGCAGCGGTCCTCCGCGGGCGCCCGCCATTGGCGAGGCCTTTGTGGGTCCCGCCGTTCTCAAGATCCGCAGCGATATCCCCCTCCAGTCCGCGCCTGTCGCCACCGTCAAGCACGGCGACCGCCTGGAGATTCTCCAGACCAGGCGCCGCTTTTTGCGCGTCCGCACGCCGGCCGGCGCCGAGGGCTGGACCGACGAGCGGCACCTGCTCTCCACCGCGGACATGGCCGCGCTGAGGGAGCTTTCCGAGCGGGCCGCCGCCATGCCGGTGCAGGGGCAGGCCACCACCTACAGCGAGCTCAACGTGCACACCCAGCCCGCGCGCCAATCGCCCAGCTTCGTGCAAATCGGGCCCCAGGAAAAGATGGACGTGCTGACCCACGTGGCCACGCCCCGCGCGGATGCGCCGCGCAAACCGCTCATCGCCCCCTCGCCGAAGAAGGCCAAGGCCCCCACTAAGAAACCGGCCAGGAAGGAGGCCGTGTATCCTCCGCCACCCATGCCCAAACCGCCCGCGCTTCCGCCGGATTGGATCGAGCTTTCCAAGACCGATCAGCCTGACGAAGCGCCGCCGGCCGAGGAAGACATCGACGAGAAGACCCCCGCCCCCTTGGACGAGTGGAGCCTCGTCCGCACCGCCAGCGGGCAGTCCGGCTGGGTGCTCACGCGCCGCCTGGTGATGGCCATCCCCGACGACGTGGCACAGTACGCCGAAGGACACCGCATCGTTTCCTATTTCCCGCTGGGCGAGGTGCGCGCTGGCGGCGAGAAGAAGACCACCTGGCTCTGGACCACCATTGGGGCCAGCACCCAGGCGTACGATTTCGACAGCTTCCGCGTCTTCGTCTGGAGCCAGCGCCACCATCACTACGAAACTGCATACATCGAGCGCAACCTGAAGGGTTACGCCCCGGTGCTGCTCCGGGAAGTGGAGTTCTCCCAGCGCGGCAAGGCGAAGGGCGAGGCCGTCAAGTACCCCGGCTTCTCGATTTGCATCGAGAAGAAGGATGGGCAGCGGTACCGCCAGGAATTTGCGCTGCCGACCCCCGAGAAGGTGCGGTTTGCCGGAGAGCGTCCCTGCGAAGCGCCCAGCGCCACAGTGGCGACGGTCCAAGCGCCGGCTGTGCCCCTATCGGCCACTGCGCCCGGGCCACCGGCGGAGACCTTCATCGAGCGAGTGAAGAAGCGCCTGCGCGCCATCACGAGGCGCTGGTTCGGAGGGTAGTTCAATGACCCGCACAATATTTCTCTTCTTGGCACTCCCGCTGGTTGCCGCGCCGCCGGCCCGCTTTGCGGAGCACACCATCGCCACCGGTCTGACTGGTGGATACCAGGTGGTGGTGGCGGATCTCAACCACGACGGCCGGCCCGACCTGATCGCTCTCGCCAGCGGCCTGCCCGAACTGGTGTGGTACGAGAACCCTACTTGGGAACGCCACGTCATCGCCAGGAACCAGGCGGGCATGATCAATTGCACTGTGGTGGGCGCCGATTCCGAAGGCATCCCCGAAATCGTGCTGGCCACGGAGTTCTCCAATCAGCCGAAGAAAAGTGCGGGCATCGTTTCCGTGTTGCGTCATAATGGCGACCCGCGGGATCTCTGGACTTCGACCGAGATCGACCGCATTCCCGCCTCGCACCGCTTGCGCACCGCCGATATCGATGGCAGCGGCAAACGCGTGGTGATCGACTCGGCCCTGGCCGCGGCCGATGCCGAGCCTCCCGATTACCGCGGCTACGCGCCGCTGGTGTTTTACCGCCCGGGCGAGTGGAAGCGCCAGCCCATCACCCCGCAGAACAGCGGGCTGGTCCACGGTATCTACATTATCGACTGGGACGGCGATGGGCGCGATGAGATCCTCACCGCCGGTTTCGAAGGCATCCACCTGTTCAAGCTGGGGAAGGACGGCCAGTGGACCCGCACCGAAGTCGCCCAGGGCGACCCTGCACCATGGCCGAAATCCGGCTCCAGCGACATCGCCGTCGGGAAGTTAGGCAAGGAGCGCTTTCTGGCGGCCATAGAGCCCTGGCACGGCAACCAAGTGGCGGTCTACCGCCGCAATGGCAAGGCCTGGCAGCGTATTGTGATCGACAGCTCGCTGGTGGACGGCCACACCATCCAGACCGCCGACCTGAATGCCGACGGTCGCGATGAAGTGATCGCCGGGTACCGCGGCCAGGGGCACAGCGTGAACATCTATTACGCCGAGGATGCCGCCGGCACGCGCTGGTCGAAGCACGTCCTGGACCAGGGAGGGATGGGCGCCGCCGCTTGCGCCGTGGCCGACCTGAACGGCGATGGACGCCCGGACATCGTGTGCATCGGCACCGCCGGGGCGAATCTGAAGTGGTACGAGAATTTGGGGCGATAGCAGGATGCGTTGGCGCCAAGCAAGCCGGCCAAGGCTTCCGACGCGGTCCTGGGACCGCCCACAAGCGCTAACTTAACGCCCAAAACAGATACCAGATGCGCACCCGACGTGGCGCACGCACTCTTGCGTGCCGTGTCGGCACTCGTGCCGACACGCTGTGCGGCCGCCAAGCGTCGAGAAGAGTCTCGACGCGGCACGCACGAGTGCGTGCGCCACAGTACCGTGCCAACCGCCCACTGTCAGTCAGTTCTCGCTACGCCGTAGCCTGCCGCGCCACCTCTTCAAGCCCCCGCTCCTTGATCTCCTGCTCGCGGATCAGGAACTTCTGCACCTTCTTGCTCACCGTCATGGGGAACGTATCCACGAAACGGACGTACTGCGGAACTTTGAAGTACGCGATGGTGCCGCGGCAGAAATCGCGGATCTCCTCGGCCGTGGCCTGCTCACCCTTCTTGAGCTTGATCCACGCCAGTACGGTCTCGCCCAGCCTGGCGTCGGGCAACCCGACCACGTACACGTCGGCGATCTTCGGATGGGTGTGCAGGAAGTCTTCCACTTCGCGCGGATAGATGTTCTCGCCGCCGCGAAAAATGGTCTCCTTGGCGCGTCCCTTGAAGCTGAAGTAGCCGTCGGGCCGCATCACCGCCAGGTCGCCGGTGTAGAGCCAGCCGTCGCGGTCGATCACCTCGGCCGTGGCCTTGGCGTCGGCGTCGTAGCCCTTCATCACCAGGTATCCGCGCGTCGCCAGCTCGCCCTGTTGTCCGATGGGCAGCCGGCGGTGGGTTTTCGGATCGACGATCTGGATCTCCGTATTGGGCAGCGCCGTCCCCACCGTGGTCACGCGCAGCTCCAGCGGATCGTCCGCCCGCGACATGGTGATTCCCGGCGACGATTCCGTCTGTCCATACACAATCGTGATTTCGGGCATGTGCATGCGCTCCACCACGTGCCTCATCAACTCGATGGGACACGCCGACCCCGCCATCACGCCGGTGCGCAGGGAAGTCAGGTCGAAGCGGCCAAATTCCGGCTGCTCCATCTCCGCGATAAACATGGTGGGGACGCCGTAAAGCGCCGTGGCCCGCTCCCGGTGAACGGCCTCCAGCGTGGCCAGCGCGTCGAACTGCGCCGAGGGCAGTATCAGCGCCGCCCCCGATACCACCGACACCATCGACCCGATCACCGACCCGAAACAATGGTAGAGCGGCACCGGAGCGCAAATGCGGTCCTTTTCCGTCGCCTTCAGACCCTTTCCCATGGCCACGCCGTTATTCAGCAGGTTGCGATGCGTGAGCATGGCGCCCTTGGGAAGGCCGGTGGTGCCGGAGGTGTACTGGATGTTCACCACGTCGGTCGGCTGCGCCGCGTCTTTCGGGAAATCGGTTCCGCCGGCGATCATGGCCTGCCACGATTCGTCGCCCAGCCAGACCACGTACTCCAGGGGCAGCGCCTCGCCACCGCGCGATTCCTCCAGGATTTGGCGGTAGTTGGCTCGCGAATCCTTCTCGTGCAGAAACAACGCGCGGATGTGCGACTTGGCCAGCACATACCGCAGTTCGTGCGAGCGGGAGGCCGGATTGACATTGACCAGGATGACTCCCGCGCGCGGCGCGGCATATTGCAGCAGCACCCATTCCAGGCAGTTGCTGGCCCAGATGCCGGCGCGGTCGCCGGGCCGCAGCCCCAGTCCGGCGAGCCCGCGCGCGGTGCGCGTCACCTCGCGGTCCAGCTCGCTCCAGGTCAGGCGTAACCCTTGATGGCACACCACCAACGCTTCACAGTCGGGAAACTTCCGGGCCGTTTCGGCGAGCGCCTGTGACAGCGTCAGGTTGAGAAGGGGCACGGCTGCCCCGCGCAGATAACTGAGTCCAGCGGCTTCAGATTCCAGCTCAGTGGTTTTGGGCACGAACTCTCAGTGTACCCGATGGCGTAGTTCGAGCCGCCGCCGCGACGCGACGGGCGAGCCTGTCGCAAGTTGTGTCGCAAGCTTGTCGCAAGCTTCAGGGCTTGCCGGCAGCCCGGTATACGAGGCGGTTCGTGGCTCCCTCCACCACCAGGAGATGCTTCTCAATGAGGGATCGCAGGTCGCGCTGCAGACTCCGGCGGTGGACGCCGGGGCATCTGGCCTCGAAATCCTCTATCCGGAACGCAGGCCCGCCGGCCGCCAGCTCGATGGCTACACGCTGGCGCGCGGTGAGTTTGTGCTGGTTCGTCAGTACGTCCAGGCGGATGAGCGACTCGCCCTTTTCCTGAACTTCCGCAAGCTGCGAGCGGAGGCCATTGGTGAAGTACTCCAGCCATTCGGTGAGGTCCAGTTCCCGCTCCCGGACGCTCTGGATCGCCCGGTAGTAGCTGGACCGGTCGCGATCGTAGTACTCGCTGAGCGTGAAGAGGCGCTTGAAGTCGTAGCCCTTCCTGTAGAGGCACAGCATGGAGAGGAGGCGGGCCGTCCTCCCGTTGCCGTCCAGGAATGGGTGGATGTGGACCAGTTGGTATTGCGCAACTCCCGCGACGAGGATGGGGTGAACCTCCTGTTCGGCGTTCAGCCAGAAGACGAACTCAGCCATCAGAGGCGGAACCTGCAGCGGAGGTGGCGGAGTGTAGATGATCTCCTTGGTCGCCGAGTTGGCGACGTAGTTCTGGACGCGGCGATATTCGCCGGGGGTCGCGGCGTTGCCGCGGACGCCGCGGACCAGGCGTTTGTGGATCTCTCTGACAAGCCCTTCCGTGATCGGATCCCCACTGCCCAGGTAGTCGGCCACCAGGTCAAAGGCCTGGCGATAGTTGATGACCTCCTTCGCATCGTCGGCGGCGACACCGGGAGGCTTCTTGCCCGCGAGCAACTGCTCCGACTGGTCGAGAGTGAGGTGCGTCCCTTCGATGTGCGTGGTGTGGTGGGCCTCAATCACCAGGGCACGCTGCTGCATGCCCGCGATCCACTCCGCGGAGAGCTTGGCGGCCTCGAGAAAGCCGCGGGCACGCTCAATCCGGGTCAGGTTGCCGGTGATGACGTTGGTGATCCGGAACTTGGGGTGCATAGCCGCTGCCGTCCTCGTACCTGACCATTATTGCTCCGGCAGCGAAGCACCATCTACCTCATGGGGTTTCCCCTGCCTCGTCGAAAGGCAGGGTCATCTGTTCGCTGAACTCGGTAACGCGGCGACGTTCCAATTGCGCGGCCTCGGCGAAGCGGCCCCAACCCTCCAGCACCCAGACCATCTCTCGCGCCGATTCATCCAGGACTTGACGGTCTCCACGGGCTTCGGCCAAGGCGTGCCATTCCCGCAGCAACTCGTACAATTCGGCGATGCGGCTCTGGTCACGAGCGATGCGCCGGCCGATCCGGGCCAGGCGGCACAACTCCACCCAGTCGCCGCCCGGGTGCGCGAATTCGCCCTGGATGGCGCGGAGGGATTCGCCGCTTGGGCGCTCCGTCGGCCCCGATTCGGCCACAATAAGCGTGGAGCAGTTTCCCTCGAAGGTGAACAGCCCGGCATGGACGCCTTCGGGGTCTTCGAGCAGTACCAGAAAGCGGCGAGCCGAGCAGAATTCGCGCAGATTCTCGAGGTTGCCCGGCAAATCGCATTCCAAGCGCAGACCGACTTGCGCGCCCAGGTCGCCGGCGAACCCCACGCCAACCGGGGAAGCCATGTGGCGGCGCGCCCGCGGACCCACCGTTTCAACTTCCGCAAACCGCTCGGAACTGGGCCGCGGCAATCGAACTGAGGCAGCAGCGTGCGCGGCGGAGCCCAGTCGTCGCATCGCACAAAACCGATGCGTGCGCCGTTGGCCTTGGGTTCCTCAACCAGCACCGGTTCCCACTGCGAGCGAGTGCCTGGCGGCAGCGCGCAGCGGTGCGAAAACAGAACCAGGATTACGTCGGCGGTCTGCGCCTCGCGGGCCTTACTGAGCAGGTCTTCGTTCGGCCCGATTTCGCCTTCCGCGAGGAATACGCGCGCATCGCCGCTGGCCTCCAGTAAGGATGCGATCCTGGCTGCAATCGAGCGATCCGCTCCGGCTGCGCAAGGGAAGACGGTGGTGAGGCGGTGGCCCAATATGGCACCAGATCTCTCGATATTACACTTACCGGTAGGAGTATTTCCATGCAGACAACGATCCAAGCTGGGGCGAGTGGTCCGCGCGCGCCCTTGCGGAGGTCGCTGAGTACGCCAGCCTGACGATCAATCCGATCGTATATGCCGAAGAAAGCGTGACGGAGAAATCGGAGGCGAAAAGGTCGTAAACTGGAATATCCGCACGCTAGCCGTCCGTGAGGTCATATGCCGCTCTCCGTGGCCGTTGTAGCAGCCGTCTGTGCAGTGGTCGTATCGATCCTCCTGGTATTCAACCTCAAGCGGTTGCGCCGGCTGGAAGCCGAGGCGGTTGCGCTCCGGGAAGAGAAGTCCGATCTTCAGCGCCACCTGGCGGTTGAGGAGCAAAAGTCCGGGCGCCTCGCCGAGGTGGAACGCGAGTTGGCGGAGCGAACGCAGTTGGCCGATCGTTTGCGCGATGCCAAGAGCGCCGCGGAAACGGAGTCCGCGAGGGTTACGGAGGC
>Ga0181521_10005601_pt1 | contig 13913 bp, 6 predicted proteins | sample PEATcosm2014_Bin_32_FD_119764 | JGI IMG/M metagenome (GOLD analysis project Ga0181521, IMG submission 119764) | Peatland microbial communities from MTU Mesocosm Facility, Houghton, MI, USA - PEATcosm2014_Bin02_60_metaG | ecosystem: Environmental > Terrestrial > Soil > Wetlands > Peat | place...
CTTCGGCGACGACCCCAACACCAAGAGCATTCTGATCTACATGGAATCGGTGGGAGACGCGCGGTCATTCATGTCCGCCGCGCGTGAAGTCGCACTGAGCAAGCCGATCATCGTAATCAAGGCTGGCCGATCGCAAGCCGCTTCCCGCGCCGCCGCATCGCATACCGGAGCGCTCACCGGCAGCGACGAAGTGCTCGACGCTGCGTTCCGCCGCTCGGGAGTTTTGCGCGTGTTGAACATCGCCGACCTTTTTTATATGGCGGAAGTGCTGGGCAAACAGCCGCGTCCCAAGGGGCCGCGGCTCACCATACTGACCAATGCGGGCGGACCCGCGGTCCTGGCCACCGACGCGCTCGTCTCCAACGGCGGAGAACTGGCCGACGTTTCCCCAGAAAGCATGAAGCGCCTCGACGAGTTTCTCCCGCCCCACTGGAGCCACAACAATCCCATCGATGTTCTCGGCGATGCGGATTCCGTTCGCTATGCCAAGGCGCTTGAAATCGCTTCGCAAGACCCGAACAGCGACGGACTGCTGGTCATCCTCACGCCGCAGGGCATGACCGACCCGTCGCAGATTGCGGAAGGTCTGAAGCCTTACGCCAAACAATTCGGCAAGCCCGTGCTCGCCAGTTGGATGGGCGGCAACGCAATTGCCGCCGGCGAAGCTGCGCTCAATGCGGCGGGTATCCCGACGTTCCCATTTCCCGACACGGCGGCGCGCGCTTTCACCTACATGTGGCGCTACACCTACAACCTGCGCGGACTGTACGAAACTCCCACGCTGGGCGACCAGTCGGAAGTCGGTAACGCATCCCGCTATCAGGTCGAGCAAATCATTCAGAATTCGCGCAAGAAAGGCCGCTTGCTGCTCACCGAGTTGGAATCGAAACAGGTGCTGTCGCTCTACGGCATCCCAACGGTGGAGACTCGCGTTGCGGCCAGTGAAGACGAGGCAGCCGCGATTGCCGCGAAGCTTGGCTTTCCGATTGTGCTGAAAGTTTATTCCGAAACCATCACTCACAAGACGGATGTCGGCGGAGTCAAGCTGAACCTGCGCGACGAAGCGGCGGTGCGCGCCGCCTATTGCGCCATCGAGTCTTCGGTGGCCGAGAAAGTTGGCCGCGACCAATTCTCCGGCGTGACCGTGCAGCCGATGGTCAAGCTCGACGGCTACGAGTTGATCCTCGGCAGCAGCATCGATCCGCAGTTTGGGCCGGTCCTCCTGTTCGGGTCGGGAGGACAACTGGTCGAAGTGTATCGCGACCGCGCCCTGGCGCTGCCACCGCTGAACACAACGCTGGCGCAAAGAATGATGGAGCAAACGAAAGTCTATACCGCGTTGAAGGGAGTCCGCGGACGCAAGCCGGTCAACATTGTGGCCCTGGAAAACCTGCTCGTCCGCTTCAGTCAACTCGTGCTCGAACAGCGGTGGATTTCGGAGATTGACATCAATCCCCTGTTGGCTTCGCCCGACCACCTGCTCGCCCTCGATGCCAGAGTCGTATTGCACGGGCCCGCCGTGACCCTCGACCAGTTGCCCAAGCCCGCCATGCGTCCCTATCCGTTGCAGTATGTTTCGGTCTGGACCATGAAGAATGGCGACCAGGTTACCATGCGCCCCATTCGCCCGGAAGACGAACCGCTGATGGTCAAGTTTCATGAAACGCTTTCCGATCGCACCGTCTATTTGCGCTTCTTCGCCACGCTCAGCCTGAGCCGGCGCGTGGCGCATGAGCGGCTGCTGCGCATCTGTTTTGGCGATTACGACCGCGAAATGGCGCTGGTCGCCGAGCGCTCCGATCCCGCCACGGGAGAGCGCCAGATCATCGCCGTCGGGCGCATCAATAAGCTGCACGGCAAGAATGAAGCGGAAGTCGCAGTGCTGGTTGCCGATCAATACCAAAATCTGGGGTTGGGAAATGAATTACTCCGCCGCGTCGTGCAGATTGCCCGGGATGAAAAACTATCCCAGGTGTCCGCGGAGATGTTGCCTGACAACGTAGCCATGCAGGCCATCATGAAGCGCCTGGGCTTTGCCGTTCGCACCAGCCAGGATCTAACTTCGGTCCGCGCGTACCTGGAACTGTGAGCGATTTAGGGCGGATTTAGGGTCTTTATATCGCACACTTGTGTAGAGACGGGGCTTGCCCCGTCTCCGCCTCAGCAGACGCGGGCTCTAGCCTCTACTTCTTAATGGGCCATTTCGTCGTGGCCTTCCTGGCTTCGCCGACCGTGCCATCGGGATTGTGGGGGACATTGTGGCACATCAGTGTGCAGGTGTTGGTAGCGCGGTTGTAGGCGATGGGCGCGCCGTTGTTTTCTCCGACTACGTTCGCATCAAAATTTACCAGCCGCTCTCCAGTAATGTTCGGGGAAGTTGCGCCCATCCCGTGGGCGGTGTGGCATACCGAACAACTAAAACCGTACTGGGAAATGTGCAGGCCGTGCTGCGTGAAGGTGTTATTGGCGACGACGTTGGCGAGGTTGTGGCACTTTCCGCACATGGCATACGGCCCGGTGAAGGTCAGATCGGGATTGGGGAAAAGGTTGGTGACCGTTCCGCCGGGCACCGCAGCCTGGTTGAATTGATAGTTGCGCTCGAGGATGTGCGAGTTGACCGATCCATGGGGGCCGTTCGGACCCGAGCCGCCAAACTCCCGATTGTCGTCGCTGTTATGGCAATCGGTGCAGAAGACGCGCATACCCACCGCACGGGGTGAGGCCGATCCAGTCTCATTCAACATGTTCAGCAAGAGGCTGGGCTGCGTCAGGAGGCTGCTGCGATCATGAGTTACCGGATGGCTTGAGGTTGCCGTGGACGCGAACTCCGGAATCACATTCAACGCGTCCGGCGCCGACACCACTCGCATGGGCGCATAGCCGTAAATAATCTGCCGCTGCTTGCCCGTGGACGTACCGTGACAGCGCAGGCAATTCTCATACTGATTGATCGCCGGAGTAAGGACCGTCACACCATCCAACGCGCTGATTCCGCTCACACCCTGCTGCGAAAGACGCAACGGCGGCGGCGCGGTGAATTGCGTCGTCTGATTGGAAGCGTGAGGGTTGTGGCAATCGACACAGGTGGCATGGCGGTTGTTGTTCAACAGCACCGCTTCGGCGGCATCGTGAAAGTTATTCCCGGCGGGCAAGGGATGACTGATCTTCGCCACCTCGGCCATGATGTTCATGGGAACGGGCGACAAATACGTGCCTCCGTTGTGACAGGTCATGCAATCCTGCGTGACGGAATCGTTTCCGGGCGCAGCCGGCGTGGCCGGACGGAGCAGTCGCGCAGGCGCTACCGCGTCGTGCGACATGTGACAGGAAGTGCAGGCATTCGCTCCTACGCTCGGATAAGAACCGATGTGACCGTCCGGTGAAACCTGATTGGTCGCCGTTTGATGAATGCTTCCCGTAAAACCTGCCAGTGGATTGACCCGCCCTTGCATCACCCGGTTGGGATCGTGACAGGCCAGACACATCTGCGCGTTCGAGCTGTCGCGGACGAGAAAATTCTGCGCGATCGTGTCCGTCGCTTGCACGTGCGGGTTGTGACAACTGGTGCATTCGATGTTGCCATTGATGAGCTTCACCGCGCCCGTAGGATCGGCGGTCTTGCCCTGCGACACCAGCGACGCCGCCATATCGGGAGCGTCTTTCAGCGGAAGCACCAGACTGAAGGGGTGCGAACCGGTCAACGTTGTTCCGAAGGAATCGACGCTATTCATTATGCCAACCGTCGGCAGTTGACCATAGGCCGCCGACTGACCCACTCCCACCGTGCCATCGTGACAACTCAGGCAGAGACTGCTGGTGACTCCCAGGGTCGGCTGGGTATTGCCTTGCTGCGAGTAAGTGGTGCTGGTGTAGGGCGTGTAAGTTTGCGTGGACAACTTCTGGTTCCACAACGGAGTCACGCCTCCCAATCCGCTATGGGGAGCGTGGCAGAATGTGCAACCGAGACTGCCCCGCGAATAAACCGACGCTCCGCTGGCCGGCGTCAGGTTGTGCATGCCCAATACATCGACATTGCTGGGCCCCTGGGCTGCGGCAAAATCAGGCGCTAGAATTACCGCCGTCAGTATCAGCGTCGCGATCGGCGGCCCGGCAAGCGACAGGATCTTCTTCACTGTTTTCTCCCGTCCGCTGTTTGAGCGATGCCGTAGTAGTGAAAGACCTGGACACGGCGGTTAAACGAATCCACGATGTAGATGCGGTCCTGATGGTCGATCTGCAATCCCGTTGGCAGTTGAAACTGCCCGGCTCCGGTTCCCCGCTCGCCGAAGTAATAGAGCAAGCGGCCCTCGCGATCGAAGACCTGCACCATGCCCCACTGTCCATCGACGACGTAGAGATGCGATTCGGAATCGAAGCCAATCCCTTTCGGACGGAACATCCATCCCGCGCCGTCTCCAACTTTGCCGATGGCATAGCGGAATGCGCCGGAGCGATCGAGCACCTGCACCCGGAAATTCATGGCGTCGACCACGACTAGGTCCGGGCCATTCAACCGCAGTTCGGTCGGGAAATTGAATTCGCCGTCGCCCGTCCCGGTCTTGCCAATGACCTGGAGCACGCTGCCCTGCATATCCATCATGAAGATCTTGTTGCGCAGCGTGTCGGTCACGTAGATGCGCTGTGCGGCGGAATCGACCGCGATTCCCGTGGGGCGCTTGAAATATCCCTCGCCGCCCTTGAGGCTGCCGATGGTGCGCCGGAATTTCCCGTTCTCATCGAAGACGAACACTTTGCCGACCTGTGAATCGGTCACGTAAATATTGTCTTGCGCGTCCACGGCCACGCACTGCGGCGTGAGCATCGGATCTTTGCCTGTGTCGCGGCGTGAAATGAATTTATATTTCTTCTGGTTGAAGTCGAAGATGTGGATTCCGGCGGCAGCCACGTCGGTGACAATGATCCGTCCGCGCGAGTCAGTGACCACGCTGTAGGGACTCACCAGGTAATGGAAATCGGGCTGGCCCGCGATGACATCGACGACGCGGGTCCAGAAGCTGCGCTTGGGTTTGACCTCGCGCTCCAGGCTGAAGCTGCGTTCGAAGGAAAGTTTGCGGCCGCCGTCGAGCAGCAGGTCCGGGGGCGGCGGAGGGGCGAGCGCTGCTTGTGCGCGCTTCGAAGCCCCGGCCGATGTGGCCAGCAGCAATGCCAGTCCGGCGAGGGCCAGTCCTCGGCAAAGCCGACTCATGAAACACGCTGTAGAGACGTGGCTTGCCGCGTCTCCCGGCGCGGATATGGCGCAAGCGGAGACGGGGCAAGCCCCGTCCCTACGACGAGCACAAGACCCGGCAGACCTTAAAAGAAATCGAACCATCTGGTCATTCCGACAAAATACGACGTGGCGTTGGCGGGCGCGCCGATTGCGCTGATCCCCTGCGTGAACCGAGTATAACCGGCCTGCAGCCCGATCCTTCTCAGATGGTACTGCATCTGGGCGTTGAAAATTTCCGTATTGTTGTGCGAGTCGGTGGCGGCCTGGGTATTGCTGATGGAGCGGCTGAAACTTCCCGCCACTGAAAGCCGCCTCACCGGTGTAACCGAGAGCCCGCCCCCGTAGGTGGAACCGCCATAGAAAATGAAGTCACTCAGGCCGGGCGTCGGCGGCGGCGTGACCAGTCCCCCGGCTCCCAGCAGTGAAATTCCGCTGGATTGACTATAAAGACCGTTGACGGTAAACCGCCGCGAGCTCAGCGCCGTAGAATAGCCCTCGCTGTGGGTATCGGTGCCCTGATAGTTGGTCAAGCCGCTGTGGTTTCCATTGAAGGCCGCGGTCCAGGTGATGCCTCCCGGCAAACGGCGGTGCAGGTTCGCGCTGTACTGGTAGTAGGAAGTGGTATAGGTAACGAGCAGCGTCTGCACGTTCTGGGCGTAGCTAAACTGGCCCGACGTCTGCCAGCTTCCAAAGCGGTGAAAGAAGTTCGCGTTGCCGATGAAACCTACCGCGTTGTTGCCTTGGCCGTTCGAACTGTCGATGACCGATGCGGAAAACGTGAATAAGTTGAGGATACGCTTGCCGTAGTTCACCGTGCCGCTAAGATACTCTCCCGTGTAGTCATTTCCGAAATAGCGCTGATCGTAGTAGGTGGCCTGCGCCTGGGTCGAAAGGAAGCGTGTAAATTGATAGGTCGCTCCGCCGCCGATGGTGGAGGAAAATGATCCTGTCCCGAGATTCAGTCCGGGTGGCGCAATCCCGCCGTTGCCGAGATTCTGCGCCAGATATCCGGTCAGATTGCTGGTGTAGTTCTGGCTGACGTTCACGGTGAGCTTGGTGAACGGGCGAAAACTGGCGCCGGCGTTTTCTGTATCTTCCGTGTAGCCATAGGAATTCGCACTCTGGCCCTGGTTCGAAACAAAATCGTTGTTCGCCGACGCGCGGTTGTAATTGGCGAAGAACGTTCCATGCATGGGCAGGAGGTGCTGCGCCCCGAACCCGAAGTCGTGCGTGATTGACTCCTGGGACGCTTCTCCGTTGCCCGCCAGAAACTCCGGGAAAGTCGCGTTCAAGTTGTTGTGATCGTAAAAGCCGCTGAGGCGGAAGCCGGCTAGCTGGTAGTTGGAGTGCACATTGAACAGGTGCGTCGTGGAATCGGCTTCCTGACTGGTGCCATAGATCGTGCTGTCGCCGCTGCCTTGAGAATAGCCCACCGACAAAGTGGGCATGCCCGGAACCAATTCGCTCCAATTGATGCCGAAGCCTTGGGCCGTTCCGTAGGTGGTGAAATTCGGTTGTCCGGTCAAACCGAATGTGCCGGTGCTGTTGGCGTCGTAGTGGTAACTGACCGAACCGGGAAAATGGCTGCCGCTGAAAAGATTCGCGGTAGCATCGACTCCGCTGGCTCCGGTCAGGGATTGATTGCTGGAGTCGGTCCGCGATTGATTGTAGTAGGGCGTCGCGGTAAAGGAAAGGAAATTGGGATTGTAGTAGGAACCCGAAACCTTGCCATCGAATCCGAAGGTCAAGCCATGGTCGGACGGGATCTCGTCGCCGTAGTCGCCCGAGTATCCGAAGGTAAACAAAGCGCCCGCGTTGAGCTTGGTATTTTCGCCCACGCCCAGTTGCGCAGCCGCCGGTTGCGCCATTCCCAGAAGCGCCAGCCCCAGACTTGCCATCCCGAAGATGCGAATCGCGACCCTCATCCCAACTACAACCCTTCCACAGTGGCTCCAAAACCGGGTTCAACTTAGCCTTGGGAGGGCACAACGATTGCCAAAGACCGCGACTTGGAAAAAGCTTTATGTTACTGAAAACAATGTATTAGTGCGACGAAAACGAGGTGCGGCCGGATGCCGGAAGGGCTCCTAGTGCGGCATATCACCCGTTGAGCGAGTCGAAAGACTCAATCTGCACCGCTAAAAGCAACTAAGCGCGGCCTTTCCGGCTGCTTGGCTGGGTTGAGGCGAGCGGATGGGACCTCACTGCGGACTCGCCGGCGTTGGCACCCCGGCCGTGTCCACGACGGTGGGATCGTCTCTTAACTTGAGGTAAAGCGTTTTTCCTTTCAGCGGCGGGATGGCCAACCCGCCTGCGGCAAAGCCGTCGGGAACTTTGACTGAGTTGCTAAAGTCGGGATCGGCGCTCACCTCGTCAATCAGGAAAAGTTTGTCGCCGGTCAGGGTGCAAGGTTTTTCCCGTGCCTGGCAATGCACATCCGTAAGAGCTGGGACGCGCACCAGATTGATGAGCGGCTGCCAGTCTCCTTCCACGCCATCCGCGGTCACGGGCCGGAACTTCAGGGGGCCGAAGGCCGACGGGCCCAGCAGCTTCATGGGGTCAAGCACGGCAAAGACGGTGCGGGAATCTTGCAGCGTAAGATTGCCGTCTTTGAAGCTCAGCAGAACGCGGAATGACTCATCGGCGGTCGCCACTTCAATTCTTTCGGTCGAGGGGAATGCCTCGGGCGCCTGGGTCTTGAGAAAGAAATTGAGGCGCGCCTCCTGCGGCAGTTCTTCGGGACTGCCCATCCGCACCCAGGACGGAGGCGCGGCCGGATCATATTGCACGCTCTTGCTCATCACGCTCACGCTGGGGCGCGGCGGCTCGACTGTGGCTGCCAACTCCAGAGTGCGCCCGTCCTTCAGGGTGACATGAAGAGCGACGGGCTCACCCGGCTTCAGCATGGCGCCGACGGCAGGGTCGTCGGCAACGAGGGTCAGTTCATCCTGCTGATTGGCGCGGGAGAGCGCCTGTGGTTTGAAAGACAAGCGGCCCGCGTCGAGTTTCATGACTTGATCGAGGCGCGTCCCCTTCAGCACTCCGACAGAATCGCCGGCATGGATGGTAAAGCCGTCCAACCGGCCAGCTTCAGCGTAGGTGTGGAGACGGACCTCATCGGCTTCACGCAGGCCGAATTTTTTCACCGTCATGGTCAACCACCCGGCCGACGATTCCTTGAGCGGCACGCGCACTTCGAGTTCATCGGGCTTCGCCATTTTCCAGTCCGCCTTGAGTTGCTTGTCCTGGTCGTCGCGCAGCAACACTTCGCTCACGCAGCAGGCGTCCGCGCCCTGTAGATGGAGCGTGTCTTCCCTGCCCACGATGAGCGCGCTGGCATCTTTGGACGCGACGATCCATTGCTCGGGACGCGAAGTCCGGAGGCGGAACCGTGGCCCTTCGAAGGGACGAAAGCCCCAGCTTCCAAGCAGAGTCCCCATCACTTCCCCGTCAGCGGCGTCGGCGCGTAGAGCCTCGGTCTCGACCACGAATCCGCCGCGCGCCGGATCGGCCTTGGCGGGCAGATCGATTCCCGCTCCTGCTTTGGGTTCCAGGTGCAGCACAAAGTTGTGTCCCAACTCGGTAGCGAAGGCCAGCGGAGCGCCGTCCACCGGCAGCACCAGGGCGGGCGTTTCGGCGCAGAAAACCTGCGCTGGATCGACCGCACGCAACGGAGGCAACGGGGTCGGGCGGACCGGCGGCAAAGCGACCACCAACACTGATTTGGGGTTGCGGAACGACGGAGGATTGTTCAGGCGCAGGTTGAGTTCGTCCTGCCGGGGCAACGCCAGCGCCGGAATGTACTGGTACTGCGCGGTGTGCGTCGTGCTCAGGATGCGGACCACATCCACCACCGCGCCAATGTATGGACTGTAGTATCCGCTATGCGCGGTGGGAGTGGAACTGATCTGGGAGAGCAGATCGTTGGGAGCTCCCGAAGTGAGAGCGGCCACCATGGTCTGACTGTGGGCGTCGTCCAACACCAGTTGATCGGTATTCTGCGTGAGACACGGCGCCTGCTGGGCGCTGGGCTTGTCGAAGCACTGCTGATCGAGGCGGATATTCAAGCTGCGCGCCAGCAGCGTGGTTCGGACTTTCAGTTGTTCCGGATCGGCCGTGGAAGTCTCGCGAACCAAGTCCAGATACTTCTCCAGGCGAGACCGATCGAGGCTGGCTTGTTCAAGGTCCTGGACCGCGCGCACAAAGGCCCCCGGCTTGCCCCGAATCGCGCGCTTCAGCGTGACGAAGGCTCCCCCCGTATCCGGCGCCAGCAGAACGACGGCTTCTTCAGCCCCTTCGGGCACGATCACGTAAACGCCTTCCTCGTGCACCGGCCTGCTCCATGCCTCGACCCGGGTGAACCAGGAATCCGGTGGCGGATTTGTAGCGCCCCGCAGAAAAGCAACCACCATCAGGTAATGCACCGACTGGCTGTCGGGCAGATCTGGATGCACCCAGAGCCGGTCTCCCGCCTGCAAGCTCGGCACTTCGGAAATGGGCAGAGTCTCGGTGTCTCGGCGCACCCGCACCTCGACCTTCGGGCCCATCAGGTCGAAAGCAGCCGTCTCCGCCAACGCACAACCAGCCAGCGCCAGCAAGCACCCGCATAAGGCGGCGGGAACCTCCCATCCGGTGCTTCGGAAGTATGATCGCAAACTTGCAATGATGTCAGACAAATGCCTCGGTCCCCCAATTCGCAGGTTGCGATCGACCCCTTTCCGATTCTTCGCAACCCAATTACATCTTAATACGCCTGCCTGATCGCTCCAGCTCACATTGCGGGAGCCGCGGTCGCCGCCGGTCAACCGCCGCGCCGTTCGGGGCCTACTCCATTTGACGTCTTTCGTCCTACGATTTACGCTCAATGGCTGCACCCCTTCGGCGCACACACCACAACGACATGGAGATTAGATCTATGAAACGCACACTGCTCCTTCTTCTCGGCTCTCTGCTGTTCGCAACCGCGGCCTTCGCGCAAATGGAACCCATGAAGCCCGGTCCTGAGCAACAGAAGCTCAACTACTTTGTGGGCAACTGGACTTCGGAAGGCGACCTGAAACCCGGCCCCATGGGCCCCGGCGGTAAAGTCACGTCGAACGACGATAATCAGTGGATGGACGGCGGTTTCTTTGTGGTCATCCACGCGACCTTCAAAATCGCCGGGATGGGCGGCGGCACCGGCATCGCCTTCATGGGCTACGATCCCCAGGAGAAGGTTTACACCTACGACGAGTTCAATAGCATGGGAGAGGCCACGCACTCCAAAGGCACCTTCGACGGCGACACCTGGAGTTGGGCCAACGACATGAAGATGGGACCCCAGACCATGAAGGCCCGGTATTCCATGAAGATTCTGTCGCCGACTTCGTACACCTACAAATTCGAAGTGTCGCCTGACGGCACGAACTGGACCCTGGTCATGGACGGCAAGGCCACCAAGAACAAGTAGTCCAAAATCAGTTGCAGGTCCTTCGCTCGGCGGTGAGCTAGATCACCGCCGGGCGCAATTTCGCCGGCTTGGTTTCAATGGTAACCGTTGCGGAGGCGAGATCCTCCTAAGTCGCCTGCAGGCTTATCGATCCGGGAAGCTTGGTCGCCTGCAAGATCACCTGAGCCAATCCGTTGAAGAGACTCCGTTGGCTGGCTTTGTCGGATTCCTGGCAATTGGGGTCGCCGTTACCAACGCCTATAATAGTGCCCTCGCCGCCGACTTTGAACGTAATGGAGTTATCGGCAGTAGGCACGGGCCGACCTTGAGCGTCCACGACCTCGACACGTACCATAGCCAGGTCCTCGCCGTCGGCCGAGATGGCAGAACGATCCGCCGTGAGCACAATCTTCGCGGGCTGGCCCGTGGTTTCGCGCTGGCTCGTCACCACCACTTTCCCACCCTTGGAACCTCGCGCCTCCAGCACACCTGGGGCGTACTTTACCTTCCACTCCAGATGGTGCAGAGGTTTCACCGGCTGAGCGCCGAGGCTTTGTCCATTGAGGAACAGCTCAACGCTTTCAAGGTTGGAGTGGACCCAGACAAGAATCTCTTCGCCTTGCCTCCCGTCCCAATTCCAATGCGGAAATAAATGCAGCATTGGCTCTTTGCCCCACCATGCCTTGTAATAAAAATAATTGTCTTTGGGGAATCCGCAGGTATCCACAATGCCGAACTGCGAGTTAATGCTGGGCCAGCCGTAGGGCGTTGGTTCGCCGCGATAATCGAAGCCAGTCCAGGCGAAGCCTCCTGCGAGGTAAGGACGGGCGGCATAAAAAGTCCACCACTCCTCGGCCAACTCCGACCACTGGGTATGGTTCACGTCATATGCGCTGAGCACGTTGCGCAGTTTGTCGGTGCTATACACTCCGCGCGTGGAGATCGTGCTGGCCGTCTCCGAGCCGATGGAAGGCTGTTTGGGATGCAGCTTGTGATAGCCGTCGATCATCGACAAATTGTAGTTAAAACCCATGACGTCGAGCGTGGACGGGAACTCTGTCTCCCAATTTCCATTGTCGGCCGCAGTACACAGGCGAGTCGGATCAAGCTCATGGGCGCGTTGTTGCATGGAGCGCAGAACGCGCGGCCCCATCTCGCTGGTCTGCAGGCGCCATTCCTCATTGCCCATCGACCAGAGGAAGATCGACGGGCTGTTGCGATAGCGCTTGATCATCTTCTCCAACTGCGCCAAGCCTTCTTCGTTGGACGACATCATGCGCGTTTCGCACAGCATGAGCACTCCCAGGCGATCACAGGCCTCGACCCATTCCGGAGTCGGTATGTTGTGCGACGTGCGCACGGCATTGCATCCCATGCCCTGCAAAACTTCTATACGGTACGACTGCAATCGGTCCGGCAGCGCCGCGCCCACGCCGGCATGATCGTGGTGGTTGCAGGTTCCTTGAACCGGCGTGCGCTCGCCGTTGAGAAAGAAGCCCTTATCCACATCAAAGGAGATGGTGCGCACTCCGAACGTGACCTTGTCGCGGTCGCGCACTTTACCGGCTGATTCAACCGTCGCAACCGCGTAATAGAGATTCGGTGCTGCGAGCGACCACATGGCGGGCCTGGTGAGCCGGGCGCTGGCGCTGAAGGCATGTTTGCTGTCGGCGGGAAGGTTTTCCACCAGAGGTTCCGGCAGAGACTCCGCAGTCGCAACGGTTTTGCCAGCGCCATCGAGAATCTGCCAGCGCACGCGGAATTTCTCCGGCGCCTTGCCCTGGTTCTCCACAACCGTGCTGAGCTTGAGAATGGCGTCAGGACCTTGCATCTCGGTGCGCACCACCGTATCCCATTGCCCCAGATGCAACGCGTCCAACTTTCTCAGCCAGACATGGCGGTAGATGCCCGCTCCTTCGTAGAACCAGCCGTCCCCGAACTGCGCGTCCATTCTGACGGTGATCGCGTTCTTGGCGCCGTAGAAAGTAAAGTCGGTCAGGTCGAAGCTGAAGGGCGCGTAGCCATTGTCGTTGCGTCCCACGAAGGCTCCGTTGCAAAAGACCAGAGCGCTACGGAAGGCGCCGTCAAAATCGACGAAAATGCGGCGGCCGAGGTCGGACGCCGGAACATCAAACGTGCGCCGGTACCAACCCACGCTTGTCTCCGGATAGCGGCGGCCCAGCGGCTTGAAGCCATGGGGCAGGAGGTCCGGGTCATTGACAAAGGGCAGCTCCACCGCCCAATCGTGCGGCAGGTTCAGGGCGCGCCACTTGGAATCATCGAAGCCGGGCTTGGCAAAACCGAACTCGGCGGTCTTGGCGAAGTCGTCGCCGCTGTAACCAAATCTCAAGTCTTTGGCAGGGTCGCTGCCGTGACCGAAAAAGAATCGCCAGTTGAAATCCAGCAAAAGCTGCTCTCTCGGACTGAGGTCGATCTCCGGCGTAGCCGCGATCACACCGGCGCGGCTGGCCGCATCCACCGCCAGCAGAGCTTTTGCGCGGGCCAGGGAAGAATGCGGAAGCATGGTGCCAGCTGTAAGAATTGCTCCGGAACGAAGAATGTCGCGGCGGGTCCAGTCAGACATAGGAAGCCTCGGTTTGCGCCACCGCGGGAGGCCGCGCTGGCGAAGTAAAAATAGGTCAGGAGAAATCTACCGGAAGCGGCTCTGGTTTGTAAATGACTGTGCGCCGATGCAAATGCTGATCGGCTGAGAAATGCAGCGGCGTCTTGCTAGATGTAATCGCGAAACAGTTCCTTCGCCGGAGCGGCAATCACCGCCCGCCCCACCAGCATTCCTTCTTCACTGGCAATTCGGGAACCGGTGGCGATGGCCGATTCGACGCTAGACACGTCTCCGGTGAGAAGCATGAAGCCCTTGCCGCCGAGCGCCATGGCCAGGTGCACGCGCAGCAGGGTCACATCGGCGGACTTGGCAGCGGCATCGGCAACCTCAATGATGCTGGCGGCGGAAAAAGTCTCCACCATCCCCAGCGAGCGCAGCTTGTCCGGCTCGAAATTCACCGCCATGGAAATGGCCGGGAAGACCGAGGGATGAACGTGTGCAATGTGGCGTTTCTCAATCAGCGACACGCCGCACACGGCAGCGCCCGCCTCGACTGCCGCTCCGACCGAGGCCACGTCGCCGCAGACCGCAACCAGAAACTTGCCGGAGCAGATGGAGCGCGCCAGCAATAGCTCGACGGAGGCGGCTTTCAGCATGGCGTCTGCCGCCAGGTGTCCAACGGCGACACTGGA